>NPID01001609.1_pt1 | contig 10553 bp, 12 predicted proteins | sample 8637491 | NCBI WGS metagenome assembly NPID01 (sample SAMN07420843, study PRJNA396082) | bioreactor metagenome | isolation source: sample BA6 brine-fed electro-methanogenic bioreactor BA | place: Japan: Kochi | collected 2016-06-14 | reverse complement strand
AGCAGGGCCGCGCGTACCTGTATCACCGGGCATAACGCCCTCGCGCCTCATTCACCGCCCTGTTCCTCCCACCGTTCGGCCAGCCAGCGGGCGGCTTCCTCCGCGGTGAGGGCGGAGTTGTCCAGCCGCCAATCATAATCCGTCAGGGTGGCCTGCTGTTCGTAGAGCAGGGCCGCCTCCGCCTCTGTGATCGTCGGCCCGCGCGCCCGCAGGCGGCGCAGCGCCTCCTCCCATGCGGGCAGCAGCAGCGCGATGCGGAATGCCTGCCCGCGCAGCAGGTCGCGATAGTACGCGGCCAGCCGGTCGCCCACCACGTCGCAGATCACGACCTCGTACCCCTCCCGCGCGAATGACTCCGCCAGCATACAGGCGTGCCGGATGCCCAGCCGGTGCTGGGCCTGGGCGGGCGAATCGGGCGGGTCGCCGGGCCACGGCGCGAGGTGCGGGTTGCGCAGCATCCAGCGCAGCAGGTCGGTATCGATCACGGCGCAGCGCGCGCGGTACTGCGTGGCATAGACGTGCGCGATCGTGTTTTTGCCGCAGGCGGCGGGGCCAGTCAGCAGGGTGATCGGGGGCATGCGGGGCCTTTCTGGTCAGGCTGCGATCGTCAGTCTTAAGGCGCGCGGTCTGAGGCGCGGGCGATCGCCAGTACGCCATCCGGCGCGAAATTCGAGCGCAGGTAGTGCAGTGACCGGGCGCGGTCGTCGCCGCCCGCCGCGCTAAGCAGGAGCTGGTCGCAGAACTCGGCGATATCCACGATGATGCGTTCGTAGCGGTAGTAGGCCAGCGCCACCGGGTCGAGCGTCACTCGCCCGTAGCCCTGGTAAAAGAGCGCTTCCTCCTCCTGCGGCGTGTGCCCGTCCCCGCCCAGGCCGCCCCCCACAAACATCAGATCGCGTTCTCTGGGCGCCAGGATCGGGGCGTCCCAGTCAACGATGTAGAGCCGATCCTGCGTATCGATCAGCAGATTGCCCGCGTGAATATCCGCGTGGCAGACGGTGAAGGGCGGGGGATCGGCCCCCAGCTGCGCCGCCAGCGCCTCCGCCCGCGCGATGAGCGCCTGGATTGTCGCGCGCTCGGTTCGCAGCAGTGCGCCCACTTCCGCAGCGATCGGATCAGCGAACTGCTCAGCCGCCGCCTGTTCCAGGAAAGCCCGCACGCGGTTGCGCCAGCGCGGGCCAAAGGTCTCGCGGGGGATCCGGGCGGTCAGCGCGGGCGGCACGGGCGCGCTGTGGATGCGGCGCAGGGCCGCGCCAAAGACCTTCCAGTGATGATCGGCCAGCGGGATTGTGAACCCGTCCTGCCCGGCAACAAACGGGTACACGATCACGGCCCAGGGTGGCAGGCCGGCTGACAATTCGCCGGACCGGGTCCGCAGCGGCGGGATGACCGCTGCGATGCCCTGGGCGTGCAGCCACGCAGGCAGCGCCAGCGCGATCACGGCGACCGGCCCCCGGCGCAGCTTGACGAAGTACGCCCGGCCATCGGCGGCCTCCGCGCGGTACACGGCGGCATAGGCGTCCGCGCCGAGGGGCAGGAAGGCCAGCCCGGTGATATGCAGGCCGTACTCGTGCGCAAGGCAGGTGGTGATGTGTTTGTCCGGAATGGCGGGCTTTTCCAGCATCAGTGTGTCCTCAGCGGTTGGCCGGGCTGTGCTTCTGAAGGTACTGCGTGATCAGGCTGACCGCCGTCCCCACGCCATCCTCTGCGCGCAGCTTCTCGCCCAGCGCGGCGGCCCGCGCCCGGATCGGGCCGTGTTCGGTGGCCACCCGGATCGCGTAGGCCAGCCGCTCCGGTGTGAGGTCGCGGCGCGGGATCGGCGTGGGGCCTACCCCCAGGTTGCGCACCCGCGCGCCCCAGAAGGGCTGATCCCCCATGAAGGGTATCACAATGCTGGGAATGCCAGCTGCCAGCCCGGCGGCCGTCGTTCCCGCTCCGCCGTGATGCACAACCGCCGCCAAACGTGGGAAAAGCCAGTCATGCGGCGCGCCGGAAAGCGGAAAGATCGTGTCAGGCAGCCGCCCTGCCTCCAGCGCTCCGGAGCCTCCGGAGTCCAGCCCGGCCTGCTGGGTGAGCAGGATGCCGCGCTGTCCGGCTCTATCCAGTGCCTCCACGACAAGCCGGGTCAAGGCAGACGCATCACGGCCCATCATGCTGCCGAAGCCGACATACACCGGGGGCGGCCCGGCCGCCAGGAACGCGGCCAGGTCGTCCGGTGGAGCCCAGTCTGTCTGGGCAGGGAGCTGCCAGTAGCCTGTGATGTGGCGGTGAGGCGGCCAGTCCGGTGGGTGAGGGACTACCTGCGGGCTGCAGGCATAAAGCCAGGGGACAGGCTGGCCGTTCACCTGCTCGTAGGGGTAGGTCAGCGGTCGTAGCGGAGGCAGACCGACGTAATCGCGCCGCCAGCGGTTTACAAAGGGCAGCACGGGCTGGCTGAAAAGCATTTCGGTGAAACGGTGGGTAAGCAGATTGGCCGCAGGGCCGTAATCCCCGGTGAGTGGGAAGGCCGGGCCAGGAAAGTACCGGGTGCGTCCCAGCGGTTGCAGTACCCCCACGAAGTACGGGATGCCGAACTTCTCCGCGACCGGCTGCGCGCTGACCAGCCCCACCAGTGAGGCGACCACGGCATCCGCTTGCTGGTAGATGGCGTAGAGCGTTTCCAGCATCCGATCGAACATGGGCCGCATAGCATCGATCAAGTCCAGCACGCCTTTGATGCTGTTTCGCCCGGATTCCAGCGCGGCCACAAATTGTCCGTGATCGGCATCTGCCAGCCAGAAACCGAGTGGATGGTAGTCAACGCCCCATTCGTGGGCGAATTGCGCATAATCATCCAGCCCGACCACGGTAGCCCGGTACCCGGCAGCCTCCAGGCCCAGCGCCAGCGCAAGATAAGGCTGAACATCCCCCCGCGAGCCAAATGCCATCAGGTAAAAGTGCATGCTGGATCCTTCCCCTCGTTATTTCCCCTGGTATGGTCGGGACGTTCTGGTGGCCGTATCATGGATGCGCCTGCAGGTACTGCGAGATCAGGCGGGTCGCTGCCCCCACGCCGTCTTCCGCGCGCAGCTTTTCGCCCAGCGCGGCGGCGCGCGCCCGCATCGGGACGTGTTCGGCAGCCACCCGGATCGCGTAGGCCAGCCGTTCCGGTGTGAGGTCGCGGCGCGGGATTGGCGCGGGACTGACCCCCAGCCCGGCGACCTTCTCCGCCCAGAAAAGCTGGTCCGCCGCGAAGGACACAATCACCGCCGGAATGCCCGCCCGCAGGCCGGTCGCGGTGGTCCCCGCCCCGCCGTGATGCACCAGCGCCGCCATACGCGGGAACAGCCAGTCGTGTGGCGCGGACTCCAGGTACAGGACGTGCTCCGGCAGGTCAGCGCGGCCCAGCCCGCCCCAGCCGCCCTGCAGCACGGCGCGCTGCCCGCTTTGCGCCAGCGCCGCCAGCACCACATCGGTCACGGCGTCCATCTCACGGCTGATCATGCTGCCAAAGCCGACGTAAACCGGGGGCGGTCCCGCCGCCAGGAACGCGGCCAGATCGTCCGGCGGCTGCCAGTCCGCGCCGTCATTCACCTGCCAGAATCCGGTCACGTGGGCGTGGGCGGGCCAGTCCTCCGGGCGGGGGATCACGCGCGGGCTGTAGCCAAAGAACGCCAGCGGCGGGCGCGGGCCGTCAAACGGCCAGCCGCCGCGCAGCGGGGGCAGCCCTGGCGTCCGGCGCTGCACGTAGCGGTAACCGAGCCGGTTGCTGCCCCGGAACAGGGCGGTATAGACGTGGTGGGTGAGCCGGTTGGCGGCGGCGGTGAACAGCGGTGCGCGCGGGAACAGCAGCGCGGGGAACGCCCCCGTGGGGAAAAACAGCGGGTACATCTGGGCGAAAATCTCCGGGATGCCGCGCTCCAGCGCGATCTCGTGCGCGGCCACGGTCAGCAGGAAGCTGTAGATCACGGCGTCGGCGTCCTGGCAGGCGGCGCGGCACTGGCCCAGCACCTCCACGCCCAGCGGGATGGCGTAGTCCATCACGGCCTGCATCGTGCGGATGGCGTTCAGCCCGGCGGCATCTACCAGCCGCTGGCTGAGGATGGCGGGGTCGCCGGCCAATGGCGCGAAGTCCAGCCCGGCCCCGGTCACAAACGCGGCGAAAGTCTCCGGCGCGGCCAGCCGGACACGGTATCCCGCCCGCTGCAGGCCCAGCCCCAGCGCCAGGTAAGGCTGCACGTCCCCGCGCGAGCCGTAGGTCAGGATGGTGATGCGCATGGCGGCTCCTTTTTTACTCGCCTACCAGGGCAGGCCGCGCTGATCGATAATCCCGCCGGGCCAGCGCGCGCCCTCCTGCAGCGGCAGGATCAGGATATGGTGGCGTCCCACCCGCGAAGGCTGGCCGCACCAGTCGGTGAAGGTCATCGGCCCCGGCACTTCCTGCCAGCCCAGCGCCTCATAAAACGTCAGGCGGTGATCCTCGCAGATCAGCAGGCCGAAGGCCGCGCGCGTCTGCGCCTGCATAAACGCCCGCGCTTCCTGGAGCATGGCCCGGCCCAGCCCGCGCCCGCGCCACGCCGGTTCCACGATCACGGCCCCCACGCCCGCCGCCAGCAGCGGCGCGCCGCCCACCGTGATCGGGCGCGTCAGCAGGCCCACGTGCCCGACCAGATCCTCCCCGGCGGTGCACAGCACCCGCCACTGGGGCGGGGCGGTCTGGCTCATCGGCGCGTGGAATTCGCGCTCAAACCAGCTCGCCACCTGCTCCCGCCACAGCGCGGGGACATCCTTTTCCTGCCACAGGGTGATTACCGGTTCCATACAGGGTGCGCCTTACCACGGGATGCCGCACAGGTCGAGCGTGCCGCCGGGCCAGGGGTCATCCCCCAGCGGGCGGATCATGACCACACCTTCGTACTGGCGCGATGTGCCATCCGGCAGCGCGACGATCACAGGGTCGGTGATGGGCTGCCAGCCAAAGCGCTCATAGAGCGGAATCAGGGGCGTATCCGTGACGAGCTGGGCGAATGCCGCGCCGGTCAGCACGGGCATGGCGGCGTTGGCGCGGGCCAGCCCGGCGGAGGCATAGCCGCGTCCGCGGTGCGGGTCGGGCGTCATCACGCTGCCCACCCCGGCCAGCCGCAGCGGGCGGCCATCCAGCGTGCAGTCACGCGCGAACAGGCCCACGAAGCTCACCGGCACGCCATCGGCGTACACGAAGATGTGCCACTGGGGGCGCGCCCACTGGTAGTCGTTCGGCTCGGTGAAGCAGACTTTATCCCACATGCTGTGCAGCGCGCGCAGCTCTGGCGGCAGCGCGGCGGTGGTAAACAATCGGGTGGAAACGGTGGTCATACAGGTCCTTTCTGGTGATTGGGTGTTGGTGGTTGGCTCTTGAGTGATCTGTCGAAATGTTTTGACGATTGGAGGGCCAGGCGCGGCGGGATGATGACGTTTACCTTTTTAATGCGGCTATGGTGTCATCATTTTCGGTTGATTGACATGCCCTGTGCGCAGCGTCGCTTTGCAAAGCGACGCTACGCATACCGCGTCTGACGTAGCCGCACTATTTTGTAAAAATCATCATCCCACCGCTACTATTGCTAACTGATCACCTGGCTGCTGGCTAACCAGCCAATCGCCAACCGCTCCCCGCCGCCTTAAGATGACTGCGCCGTGATCCCGCCGGGCAGCCGCAGCTGGTGCGCGCTGCTGAAGAACTCCCGGTAGGTCAGGTAGGCCGCGATCAGGCCGGCGAACGTGTTCGCCCCCACCAGCATGTACATCACGATTAGCTGCAGCCGCACGGCCTCCAGCGGGGACGCGCCCGCCAGGATCATGCCGGTCATCGCGCCGGGCAGCTTGATCAGCCCGACTGTTTTGGTGGTGTCCACGATCGGGATCATGGCGCTGCGCAGCGCCTCCCGAAACTGGGTCAGGGAGGCTTCGCGCCCGGTGGCGCCCAGCGCCAGCATGGATTCGACCTGGTTGCGCTGGCTGATCAGGTCGCTGCTGAGGCGCGTGATCACCAGCGCGGCGGTGGTCATGGCGTTGCCGATGATCATGCCCCCGATCGGGATCACGTCCTGCGGCACGAAGCGGAACACCCCCAGCACGACCAGCACGGCCAGTGTCAGCGCCGACCCCACCCCGATCGAGACAAACGCGATCAGCAGGGCATGCGGCGTCTTTTTCACGCGCTGGGCAGTTGTCCGGGCGGCGATGGTCAGCATCACGCCCAGGATCAGGAGCGTCCACAGCGGGTTATCCTGCGCAAACACCAGCTCCAGGATGTACCCGATCGCGATCAGCTGGATGAAGCTGCGGACGGTGGCCCAGAACAGGTCCTTTTCCAGGTCGGCCCGCTGCCAGCGTGAGACAACCCCCGCCACCAGCACGAACACGATCGAAAGCCCCACCCGCGTCAGCTCGTTCAGTTCTCCAAAGCCGGGCATACTGCGCGCTCCTTTTGTGTGTTTCCGGGCCTGCCTACAGCGGCTTTTCCGCCACCACGCCGACCCAGCCACCTTCCGGCGTGTAAGGCGTTCCCCACAGGTCGGCGAAGACCCCGCGAACCTGAAAACCCGCCGCTTCCAGCACGGGCGTGATGGTGGCGGGCGTGTAGTCGTGGAACCAGTTGCGGTAGGTGGACACGGCCCCCTCCGCTTCAATGACGATGAATTGATCCAGGGCGGTATCATGCTCCGGGTAGGCGAAGTGCGATTCCAGCACCAGGTGCGGCCCCGGCTTCCAGAAGCCCGGCCCGTTCACCACATACCAGCTTGTGTTGCCATTCGGCCAGGCGTGCAGCGCCGGGGTGGAAACATCAAACGCGAAGCGCCCGCCCGGCTTCAGCGCGCGGTGGATGTGGCCCAGCACGGTATCGCGGTCGCCGTCGTTCAGGACGCACAGGTCGCCGTAGATCAGCACGGCGGCATCAAACGTTTCCCGCCAGCCGTAGGTATCCAGCGCGCGGTAATCGCAGGTGAGGTATGTGCTGGCCGGGTCATGCTGGCGGGCGTAGGCCAGCGAGTTCTCCGAAAGATCCACCCCGGTCACACGCACGCCGCGCCTGGCGAAGCGCCGCGCGTACAGCCCCGGCCCGCAGCCCAGGTCCAGCAGGGCCGTGTCCGAGTCCAGCCCCAGCGCCTCGGCCAGCCAGTCAACGGCGCGGTCGATGGTTTCCGGGCGGCGGCTGGCCAGGTCGTTATCCGGGTTCAGGTGGGCGTCCAGCATCTGGGCCGCAATGTGCGGGTCAGCCCAGAAAAGTGGCTCGCCCGGCGCGAAGAGCGTGGGCTTCTGCGCCAGGCTGTGCAGCAGCGCCAGGTCCAGCCCGGCGCGGGTAATCAGATGGTCACTCATGGTCTGTTCCCCTCTTTCATGCGCAACTTCAGGTTGGCTCGGCGTCCGCGTTCTGCCCGGCGGCAAAGGCCAGCACATGCGCGTCGCCGTTGTCAGCATCCAGCAGGTTGGCGGCCGGGCCGTCGCGCGTCACCCGCCCGCCTTCCAGCAGGATCAGCCGGTCAGCCACGCGGCGCGCCTGTTCCGCCGAGTGGGATACCCACACCAGGGTCAGGCCCAGGTCATCCCGCAGCTGGCGCATGGTGTCCTCGATGGTGCGGGTGGCGACCGGGTCCAGCGCGGAGGTCGGCTCGTCCAGCAGCAGGACTTCCGGCTCGTTGGCCAGGGCGCGGGCGATGGCCAGGCGCTGCTCCTGCCCGCCGGACAGCTCGCCCGCCGGGCGATCGATCATGTCCGCGTCCAGCGCCGCCAGCCGGATCAGCGCCGTGATGCGCTCGCGGGGGAGCGTTTCCCCGCGCAGGCCCGGCCCATAGGCGATATTTCCCCCCACCGTGCCGGGGAAGGGCGCGGTCTTCTGAAAGATCATGCCCACCCGCTGGCGCAGCGCGATCACGGGCAGGCTGGTGATGTCCTCCCCGCGCAGGCAGATGCAGCCCTCCGGCGGGTCTTCCAGCCGGTTCAGGCAGCGCAGCAGGGAGCTTTTGCCGCTGCCGCTTGGCCCCATGACGACGACGATCTCGCCCTCGTTAATGGTCAGGCTGACCTCGCGCAGGACGATCTGCTCTCCCCGCCGGTGGGTCAGGTTCGTGATCTCGATCAGGTGCATCAGCTCTCCCAGTGGTTATCCGATTGCCGATCTAATGCCGCCCGGCCCTAGAGCGTGTTATGAACTCTGATCACGCACGTTCAGGGGCTGACGTTGCCTTTGGCCCTCACCCTACATCCCTCTCCCTCAGGGCGAGGGACTTCTAAGCTGGCTCCCCTTCGCCCTGAGGGAGAAGGGGCCGGGGGATGAGGGCTGCAAAGTGCATAACAGCCTCTAGAACCAGTCTCGCCGCCGGAATTCGGCCAGCAGCAGGATCACGACGCCCGCCATGAAGGCCAGCACCAGCGGCACGCCCCACGCGGCTTCAAAGGGCGGCCAGGTCTGAACGAAGTTCATGCCATAAAAGCCGCTGAACACCGTCAGCACGCCGATGCAGATCGTGATCACGGTCAGGCGGTTCACCACCACGTTGAGCCGGTTGGACGTGGCGGACATGTACAGGTCGATCAGGCCGGTGACGGTGTCACGCTGCACACTCATCATATCGGCCAGCAGGGTCAGGTGATCCACCACGTCGCGCATGTAGTAATGCAGGTCGTCCTGCCGCGCGGTGATATCCCATTCGCGCGTCAGGTCGTTGAGCATCTCGCGCTGCACCCACACCAGTCGCCAGACCTCGGCCATCTGCCGCTTCAGTGAAAAAAGCTGGTTCAGCGCGGCCTGGTCTGGCTCCGCCAGGATCTCGTCGCTGAGCGTCTCGCTGGCTTCCTCGATCCGTTCCATAACCGGGAAGATATGATCGACCAGCACGTCGGCCAGGACATAAAAGAGGTGGTTGGCGCTGGCGGCCAGATGCGTCGGCGCCCGCCGGACGCGGCCCTGCGCCTCCGCCACCAGCGGTTCCGGCTGCTCGTGTACGGTCACGAGGTAGTTCGGCCCCACAAAGGCATCCAGCTCGTGCGAGTACAGCACGGCGGTATACGTGATGGCGTTCAGGATGATGAACAGGTACGACTCGTAGACTTCCACCTTGGGGCGCTGCTGATGGTTGTGGGTGTCCTCAATCGCCAGCGGATGGAAGCGGAATACCTCCGTCAGCGCGGTGATGTCGGCCTCGGTGGGACCGGTCATATCCACCCAGAAACGCGTGCTGCTATCCGCCAGCAGCGCGGGGAGGTCGCCCGGCCCGGCCTCGTGCGTCCCCCCGGCAGCAAAAACCGTGATCTCCATAGCCTTATGCCTCCCCGATACCCTGCTGTCAGGCTGTTCCCTGCCCGGCCTGCGCCAGCCCATCCTTCAGCCGGCTGATGGGCGGGATGGGCGTCGGATCGACCTCGTTCAGCATCGCCAGGTAGTAGCTCACGTAGTCGCCGAACTGGGTGGCGGTCATCATCTGCGCCATCCGGCTTTCACCGCGCGCGTCATACGTGTCCACACCGATGCCCTGCTGCAGGTACAGGCGGTAGGTCAGGTCCTGGCGCAGCGTGACGCGCGGGTGGTCGTAGCGGGAGCGCAGGAACATGACAAAGAGCTGCTCCAGCGCGGCGTCAGGCAGCTCTGTCCCCGCCACGCCGTTGTGATTCTGCTCCGGAAGCTCGTCAAACTCCGCCCAGTTCTTGGCGTTCTCGTTGATCTGGCCCTTCCAGCGGCGCGCCACCGGGATCATGATCCCGCCGCCATATACCACGCCAATCCGCCCGCAGAACTGCCCCGCGTAGCGCTTGGCCGGGTTTTCAACCAGCGGCACATCACCGCCCAGCCGGGCTGCGCCCGCGCGCAGGGCGTCCAGCGTCTCGCTGAGGTCGGCGCTCAGGTCGCCCGCCAGGCCGAACTGCTGGGCCAGGCCCGCCAGCAGCCCGAAGGCCCAGCCCAGCGCCGCGCGCGGCTGGCTGTCATAACTGAACTGCCACAGCGGAACGCCGTCGGCGGCGGCGCGGGCGGCCAGCTCGCCGCCGGTGGTCACGGCCAGCAGCTTGGTGCCGCGGGCTTTGGCGATGTCATACACGGCCAGCGTCTCTTCCGTGTTACCGCTGTTGCTGCTGGCGATCACCAGCACGTCCGGCCCGCTGACGTATGCCGGCAGGTCATACGCCCGGTTGACGAGCACCGGTACCGGGCTGGCATGGCCCACCAGCGCCGCGAGGTAGTCCCCGCCGATAGCGCTGCCGCCCATGCCGGAGAGCACGATCAGCTTCGCGTCTTTGTAACTCTCAGGGATAGAGAGGCTCCCGGCCAGCGCCCAGGCCTGTTCCAGCTGGTCGGGCAGGGCGTTGATGTGGCCCAGCATATCGTCAGGATCGAGCGCGGCGAATTGTTCGCGGTTATCCAGTAACATGATCTCCCCTTTGCAACCTGATCCGGTACGCAGTTGTGACGGGTTAATGGGTGGTACGCTGCTCGAATTGTAGCGCTAATCCGGATGGGCTGCGACCGAAGGAAGCGTCAAGCGGCGGGCGGCGTAGCGTAGGGGTCGAGCATGCTCGACCCCCTGGACTTTGGCACTTTG
>NPID01011821.1_pt1 | contig 10556 bp, 9 predicted proteins | sample 8637491 | NCBI WGS metagenome assembly NPID01 (sample SAMN07420843, study PRJNA396082) | bioreactor metagenome | isolation source: sample BA6 brine-fed electro-methanogenic bioreactor BA | place: Japan: Kochi | collected 2016-06-14 | reverse complement strand
ATCGTCAACCAATTTAACATCTCTTAGGCTACCTAATGTAGCAATTGTTAATACCTGGGTAACTCCTCTGGTAAATAATGCTGAACCATGAACTCTAGGAAGAAGGTCTGTCTCTACATACATCTCTCTAATTTCTTCTATATCTCTTCCGTCTGCTCTTACATTATCTTTAATTACTAATTTCCTTAAAGCTTTCTTAAGAAGCAAATCATAAGCCTCATCTAAAGAAGATTTAGAATATTTCCCTTCAAATTTTTCATGCAATTCCTTCTTTGTTGCATTATGTGTAGCTGATTCTGCATCTTTAAGATTCTTCTCTATTCTCTCTTCTCCCAAGAATTCTTTTACTTTGTCGATGACCTCTTGATCTAAAGCCATAGATTCGTAAGTTTTGTCCTTAGGCTCTAATTGCTTGAGGAATTTATTCTGTTCGTCTATCCATGATTGGATATACTCCAGAGATTTTTCCATTCCCTTAATTATTAGATCTTCCTCAACATCGTGGCATCCACCATCTATCATTGAGAATGTTTTTCCATCTCCTGCTACTACATAATCCATACTCTCTTCTGGAGTTGTCTTATCCATCTTTTTAAGGACGCTTGCTATCTCTCCGTCTTTAACTCCGATTCTTACTCCTCCAATAGGTCCTTCAAATGGAGATGTTGAATTCATAAGTGCAACTGAGACTGCGTTCAATGCCAATATTAGAGGATCATTTTCCTCGTCATATGACATAACTGTAACGATTATACTGACCTCGTTCTTATAATCCTTAGGGAATAAAGGTCTTATTGCTCTATCTATCATCCTGGCTCTTAAAACAGCATCGTCTGTTGGGAATCTCTCCCTTTTTACGAACCTAGAACCACTGATCTTTCCAGAAGCATAAAACTTCTCTATATATTCCACTGAAAGAGGAAAATAATCTAACTCTCCAGAAGCTTTCTGTGAGTTAACATTAACTGTAATTACAGTATCCCCCATTCTTGCAAGAATAGAAGATTCTGACCTGAGAGCCAATTTTCCTGTTTCAAAGGAACACTTCCTCCCATCGATTTCAAACTCGTGTTTGATTTCTTTAAACATATTATTTAATTAATAAATTAGTTACATAGATATAATCTAGACGTAAGTATAGACAAATCTATTTAAAATGGAAAGTTTTTACAAAGAAAGAGGGTTGAATTATATCTTCAACTTTTTGGCGAGCTCTTTATGCCTCTCTGGTTCGTTGTTTTTTAAATATTGTATCAATCTTCTCCTCTTGCCTACCATATTCAAAAGACCCCTTCTAGAGTGGTTATCTTTTTTGNNTTTTTTTTTTTTTTTTCAAGGAAATTTCCGAGATCGAATTGTAATTCTGCCTGTTGATAATACCAGGCTGCTTAGTCAGTTTTTTTTTTTTTTTTTTATAGCAATGAAAATGTTCTTTTTATGGCTTTTTGAAAAAATAAATGTTGTTACTGGTTATCTTTTTTTTTTTTTTTTAAATGCTCCGCCAACTCTTCTATCTGTTTTGTAAGTAAAGCAATTTGGACCTCTGGAGATCCTGTATCGCCTTCGTGTAGTGCGAACTTTTCAACTATTTCTTCTTTTTGATCCTTTGTTAGTGACATATCATTATAGATTAGCATTATATATTTACATTATCAAGAGAAATTCCTCGACAAAAACAGCGATAATTTTATAATTTTATAGGCCTTCTGTCAAGCTATATAGCTTATTTTATAACCTTATAACAATATATTTTATCGCCTTCTTTTACTTCAATATCTTTATTCATCAATTGGATTCCACAATCAAAACCTTTTTGAACTTCTGTAACAGTATCTTTATTGATTCTTAAGGTCTTAATTTTAGACTCCGCAATGATTTCATCATCCCTTACAATATCGCACTTGTGATCCTTCTTTAGAACACCCTCCTCTACTCTTGATCCTAAGATGGTTGTGCCATCAGAGAGTGTAAATAACTGCCTTACAGTAGCATTTCCTATTTCTTCTTCTGCAGCAGATGGTAAGGACATTAGAGAAATGGCTTCTCCTATTTCTTCTATTAGTTTGTAGATAATATCGTATGTCTTAATAAGAATTCTTTGCTTCTTGGCATAATTGGAGACTCCAGATTCAACTCCGACTTCAAAGCCTATGACAATAGATTTAGAGAGTTCTGCTAATTCAACATCTTTCTGTGTAATACTTCCTACTCCAGAATCTACTATATTTACCTTATATCCATCCTCCTCAATCTTTGAAAGGGAATTTAATATTGCTTCTAGTGAACCTTCTGAAGAACTCTTTACAATTACATTTAGAGATTCTGTATCATCTCCCTCTTCTTTAATTGTAAAAAACTCTTCCATAGTTACCTCTTCCTCTTCTTCTTTTTTCTTTTCAGAAAGGAGTGTCTTTAATAATTTTTCATCCTTTTCCTTAAGTGCGTATACTACAGTTCCTAATTCAAGTAGGTGAGAAATCCCAATTATTTTTCCTCCGCAACCACAATCTAGTACACAGAAACTTCCCCCCTCTTCTGTTACCATTCCTTTAACCTTCTCTAATACAAATTCCCCCTCTGCACGATAACCTAACCAATCTCCCTGACAGATTCCTCCCTGAACTAGTGCTACGGATGAGGTATTGCCTTTGAATTTATCTTTAACAGATTCTAAAACATATGCTTTTCCTAAGACTCCCTCTGGTAAATCTTCTGATCCCTTTACTCCTTCTACTTCTGCAACTAAAAGTATTAGCTCTAAGAGTTCGGGGATTCCTTTACCAGTCTTTCCAGAAACTTCAATTACAGGGATATCTCCACCAAGTCCTTCTATTTGTAGGCCATTATTTACAATTTCTCTCTTAACTTTGTCCAATTGGACATCTGGGAGATCTACTTTGTTTAAAACAACGATTGGTTTTGCATCTGAACTATTAATTATTTCTATTGATTCTTTAGTCTGAGGTTTAACTCCTGCATCAGCTGCAACGACTAAGAGGACAATATCTGCAATGCTTCCTCCACGAGTCCTCATGAGGTCAAAAGCTTCGTGTCCTGGAGTATCTATAAATGTAATTCTCTTACCTTCAGAAACATCAACTGTGAAAACAGATACCTTTTGGGTTATTCCACCAGCCTCACAATCCTGAACATTGCTTTTTCTTATCTGGTCGAGGATAGTTGTCTTACCGTGATCTACATGGCCAAGAATGGTTACTATAGGGGGTCTAACACAATTGGTTGTGCTTGCAACTTTCTGCTTTGTGTCTTTTCCATCCTTAGCCATTCTTTACCTTTAATCCTTAAATTATTTCTCTTTGTCATCTGCCTTATCAGATTCATCTTCTTCTGGTTTATCTTCTTCCTCTTTTTCTTTCTCTTCAGCTTTTACTTCTTTGACCTTTTCCTCCTTGGGTTCCTCTCTCTCTTCCTTAAGTTCTTCCTTCTCTTCAGTAGCTTCTACTTGCTCCTCTTTAGTTGCTTCTTTCTCTTCCACTCCCTCTGCTTCTTCCTTTGTTTCTTCTTTCTTCTCTAATTCTTCCTTTATTTCCTCAAGGTCTTCTTTCTTAACAACTTCCCCACCTGAACCAACGATATCTATCTTGTAACCAGTGAGTTTCCAAGCCAATCTAACATTCTGGCCATCTCTACCAATTGCTAATGAAAGCTGATCATCTTCTACAGTAACTGTAGCAGTCTCATCCTCTATTGTTACCTCTTCTATCTTTGCAGGACTCAGTGCTTTAGCTACAAACTCCTCTGGCTCTTCATCCCATTCTATTATGTCAATCTTTTCTTCTCCTAATTCATTCATAACGTTTGCAATACGAATACCTCTCTGTCCTACGCATGAACCGATAGGGTCTACACCATCCTGTGTTGACTTAACAGCCATCTTACTTCTGGAACCAGCTTCTCTTGCTATTGCCATAACCTCTAATACTCCGGACTCTATTTCTGGAACTTCTAGTTTGAATAGTTCTATTAAGAACTTTGGATCTGCCCTAGAAACAACCATTTGAGAGTCAACAATGTCTTTTAACAAAACTTTATATCTATCTCCAAGTCTGTAGAATTCATTTGGGATCTGCTCTTCAGGAGGCATAAAAGCTGTAGCTTTTCCTATTTCAAACACAACCTCACCTCTTTGCATTCTCTGCATTAAAGCTGTAAATACTTCTCCAACCTTATCACTATATTCACTAATAACTGCTTCTTTCTCAGATTCTCTTATCTTTTGCAATATTACTTGCTTAGCAGTTTGTGCAGCAATTCTCCCAAAGTCCTCTGTAGGCATCTCTATCTGAACAGAGTCTCCTACTTCAACACTTGGGGAAATCATTTCTGCTTCCTCTATAGATATTTCCATATCATTATCTTTTACTTTCTTTACAACCTCTTTAGTTCCTATTAATTTGAACTCTCCTGTTTCCCTGTCTAATTCAACAGAAAGATTAGTTCCGAGTTCCTCTTCATCTCTTTCTTCTTCAGAGAATTTTTCTTTTTTGTAAGCAACTAAAATTGCTGATTCTAAAGCAGTAAAAATTTCTTCTTTTTCTATTCCTCTCTCTGCAGCTATTTGATTTATAGCAGAGATAAATTCTGACATCATTGCCATCTTAATATTTCTCTCTTAATTTAAATATTAATAAACTGGTGTAAAACGAGTTGTTAAACTCATTTCTTGTCCTTAGTTATTATACACCTTTATGAGTGTTTACCAAAAAAAAGGTGAGAATAATATCCTCACCCTCATCTTTGTATAACTTTCAGGTTTAGTATAGCACAAATGTTAATGGAAAACCAATTAGAGCATTTTGAAGTTTAAAAATGTCTATTCTTCCCTCGTTTCTCCAAGTTCCTCCCACAGTTTCCTTTCCTTTTTACTTATCCTTGTGGGGATATCTACATCAACTCGGACATAGTGATCCCCTCTCTTACCCTCTTGATTTAATACAGGGCATCCCTTTTCTTTAAGTTTGAATATTGTTCCTGGCTGTGTACCCTTTGGGATCTTTAACTTAACTTCTTTAAATATTGTCTCCACCCCTATAGTCCCTCCTAGAACAGCAATATGAACTGGTATAGATTCCTGAGAATAGATATCGTTGCCTCTTCTTTCGAATTTGGCAGAGGCTTCAACCTCTATTTCAATATATAAATCGCCAGGAATTCCACCATTCCTACCAGCATTCCCTCCTCCCCTGAATCTGAGAATCATTCCATCATATGCACCTGCTGGGATTTTAATTGTAAGTTCTTCCTCTTTTTCTAAGACACCAGTTCCTTTACACTTAGGGCATGGATTCTCAACAACCTTTCCAGTTCCACCACAATTGGAACAGGTCGACATCACGGCCATCTGGCCTAGTATGGTATTTCTAACCTGCCTCTCCTGTCCTGTCCCTTTACAAACTGGACACTCTTTTGTCTTACCATCTTCACTCCCAGTTCCTTCACATTTGTCACATGGGATATCTCTCTTTATCTTAATCTTGTATTCACCACCCTTCATTGCCTCGTCAAAGCTTACCCTTACTCTGTACCTAATATCTGCTCCCACGTCTTCCTTTGGCCCACCTCTTCTACCACTCCCAGCACCTTGAGAGAAGTCAAAACCAAAACCTCCACCGAAATCTCCCCCACCTCCAAAGAAGGTGTTAAAAATATCTCCCATGTCAAAGGGTGCTCCCTGCTGAGTGTAACTGTAACCACCATTACCAGCGCCAGGATTGAAACCTGCTGTTCCCGCATGACCATACTGGTCATATGCAGATCTTTTACTCTCATCAGAAAGTGTTTCGTAGGCTTCTTGAACCTCCTTAAACTTCTCTTCTGCATCATCCCCTTTATTAACATCCGGATGATACTTCTTAACAAGCTTTCTGTAGGCCTTCTTTAATTCTTCCTTTGTAGCGTCTTTTTTAACTCCTAAGACTTCATAGTAATCTCTCTTGTCCATAACAGACTGATTTTAGCAAACTGTACGGATCTTTGCTACCCTATATTTCATCTCTAACCCTAAATCTGTTATATTAACGGTATATGGAAAATAGCTGGAATGTTTCTACACATAGTGAGAAAAAAGTAAAAAGGACAAGGATTATTGTATCTATTGTTTTAGCTACAACTGGCCTTATTATTGTCGCTAGTCAGGTAATCCCTCTGACAAAATCTTATGTCGAAGGAGTTGTCGAACAGAAGAGAACAGAAGTTAAGGTGGATCCAGTACCAGAGTCATACAAGAAATTCATTGAGGAGGAATTCGCCTATTACGATCCTGGACAGAGTTACTTTGCAAACTTATCTCAACAGGTTGGAGATATAGATATGGCCGGGAGATATTCTTACGATCCTCTAACTAAGACACAAAAGCTAATTGAGATTAACAAAGATTACACAAAGGATATGTATATCACAATTGACAGNNGCGTGGGGATTGAAAGCATAAAGATTTCTTCAAACGTAGACAGTGAAAACGAGACTGTATATAACCAATATCTTAAGAGTGGAGTTGCACATTTCAGAGGGACACCTCTACCCGGAGATGGAGGGAATTCCTTTATCTATGGGCACAGTGCTGTTGAATCTTTCTTTAGTAGACACAAGGATTTGCCAGAGACAATATTTTCAAGACTAAATGATATAGATATTGGTCAAAAAATAGTTGTAAACAGAGATGATAACGTACTAGAATATACAGTAAGGAATAAGAAAATTGTTGAGCCAGACGACTTTACTATTTTACAACCGATACAGAGTAAAGAAACCATAACCTTAATGACCTGCTGGCCATTAGGGATAGGCTCCAAAAGGTTAATAGTAGTAGCAGAGAGAAGATAGCTAAGAAAGTTAGATTAATTAATAGGGAGNNGGAGATAAAATGGAAGACAAGCAGAAAAAGACCTTAATAATTGCAGGGATAGTAGTTGTAGTATTGCTAATAGCGACAGTAATCCTGTTTCTACTAAGAGGAGATACTGTAAATCCAGGCCAGAATCCAGGGCAACAAACTTCGGTTACCCTCACCTATTGGGGATTGTGGGAACCACCTTCTGTTATGCAACCATTAATAGATGAATTCGAGGCTGCAAACCCTGGGATTAACATAGAATATTCTCAACAGACTTTCTCTAACTACGAATCTAAACTCTTTACCAGACTTCAACAGGCAACTGGAGATGAGGAGCCTGCACCAGACATATTCAGGATACATAACACATGGACTCCAAAATATTATTCATATTTAGCACCAATGCCCGCAGACATCATGAGTGTCGAAGAATACCAACAGAACTTTTACCCAACAGCATTAAATGACTTCACTGCAAAGAATGGGAACATCTATGCAATTCCTTGGGAAATAGATGGGCTAATGGTTTTCTACAACAAGCAATTACTCGCAGAAGAAGGAGTAACTGAACCCCCAGAAGATTGGGATAGTTTCTTTGAATTAGCAAGAGAGTTAACTAAGAGAGATGCAAGTGGAAGAATTCTGCAGGCAGGGATTGCAATAGGGACTTCTAGGAATATTATGCACTCTGCTGAGATATTGGCATACATGCTAGCCTTAGAAAATATCTCCGTAATGGACCAGACTAGAACACAAATCTCATTGAATACACCAAGAGTACAAAGAGTTTTTGAGACATACACCAACTTCGCAAAAGGTGAAAGTGCACTATGGTCTCCTTCCTTGAGAAGTGATCTTGAAATGTTCTTCACTGAGGACCTTGCAATGATGATTGGACCAAGTTGGAGAGCCTTTGACATCATTCAGGCAGCACCAAGTGTCGAATTTGACACAGCTCCTTTACCTCAATTAATAGCGAATGAAGAGGATGTCTACTATGCCACCTACTGGGGAGATGCTGTAAATCGAACTAGTGCAAGTCCACTAGCCGCATGGAAGTTCGTAGATTTTCTTGCACAAAAGGGACAGCAGATGAAATTATATTCAAACGCTTCTCAAATAAGAGCGTTTGGTGAACCCTACTCTCTTGTCGAACTTAATAGTGAAATGGTAGGGAAACCATATGTGTCAGCAATAGCCCAAATGGCACCCAATATGAGAGCATTCCCTTGGGGAGATGAGACTATTGTAAATAGTACTATTAATACAGTAATAACAGACATCATTGAAAACCGAAGTGATGTAGATTCAGCATTAGAGGATGCAGAAGCTACAATAAATGCTACAATAGAACAGACAAATAGATAATAATTAAAACGGTAATTAAATGCGAGAAAAAAGTGCCCCAAAAAAACGTGCCCAGTTATCAATGATTTACCTCACATTCCTATTACTGTTGTCTATCCCTCTAACGATATTTGGTTTAACACAAGATGACTTTGACCTAAGAGAGAGAGCTTTTGAAGATTTGGAACTTAGTGAAGAACACCCCTGTCTGATATCTTTCCCAAACGTTAACCCCTATTCCCTCCAGGTTGGAGAGACCGTGACTGTTCAGGTAGATGCAAAATTGGAAGACAAAGCAATATCAGAATTAAGAGTAAAAGATGGAGATGAAAATCTCATTCATGAAGAGATATTTGCCAATTCCCCTATTGAAATAGCAACCTCATTTGCATATACACCCTTGAATGCCGGAGAAGCAGATTTAATAGGAGAGCTCACTCTTACAGAAGGAGGGAAAGTTAATTGTGAAATAACAAGCCCGTATGACATTCAGGGTCTGCAAATAATCCCCGAGAATAATGCCCCTGACTTCATAACCCTACCTTCTCAATCAATACCATCTCAGAACATCGTCACTAATGACACATATGAATACACTCTCGAGGCTCAAGACCCAGAAGGAGATAGAATTAACTACAGTTACTCATTCACACCTAGAGCAGACTGGCTTAACAAGACAATAATAGATGACGGTTCCTCTGGAAGATTAACAATCAAATTCAGCGGGAGAGCAGATAAGCCTGCAAGTTACTTAGCAAACATTTTCATCCACGATGGTTATAGTAAGAACCTTAGTGCTCAATCTTGGGTTATTAACGTCAGCCCAGGGGAAAACGATATTCCCGTTGTAACTATTACTGAACCAGCAGAGAGCCTGAGACTAGACAAGGGAACCACCTTTAAATCCTCATGGGAAGCCACAGACAGAAACTTTATTGAAAAATACGAGCTATTCATTACAAGAAACATCACGGATGAAGATCTATGGATACCAATAGATAAAGATATCCCCTATGACACAAATTCTTACAATGTAGAAACTTCAGACCTAACAACAGGGACATATAAATTGGTTGCACAAGCTATAGACAACCAAACCCCTCCAGGAATAGGTAGAGACATATCTTCAGAGATCGTAATAAGTGCTACTGGAGAGGCCCCAATTGAAGAACCAGAGGACGAGAAAGATGACGAAGTTATTCTTTCTGAACCCCAGGTTATTAACATGTCCCCTATGAGTACAGATCAAATAACAAATAACAGAGTCACAATAAGAGCGACCCTGGTGGCAGGGACAGATGCAACAATAAACGAAGAGACCATTATGTTTAAACTAGATAACGTTGACTATTCAGACCAGGTTAAAATAAATAGAATCTCAGACGAAGAATACACAATAATTTACCAGCCTCAACAAGATTTAGAAGCTGGGCTACACAAGGCAGAAGTAATATTTGCAGATTCTAGAGAATCCGACATTAACAAATCCTGGGACTTTACAATACAAGCATTAGAGACAGAGGACGACTCTACATATAACATCTTTGGATATGAAATTGGAAGAAATGTTGTAAGGGTAATCGCCATCGGAGTTGTAACCGTGATACTCGCAATCGTAGCTCCTTTTATCATCTTCTCCATCTGGAAAGGAGACAAAACAAAAGATGATTCTACAATCTATGCTAACTCTAAACTTCCTCCTTCAATCCCTACAGACAACACAGAATATACTCCAGTAGAAAAAGACTTTGGCGTTAAGGAGATGGTAGAGACAGATCCAGAACCAGTGGAGAACACCGAAGAAGACCTCTGGGACAAATACTCCGCACCAAAACCTCAAGAGGAAGACTCCAACATAGAAGAAGAGGCTGAAGTCAAAGTAGAGCCACTTGAAGTAGAACAAACAAATGAACCAGCAAACGAGACACCAGAAGAAGAAGTAGAAGTTAAAGTTGAAGAGGCACCTGAAACTCCAAAAGAGCAAGAGCCTACTCCACCCCCACCCCCACCCCCACCTCCTCCTTCAGAAATTCCAGAGCAAGTTCCAACGACTGTTCCTGAAAACGAGGTTACGGAACCTACACAAAACGAGACACCAAAAGAACCAACAGAACCTCCAAAAGAAGCTGAAGAGACTCCTCCTGCTATCCCTGAACCAGAAATTCCCGAGATATCTGAACTACAAAAATTGTCTGAACAACTACAAAAGATAAGGGAACAAGAAAAGCAGGAAAGCGACAATAACCAAAACTCTCAGGAGTAAAATTAGTAGTTAAAGATACCAGAAGTTGTTATAATCATCTCTATGAAAGATTTAAAATACAACGAAATTAGAAAAAAATATCTAGACTTTTTT
>NPID01001772.1_pt1 | contig 10617 bp, 8 predicted proteins | sample 8637491 | NCBI WGS metagenome assembly NPID01 (sample SAMN07420843, study PRJNA396082) | bioreactor metagenome | isolation source: sample BA6 brine-fed electro-methanogenic bioreactor BA | place: Japan: Kochi | collected 2016-06-14 | reverse complement strand
AAACATTTTGGACAGGTATGAGGCTAAAGGATTATTTCTATTCTTTGCTTGTTGAAAAAATAAGGTGTGAAACGAATAATACGCTTTTTAAGATCGGTTGATTGCTTCTCTAAAGTTGTTTTTATATTTGAATTAATTATTGTTATCTGTTTAAGTTATATTTCGCTTATTAATAAACCGGACTAAAATGTACGCCCAAGTTGTTTTTCCTCAATCATTCAGGAATGCTTTTACATATTTGATCCCAAAAGATTTACGGGGTGAAGTAACAATCGGGAAACGTGTTGTTGTTCCTTTCGGAAGACGAATACTAACAGGATTTGTAATTGAGCTTACCGATACAACCGATATAAAAGAAAAAATTAAACCCATCAAAGATGTATTGGATGATAAACCTATCTTCGATAAAAAAGCACTCAAGTTTTATGAATGGATTGCCGATTACTATTTAAGTTCTCTCGGTGAAGCGCTTAAATATTCTGTTCCATACGGCTCCGATGTTGAATCGAAAAGAAAGATTGTATCGGATATCGATTTCTGCAAAGAACTTTACGAATCCGAGAAAAAGAAAACTTCGGTAAAAGCAAAACTTCTGTTTGAACTTTCGCAAAAAGAAACACATAGTATTTCACAACTTCAAAAAGCTGTAAAAAGGAAGAACATTTATTCGATACTCAATACACTCCAGCAAAAAGGTGCCGTTACAATTTTAGAGTTGATTGATGATGCAAAAGTAAAAGTGAAAACTGCAAAGTTTGTTAAACTTGCAAAAAGCAGCGATGAAATTTATGAGTTCATTCCCGAAATCGAATCACGTTCACCAAAACAGGTTGTAATTTTATTGGAACTTCTTTCGCGTAAAGCCGAAGCAGTTCAACAAAGCGAGTTGATAGAAAAAACAAAATCATCTCACAGTTCTGTTCGTTCCTTGGAAGAAAAAGGGTTGATAGAAGTTTTTGATAAGGAAGTTGAACGAACATACGAAGAAATTTACACTGAAAAAATCAAACAGCTTACACTTACCGGTAAACAAAAAGAAATTGTTGATGCGGTAACAAAAAATATAGAAGAAGATAAATTTGAACCTTTTTTACTTCACGGGGTAACCGGAAGCGGCAAGACTCAGGTATATATTGAGCTTGCAAAGTCTGCATTGGCGAAAAAGAGAAACGTCCTTGTACTTGTACCTGAGATCTCTCTAACTCCGCAAATTACAAGTAGATTTATAAATACATTCGGTGAAAAGGTTGCTGTAATGCACAGCCGTATGTCGTTAGGTCAGCGTTATGATACTTGGCGCGGGATAATTAATGAAAAGTATAATATAGTTATCGGTCCGCGCTCCGCACTTTTTGCCCCGCTTAAAAACTTGGGATTGGTAGTTGTTGATGAAGAACACGACGCGAGCTATAAACAATTCGAAAGCATTCCGAAATATCACGCACGTGACTCTGCCGTAATTAAGGCGATGATGAGTGAATGCCCGGTTGTTCTAGGCTCGGCAACCCCTTCAATTGAAAGTATGTACAATGCCCGTAGTGGGAAATATAAATTAGTAGAGCTGACCGAAAGAATTGACAACGCTAAACTGCCGGAGATAAAATTAGTCGATGTCTCAATTGCAAAGAAACAAAATAAGCTAGAAGGTTCTTTCTCTAAAGAATTACTAAACGCAATAAACGAGAAATTAAGAAAAAACGAAAAAGTTATAATTCTTCAAAACCGGAGAGGATTTTCAACTCAAGTTTTCTGTGAGGATTGCGGTGAAATTGAAATGTGCGATAATTGCTCTGTCCCGATGGTTTATCACATTAGCAAAAATATTCTTCAGTGTCATTACTGCGGTAATGTTAAACCGGTTCCCAAAGCGTGTTCGAACTGCGGCTCTATAAAAATTAAATTCTTCGGAACAGGAACACAGCGCGTTGAAGATGAAATTGATTATTACTTTCCCCATGCCAAAATTGAACGAATTGATTCCGACAGCATTAATAAAAAAGGAAAACTCAGTTCGATACTCAATAGTTTTAGGAAAGGAGATGTCGATATACTTGTCGGTACCCAAATGGTTTCAAAGGGTTTAGATTTTTCCGATGTTACACTAGTGGGGGTTATTTCTGCTGAAACAACCCTATGGATTCCTGATTTCCGTGCCGATGAGAGAACATTTCAATTACTTACACAAGTATCCGGGAGAGCGGGGAGAAGTAAGAATCCGGGACAAGTATTAATACAAACCGCCAACAAAAAGAATTTTGTTTTACAAAAAGTTCTGCAGAATGATTACGACGGATTTTACAAAACGGAAACCGGTCTTCGTCAAAAAGGAGGCTACCCGCCGTTTACACGTTTATGTCTAATTGAAACCAAAGACGGCAATGATAACCGTGCAAAAAATGCTATCAAACAATTTTACGATATTCTCAAAAAGAAAAATAAAGGATTAATAATTGCTCCGCCGAATGAAGCAATTATTCATAAGCTTAAAGGTGAATTCCGTTATCACTTATTAGTAAAAAGTAAACGAGAAACTGACCCTAATGGTAGATTGCTACGCGAAGCCGTTTTGAATACTTTTGTTGAGTTTAACAGGGTATCACGATTTAGAGATGTGAAATTAATAATCGATATTGATCCGCAAGGATTGATGTAATACCTCCCCCCAAATGAGGCTGTCTCAAAAAGATGATTTTACAGTAACCCACATTTTCAAATGTGGGAATTTAGCTCCCCCAAAACATTTTTATGTAACCGTTTTAACGGTTTATTTAACTTTTGATACAGCCTCTGCTGAAGTCGATGTTGGTAAAGTTATTAGACCCCGAAAAAACGCAAAAATGGAACTGCATCGGCAAGCAGCCAAAAGATAAACCCAACACCAAGCCACAAACCGAATACCATTGCAAAGTACTTACCGTAACTTTCCGATTTAAACATCTTTGCAAAACCAACTGCCACAACAGCATAAAACCAAATAGAAAAGATATCAAGTTTACTAAATACCCAACCGACAAAGGTGGTTTTATCTGAATCTAAAATTGCGGCAACACTTGTACCTTGGAGGAATCTATCGAGTACAAAAGCAAGAATTACCATAACAATAACTTGAATAACAATAATGTAATGCGGAAGTCCGTATGCCGCCATAGCGCCTTTGTAATCCCCAACGCCGTGCAGCCCGAATTTTGTAACGGCAAAGAAAACCCCCGAAACAATGAAGAACATAACAAAGGTAAAAATCAGTATGCCGAGTGTTGAAAATATGAGTTGAGTGCTGCCTTGGTTTTCCATAAAATCACGTGTCTGTTGAAGCTGCTGTTCTTTCTGATCCTTTGTCATTTGTCCGCTTTCAACCATTTCATCAAGTCTCTCTTCAAGAGCTGTCATTTGCTTTTCCATAATAGAATATTTGATTGCCGGGTTACTCATCATTACAAAATTTGAAATTATCGATACAATTATTACAATTAAAATGGGAATGAGCCAATCACTTGTTTTAACCCCCACATTAGAGATTCGCTTAAAAGTATTTCCGGGTTCGGCAAAAACTCCTACGAGTTTATCGGTGTGGTTCAATTCAAAATCCTCATCGGATGATTCGTTCTGAGGTTGTACTCCCTGGTCTTTTAATTCATCCATTTATCCTCCCAACTAATAGTTAAAAAGAGACTGTTATTTCAAATTACAAAAAAAACAAGATGCCGAGCAATAAAGATTTTGTATAATTTAACCGTCGCTGCGGTAGTATCTTAAGTTATACACACCTTGCCAAAGTTTATTCAAAAGCCTAAGTTGGTTTATTAAAAAATTTGGGAAACGTGATGAAAACAATAANNAATCAAATCTGTTGAACCAATTAGATTCACTACAAAAGAAGAACGTGTTAAAATATTAGAGAATGCGGGTTACAATCCTTTTATGATTCATGCCGACGATGTATTGATTGACTTGCTTACCGACAGCGGAACTTCCGCAATGAGTTCAAAACAATGGGCCGGTATTATGGACGGTGATGAAGCTTATGCCGGTTCAAAAAGTTTTTACCGGTTTGAATCGGTTGTTAAAAAAATTACAGGTGATAAGTTTGTAATTCCAACACATCAAGGTAGAGCTGCGGAAAAAATATTGTTTTCTGTTCTCGGCGGTCCCGGGAAATTTATTCCTAACAATACACACTTCGATACCACCCGCGCTAATATTGAGTTTACCGGGGCCGAGGCAGTCGATTTACTTTGTGAGGTCGGAAAGCACCCCGAACAACGTGCGGACTTTAAAGGAAATATGGATGTTGAAAAACTTGAAAACTTTATTAAAGAAACCGGCGCAGAAAATATTCCCGTTGTTATGTTAACAATTACAAACAATTCCGGCGGCGGGCAGCCTGTCTCTATGCAGAACATTAAAGACGTTAACAGCGTTTGCAGAAAATATAATATTCCACTCTTTCTCGATGCATGCCGGTTTGCCGAAAATGCTTACTTCATCAAAAAGAGAGAGAAGGGATACGAAAACAAAGAAGTAATTGAAATCTGCCAGGAAATGTTTTCTTATGCAGACGGTGCAACAATGAGCGCTAAGAAAGATGCGCTGGTAAACATCGGCGGCTTCCTTTCAATGAATGATGAAAACTTAGCAATGCAGTGCCGCAACTTGTTGATTGTTACCGAAGGTTTTCCGACATACGGCGGTCTTGCCGGCAGAGACCTTGAAGCTGTTGCACAAGGCTTGGAGGAAGTAATGGAGGAACATTATTTACAATATAGAATCAGAAGTACGGAATATCTCGGTGAAAAAATTTTAGAAGCCGGTGTGCCGATTATTGAACCGCCGGGCGGACACGCAATTTACATTGATGCAAAAAGGTTTTTACCTAATATTCCACCCCATCAATATCCGGGTCAATCAATTGTTTGCGAACTTTATATAGAAGGCGGAATCCGTACCGTTGAAATAGGTAGTGTTATGTTTGGTAAATATGACAAGAAAACCGGTGAATTAATTCCACCACCGATGGAGTTGGTAAGGCTTGCAATCCCTAGAAGGGTTTATACACAAAGTCATGTTGATTATGTAGCAGAAGTTGTTATAGAAGTTTATAAAAACAGAAATAAGCTGAAAGGATTCGAAATAACTTACGAAGCACCGATGCTTCGTCACTTTACGGCTCAGTTTAAACCGGTTGGATAAATTATTTGGTGGTTGATTATTATTAGGTAATTGCTAGTGAAAGTTAGAAAGTCTTAATGCAAAAACTTTACATCGGAACAGCCGGTTGGTCATACAAAGATTGGATTGGGAGTTTTTACCCCAAAGCTCAATCAGCGGATTTTAACTGGCTGGAATATTACTCACAGTTTTTCAACTGCGTTGAAGTAAACGCAAGTTACTATACTTACATCGATCCGAAGGTTGTTAAAAGCTGGCTGAGGCATACTACAGATAAAAATGATTTTCTTTTTACAATCAAGTTACACCAAGATTTTACTCACAAAAAGAATTTCACAGAAGCAAACACAAATGCAGTAAAAGTTGTGCTCGATCAATTGGTTGCAGAAGGAAAGCTCGGCGGACTTTTGATGCAGTTTCCGTATTCATTTTCACTCGATAAAGAAAATGCAAATCACGTTAAAAACTTAGTCGATACTTTTTCCGATTACGAAAAGTTTATTGAAGTGCGGCACAAGTCGTGGTTCATTGAACGCTTTTTTAATTTTATTAAAGAAAATAATGCTTCGCTTTGCACAATCGATCAGCCGGTTTTGGGAAAAGCAGTTGAGTTTGAGCCAATTGCGGTTGGTAACAATTTGTATTTACGCTTTCACGGACGCAATGAAGAAGCGTGGAGCAAGTCGATTAAAAACTTTGGAAAGAAGCAGGCTTATGAACAACAAAGTGCACGGTATGACTATCTTTACTCTCCCGGGGAGTTAATCGAGATTGATCAAAAATTAAAAGAGGTTATTGACACAGTTAACAAAGTAATTGTAATAATGAATAATCACCCGCACGGCAATGCAGTAGCCAACGCACTTGAACTGATGCATTTGCTTAATGAAAAAATGAAAGTAAATGTACCGGAGAATACATTAAAGGCTTATCCAAGGTTGAAGAAGATAGGTTAACAATGGGGCTAAAGCCCAAAAGATTTGGGGAATTGCTTTTAATCCGTCGGTTAAAACCGACGGCAATTTATATAACTACACAAGCCAGTTTTTTATTGCCGTCCACTTCAGTGGACGGATAAATTAAGAGAAAGCAAAGAAAGGGACTTTAGTCCCATTACTTGCTCACATATTTCCAACCATACTTTTTCATAAACTCATCAACTTCTTCTGCAAAGCTTTTTGTTTTGTGATGCTTTTCTTGATTTCTGATATAATCTTTGACATCCTTCAAGTGAGACTCACTAACACTTACAGCCCAATAATCATCTTGCCAGGCAAATTTTGTGTTTGTTAATTTTTCATCATTAATCCATTTAGAAGATTCCCCTTTTATTAACTGAGAAACTTTGCTTATTGTTTGATCTTTCCCAAGTGAAATCAAGCAGTGAATGTGATCAATGTGTCCTTCGATTTCTTCAATCCAAATTTCTTTTTGCTTTGCATTTTGTTTTATGTGCTCAATAACTTTCTTTCTTTTATCTTTTGATACAAAAAAAGCTTCTCTGTTTTTAGTTGAGAATACAAGATGAACCCAGATTCTAATCCAGCTCATTACTCTCTCCTTTTTCTTTTGAAATTAATTGAGCAATGCAAAAAAAGCAATGGGGCTAAAGCCCAAACAATATTGGCGCTTTTTGGTCCGTTCGCTAAAGCGAACGGCAATAAAGGCAATAACACAAACTAGCTTCCCATTGCCGTCCGCTTCAGCGGACGGATAAAAAACTAACAGAAAGAAAGGGGCTTTAGCCCCATTTCACACATAAGCTTTTCTCAACTTCTCCTTTCCCAAAGAATTAACAAGATGCACTTCATCTGGGATCAATTCTTTTTCCGCATCACCGAAGAAGTCTTTGCTTGTTCTATCTTTCTGCGTTATCGACTGAGCTTTAACCGCAGAGAGCACAGCCATTCTTTCAACAATAATATTATTGCCGCTTTCGGCGTCAACCTTCCCTTCAACCAAGTACGGACCCATTGACATTGTAAGCTCTGCATACTTTTCATATGCCGCCGGAAAAATCACCGCTTCAAATGTTTCCGTTTTATCTTCGAGCGAAAGGAATTTCATTATTCCTCCTTTGCTCGTTACCACTCGCTTCGATGCCATATACCAGCCGATCATTTTTATTTTTTTGTTGTGATACTTATTCATATCGGCAGCTTTAACAATATCGCTTCTATTGATTTCATCAAAGAAATCGAGCGGATGACGCGATACCATATAACCGAAGGCTTCGTATTCATTGTAGCAGATTTCTTCTAAACCGAAATCTCTGTCGGTTGCAACTTCCTTTTCAAGTTTGCTTGTGTTGTTCGCGAAGAGATTCATGTTTTCATCTTCGAGGAGTTTTTTATTGTAGAAATAAATATCGAGTAAGCGAAGCAGTGTCGGACGCGTTTGCTTAAACGAATCCATCGCACCGCATTTGATCAAGCGCTCGACACTTTCAAATCCGAGATGGACACGCGAAAGAAAATTTGCAAGCGATGTGAAGGGTCCGTTTTTCTTCCGTTCTTCAATTATTCTATCGGCACTTTCTTTTTCAAAATTTTTTATTGCAATAAAACCGATCCGTACTTTGTTATCTTTCCCGGTGTATTCATATTCACTTTTGTTTATACACGGAAGCATAACTTTCAAACCGAGCCGCTTGCATTCGCCGATGTAAACTGCGGCTGAGTAATAACCGCCTTCGTTGCTCAGTACCGCCGCCATAAATTCGGCGGGATAATATGTTTTCAAATATGCAACTTGATAAGAGAGTACGGCAAACGATGCACTGTGCGCTTTGCAGAATGCGTACCCTGCAAACGATTCAATCTGATGCCAAAGTTCTTTTGCAATTTTGGGAGAAAATCCTTTCAGCTCGCAGCTCCCAAAAAACTTATCTTTAATCAACTGCATTGCTTTGTGTGAGCGCATCTTTCCGCTCATCGCACGGCGGAGTAAATCGGATTCCTCGAGTGTGAGTCCGACTACGTGATGCGCAACTTTAATTACATCTTCTTGATAAATCATCACACCGTAAGTTTCGCCGAGATATTTTTCCATTTCGGGTACGAGATACTTCCGCCGCGACGGGTCTTTGTGCCGCTCAATAAATTCTTTCATCATTCCGCTTTCGGCAACACCGGGACGAATAACCGAACTTGCAGCGGTAAGCATTTCAAAACTGTGACAGTCCAGTTTTCTTAAAAGGGAACGCATTCCGGGGCTTTCAATGTAAAAGCATCCAATAGTTCTCCCTGTTCTTATTAATTTGTTAGTCTCTTCGTCCGCAAAAACTTTGTCGTAATCAAATATATTAAAGCCGGTACGTTTTATTGTCTGCGGAATTTTATCAAATATCTTCCCGAACTTACCTGCAGTGGTAAGTTTATACTCCGACATATCGATCAAAAATGGCTTTTTCTGTAACATTTCTTCTACTTTAAAATAGTAAACATACGTACACTATAATACGAATCAGCCGTTTTTGTTTCAAGAGATTTTTATGGTTCAAGTAAGAAAAAAGATTTTCTTGATGTAAAAAAGAGAAGTTGTCCGTTCAAACTGAATTGATTAGAGATAATCTTTTATATCTATAATTTTAGCATCTTTACTGATATAATCTTTGTTTAGAACATTCATAGTATCTTTGAAAGACACCAATTGATCTTTGACTAAGAATATCAATTTTGATGAGCCCAAAATCTTCAATCGGATACATATCGGGCTGAGTTACAATTAATCCCAGTCCTTTATTTTTCGCAAATTCAAGAGCTACATAATTTGTAATAGATTTATCCGAAATTACAATTCCGGATGGATGAATACTTAAATGGCGCGGGAAACCGGCAAGCTGAGAAGCAATATTAATAATTGATTTCCAAGGTTCGTTCTCAAAATTTAACTTTCTTGATTCGGGAAATTTAGCTGCAAGATTACCCAAATTCTTTGCACTCGTCCAAGGAATAAATTTACTGTATTCAGAAACCTCGGATTCAGAAATTCCAAATACTTTTGCAGTTTCTCTAAAGGCAGATCTGGCTCTAAAGGTGACTGTGGTAGAAATCATAGCAACTTTATCATAACTATATTTATCAAAAATATATTTGATAATTTCATCACGTTCTTTCCATGAGAAATCAAGATCAATATCTGGGGGTGATAGCCTCCCTTTGTTTAGAAATCTTGCAAAGTAAAAGTTATGTTTAATAGGATCAACCTCGGTAAACCCAAGTACATAAGAGACCAGGCTGTTTGCAGCAGAACCGCGTCCGATATGCATCATCCCTCTGTTTTTTGCTTCTCTAATTATATCCCACACAATTAAAAAATAATCTGTAAATCCCATTTCATTAATTATCTCAAGTTCTTCCTGAAGTCTTTTAACAGCTTCATCGGTAATCGGCTGATATCTTTTTTCCAATCCATGAAAGGCAATTTTCCAAAGGAATGAATAGGAGGTTTCATTTTCGGGCAGATCAAAGAGTGGATATTTATGAGTTCCAAAATCCAATTCAACATTGCATTCTTCTGCTATTCTTTCTGCATTCTTCAAAGCTTCCGGTACTTTCTTCCAAATCTCATTAAGTTCATTTGTACTTTTCAAATAAAACTCTTCATCAACCAAATCATCTTCTGTAAGACTGTTTAATGTCTTATTCAAACGAATTGCGGTTACAGTTTTGTGAAGGAGATAATCTTCCTTATTTAAAAAATATGCCGGATGAGATGCAGTAATTAAGAGGTTATTTTCTTTTGCAAAATTATATAACTCCCGGGTTTTCCTTTTAAGTTTATTTGTAATAATTAATTCAACAAATAAATTTTCTTTTAATGATTTACTAAAATTGAGTTTTCTTAAAAGTTCAATTGAGTTTGTTATTACAAAAAGATCATTTGGTATATCATTTATATATTGATGAAGTTTGAAATCTTCTTTTAGCTTTCGTGTTGTTATCAGTCTGCATAATTGTGAATAACCATTATTATTCTTAGCAAGCAACAAAGCAGATTCATTTGAATTGTTTGGATCGTCAATCAATGAACCAAGAATAGGTTTTATATTCTGCTGCTGAGCAAGTTTTGCAAACTGTAGAATTCCGTACATCCCGTTATCATCTGTTAATACAACTGATTTACTTCCCTCTTTAACCGCAAAGTAAATCAATTCTTCAATTGGAATTGTTCCCTTTAAGAGAGAATAATTAGAATGTGCATGTGGAGTTATCATAAAAAATTTATCCTATTAACAGAGTCCGATTAACTTTCACTAAGGTAAAATTACTAAGATTAATTAAACAATTCCCCATTCAAATCTTCCCATAGTAAACTAATTATTAAATCCGGAATAAATCTGATTCATAATTTTCATGAAAAGAAATTAGTATGAACAATAAAACAAAACAAAAAAAGGTGCGTCTAAAATTTCGGAAAACAAAAGGTGATGTTATGACAGCAGAAAGG
>NPID01009673.1_pt1 | contig 10623 bp, 9 predicted proteins | sample 8637491 | NCBI WGS metagenome assembly NPID01 (sample SAMN07420843, study PRJNA396082) | bioreactor metagenome | isolation source: sample BA6 brine-fed electro-methanogenic bioreactor BA | place: Japan: Kochi | collected 2016-06-14 | reverse complement strand
AACTTGTCTTTTAATCCCATAAACACTTCCTTAAAATTATTATATGTCTTTTCTTTGCATTAAACAATATCACTAGGGAAAAAATCATATTAAATAGAAAAAAACAGAGACTTTTTTCATCAAGTCCCTGTTTTTCTAAAGGGGGTAATTCTAATTACAGATTGCTTTTTTTGTGTTTTTCAATACTATCAATTGTCCATTTGGTTAGATAATCCATTGTCATATTTTTATATTTACGACAATATGTATGGATATCTTTACCTAATGGAAAAGTCCATTTATCATTTACACTCTTGTCAATAATACCGATAATTGTCATTATCTGCGCTGCATTACAATCAACATCATAACCAATCATACCAATAATATGAAGAGTTTCATCAAAGTCTCCTTGACCAAACCAAAGAGCAATTACTTCAGCTGCTGCATTAGGATATGCGTGAATCCAATTATATTTCTCGAAATCATCAACAATTTCTTTCCAAGCACTTTCCCAATCAGAATGTTTCATTGAAACTCTTAAAGCTTTACTGATAACTTGATAATACTCAGAATCATTAGGGATAAGGTTTACACATGTTTTCAATATCTTTAAAACATCTTTTTCTATAAAAGCCATTGAAACCATCATTGCGTTAAAAACTTCACCTAAAACACCGTTATTATGATGAGAAACTACTCCATCTATAAAAGCTAACTTAGCAGCTAAGCGAAGATCTCCTGGAGCGACCATACCACAAATTGCTGCACGCATTTGTGCACCTATCCACTCGCGATATGGATTGTTAAAATATCCACTCTCTGGTGGGAAAATCCCTGCTTGAAGATTTTTTAAGGCAATCTCTTCAGCTGACCACCCAAAGGGAACAAGAGCTAACCATTCTAAAGCTATATCTTTAGATGAAACCTCATAACCAAACTTTTCAAAAGCTTCAAGAAAAGCTATTTCATAAGTAATGTCATCATTATATGTATTAGGTTCTCGGATATAATCTCTGATTTCACCAAAAGCTTCACGTAAATTTTTTGTGGTATATCCTTCTAAAGCAGTACCGAAAGAACCGCCAACAAACTGAGAAATCCAACCATAATATATCGCTTGGTAAAAACTCTTAGTAGATGTATCAACCATTGTCGAATGAGGATAATCTATCTTGCTTTCTATTTGATCAAAAGTATTATAAACCTTATATTGATGATATGGATGCGATTCAATCTTAGGCATTTTACCAAACATTTCCCATAAAATGCAAGTGGTTTTAATTAAGGTTGGCATATCATCTTCGTTAAAAGCCTTTAAACCTATCTCCATTAATTTTTCCGCTTCTGTCACATCATATCCCATGTTTTCCATCGATTGAATTGCCCCGATTATAACCTTTTCAGGAGCACCACTTCCCGGAACCTGACTTTTCCATTTCATTCTATAGGTTAAATCCATCATCTTTTCAAATTCAGCAATACCACTCCAAGCTTGTTCTTCCTCTGATAAAACTACAGGCTTTGAGTTCTGCAACACATCATACTCAAGTTTCCATGCTTTTTTCATTTAAGTCATCCCCTCTCACTTCTTTTGTTTCTATACTTCTTTTCTTATTCATTAAAGCAAAAATAACTAATCCAATTACTGTGACTATATATGGTAAAGTGTTAAGCAATTCATAAGGTATCGAAACACCAGTAAGTGTTTGTGCACTTAAAGAAAATGCATTTACCATACCAAAAACAATCGCAAATATTCCTGTAAGAATTGGACTACCACCACCGATTGCTTCAGCGGCTAAACCAATAAATCCTCTACCAGCAATCATTCCTGTATTAAAGCTGCTCATATAACCTAAAGACATATAAGCCCCACCTAAACCAGCTAAGAAACCAGCTATCATTAAAGCTATTATCTTTACTTTTTCTGAATTAATACCAACAGATTTAGCTGCAAAATCATCTTTTCCAACAGCTCTTATTCTAACTCCTAAAACTGTCTTTTTTAAAAAGAACTTAATTACAAAAACAAAGATAAAAGCAAGATATATCAAAACATTTAGTTCTGTAAACAAAATTTTACCTATCCAAGGAATATCCTTTAATAAAGGAATAGAAAAACTAGCAATAGGTACGCTTGAGTAATCACTCTTATTACCTGTTAAAGTAAAAATAACGAAAACAACCAAACCAGTTGCTAGAATATTTAAAGCAATCCCAACAAGAATTGAATTTGTTTTAAGTTTTATTGTGCTTAACCCAAAAACTAAACCCATGAGAATACCTGATATCGTAGCAATAATAATACCGATAAAGCCACTATTAGTTATAGTCGAAAAAATCGCTCCAAACAAAGCAGAAACCAACATTGTACCTTCAATACTAATATTTACAACTCCAGCTTTATTTGAAATCAAAGCTGCTAAGGCTGCAAAAATTAATGGTGTAGCTAGTTGAATTACAGTAACGTAAAAATTAGGAGAAAGGAATAATTCAAAGATTTCACTCATGATTTATCACTTCCTTTGCTTTATTTCTACGTTGTTTGATTTTTTCCTTCAAACGAATAAAAAATTCTGATGAGAAAAATCTTTCAGAAGCAATTAACAGAATGATTATACCTTGGATTATTGTTACAACCTCTTGAGCAACATCGGTATTAAATGCCATTAAATCAGCACCTGATCTTAAATAGCCAATGAATAATGCTGCAAAAGGAATCAAAAGCGGTTTGTTCTTAGCTATTATCGTAACCATGAAACCATCAAATCCATATCCAGGAAGAGTCTTCCAATTGAAGCGGTTATAATGACTTAATATCTCAGTTGCTCCTCCAACACCAGCGATAAATACTCCTAGTAATTGTGCTTCTACAATTCTTTTCTTGACATTAATACCAGAATACTTTGCAAACTTTGAATTATCACCTGCCATTTTAATTTCATATCCCGCTAAACTTCTAGAAAAGAAGATTTTTGTTAAAACAACAAGTCCTAAGCCAATCAATATTCCATATGTAACATTAGTTCCAGAAAAAATAACACTCATCTTCGCGGCTGATGGAATAATCTGAGTAGCGTTATCACCGGAACTGACATCTATAACAACATTTGATATCAAATATATTCCAATCCACATTACAACAAAATTTATCATAATTGAAGAAACAAACTCATTTACATTTAAGGAGGCTTTTAACTTTGCAGGTATATAACCAATAATTGCTGAGGCTATCCCACCAGCAATTACTGCTAATATAATTAGCAATACTATTGGTAGATTAAAATAGATTGCAACTAAAGCGGCTACTAAACCACCTACATAAAAAGCGCCTTCTGTAAATAAATTAAACTGACCAGCTTTAATAATGATACAAGCTGCAATACCAGCAAAGATTAATGGCATGGAATTTTTTACCATTTCTCCAATTTCCATTTTATTTGACAAAGGTCCTAAAACAAACCAATATATCGCTTCACTTGGTTGTTCTGAAACCAAAAGGATTACGATAAAAGCAAAAGTATAGGCAATAACCAAAGCAGCTATAGTTCTTAACAACTCATTAAAGCCTTGTTTAATTGATTTTTGATTTTTACTAAATATTTTCAATAAGGATTTTAGATAGTTCATAAGCTATTTACCTCAGTCTGTCTTTCTAACCCTAGCATATAACGACCCAATTCTTCCTCGTTAACTTTAGTAATATCAGAGATTTTTGCGACTATCTCTCCTTCAAAAAGCACAATTACCGATTGTGTTAAGTCATAAATCTCCTTTAAATCACTAGATATCAATAAAATAGCCTTTTTTTGTTTTTGTAAATCTTTTATTTTATCATGTAGAGTCAGGATTGCACCGATATCTATCCCCCGAGTTGGTTGATTAGCAACAAGAACCCGATTACATGCATCAATTTCTCTAGAGCTAACAATCTTTTGCATATTACCTCCAGAAAGATATTTCACTTTGTCTTGATATGAATCGCATTTTATTTGATATTCACTGATTAACTTATTTGTATAATCAGTCAAATTCTTAGTTTTCAGCAAGCCATTTACTTGATTTTTTTTATTTCTTGATTCAAGAACAACAGCCGATTCTTTAATATTCCCCTCAAGATTCACGCCTTCAACCATTCGATCCTCTGGGATATAAGATAAACCAAGATCTCTAATTTCTTTAACAGACATCTTTTTGACAGATATTTCATCAATTAAAACATCACCGCTATAATTTTGTATTTGACCTGACAATATTCTAGCTAACTCACTCTGACCATTTCCCTCAACTCCAACAACTCCAAGAATTTCTCCTTCATGAACTTGAAAACTAATATTCTTTAGCCTAATCTTTTGATTTTCATCTACAAGTGAGAGGTTTCTTACTTCTAGAACCTTATTTCCCTTTTTTGTCGGGTTAACAATCGGTGTGATTGCAAAATCATAACCAACCATCTTCTTAGAAATCTCCTCGATTGAAATCTTTGATACTTCATATGTTCCAACCATATTACTAGATTTCATAATAGTTACTCGATCACATATTTCTTTGATTTCTCGCAATTTGTGCGTAATAATAATTATTGTATGTCCAAGTTGTTTGAGTTTTTTTAACTGAACAAATAATTCCTTTGTTTCTTGAGGTGTTAAAACCGCTGTTGGTTCATCAAGAATAATCAATTCAGCTTTACGAGCTAATACTTTCATTATTTCTACTTTTTGTTTCATGCCAACAGTCAAATCTTCAATTTTCCTCTGAGGATCAATAGGCATGTCATAGCTTTTACTCATTGCTTCAGTAAGTTGACAAGCTGCTGTATAGTCATACATTCCATGTTTTTTGGGTTCCATACCTAAAACAATATTGTCCGCCACAGTCATATTTTCTACTAACATGAAATGTTGATGAACCATACCTATTTTCTTTTTCATGGCATCATTTGGATTTTGAATGTTTACCATTTCACCCTTTAGATATACTTCTCCAGATGATGCTTTTTCTAAACCGTAGATTATTTTCATAAGTGTAGTTTTTCCAGCGCCATTTTCACCAGCTAAAGCGTGAATTTCACCACGGTCCACAACAAAAGATGCGCTGTCAACAGCGACAATATTCGGATAATAAGTTTTGCAAATGTTTCTCATTTCAAGTAAGATATCGCCCATAACAACTACACCTATTATATTTATTCTAAAGCTTCAAGTAAACTATCTACTTCATCTAAAGTTAAGTCAAAACGACTAGTTATCTCCAGTTCTCCAGAAATTATATCCGCTTTTAACTCAGCAATAAAATTTCTTAAACTAGTTGGTACTTTTTCTTGATAATTAGCATTATCAGCTAAATCAATAATTCCTTCACTCAAACCATAAGTTACTAACCTAGCAAATTCTAGTTCTTCATTCATGAAAGCTACAACGCTATCATAAATAACATCTCCAACTTTCTTTAGTACAGAAGTGATTATTAATTCTGCTCTTGTAGGGTTTGATTCAGCATAATATAGATATTGATCAGAATCGACACCAATCACATACTTATTTTGCGTTTGAGCAGAATCAATGACTCCTAAACCTGCTTGTGAAGCAGCGACAAAAATAACATCTGCATTATTGTTATATTGAACATTCGCTAATGCTTTCGCTTGAGTTGAATCGTTAAAGTTACCAACAAAAGAGTTCATCAAAGTAACATTTGAACTATCCATATCATTAACATACTTTAATCCTTCAGCATATCCTACTGCAAAATCATAGATTATATTATTTCTCATCCCACCGATGAAACCAACTTTGTTGCTAGCAATAACCGGTGCAGACATTCCTGAGTTTCCATTAGCCATTTTAGCCGCAAGAACACCAGCCAAAAAACCACCTTCGTTTTGTCTAAATAAGATTGAATGCACATTATCGTAATGATTAGCTTTTCCATCATCCACTTCAGAATCAAAAATAATATATTTTTTTTCTGGATAACTTGCGGAAACTCTTTGCAATGGTTCTCTCATCTGTGTGGTAGCACATATAATTAAATCATAATCCTGTTGGGAAACCCGATAAAGTGTAGTTTCCCAGTTGGCTTGGTTAGTACCCATTTCTATTGTAGAAGCAACAAGAACTGAGTCATCATAAGCTTCATTTAAACGGTTTATACCTTCGTTTGCTGAATCAAAAAAAGACATATCTCCTAAGTTCCCATTAACTAATAAGACAACCTTTAAGATTCCATCATCAGCTGTTGTATCAGTATTCTCAGTTGAACCTCCACAAGCAAATGAAGATAATATAAATATAAATAATATCATAATAGATAGAAATTTTTTCATAAGAATCCTTCTTTCATGTGATTTGAGAAGGGCTCCCGAAATCGGAAGCCTTTCTCTGTTAGAATCAGTTTCTACAAACTAGTAAGTAAATGCTTCAAAGATAAATTGAATGTAGTCACCATTTCTAATTTGTGAGCTTCCAGCTCCCACAAGTAAACCTTCACCATTAATGTATCCAATCCAATACATATCATTTGTGCCGTTTTCATAACTAGCAACAGATTGAATCCATCCTGAATCAGCAGATGATGTTTGAGCGATACCTTCACCACTACAAGCTGCTAAAAATGCTTCATAAACGGTAGGATTGCTAGATGTTACAGTAACTTCACCATTAAAAAGCTCATCTTCTTCAGGTCCCATTATTTGGATATATACAGTTCTTTCAACTTCATATCCTGATAATTCTGCAGGTGCATAAGTTCCAGTGTCTTCCCCAACTTTAAATGTTGGTTCTTCCCCATTGCATCCAACAAAGGCAAAGATTGTTACAAATGCAATAAACAATGCTAATACTTTTTTCATAATTTCCTCCTCTATTATCTTATTTGAATACGACTTTTCATAGTCGTTAATTCCCTAAAAATATTGGGTTGGTGATTGCATAAGAAGTGTTTTCTCCATTCACTTCAAAAACAAACCAATCACCTACTGCCACATTACTGACTGTAAAAACGTCATAATAACCATCATATGTATCTGAAACATTTATTTCTTCAATTACAATGCCGTTTTGATAAATTTTAATTGTTTCTACTTGGTCTCTTGAAAACAGATCAATTGTTATCTCTATCGAGTTTCTACTATTAAGGCTTACTGTTTCACCATAAATATGTCCATCAATTGTAGCAATAATTCTTGGACCATTGGTCAAGTATGAATTACCATTTAGAATTGCATTCATGATTTTTTCTCTTGTAAGTTCACCTTCAACATAAACAGATGTGGCTGGAGATCCACTGTATCTTCCTCTGCTTAAATAATTATCTTTCCAAACGCCTTCTTCTGAACTCCTATTAGCAAAAGCCGCTGTATAGTAACCTCTAATATCATGGTTATCCGAACCAGCTGTTGCTGGTAAGAATTTGATTTCTCCGTTTCTATGCGACTCTAGCAACTCAAACCATTTCATTTTTGCATTATAATTTTCTTTTTTATTAGTTTCATACAGACCATTCCAGATTTCAATAGCGTCAAAAGCCTCTGTGATTTCCCAAAAATTAAATCCTAGAACACTAGTCGCAAATGGGTGATTAATTGTGGCTATCGCTCCTGATCTAGTTATTTCTTCTGCTATAGTCAATATCTCATCAACCGGAACATCTCCTTTCAAAGGATTAATATCCGCTTGCTCTAAAACATTACCCACACCTAATGACTGAAAATGACCGTAATCTGTAGTTACTTCAACCGCCCTCATTGCCACAAAATTTATTGGATTTCCTTGAGCATCAAAATTAGCTACAAAGCGATTGCCTTGAACCCATTCCGCTAAGCCTGAAGCCGTGTTATGATCACTTAAAAACCCATAATATAAGCCGTTAGAAATATTGCTTATTAGCACATCTTCAACATTTTGTTTTCCATCACTAAATGTTGTGTGTTGATGAAGGTCGCCAATATACCATCCCTTACTAGCACCATCATATACTTGATTAAGTCTAACATCATCCATATAATAAGTTTTATAATTTTCTACACTAATCGTTTTGGATACTTGTGAATACTCCATCCCTCGCATAAAAGTTAAAGTATATTCACCTTCATATAATAAAAGTTCATATCCAGATAAAACATTAGTGTTTACTCTTTCTTTATCCCCATTTGGATGAGTGATTATTATTCCAGCAGTGATCATATCACCTGACCCAGTTAAAACTCTACCTCTAATAGTAGCTGGATAAGAAGTCTCATCACCGTTATTATTTGATTCTGTCGTAATTGTTCCACTTGAACAACCCACAAGAATAAATAGTAAAGAAAGCATAAAAATACTAATTATCTTCTTCATCATCAATATCCCTCTTTCATAATTTCTTTGTACTACTTCTAATTACTATATCCGGTTCTAATTGGATAAAATCTTCTTCTAAATTAATATTTTTTAACCGTTTAAAAAGTAAATCACAAGCCAACTCTCCTAGTTTGTCAACTGATTGCCTAATGGTTGTAAGTGGTACTGACAACATTGATGAGAAAAACAAATCATCAAAACCAATAATTGACAAGTCTTCAGGGATTCTAATTCCTTTTTCTTTTGCAGCTAAATAAACACCGTAAGCCATTAAATCATTAGAAACAAATATAGCTGTTATATCAGTATCAAGTAATTTTTTTCCACAATTATACCCACTTTTATACTGATAATCACCCTCACATACATATGATGAATTAAAAGCTAAATCAGCATCTTCCAATGCTTTTTTATATCCTTTTAACCTTCTATCTGATGAATAGTTTCCGTTTTTTCCTGAAATACATCCTATTTTTTTATGCCCTAAATCAATTAAGTATTTAGTCGCAAAATATCCACCTTTACTATGGTATACTGATACTCCAGGACAAGATAAGCCTTCCATCCAACTATCTAAAGAGATTAGTGGTATATCTAACTGGTTCAAAGTGTTAACTAGACTTTGCTTTTCTTTAACATCATCACTGTCATCTCCTGAAAAAGAGATTATTAAACCATCAACGCCTCTATTAACAAGAATATCCACATATTGTCTGCTTTCTTTTAAACTATTATTAGAATTAGATAATATCAAAGAATAGCCAAGAGCTGATAGGTTGTTTTCAATACTCCTTGCTAAATCCGCAAAAAAAGCATTGCTAATGTCTGGAACAATTAAACCGATAGTTTTTGTTTTCTTAGTAACTAAACCCACAGCCATTTGATTAGGCGAATAGTTCATTTGCTTAGCTACTTTTTTGATCCTTTCCCTTGTTGCTTCAGGAATTGTATTTTTCTTATTATTCAAAACCAAAGAAACTGAAGTAACTGATACTTTTGCTTCTCTAGCGATATCACGAATTGTTGTTTTCATCAATGTTTTTCCTTCCTTGACATAAAGGTAGCAATTTCATTTTCACATGGAATTGCATTTTGTGCTCCTAATCGTGAAACTGTTATAGCAGCTGCAGCTGTTGCTTTTGTAATAACATTACCGATTAAACTGCCTTTAGCAAGTTCAGCCGCAACCGTTCCTACAAAGGTATCTCCGGCAGCTGTACTGTCAATAACTTCAACTTCCCAAGCTGGGAAAGTCTTATACAATCCTTTTTTACCATAAACAGCGCCTTCTTTACCTAATGTTAAGATTACTTCTTTTACACCTTTGCTTAGGAAATAATCAATAACCTTACTAGAAAAGTCTTGATCTGTTCTATTTACTCCCGTTATCATTTCTGCTTCAATTTCATTAGGAATTATTATATCAATATAATCATAATAATCATCTTCAATTTTAAATGCTGGAGCAGGATTTAAAATTGTAATCATTCCTTTTGATTTTGCTTTTCTTAGTCCTAACATTACGGACTGATAAGGAATCTCAAACTGAGTCAAAAATATATCCTTTGGTTCTGCTATATCATCTAAAACATTCTCTATTTGTTCATAACAAACAGAGTCGTTTGCAGCAGAATCTAAAATAATACGATTGTCTCCATCTAAAACAATTATCCCAGCAACACCAGTAGTAGAATCTTTAATTTTTTTAACAAAAGTAGTATTTACCCCAGAATCTTTTAGTGTATCAATCAAACTAGCTCCAAGAATATCATCACCAATATTACCTATCATGTAAGCATCTGAATTCAACTTTGCACAACAAGTAGCTTGGTTTGCACCTTTACCACCAGGATTCATAACAAAACCTTTTCCAATTAAGGTTTCTCCTTTTTGAGGTAGCTTATCAACAGAGAACACCAAATCCATATTCATACTACCAGCAACTATAATTTTTCTCATTTGCCATACTCCTTATCAAAAAATCAAAACACAAGAAGACAATAATTAATGTATTTCAAGTGGTAAATCGTTTTAGTAAAACGTTTTATTATATTATACAACAAAATGAAAACGCTGTCAATAGAGTGAAGTATTTTTAGCAATAAAAAAAATACATCTAATTGAAAGATGTATTTAAGATATTTAGTTTTTTTATAAAAACAGCTCTATAACTTTAATAACAAGATAGACTAAAGTACTAGTTATTGCAAAACCCGCACCTAACCCAGTAATAAATCTTCTGGTATTATTTGATTCTAGGATCTTAAAGTATTGTAAAGATCCATCAATTACCATTAATGTA
>NPID01001636.1_pt1 | contig 10626 bp, 11 predicted proteins | sample 8637491 | NCBI WGS metagenome assembly NPID01 (sample SAMN07420843, study PRJNA396082) | bioreactor metagenome | isolation source: sample BA6 brine-fed electro-methanogenic bioreactor BA | place: Japan: Kochi | collected 2016-06-14 | reverse complement strand
TTCTGTAAAGCTCTTAATATTTATTCAGGAAAACAAAAAGGAGGATGATTCATGGCAACCTGACAACAAATTCGTGAAGGTGTAAGCCGCATCTGGGACTCACTGTTGGACGGCTGGCAGCGGCTCTATCAGCGGGCTTCGGGGGCCATCACCCGTTTTGTTCCGGGTGTCGGCAGAGAGCAGGTCCCGGAAGCCGACGCGCGGGAACTGACCCTCTGCAGCTCGGGTTGAGGCGTGCTGACGGCCAAGATGCTCGAAGGCGAACGCGAGAAGCTACTCAGACCCTGCATCGGCGGGTGGTCGGTCAGGACGAGGCAGTCAAGGCAGTAGCCGATGCCATCCGACGCTCCCGAGCCGGTCTTTCAGATCCCACCCGTCCCAACGGCTCATTCCTCATTCCTTTTCCTCGGACCGACCGGGGTCGGCAAGACCGAGTTGTGCAAAGCGCTTGCAGAATTTCTCTTCGACACCGAAGAGGCGCTAGTGCGCATCGACATGTCCGAGTTCATGGAGAAGCACTTGGTGGCGCGAATGATCGGTGCTCCGCCCGGCTATGTCGGCTACGACGAAGGGGGCTATCTGAGCGAGGCGGTGCGCCGCCGGCCCTACTCGGTGATCCTGCTCGAAGAGGTGGAGAAGGCCCAGAGCGACGTTTTTAACGTGCTGCTGCAGGTGCTGGACGACGGCCGGCTGACCGACGGTCACGGGCGCACGGTCGATTTCCGCAATACGGTGGTGGTGATGACCTCCAATCTCGGTTCTCAGCTTATCCAGGAGCTATCAGGGGAGGAAAACTACCTGCGCATGAAGGCGGCCGTGATGGAGGTTGCCGGCCAGCATTTCCGGCCCGAATTCATCAACGGCCTCGATGAGATTGTCGTGTTTCACCCCCTGGGTAAAGAGCAGATCCGCGCCATAACCGACATCCAGATCGACTATCTGCGCCGGCAAGTTCCTGCCGGGCGATACCGTCCGGGTCGATGTGGAGAATGGGCAGTTAACTTTTACCTGCCAGGCCCGAGCGGAGGTGGTGGACTGAGGGGGAAGGCAAAGGTGCCACATTCTGAGTGGCTAGAAGTATTACTACATAAATTTTTCGGCTTTGAATAACCTCGCAGAATTCGATCAAGTGGGAATACAGCCAGCTAATGCAAAATACCATTCGGATCTTAGCGAGGGACAAGAGCCCCAGCAATGTACGTCAAAATCTCAAGATCATCTTCGATTCTTCATTCTTTCGCATTATCGGCGAAGAGATGTATCTGGTTATCTCAGCACGCCTGAGTGGAGACGATCATGAAAAAGCTGGTGTTGATACGGCATGGAGAAAACAACTGGAACCGGGAAATGCACGAAAATATCGCCCCCAATGTCAAATGGGAAACGGGTCATCATCGCCACCCACGGCAACAGACTGCGGGTCCTATTGAAATATTCAGACAACCTTTCGAATGAGGAGACTGCTCGGCTCAACATCCCCACGAGTCTCTCTGTCGTTTATGAGCTTGAGGACGACCTGCGCCCCATTCGGAGCTACTACCTGGCGAATTAAGGGACTGATGGCGATGGACAACGGAGCAGAAATTTTATGGAATATTTATGGAATATAAAGACTACTACCACATCCTCGGGATCGCGAAAAACGCTTCGCAGGATGAGATCAAGCGGGCTTACCGCAAGCTCACCCGCAAATACCATCCCGACGTAAGCAGGGAGAAGGATGCCGAGAAAAAGTTCAAAGAGGTCGGCGAGGCCTACGAGGTGCTGAAAGACCCCGAGAAGCGTGCGGCCTACGACCGGCTCGGCGCCAATTGGCAGCAAGGACAGGATTTCCGCCCCCCACCCGGCTGGACCAAGGAGGAGTTTTCCTTCGGCGGCGGGTTCACCGACGGCAACACGGAAGGTTTCAGCGACTTCTTTGAATCGCTGTTCGGCGGCCGCTTCGACTCGAGACGCCGCTCGACCGGGAGGCGCGCCACTTATCGCCGACGCGGTGAGGACTTTCATGGCCGCCTCGTCATCGACCTGGAAGATGCCTTTCGCGGTGCGACCCGCACGGTGACGATGGAGGTTCCCGAAACGGGGCATAACGGCCTGCCGCGTATCCGGTCAAAAGAAATTCGGGTACGCATCCCGCCGGGGGTCACCGAGGGCCAGCATATCCGACTACCGGGCCAGGGAGGTGAACTGCCTAGCGGCAGTGCCGGCGATCTCTTTCTCGAGATCGTCTTCCGCCCTCACCCATTCTATCGGGTTGACGGCAGAGATCTCTATCTCGACCTGCCGGTCGCCCCTTGGGAGGCGGCGTTGGGAGCCAGAGTCAAAGTCCCCACACCCGGGGGGGTAGTCGATTTGCAGATCCCGGCCAATTCGGCCGATGGCAAACGACTGCGTCTCAAGGGGCGGGGACTGCCGGGCGAACCGGCGGGCCATCTTTACGTGAATCTCAAGATCGTTCTGCCGCCGGCGAACAGCGCCAAGGCAAAAGAACTCTATCGCAAGATGGAGCGCGAGCTTGCCTTCAACCCCCGGGCCGCGCTCGGAGTCTGAGGAGAAATCATGAGAAAGGATTTGTTGCCGATTCTCAGCGGGAGCCTTCTCGATGATCGGACGACGCTGAGCCTGGCCGAGTTGAGTCGAGCCTGCACCGTGACCGCCGAACGCGTCATCGAACTGGTCGAGGAGGGAATTCTCGAACCACAGGGATCCGAACCTCTCCACTGGCGATTCCCCGGCAGCAGCCTGCGCCGTGCCCGGACCGCCCTGCATCTGCAGCGCGATCTCGACATCAATCTGCCCGGGGTGGCCCTGGCTCTTGAGCTCCTCGACGAGATCGAACGGCTGCGGCGCGAACTCATGCGACTTGGCCCCTGAAGCGAACAGGGCAGAAACGGGCAAGGAGGGAAGCGATGACGACGCCCCCACTCTGGAAGCGACATTCCCTGCTCAACCGCCTGCAGACCCTGCTGCTGCTGATCTTTCTCGTGAGCTATCTGGCTCTGATCGGCTGGCTGCTTTGGGGGCGCAGCGGTCTGGTATTGCTGCTTCTGACCGGTGCGGCGTTCGCCCTGTTCAGTCCGGCAGCATCGCCTCAGCTGATCATGCGTGTGCACCGCGCCCGGCATCTGGCTGCCTCCGAAGCACCTCAGCTCTATCGGCTGGTCTCCGAGTTGGCGCAGCGCGCGGGTCTCCCTCAGCCGCCGACGCTCTATTACCTGCCGAGCGCCATGATTAATGCCTTTGCCGTGGGCACCCGCCGCCGCGCAGCGGTGGCGGTGACTGCCGGTCTGCTCGACACCCTCGATGAGCGGGAGTTGGCTGGGGTGCTTGCCCATGAGCTCAGCCACGTTGACAACAACGACATCCGGGTGATGAGCCTGGCCGATATGACCACCCGCTTGACCAGCGCCCTGTCGGAGGTCGGCCAGCTGCTGCTGTTGCTCAATCTGCCGCTGATTCTCGTTTCCGATACGGCCGTTATCTGGCCGGTGGTGCTGATTATGATCTTCGCCCCCCAGCTCAGCGCCCTGGCCCAGCTGGGCCTGTCGCGGGTGCGCGAATATGACGCCGATCTTTTTGCCGCCGCACTGACCGGCGACCCCGCAGGTCTGGCCAGCGCCCTGGTCAAGCTCGAGCGAAGCCAGCGATCTCTCTGGCGGCGGGTTCTGCTGCCGGGGTACCACATCCCCGAACCGTCCCTTCTCAGAACCCATCCCCCCACCGAGGAGCGGGTGCGCCGACTGCTGGAGCTTGAGCGACAGGCCAACAACGGCAAGCCCCCGCCAGGATCCCTTTGCCGGCCAAGAGGCTGGGCCCTGGGCGGGCGGTAGCGCCCCTCAAAGACGCACGCGCCCCGCTGGCACATCAGTGATCCGGGGCATTGAAGAAGGACATCGATTTCCAAGAGGAAAGGAGAAACCGGCCATGACACCCGCCAGCGCATCGAGCAGCTTCTTGCCGACACAGACCGCATCGTCGGCATTCTGGAGAACGAAGAAGAGAACGCCGGGAAGTCGTCCTGATGTGGCGTAAACGTCCGCGCGGAGCATGCGCCAGCGGTGCAAGACCGGACGCCGTCGAGGTATAATTCATGGAGAAAAAAACCCGCTTTTCCATCTGGTATGTCCTGATCGCTTTCTGGCTGGTCCTGTTGATCCAGAACCTGATCGTCACCCAATATGGCCCCCGCAGAATCGCCTACAGCGAATTTCTGGACGCCCTGGAGGAGGGGCGCATTATCGAGGTGGCGGTCAGCGGCGATGTCGTCTCCGGCCAGATGCGGGCGGCGGGAGACAACCAGCAGAGTCCGCTGGCTTTCGTGACCCATCGGGTCGAGCCGGAACTGGCGCAGAAGCTCGCACAGCAAAACGTGAAATTTCGGGGGGAACCCAAGAGCACCATCCTGCGCGATCTACTGTCGTGGATCATCCCGGTTTTTCTCTTTTTCGGCTTGTGGCTGCTGCTGATGCGCAGATTCAGCCCGGAATCGCCCATGCTGGAATTCGGCAAGAGCAAGGCTCGGGTCTATGCGGAACAGGATATCGATACCCGGTTCGAGGATGTCGCCGGTGCCGAAGAGGCCAAGGAGGAACTCGCCGAGATTGTCGAGTTCCTCAAGAGTCCAGAACGCTTCGAGAGTTTGGGCGGACGCATGCCGAAAGGGGTGCTTCTGGTCGGCCCGCCGGGTACCGGCAAGACCCTGCTGGCGCGGGCGGTTGCCGGCGAGGCTGGCATCCCCTTTTTTTCCATCAGCGGCTCGGATTTCGTCGAGATGTTCGTCGGCGTCGGTGCCGCCCGGGTACGCGAGCTGTTCAGGCAGTCGCGGGAAAAAGCACCGTGCATCATCTTTATCGATGAACTCGATGCCATCGGCAAGGCCAGAGGGGCCGTCACCGTCGGCGGCCACGACGAGCGCGAGAACACTCTCAACCAGCTACTGGTGGAAATGGACGGCTTCGATCCACGCAGCGGTGTGGTGATTCTGGCTGCAACCAATCGCCCGGAAATCCTCGACCCGGCTCTGCTGCGCGCCGGTCGCTTCGATCGCCAGATCCTGGTGGACCGACCCGATCTCAGGGGACGCGAGGCGATCCTGCGGGTACACACCCGTAAAATCGCGCTGGCCGAGGATGTCGATCTGACCGTTATCGCCCGCAAGACGCCCGGTTTCTCCGGCGCCGACCTGGCCAACATCGTCAACGAGGCGGCACTGCTGGCCGCCCGCAAGAACAAGCGGCAGGTCGAGATGAGTGATTTTGACGAGGCCATCGACCGGGTCACGGCGGGGCTCGAGAAGAAAAACCGCCTGATCAACGCCAAAGAACGCGAGATTGTCGCCTACCACGAAACCGGTCACGCCCTGGTCGCAGCCTTCACCCCCGGCGCGGAGCCGGTGCACAAAATCTCCATCGTCCCCCGTGGACTTGCGGCCCTGGGGTATACCCAGCAGCTTCCCACTGAGGAGCGCTATCTCATGACCCGCGGGGAGTTGCTGGGGAAGATCGACGTCCTGCTGGGCGGCCGGGTCGCAGAGATGCTGGTTTTCTGCGATGTTTCCACCGGCGCGCACAACGATCTTCAACGGGCCACCGACATCGCCCAGGCTATGCTCGAGGAGTACGGCATGGGCAATACGCTGGGGCTGGCCACCTATCCACGCCGGCGCGGCAACGTCCTTCTCGGCGAGCAGATTCCATCACCGGGCGGCAAGCCATACAGCGAGGCGACCGCCGCGCGGCTCGACGAGGAAGTTCGCGCGCTGCTGGCCGAACGCGAGCAGAGCGTACGCGCCCTGCTTGAGAGCTGGCGCGAGTTGTTGGAAAAGATCGCCCGGCGGGTGCTGGAGGTGGAAGTGATCGATGAGAAAACTTTCAACGACCTGATCGGCAGGAAAGAGGAAGGCTGACTATTCTGGCCCGGGATCTCACGGTATTCGCGGCGATGATGTCCGCCGACCGGCTGACGCCGGAGTAAAGAATTTCGAAACAGAACAAGCCGGGCCGACCGAATCGGTGCCAGGCAACGGTTGACTTAAATACCTGCAGGCGAGGGATGATGAAGAAGAACAAGCAAACCGTTTCGCTGGTTCTGGGCAGCGGCGGAGCGAGGGGACTGGCCCACATCGGGGTGATTCAGGTGCTGGAGGAGCGGGGCTTCGATATCCGGTCGATCTCCGGCGCCTCCATGGGGGCGCTGGTGGGAGGGATCTATGCGGCCGGCAAACTCGATGTCTACACCCAGTGGGTATGCGCCTTGGAGCGGCTCGACGTGTTTCGTCTGCTGGATGTTTCGTTCAGCGGGTCGGCGATTTTCAAGGGTGAGCGGATCATCAACACTCTCAAGGAACTGATCGGCGAGCGTCTGATCGAGGATCTGCCCATTTCCTACACCGCCGTAGCGACCGACCTGGAGGAGGGGAAAGAGGTCTGGATTTCGCATGGGCCCCTGTTTGACGCGATCCGGGCCTCCATCGCCTTTCCGACCATTTTTTCCGCCTTCAACATGGGCGGCAGAAACCTGGTGGACGGAGGGCTTCTGAACCCGATTCCCATTCCTCCGACCCTGCGGGACATGACCGATTTGACCATCGCCGTCAACCTGAGCGGCAAGGCCCGGAATCTCGCCAAGGTATCCGCCGCGCGACCAGAGGCCGCCCCAATTAGGCCCAAATATCATCAGATGGTGGTGGAATTCATCGAGAGTCTGCAACGCAAAAACAAGGAAAGGGTGCCCGATGATGCCGGTTTTTTCGATGTCATTTCCAAGAGCATCGACACCATGCAAAGCACCATCGCGCGGCTCAAGCTGGCGGCGTACTCTCCGGATCTGATTATCGAAATTCCCAAGAACGCCTGTTCGATCTATGAATTCGAGCGGGCCAGAGAGCTGGTGGAGCTTGGCCGCCACCAGGCCGAGGCGGCTTTGGGGTCCCAACTCTAAAACCTCAAATTAAGATTTCGCCCCCTGTGTCAGGATAGTTGTCGCCTCTCGCTGAGAGATTTTGTGTGTTACTCTCGGGGGCAAAGGAGAGCGACAGTAAATATATGAGCAGCAAATATTCCAAAGAGTTTAAGGCCAGTATCATTGCCCGGCTGCTGCCGCCGAACAACGCCAGTGTTCCGGGGTTATCCCGAGAGACCGGAGGACCCAGGGAGACTCTCTACATGTGGCGGCTTCAACATCGCCGTACCCCGCAGGACACGGCGGCACATGGCCAGCGGTCGCCTAAGTACAGCAGCAAAGAGAAGCTGAGCACCGTAATCGAAACCGCCAGCTTCAGCGAAACTGAACTTGGCGAGTACTGCCCATGGATTTTGCCGGGGGTAGTTACAGCTCGATGTGCACTAGATCCTGACGCACAGCCAGCCAGGCAATGAAAATTCAGTGTGAGCACACACGAGTTGAACAGAATACCAGCTATAGGTTGACCCGGGCCTCCCGCTAGTACCCGGGATATCGCCTCCACCACTCGTCATCATCCTCAAACCCGAGAAACAGATCGGTCGCGACCTGCTCGATTACCTGGCGCAGTTCAAGTCGCGACAACCACCTCTCGGCGATGGCTTTTCGCCCGAGCAGGGCTCCGAGGATGTTTCCGGCAATGGCTCCGGTACTGTCACTGTCACCGGAATGATTGACCGCAAGGCGGATTCCGAGATCGAAGTCGTTTCCGGCGACCAGGGCGCAGTAGATCGCGATCGCCAGGGCTTCCTCGCCGACCCACTCTTCCCCGAGTTTCTCGACCGTTTCCGCATTATGCGGCAGATCCGGATCAGCGGCGAATTCGATGGCTTTTTTGACGGCGGTTGTTGTTTCCTCGGCGCCCGGATGCTCCTTCAGGATATCGAGCGTGTTGTCAATAGCCTCGTTCAGATTATTTCCATCAATGATCCGCCCGATCAGCATGGCAAGACAAGCCGCCGGCAGATACCCGGAGGGATGCCCGTGGGTCAGATAGCCCAGCTCCCGGCCGACTTTGAACGATTCCCGGTCACGCATAGTGGGGTCCATAATTCGACACATAAAGTGGGATTGGAAAAGCAGGCCCACAGGCGCCACGCGCATGACGGCCCCGCACCCCTTGCTGTCGTTGTGCCGGGAGCCGGAATTGTCGAGCAGAAAAGGTCGGTCATGGCGAAGTGATGAGAGACAGGTATTGCCGGGGGCGCGACGACTGTGCAATTCAGAAGTCTGGGCCAGCCATCCGTCCATGGAGACCGGTTTGTTATGGCGACGCTGCCGAGAATTAATGGTGGAGCTAGGTGTATATGAGGACTGGCGTTGCCATGTTACTGGCCCATGGTGCAACCCATTGGGGCTAGAACAGCGACGTTTATCTCATTAAGGCAGGACGCAAACCAAAATATTGCAAGCTTTCGGACAACAAATCCGTAAAAGGAACCCACGGAGGAACCCAAATCAAACAGAAACAAAAAAAGGCTTAGCCCACGAAAGCTAAACCTTTGTTTTTGTTGTGTTAAAATGGCGCGCCGGGGAAGATTCGAACTCCCGACCTTCTGATCCGTAGAGTCGCCTAAAAAATCTCGGGAAAATGTGCGCAACCCACCGTGATCATTGCAATTTTTAAGTTTCAACTAAAACATAACCGAGCTTGTCGCCTTTATCAAAATCAAAAATCATTAGCATTTCTAGCAACATACAAGGGAACCTCCCCGCGAAGCGCTCCGTCGGCGCTGTTCCCAAGAAAACCGACACCTTTCGGAAGCGTGCCCAACGCACCGAACCCCCCACGGGAACCTTTTGGGAACCTTTTTCCAAAAGATGGTCCATTCTTTCAACACCGAGGCCTCGCGTTGAAACCTGTCTGGCTCTTTGGATTTTGGCTAAGCTCTCTTTGCTGCGGTCCAATTGCTTGTTGTCATCTAAACCGGCCTCCTGTTCTCAAGCAAAACCATCCAGGCATTAATGGTCAAACATATCCGCCCGTTAATTCATGAAATTCACCCATAGTTGTCCAGAGCCCCCCTTGGTGGATGATAAACTCTAGGTGATGATACCCCCCCCTTTGCGCAATAGAATGCAAGACAACCCAACTTAATGATTTCCAGGATTGGTGAGCTACTCTCGACGCGGAGACTCAACCAGTCAGGATTTATCCGGCGCAGCTTTTGAACTTCCCACTAAAAAGAAAGGGATAGGGATGGGAGGAATTCCCATGCGACTGCAGACACTCTGAACGTATTCTCGCCAGAAAGGCCATACATGGTATCCTACGTTGCGACGGCCAAATTCTTCAAAAGCAGCCTCGTGGTCTTCGATATTCAGGTCCGCCGGAATATTGTAATGGGCACAAAATTCGGCGGTGATTTCGATAAAGACGGTACTGTCTTCCAATTCTGCTGATCCACCCTCTTGCGCCGCATTTTTATCAACCAAGCGCGTTCCGGCGGTGAAATTGAAAACGACCGTTCTGGTCTCATGCACCTGGTCTTCAGAAATGGAATCCAAAATTGCAAAATCACCGGTAGGAGCACCACGATGTTGGGGAGAAAGTATAACTTCTGTCCCAAAGAAGGGTGGGATAAAGTCATCCTTGCAACGGGTCGTAGCTTTTCTTAGAAAGACACCCTGAATATTTAAGACTTTGATTGCCTTCTCCAGAAGCTCTCCGTTCATCTTCAGGCTGCCCATAGATCGATAGGTGTGATCATATTTTCGGAACGGGTATACCTAACACCGCCATGTGTTATCTTCACTTGCTGTGCGTCCTCGTACCAATCATTTTCCTGCAGTGCCGAGCCAAAATTGAAAACGGGGCGATTTCCAAGTGCAAAGCAGATATCTGAAAGGGTTCGCAGGGTCATGTTCCTTGACCCGCTCAGTACCTGAGACACATAGCCCTTTGTTTTTTGTATTCTCTGAGCAAGTTCCGATTTAGTAACTCCAGTTTCCTGCATCACCTTCCAGATAGCTTCGGTTACTTCTGTAATTAAAAGTTCCTGAGCAACGAGTCGATCGTTCTCTTCACTCTCTTGGGCCCATGCATCAAAAAAATCACTCATTATCATTTCTCCTCAATCTCTCGCCAGTTTCTTATGACAAGTCTTTCATCTTCTTTCGACAGTTTCGGCCCTCTCTTGAAGGCAAAATGACTGATAAAGAAAACACCTTTGTGCCTGTCAGAGAACCAGCCATAGGCTCTTAATTTCCCTGCTTTGATAGCAAAGAAATGTTTGTCGTTGGGCAGCTTGGCTTCTGTATTCCAATGGTCGGGAGCTCGAAGCTGTCCTTGATCTGCAAGATACTTACGCCGAGCGGCCATAGTTGCCATAGCATTTTTCCCCTTGCCCCCGGGAAAATGTGACAAAGCTTTATGGAGGCTAGGAGGGCGCCAAACTTGGAGGTCGTCCTCACCTTCCGGCTGCTCACAATAGCGAATAGTTAGTCGCTTACCTTTATAATCTACCATAAAAGTTTAGTTAAATGTAAACCCCTCTGAAAAAAAATTTCCAGAAAAATCGAAAAACATACTCCATAATGTGTTTACTTCTTTTTTCGGGCTACAAAAATAATGCTGTAGTTAGGGGAATGTAAAGCTTTTCCCATCGCTATCATCTCCCGCAAACCTTCCTCAGAATGCCCTCCTGATCAGCGACAATTAAATCT
>NPID01004860.1_pt2 | contig 10643 bp, 6 predicted proteins | sample 8637491 | NCBI WGS metagenome assembly NPID01 (sample SAMN07420843, study PRJNA396082) | bioreactor metagenome | isolation source: sample BA6 brine-fed electro-methanogenic bioreactor BA | place: Japan: Kochi | collected 2016-06-14 | reverse complement strand
AGAATGATGGGTTTGTCGGCGTCGAAGGCGATCAGCTCGCGCACCGCCTGGGCGGACAGCACGTCGACCGGGCCATGGCAGACCTTCCAGCCGGCGCCTTCGTCAAGGTAGCGGTGGACCTGGGCGACGTCGTTGTCTTCCAGCAGACAGAGCGTGCGGTAGCTGTCGCGCTTGTTCTCCCAGTCGTAGCTGCCGAGACTTTGAATCGCGAGATTTCGCGGGAAGCGCTGCTGCAACTCCGGCAGCATCTCCTTCGTCCAATCGAGCCACTCGGAGTTGCGGACCGCGTCCATCTCGTTCCACAGTTCCCACGCGAACACCGCGGGCTCGTCGCCATAGCGGTTCGCATACCAGTCGAGCTTGGCCTTGAAATGGTCGCGACCTTTGTTCGACGCGAGGTATTCGTGCATGCTCTCGTAGAATCCGCCGTTGGCCTGGTGGTAGATCAGGTTGTCCGACCAGCGGTTTCGCTCGGCGCGGATGTCGCGGAAGTACTCGAGGCACATCTTCACGCGGACGCCATGCTCGCGCGCCAGCCTCATGAAATGGTCGATGACCTTGGCCCGCTCGGGATCGAATTGCAGGGGCTTCTCGTGCTCGACGTTCCAGTCGGCGTGGCCCAGCCAGACGCGCACGTAGTTGATGCGGTTGGCTGCCATGATTTCGAAGAGGCGGTCGAATTCCTCCTCACGCGGCGGTCCGACCAGGTTGAACCCGATGGGGACATAAGGGCTTCCGTTGGACAGTTCGAAGTAGCGACTGTCGCGCGGGCTGACCACGACGAACGATGCCCGGTCGCCCAGCCCGGTTGCGGCACGTAAGGGCGAATGATTATTTGCCCCTACATATGCGACGATGACGGCAATCAGGAAGATCGATGATATTCTGTTCATCGCTCAATACTCGATCGCGATCACGCTGGCGATGGCGTCCGGCGCCTGATCCGGGACCTCGATCGTCACGCCTTCGGAACCCGTCTGCGTCTTCAATTCGGTGCTTGGATCGGCCAGCAGGTAGGTCTTGCGGATGCGCTCACCTTTCAGCGGGACGTTCAGCTTGCCGTCCGAGGGCCACTCGAAGACGTGGGCGTAGAGTTTACCCGGTTTCTTCGTATACCGACCCCAGGCGGGCTGCTCGAAGGGGCTGGCGGTCGTCGCATAGATCGCCTCGCCATTGACGTCCATCCATCGGCCGATGGCACCCATCGCGTCGATGCTCTCCTGCGGGATCGAGCCATCGCCCTTGGGCCCGATGTTGAGCAAGTAGTTGCCGCCCTTGGAGACGATGTCGACGAGGTTGCGGATCAGCGTCTCGTTCGATTTCCACGCGTCGTCGTGGGCGGAGAAACCCCAGGTGGTGTTCATGGTCATACAGACCTCCCAATCGACGCCGGGAATGCCGGTCGACGGGATGGTCTGCTCGGGGGTGGTGAAGTCGCCCTGTTCGGGTTTCCACTTGCGGAGGCGGTCGACGGAATCGTCCCGTTCGATATTGGGGATGTGGTAGAGGCGGTTGTTGCTGATGATGCCCGGCTGCAACTTCCGCGCCATCGCCATCAGTTCATCCGAGCGCCAGAAGGGGCCCTCGTTGCCTTCTTTCGAATAATCCCACCAGATGATATCGAGGGTGCCGTAGTTGCTGAACAACTCGCGTGCCTGGTGATGCAGATAGTCCACATAGATGTCGTGGTTGCGCGGCCCGTTGGGGGATGGTTGGCCTCTCAGCGGGTGGGGCAACTGGTTGGCTTTGGCGTAATCGTACTGCGGATGGTGCCAGTCGATCACCGAATGGTAGTAGCCCACCCGGAGTCCCTCGTCGCGGATCGCGTCGGTGATCTCCTTGCACAAGTCACGGCCGACCAGATCGTGGGCGTCATACGTGGTGTACTGCGAATCGAACAGGCCGAACCCGTCGTGGTGCTTGGTGGTGAAGACCACGTAGCGGCAGCCCGCCTCTTTGGCGAGTTTGGCCCATTCCTTGGCAAAGCCTTCGGCTGGATCGAATTTCGGCACCGCCTGGTGAGCGTATTCCCAGGTGTCCGCACGGACCCGCTGTTGGATCCACTCCATCCCGCCCCGCGTGCCCACGGGTTTGTCGTTCCACGTCCCCGCCAAACCGGAGTACAGGCCCCAATGCACGAACATGCCGAACCGCGCCTCGCGCCACCACTGCATCCGCGCGTCTCGTTCTTCCTGGGTCTCGGCGGTGCTGGTCTGGACGAAAAGCGAACCGATCAACATCAATGCCAGCGTGATGATCAGGGTGGTTCGCGAGGGGGATAGGCTTCTTCTCATGGCGCTCTCCTTCATTGCTGTTGCCATAGGGCGGGCGTTTCCGCTCGCCTGGGGCGTCCTGCGAGGACGCACGATCTACGGAATGTCATTGTGTTGCGACGGGCCTTCGAGAGCAAGGGAAATCCAAGTGCCGCACGTCCCCCATTGAAGTGGTTCGCCCGAGTGCGTATATTGGATTTGACGCAGGAAATGGTTCTTGCGTGATTCGAGGCCATGATGAATCGACGACGCTTTCTCAGAATCGCAGGAATCGCTGTAGGCTCGGCCGTACTTCGCTCGCAGGTGGTGCGGGCGGCGGGTGGGACCGACCGTCGGCCGAACATTCTGTTCATCATGGCGGACGATCACACCAGCCAGGCGATCGGCTGCTATGGTCTGAGACTGAGCGCCTATGCGCCGACGAAGCACATCGATCGCATCGCCGCTGAAGGGGCGATCCTGCGCAACTGCTTCTGCACGAACTCGATCTGCGTGCCGAGTCGGGCCAGCATCCTGACGGGCCAATATAGCCATGTCCACGGCGCCAAGACGCTGGCCGGGCGGCTCGATCCGAGCGCGGACAACGTCGCCAAGCGCCTTCAAGCCGCCGGCTACCAGACAGCTCTCGTGGGCAAATGGCACCTGAAAGACCCGCCGAGTGGTTTCGACTACTATAATGTCCTGCGAGGGCAGGGGCGGTACCATGACCCGATTCTTTTCGAGAGCGGTGGCGACTGGCAGGGGGGCGGCCGAGTACACGAGGGACATTCGACCGATGTGATTACCGATCGGGCTTTGGACTGGCTGGGCCAGCGGCGGGATGCGGATCGGCCCTTTATGCTCATGTGCCACTTCAAGGCGGTGCACGAGCCGTTCTATAGTCACGATCGCTATCGCGACCTCTATGCCGACCGCGATCTGCCCGAGCCCGAGGACCTGCTGTGGCCCGAGAGCCCGCGCGGCAAGCGGTTCGAGGGCTGGCCCCTGGAGATCCTCGCCCAGCGCTATCGCAGGAATCCGGACCAGTACGCGCCGCCCAGGCTGGACGTCGATGGCCTGGACGCGGAGGCGGCGCGCAGGGCGACGTATCAGAAGTTCATCAAGGACTATCTCAGGGGCGTGGCGGGGATCGACGACAACGTCGGGCGTTTGCTCGCCTGGTTGGACGAGTCGGGACATGCGAAGGATACCGTGGTGATCTATACCGCCGACCAGGGCTATTTTCTGGGCGAGCACAACCTGTTCGACAAGCGGTTCATGCTCGAAGAATCCCTGCGGATGCCTTTCGTGGTTCGCTACCCGCGCGAGATCGAGCCTGGGACGGACGTCCGCGACATCATCCTGAACATCGATTTCGCGGAGTTGCTTCTGGACTATGCCGGCGCGCCGGTTCCGACGGCGATGCAGGGACGCAGCTTCCGCCGGAACCTGCGAGGACGCACGCCCAACGACTGGCGCAACGCCATGTATTACCACTACTGGACGCACCAGAAGGAGCGACCCAGTCACTATGGCATCCGCACGGATCGGTACAAGCTGATCTACTACTATGGCCTCGTCCGTATGGGTCGCCAGCCCGACCGCTGCTGGGAACTTTACGACCTCCAGGCCGACCCGCGCGAGCTGGTCAACCAGTACGACAACTCTCAGTATCAGGACATCATCGCGACCCTGAAACGCCGCCTCCAGGATCTTCGCAGTCAGTGCAACGATACCGCCAATCCCTTGTCAGCTCCTTGACCAAGCACGAAGCATTCCTGCTATGCAGGTTGTCCTGTCGCGGCAACCGTTGCCTGACGGGTCAGAATATGGTAGCCTCATATTATGATTGCGATGCCGGAGTGGGAGTCAGACTTTGTCAGGCGATCTCGGCGCTACACGCGGAGGCTCAACGCCTATGCGGCCGCACGATTCCTGGTCGTGCTGGCGATCCCGTGGGCGCTTGCGATGGCCTCCTCCTGGCGACCCGGGATTGCAGGCAACTCGTTCCAGACGATCGTCCTGTTCTTCGCTATCCTTGTGATTCTCTACATCGCAGAGCAAGTCACCCGCGCGGTCAAGCCTCGTCGGAGGAGATGCGCGATATCTGCTTTGCTTCGTGTTGTACCCGAACTGGTGCTGCTGTGCGGGGTGTGCATGTACTGGTGGCTGCTCTTTCCAGGCCATATCGCCCTGGCCATCGGGGCGTGGTGGGCATTCGGTGTCTTCTTGGCCCTTTCTCGCTACGCCTGGCGCAGATGGGCCTTATCGGAAGCTGTCCTCCAGACGAGAGACTATCGGCTCTTCGGTCGGCGGACGGGACGCTCCGTGAAACGGACCAGGCATGACAGGGCCTCATTGTACGTGCTTCCGGAGGATTCGGCGTTTGGTCCCTCCACTGTCATGGCTCTCGTGACGGACGAACCGGATGTCTATGTCAGCAGTGACATCCGATCGCTGTTGGAGCCCGATCAACTGCGCACCTCAATCGCCCATGAATTGGGCCACTCGTGGTCCCAGCATCATGTGGGCTGCGAGTTCGGTGGGTGGGTCAGGAAGATGTTCTTCGTTCCCGTTCTGGGATGGTTGGCTTCGATCCTGCTTGCGGTCTTGCGTGTGAAGGCCGAACCGATTCTTCCGTTCATGTTCCTGACCTCACTCACGCTGATCTGGAAGGCCAATCGTTGGGCCGCGAATCTGCTCAACAAGCCGATCGAGTTGGGAGCCGATCTCTATGCGGTGGAGATGACCCGGACGCCCGAGGCCTTTGTGGAAGGCATGAGACGGCTGGCCGAGCACGTGCGATATAACGTGTTTCCGAATGGGTTCGATACGCTGGGCTTCTGTTCCCATCCCTGCATCGTGAAACGAATTGAGTACGTTGCGGCTGCATTAGAGAAGGCGAACGAGAAGCCCAGCGCACGGAGGCGTCGCCAGGCAAAGAATGACTGACCGCTGTCTGCAATTGAAGAGACGCGGTCAATCAGAGCATTCGGTCAGTCTTACGGGACCGAAAAGGCCGGAGTCGAGCAGGGGGGTGTCTTTCCAGGGGACCTCCCACGTGAGCGACTTGTCGATGTTCGTCCGGCAGAACGTCGGGCCCTCGGGCNNGACGACGAGTGCGTTGGCGCCGGGACGGACGGCGTCGGTGATATCGACCTGGTAGGGGGGCTTCCATAGAATGCCCTGGCTCTGCCCGTTGACATAGACCTCCGCAACGAAACGCACCTCGCCCAAGTCGAGAACGATCCGCCTGTCCGGCGCGAGTCGATCGGCGGTGACGTCGAACTCGTTGTGGTACGAGGCGATTCCGGAAAAGTATTTCACGCCTTTGTCTTCGCTTTCGGTCCAGGAGATCAGTTCGGGGAAGGTCTTCAAGGCCGGCGCGCCCCAGCCCGGCGCGAAGCGGACTTCCCATGGTCCGCCGATGGTCTGGCCGTTCTGCGAGGCGGGCACCTCCTGCACCATCGGCCGCTCTTCGGTCTTCTCGCGGAAGACTACGAACACGCTGCCATAAGGGGCCAGGCGCAGCGGCACGCGCGTGTTGCCCTCATCATCCCGATCGAATTCACAGGCGCGGATCTGACCGGTGTCGGGCATCCACAATTGCGGCACGCGGTCCGAGACACGGAACACACACGCGACGTCCTCCCAGCGATTCTGTTGGTTGCTGACGAAGTAAATGTCCGCCTCCGCTGTTCGGCGATGGATGTAGTCCAGCGGATATTGAATATCGCTGCGCGGCGAATACGCCGCGAAATCGGGACCGATCCCACGTTGCTTCAGGATATCGCGCAGCGTCCTGCCCCAGATGATTTCGCCTTTGCCATAGGCATGTTCTTTGATCGTTGTGCCATTGCAGGGGCCCCAGAGGCGATCCGCGATCGTGCGGACCTCTGCGTCCCGGCGGGCGAAATCGACGAGACCGTTGGAGCGGTTGGGTTTGGGCCCGACGACCGTCGCACCGTAGGCGACCAACTGCTCGAGCTTCTTCAAAACCGCCAGGTCGATGTNNCTCGGGCAGGACCAGCAGTTCGTACCTCATTCCATCGGGCAACGTCAGGCGACCACCCTTGACGCTCATCCGCGTGAGGATCACTTCGCGATTGGTCACGTCGTAGTCGAAACCGAACCCGAGGGACGGATCGATATGTTTGGGCGGCACGAAGTTGTAGCCCTGATCCCCATAGTAATAGCACACGTCGGCGACGAAGAGGCCCTGCTGGAGCAGATACGAGCAGCGCGAGAGATAGTCGACCCAGGGCTTGGCCTTGGGCCACCACGCCAGGCTGGGGTTCATGTGCGTGCCGGCGTGGTAGACCCAGCCCGNNCCCGGCCGGTCCGTGCTCGACGGATTGTGCGCGGACGTGTGGAACGTGAAATGATTCGCACCGTCGCAGAAGGCGCGGTCGGCGATCTCCTTGAGATCGAACGGGCCATCCTGCCAGTGCCGCCAGCTCGTGAAGGCCTCCATGTCCACCTGGCGCTTGCCATAGATGTGGGCAGCGCAGGCGGTCTCCTTGACGACCCAGACGTTGTGGTGCTTCCAGAACTCCCCGCGCGGGATATCCAGCGCCCCGAGGGCCTTCAAGGCATCGACAGGCACCTGGTGCAGAGGCGGTCCCGGCCCGCCCGCCTCGGCGCAGAGCAGTAGACCGTGTTCGTTCGACAGCTCGGCGGCAGCTTTGTAGAAGGCATCGACGAGCAGATCGCCCAGCGTCTTGCGGTAGTCGTACTCGAACCGCTGCGCCGCCTCGTGGTCCTTCAGCGCGCAACCCGCCAGCACAGGCAGATAGCGCGTCATGTCATACCCGCGCCGCTTCGCGAACTGGGCGAGGAAGTCGGGCGTCCACGTCGAGCCGCTCAGTTCGTAGCTGCACACGTACATCTGCTTGAGCGCCGTGTCTTCGAAATCGCCCAGTTCCTCGTGCAGCTTGTCGAGAAGGTACTGGAAATGGAACTTCGTCGCTTCGGCGCTGAAGTGGTCGATGGCCAGGCCGCCCGAATTGGGGCTGGGCAGCCTCAGCGACAGGCCCGTGTTGGCGCACACGAATCGCATGAGGATCCACTCGCCTTCCGGGACATCCCAGTCGAGACGTCCGTTTGCGTCGATGCGGTCGGTCACATCGACCACGACGCTGGGGGCTTCCAGGATCAGGGGTGGCAAGCCAGCCGAGGACCAGCTTCCGCCCGGGCCCGACCTGGCCCCGTCGTGGATATTGGCGGCGGTCCAGTTGGCCTCGGTCTCCGTGCCCAGCGCGCCGCTGCTGTGCAGCAGACTCGCGGCAGTCTTGCTGCCGTCGGGGTGGTAGGCATTGACCACGTTGATCCCGTCCGTCGAATAGACCTCGAATTCGCCCAACTGCACCCGATCGAACTGGGAATTGTGCCCCGATAGGATGACCAGCTTGATATATCGCGCGCGGATCGGCTCGAAGCGGAACGTCTGGGCCTCCGCGTTGGGTTCGAGAGTCGCCCGCACGATCTCTCGGAAGCTGGTTGGCTCGGCGCTCTCGACCGATGCGTAGACCGCGAAATCACTGGCGAACAGGTGCGCCGGACCGTAGCGGTTCTCGTCGCCGCTGAGTGTGTTGCAGAGCACCACGCGATCGATGGTATGCGTGCCGGGTGGGAACAGTTCGAAGACGAATTCGTGCCCCGCCAATCGCTGGGGCGACGGGATGGCCAGCACCGCCACGTCCTGGACGTACGCGGGTTTGCCATCGGGACCGCGCGGGGCGCGGGCGGGCAGCGCCGGCAGTGGCAGGGACTCCTCCAGGCGCGTCGGCCCGGTCACGGTGATCTGCCGGTGATAGAGGCCCATGCTGGCGTATTTGGGCGGAACCCAGGGTCCGCCGCAGTTCCAACTGCTCGACGTGACCAGGCCCACCTCCATCCCCAGCCTCGTCGCCTCGCGCACGGTATGGCCGATCGCGTCGAGCGATTCGGGACCCATGAACGCCGGACCCTCGGGGACAATCCCCGCCGGATCGCGCGCGCCGATATCGAAGATGTACACACCCCCGATGCCCTTGGCCTTCATCTCCTCCAGTTCGACTGTCATCTGCTCCTTGTCGGTCAGGCCGTTGACCCACGCCCAGTAGACCGACGGCCGAGCGGGCAACGGCGGATTATGAAATCCTTCCAGCAATGCGTCGGCGTACGAAGGAGCGGCTGAGCCCATCAGATTTGCGGCGACAACCGACAAGCAGATCAATACACAATGACGTACGGTCATAGTCCTACCCTCTTACCATTCGATGCTATCGGCCCGACGCGGGCGTGGTGGTCTTGGAAATGTCAGGCCGGCAATGTGTTTGGCCCATTTCTGTCGGCTGTCGCCACAGTCCTTCTCGATGATCGCGCCAAGTTCCTGCCGTGCATAACCAGACAGCAGGCAATGCACGTCATCAATATACTTGACCAGCACGTCAAAACCCTGCTTGTCACCGCAGCGCTCCAGCGTCGCCGCAATCCGGCTCTCCAGAATGCCTCCATATACCTTGGTACTCGCCTGTTCAGGGCTTTCCGTGACATGCCCCTGAATGTAGGGATCGTCCAGAAATCTCTTCAGGGTACGGATCGCCTGCCTGTCGGGCATCCGTTCGATCGCGAAACAGACATTGACGATGCGATTGTAATAGGGGACCAGGGTCAGATCAATCCGGCCCCGGTTGTACGCGGTCTCTTGCCTGACGGGCGGATTATTCAACCTCAGCGAGTCGGCAAGTGCCAGAATAGCCGGCAGAGCCGCTCGGTCGCCACTCAGCGCGAGCAGGGCGATGTCCTGGTTGATCGTCCAGTAATCGGTTTCCTTGTCCTTACGATAGTACTCCCAGGGCAATGCTCCGCCGGCCTGCTCTGCGGCGTAGAGCGTCTCCATCTCGCGCATGATGAGCGGGTTGCCGATCGGGTTTCCAAACCAGGCCAGCGCCTTTGCCAGGCGGAGGGACCCGCTTTCGTCCTCGCTCTGCCGCAAACGCTCGACGAGCGCAGGCTCGACTTCCTCCCGCGGCAATGCAAGCACGCGTATCAGGCTGTCGGGTTCTCCCGCTACCAGTTGGTCGATCCGCTGTTGCGCACCGATGGCTTTCTCCGAGGGTGCTGCGAGCAGGATTCTCAATTCCACCAGCGATGGCCGAAGGGACTCGACATTGAAATCGCGCAGGTCTGTTCCTTTTCGAGCTGCGAGTGCGGCGATCCACCCCGTCACGAATCCCTGTGTCATGATGTCAAAGGACATGCGAGTGAACTGCAGCGCGTTGTGTGTCTGTGAGATGGCCTTGCCCGAGACCAGCAGCCCCCGAATGCCCTTGGGCAGCAAAGCGCGATATGGGATCTCGACAACTGCCGAGATGCCGTGAGGCAGCAGGCATCCCACCCGAGTGAGCGCTGTATCGCCGAAGTGGTGGGGGTCGTAATCCGAGTAAGCCAGGCAAATCGCGTCTGCGTGATGGCGACCTTCAATCACGTCTTTCAGTGTGATGGTGTACTCTCCGGTGATCCGGCGTGACTCTCGCACCGTTAGCATGGGCATGAAATCGTAGTGATGCGACTGTCCGTGCGTGAGTTGGTAGCCTCTCTGCAATTCGGACAAGTAGTGGCTCATCAGAATGTCATAGTCGCGGTTTGTGGACGAATCCGCCCATGCTTTTCCCCCCGGATTGATGTCCCATTGGCTGTAGTTCTGGGTCGCCCTCATCCGACGGTTGCCCGAATCCCACGCGGCTCCGGCGAAGACCGCGACATCCCCGTCGCCTGTCGCGTCGACAATGACTTTGCCTTTAAGGATGGTCAACGCTCCGTCTCTCTCCACGAGGAGGCCGGTGACCCGATTCCGGTCCTTTGTCACGCCGCAGGCAATGCTATCCGTTAGCAGTCTGCCACCGCCCCGAGTCGTCTGCTTCCGCAGGTAGAACATCATTGCTATGCGAGATGTGGCTGCTCCCAGGGCCTTGCCTTGTTCCTCGACGGCCCGTTCCATCCGGTCGAACAGGGCGGTGTCCTTGTATCCCCAGTAGTAGCCCATCACGCCGCCAAGTGTCTTGGTTCCTCCCAACTCCGGAAAGTACTCCACCGTTATAACGCTCGCACCCTTTTCCATGGCGCCGATGGCTGTCATCGCCCCGGCCGTGCCTCCGCCGGCGACGACAACGTCACTCCGCGAGCCAACCGGCAGGTGTCTTTCATAGTCGAACGTAAGGTGTTGGATGGCATAGTTCAGCCGGATGTCGTCCAGACCCGTGACCCCGCAATGTTCCAGAGGTATCCGCCCCGAATCGTGATCGATAAACTGTGCCCGATCGCCGACTCTCTCCTCGACCTGCAAGTCTTGAATCAGCGATTTGGCTCGTCGGTCGGTTCCCAGAACATCCCGGCAACTCAACTCGC
>NPID01000511.1_pt1 | contig 10651 bp, 12 predicted proteins | sample 8637491 | NCBI WGS metagenome assembly NPID01 (sample SAMN07420843, study PRJNA396082) | bioreactor metagenome | isolation source: sample BA6 brine-fed electro-methanogenic bioreactor BA | place: Japan: Kochi | collected 2016-06-14 | reverse complement strand
TGACCTATGTCGGGCGCGACGGAGAAAAACATCGCCCCGTCATGGTGCATCGGGTTATTCTCGGTTCGATCGAGCGGTTTATCGGTGTGCTCATTGAGCACTATGCCGGTAATTTTCCGTTATGGCTCTCCCCGGTTCAGGCGGTTGTCGTCAATGTGACCGACAACCAGGCCGATTATGCCGAGGAAGTTTTTCGTCATCTGAGAGCCGAGGGCGTTCGCGTCAAAAAAGATCTGCGCAACGAGAAGCTTGGCTTCAAAATCCGTGAAGCGCAGCTTGAAAAAATCCCTTACATGCTGGTTGTCGGCGATAAAGAGGTTGAGCAGGGAACGGTGTCCCCGCGGCACCGCTCCGGCAAGAACCTTGATTCCATGACGCCGGAAGATTTCGTCGCATTTGTGCGCCGCGAATGCAGGGAATATCAGTAACTGTCAGTTATATGAGCATTTGAGCAGCACGGCAACGACGCTGGGGGCAAAAGGCGGGTGTGCTGAATAGTTGCGAATATCATTGAAAAGGAGGTCGCATCATAGCTAAGCAAGAAACCAACATCAACCGTGCCATTCGAGCCCGCGAAGTGCGGGTGATCGACGACGAGTCCGAGCAGTTGGGCATTATGAGCCTGGCGGACGCTCTGGCCGCTGCTGAACAACGGGGACTGGATCTGGTGGAAGTCTCTCCCAATGCCAACCCGCCCGTATGCCGAATCATGGATTACGGGAAATACAAGTATCAGCAAAGCAAAAAAGCCGCCGAGGCCAAGAAGAAGATGGCCCGCGTTGAGGTTAAGGAAGTCAAGATGCGGCCGAAGACCGAGGAGCATGACTTTCAGGTCAAGGTGCGCAACGCGCGCCGTTTCCTCGAGGATGGCAACAAGGTTAAATTGACCATTATGTTCCGGGGGCGAGAAGTCACCCATCCTGAATTCGGGAAGGCGTTGCTTGAGCGGGCCGCCGGCGAAGTCAGCGATATCGGCCAGATTGAAGGCCGTCCCAATATGCAGGGGCGTTTCATGTCGGTCATTGTCGCGCCCATAAAAAAAACAAGTTAGTCAGTCCTGAAGGAGCAGCACTCATGCCCAAAATTAAAACCAACCGCGGCGCCGCAAAGCGTTTCCGCAAAACCGGCACCGGAAAGATCCGTCGGGCCAAGGCATTCAGAAGCCATATCCTGACCAAGAAAAGCACCAAGCGTAAGCGTAACCTGCGCTCGGCAGCTATTATCGATGCTCGTGACGAGAAGAACGTCAGTCGTCTGATCCCCTATCTTTGAGGGGCGGCCGGCATCCCAGATGCTTTCGCAATTAAGCATCAGGGTGGATGACTAATCAGGAAGTACCAACTGTTGTGTTGCTGCAGTTGGCGAGTTTTTGCGACGCCATCACACATCGGCTTTCTTAAATCCGCGAACTGAGGGGTTATTGTCTCCCCCTTCAGATCCGGTAGCGGCTTTGGCCGCTTATTTACTTTTTCAAGGAGTTTTACAAAATGCCGAGAGTCAAAAGAGGATTCAAAGCGAGACGCAGAAGAAACAAAGTCTTGAAGCTGGCCAAAGGGTACCGGGGCGCACGCAGTAAATTGTTCCGCAGTGCGACCGAGGCCGTCGACCGTGCCCTGAACTATGCGTATCGTGACCGTCGTGTCCGCAAACGGGATTTCCGCGCCTTGTGGATTGCGCGTATCAATGCAGCCTCCCGTGAGAACGGCCTGTCTTACAGTCGTCTGATTCATGGCCTGAAAAAAGCCGAAGTCGGACTCGACCGCAAGATACTTGCTCAGCTCGCGGTGGAGGACCCCAAGGGGTTTACCGGGGTGGTCGAAAAGGCTAAAGCCCAGCTTCAGTAAAAGGTATTTGGCCGTTAAAAAAGAGATGGGGGCGACCTCATCTCTTTTTTTACGTTCCGGCCCGAGTCTGAGCCGGACAAGCCGGGTTTCGGCAGGTTGAACATGGACAATGCAGCCGGCCCGGTTTTTCTGCACCGTGGTGACAAGTACCGCTGTCGCATGAAATGAGGATTGGTGATGAAGGATAAATTGAGGCAGATTGCGGAACAGGGACGCGAAATATTGGCCGCAGCCGGCAGCGAAGCCGAACTGCAGCAGGCCAAAGCGCGTTTCCTCGGGAAAAAAGGTGAATTGACATCTCTGATGAAGGGGATCGGCTCTGTGCCGCCGGAGGAGCGCCCCGCCGTCGGAATCCTTTTAAATACCTATAAGGACGAGCTTGAAGAGCTGTTTCAGCAGCGGCTCAATCAGGTCAGGGAAGCCGATATCAAAGCACGGCTCGAGCGGGAGAAGGTCGACGTGACCCTTCCCGGGAGGCAGCGTTTTACCGGTAGCAAGCATCCCATTACCCTGGTGACCGAAGAGATTTGCTCCATTTTTGCCTCTCTTGGATTCGGTGTTGCGGAAGGACCCGAGGTCGAGAAGGATTTTTACAACTTCGAGGCCCTTAATTTTCCCAAGGATCACCCTGCTCGGGACATGCAGGATACTTTTTTCATCTCTGAGGATGTGCTGCTGCGCACGCATACCTCCCCGGTGCAGGTGCGGACCATGCTACGCCACTCGCCGCCAGTGCGTATTGTTGCTCCCGGAACCGTCTATCGCCGCGATTCAGACATTACCCACAGCCCCATGTTCCATCAGGTTGAAGGCTTTCTGGTCGATCATCACGTCACCTTCGGGGATCTTAAAGGTATCCTGACCGCCTTTATCAATCAGTATTTCGGTGATGATATCGGTGTGCGCTTCCGGCCGTCCTTTTTCCCTTTCACGGAACCCTCGGCCGAAGTCGATATTCAGTGTGTGATCTGCAAGGGGCAGGGGTGCCGGGTCTGCAAAGGCAGCGGGTGGCTTGAAATTCTCGGGAGCGGGATGATCGATCCTGAAGTATTCAAGTCCGTCAATTACGACCCCGAGGTCTATTCCGGCTTTGCTTTCGGCATGGGCGTGGAAAGAATCGCCATGTTGAAATACGGGGTCAATGATCTGCGTCTGTTTTTCGAGAACGATGTTCGCTTTCTCAAACAGTTCTAGAAACAATAGAAAAGCAGATATTTAAAATGATATTTTTGACAAAGGACGTGAAGAAATGATCGTCACCTATAACTGGCTTAAAGAATTTGTAGACTGTGACCTGGCGCCTGATGAACTCTCTCACCGTCTGACCATGGCCGGTCTTGAAGTCGATGCGATGGACGTGCTCGGGGAAGGTCTCGAAACTGTTGTCGTTGCCCGCCTGCTCAGTGTGGAATCCCATCCTGATGCCGACCGTCTGACCTTGTGTCAGGTCGATGCCGGCGGTGGTGATCCGGTTCAGGTTGTCTGTGGTGCGACCAATCACAAGACGGGCGACCTGGTTGCGTTCGCACAGGTGGGCACCGTTTTGCCCGGAGATTTCAAAATCAAGAAATCCAAGATCCGTGGACAGGTTTCCTTCGGCATGCTCTGCTCGGAAAAGGAACTCGGTTTGGCCGAAGAAGCCGAAGGGATCATGATTCTTCCTGCCGATCTGCCTTTGGGAACACCGGTGTCTGATGCCCTGGGACTCAAGGATGTGCGCTTCGAACTCGGTTTGACCCCCAACCGGGCGGATTGCCTCAGTGTTGTGGGAGTGGCGCGTGAGGTTGCTGCCATCTGCGGCAAGCCCATGAAGCTGCCACAGGTGATCGTGAAAGAGGAAGGGGAGCCCATCGCAGAGCGCACTTCGGTGACCATCGAGGAGCCGGGCATGTGCCCGCGCTATGCCGCCCGCCTCATTCGCGGTGTTCGCATTGGCCCTTCTCCCGCATGGCTTGTGCGTCGACTGGAGTCGGTCGGGCAACGATCCATCAACAACGTTGTCGATGTGACCAACTACGTTCTAATGGAACTGGGGCATCCTCTACATGCCTTTGATTTCCGTCTGCTGCGCGGCGGACGCATCATTGTGCGCAGAGCTGGCGACAACGAAAAATTCACCACTCTCGACAGCCAGGAGCACATTCTCAACTCGGGTGATCTGACCATCTGTGATGCAGAAGGGCCGGTGGCGCTTGCCGGCATCATGGGCGGGGAAAATTCTGAAATTCAACCCGATACAGTTGACATTCTGCTGGAAAGCGCCTATTTCAACCCACCCACAATCCGCCGTACCAGCAAGCGCCTTGGAATTCACAGTGAGTCGTCCCACCGTTTCGAACGCGGCGCCGACGTGGATATGGTGCCCATTGCCCTCGATCGGGCGGCTGAGCTGATTCGTGAAACCGCGGGCGGTACAGTTTCCCAAGGGGTGCTCGACGTTTATCCTGCGCCCATCGCTGAAAAGAGCCTGCGCATTCACACTGACAAAACCCAGCGTCTGCTGGGCGTGCGCATAGACACTCTGGAAATTAAGCGGTTGCTTGAAACCATCGGATTCTCCTGCCATCTGGAAGACGGCGCACCGGAAGGGGTGGTTCACGTACGTGTGCCGAACTGCCGCCCGGATATTGAACGGGAAGTCGACCTGATCGAAGAGGTCGCGCGTCTTAACGGATATGATCAGATTCCCACCACCATGCCGGCCGGGAGGGTGGTCTGCCATCCCGATTCGCCTCTGCGGCGCATTGAGCAGTCCCTGCGCAATGCCATGGTGGCTTGTGGTTTCTCCGAGGTGATCAACTATTCTTTCAACGCCCCGTCGGCGCTTGACAGGATTCGTCTGCCGGAACAGGATGAGCGCCGCTCCCAGGTCCGTCTTCTCAATCCTCTTACGGAAGAGCAATCCGTGATGCGCACCACCCTGGTGCCCAGCGTCCTGCAGACAGTCGCACAGAACCTCGCGCGTCGCAGTGCCGGCGACCTGCGTCTTTTTGAACTCAGGCCGGTCTTTCTTCCCGACAGTGAGGACGATCTGCCCCGCGAGGTGTCTCATCTGGTCTTTGCCCTGAGCGGCCGGCGCAGTCCATTGGGGTGGGCTCAGAGTTCGGAAGCGGTCGATTTCTTCGATCTCAAAGGGGTTGTCGAAGAGCTTGTGGAACAGCTTCGCCTCGATTCGGTGGAATATTCACCTGACCATGGAGAGTCGTTCCTGCATCCCGGCAAGTCCTGTGCCCTGAGCTGCAACCAGGTGGTTTTAGGATTGCTGGGTGAGGTTCATCCACAGGTCCTGAAGGAATTTGAGATCGAACAGCCCGTCTATATATGCGACCTGGACATCAGTGCGATTTCCGAAATATCCGGCAAGGCCGTTGTTTTTAAAGAGCTTTCCCGCTTTCCAGGTGTTGATCGCGACAGCGCCCTGCTGGTGGATGAAGAGATCGAAGCACATCGCATTCTGGATACGGCACGCAGCGTCAAAGCGCGCGACGTGGAAGATGTCGTTCTCTTCGATGTCTATCGCGGCAAAGGGATCCCCGAAGGGAAAAAGAGCATTGCCATTCGTGTGCGCTATCGTCGGGCGGATAAAACTCTGACCGATGAAGAGGTCTCCAAATCTCATTTCCGCATCATCAAAGCGCTTGAAAATGAGTTAGGTGCCGAAATTCGTTGAATAATTGGTTGCGGCATTCGATTTTCCATGTTATAAAATCAATAAATTCAAGGACATGGATTTGAATGACTGGAGGTAATATGACCAAGGCGGATCTGATCGAGAATGTATATTTGAAGACCGGTTTCTCTAAGAAAGAATCCGCTGAAATCGTTGAACTGGTCTTTGATCTGATAAAATCCACGCTGGAGAAGGGCGAGAAGATAAAAATCGCCGGATTCGGCAATTTCGTTGTGAAGGAGAAGGATTCGCGTCGCGGGAGAAATCCTCAGACCGGAGATGAGATCGAGATCTCCTCGCGGCGAATTCTGACCTTCAAGCCCAGCCAGGTCCTCAAGGGCGCCATCAACGAAAGCAACGCCTGAACCTGATGCGCGGGACCGGGCGCTGCCCGGAGTAGACCGAAGCATGGACATCGAAATTCCCGACAAATTGTATTTCAAGATCGGGGAAGTTTCCCGCATTACCGGCGTGAAGCCTCATGTCCTGCGCTATTGGGAGAGCGAATTCGGTGCTTTCAGTCCGAATAAGAGCCGTAGCCGGCAGCGACTCTACCAGCGCAAGGACATTGAACTGGTCCTACGCCTGAAGCGGCTCCTGTACCAGGAGGGGTATACGATCTCCGGTGCGCGTCGCAAGCTGCGCGAGAAAGAAGCTCCACCCGCCCCAGAGTCGGGAAGCGGGACCGGTTTTGAAAGTGTCCCCGATAATGAACAGATTGATCTTCTGAGCGAGATCCGCCAGGATCTCAGGAATCTTCGCGACCAGTTACGTCGCGAACCCTCCGTCGGGGATGACAGCCCCCGCCACAACGATCGTTAGGCGCCATTGTTTGCACTGCTGACCAATGATGACGGTATTCATGCCCCCGGGTTGAACGCTCTGGCCGATGCCATGCAGACAGTGGCCGATGTCGTTGTCGTTGCTCCCGACCGTGAACGAAGCGCCACCAGCCATTCCCTGACGCTGCATTCCCCCCTGCGTGCCGAAGAAATTCGCAGCGGTTTCTTTGCCATTGACGGCACCCCGACAGACTGTGTCAATCTCGGCATTCATGGCTTGTTCAAAAGACGACCGGATATTGTTATTTCCGGTATCAACAGCGGTGCCAACATGGGCGATGACATCACGTATTCCGGCACCGTTGCGGCGGCAATGGAAGCGACCCTGATGGGAGTTCCCGCTTTTGCCATATCCCTTGCGATCGATGGCGCCGGGTTGCCCGATTATCGCCCGGCTGCTCAATTCGCCGTCAAGCTTGCTCAGTCCCTGTCGCGTAACCGTTTGCCCGTAGACACTTTCTTAAATGTCAATATACCTCAGGTGGAATCCGACTGTTTTGCCGGTGTGCGGTTGACGCGGCAGGGCAAGCGTGTTTATGGCGATCTGGTTATTGAGAATATCGATCCGCGCGGCCGTAAATATTATTGGATCGGCGCCGGAGATCTGCATTTCAAAGATGTTGATGGGACTGATTTTCATGCCGTTCACCGCCAAGCCATCTCCATTACTCCGCTTCACCTCGATCTGACCAACTACCGCTCCTTTGAAAATCTGGCGGGATGGGATATCTTTCATTCTTCGTAACCGTGCGACATGCATCACTGTTCAGCATGCCTGAATTTTTGTTTCCAGAAAGACGCGAGCAGCACAGCAGCGCCGCTGGGGGCTCTCCCGCGAGCTGACTCGGGGGGGGGACGAAAATAAAGACCGGTGCGTCACACAGGTTCTCATTATTTTGACATGAAAAAGGGCATAATCATGGACTTTGCCATCGCCCGAAAGCGCATGGTGGATAAGCATATCAAGGGTCGTGGAGTCAATGATACGCTGGTTATCCAGGCTATGCTTGACGTGCCGCGGCATCTTTTTGTTGAAGAAGCATTGCAGAGTCAGGCCTATGGGGATTACCCTCTCCCTATCGGGCAAAAACAGACCATCTCCCAGCCCTATATGGTGGCCTGCATGACTGAAGCTCTTCAACTCAAGGGGGGAGAAAATGTCCTCGAAATAGGCACCGGCTCAGGGTATCAGGCGGCTGTGCTGGCACGAATCGCCGGCAAGGTTTTTACTGTAGAGCGAATTCCCGAACTGGCCCGCCGTGCACGCCGGGTTCTTGATCGCATCGGAGCGGTCAACGTAAATATCAAGGTGACCGACGGCACAGTCGGGTGGGAGGAGCAAGCTCCTTTTGATGCCATCATTGTTACGGCAGGTGCTCCGGCAGTCCCCGAAAAATATCTCGGACAGCTCGCCCCGGGCGGGCGTCTGATAATCCCTGTCGGGGACATGCACAGCCAGGTCCTTAAGCGTTTTATCAAGCAGGCGGACGGTCAGGTCGCTGAAGAATCCCTGCTTGGTTGTCGTTTCGTCCCCCTGGTCGGCCGCAATGGTTGGCGTGAGCAGGGGGAATAAGAGAAGTGTTCGGTCTGCGTCGTCTCTATGACTGGGTGCTCTCCTGGGCGCGCACCCCCTACGGGAGCATCGCTCTTTTTCTGCTCGCTTTTGCAGAGTCCTCCTTTTTTCCCATTCCCCCCGACGTTCTGTTGATGGCCCTGGCTCTCTCCATCCCGGCCAGGGCTTTTCGCTATGCACTCCTGGCCGCGACAGGCTCGGTTCTGGGCGGTGTTTTCGGCTATCTTCTCGGGTATGCGCTGTGGGGCGGGCTTGAGCCTTTCTTCTATACCTACGTCCCCGGATTTACCCCTGAAGGTTTCGCCCGGGTTCAGGCTCTTTTTGCTCAATATGATTTCTGGGTGGTGTTTTCTGCCGGCTTTACCCCCATTCCCTATAAAATTATTACGGTTGGCTCCGGTGTCTTTCATGTCAACCCGGTGATTTTCGTCATCGCTTCCGCGGTCAGCCGCAGTCTGCGGTTTTTCCTGGTGGCCTGGTTCATCTATCATTTCGGCCCTCCGGTCCGGGTCTGGATCGAAAAATATTTCAATCTGTTGACGATTATTTTTTTGATCCTTCTAATTGGGGGGGTATGGGTGGTAAAATACCTGTTCTAACCGCCCGCAAGTGCTGATTGGATGAGTGAGTCATCCCGGGCGAGTCGTCTTGCGTTGCTGATCAGGTGACGAGGGGAAACGTGACGGTGAGTGGCTTGGTCAAGATTTTGATTGTGATATTGACCTGTTGGGGTCTTACGGCCTGCTCTTCTTCGAGTGGGGTTTACCACACCGTGCAGCCCGGACAGACCCTCTACCGGATCGGCCAATCCTACGGCGTGGATGAGCGCTACCTGGCCCGCATCAACGGGATCGAGGATCCCCGCCTTCTTCAGGCCGGTAAAAGGCTGTTCATTCCCGGGGCTTCCCGCCGCGAAGCGGTTTCATCTTCGGTTGCGAGTGCTCCGCCGCCGAAATCGACCACCAGGACCTCCCCCGTTGCGACCCGCTCTCGCGCATCGTCTCCTGCGCCTACCAGGACACCGCCCTCGACCTCGGGAACAAGATCCCAAACGTCGTCGCCAGTGGCTTCTTCCGCTTCCCGGGGGACGTTCGGCTGGCCGCTCAAGGGGGATGTTCTTAAAAAATTCGGCCAGAAAAGCAGTGGTCCGAGCAAGGGGCTTGAAATTGCCGGTCGCAGGGGGCAGGAGATTCGCTCCGCCGGCGCCGGGCGCGTGATCTACAGCGATGACAAGATCAGAGGATACGGCAACCTCATCATTCTCAAACATGAGGGCAATCTCTTTACTGTTTATGGGTACAATGAACAGAATCTGGTAAAATCAGGCGCCGCGGTTCGCAAGGGCGATGCCATTGCCAGGGTCGGCGTTCCCCCGGGTGGGGGCGCTCCTCGTCTTTATTTCGAAGTGCGCCGTGGCAAACAGGCTGTCGATCCTCTTTTTTACTTGCCTTGATGCCCCGGGGTTTTCTAGACTTTCCTAGTGCCCTGTGCGGTTAGTTGTGCCTTCTAATTCTGGCCCTTTTGCCCGCTGCCGGCGTTACGCCTCCTCGGCTTAGCTCTGGCTAGGCCTGCGTCGGCGCGTCTTGGCAACAACCAAAATGACTCAGAATTCATTGGCACAACTAACCGCACAGGGCACTAGCCATCGAAAACCATTCAATGAGGATGATGATGAACGAAGAAATCAATGATCTCGACGAGGTTGAACTCGAGAGCGAGGAAGACAGCGAAGAGAGTAAATCCCGTAAGAACTCTGCCGAGGAAGAATCCGACGAAACTCCGGAGGAGAATGACGAGGAAGAGGAGGAACCGGCCAAAGCTCAGAGCGATCATTCCGACGATGCCATCAAGCTTTATCTGAAGGAGATCCAGAAAACCAACCTGCTCACGGCCGAGGAAGAGCGCGAGCTGGCGCGTCGCATCTCCACCGGAGATATGGCCGCCCGGGACCGGATGATCGAATCCAACCTGCGGCTGGTGGTCAAGATCGCCAAACGTTATATGAACCGTGGCCTGCCTTTTCTCGATCTGATCGAAGAGGGCAACATGGGCTTGATCAAGGCAGTGGAGCGTTTCAAGCTCAGCAAGGAATGCCGTTTTTCAACCTATGCCACCTGGTGGATCCGCCAATCCATCGAACGCGCGCTGGTCAACCAGAGTCGTACCATCCGCCTGCCGGTACACGTTTCCGACGACATCAATAAGCTGATTAAGATCAGCCGTGAGCTGCAGCAGAAGCTCAACCGCGAGCCCCAGGTCAAGGAGGTGTCCGAAGCCATGGGGGTTGAGCCCCACTACGTGCGTCGCCTCATGGTGCTGGTCAAAAAAACCTACTCCATTGAACACCCTATGGGGGAGAACAACGACTACAGTCTTATCGATACCATCGAGGACAACTCGGCCGTCAACCCCTCCGGCCTGATCGAAGACCTGGAGAAATTCAAGCGGGTGCAGACCTGGCTTGATACGCTGAGCGATAACGAACGCGAAATCCTCAGCCTGCGTTTCGGGCTGGAAGACCGCGAGCCGCAGACGCTGGACACCATCGGGCGTAAATTCGGCGTTACCCGCGAGCGTATTCGCCAGATCGAAGCGAAAAGCCTCGAAAAGCTGCGCAAGATCATGGAAGAGGGCGAAGAAGCGGCTCGCTTCAGTCGGCAGGATTTGTAGCACTGCTTGACCACCGGTCACCGTTTATCTTTTGAAAACTCAGGAGCTGATC
>NPID01002658.1_pt1 | contig 10656 bp, 10 predicted proteins | sample 8637491 | NCBI WGS metagenome assembly NPID01 (sample SAMN07420843, study PRJNA396082) | bioreactor metagenome | isolation source: sample BA6 brine-fed electro-methanogenic bioreactor BA | place: Japan: Kochi | collected 2016-06-14 | reverse complement strand
CCATGTAACCATGTAACAATATAACAATATAGCAATATAACAATATAACAATATAGCAATATAATTCTGAACCCCTTAAAACTATCCCTTAAGCGCATCCGAACCGCTCACGATCTCCAGGATCTCGTTGGTAATGGCTGCCTGGCGGGCTTTGTTGTAGGTAAGTTTAAGGTCCTTGAGCAGTTCGGTGGCATTGTCGGTGGCCATGTGCATGGCGGTCATCCGGGCCCCGTGTTCCGAAGCAAATGAATCGAGCAGGGCCTTGAAAAACTGTATCTTCAGGCTTTTCGGCACCAGCTCCATCACGATATCTTCTTTGTTGGGCTCGAAAATATAGTCCACACTCATTCCGCTGCCATCGTCTTCCGGGGGAAGTATGGGAAGGAATTGTTCGGTGATCAAAATCTGCATGGCCGCATTCTTGAACTGGTTGTACACGATCTCGATCTTATCGTATTTCTTGTCGGTGAAATCCTGCATCAGGCTTTCGGCAATGGGGAGGGCGGTTTCGTAGCTGAGGTTCTCAAAAATGTCTACATCCTGTTTCGCCACCGGGTACTTATGGCTGGAAAAATATTCCGCTCCGCGCTTACCGATACAGTAAAGCGAAAGCCCGCCATGTGCATGCACCTCCTTATAGGTGGACCGGATCAGTTGTTCGGTCTTTTTGATCACCGCGCTGTTAAAGGCCCCGCATAATCCGCGGTTGGAAGTGACCACCACCAGCAGTACCTTCTTCGGGTCGCGGATGGCTGAATAGGAAACCTCATCGGTCTGGTCGAGGCCGGCGCTCAACCCCTGGAGAAATTCCTGTAATTTCTGTGCATACGGACGTAACTGCAGGATGGCTCCCTGGGCTTTTCTCAGCTTGGAAGCCGCCACAAGTTTCATGGCACTGGTAATCTGTTTGGTTGAGTCAACAGATTCTATCCTGGTCCTTACTTCCTTTAGGTTTGGCATATCTCAGCACGTTTGATAATTATTCTGCATAGCGGCCGGCAATATTACGGGCCGCCACTTCAATAATTTGTGTGATGTCGTCGTTCATGATCCCCTTTTCCAGTTCCTTCAGGGTTTTATTGTGTTTTTCTTCCATGAAATGAAGGAATTCAACTTCAAAATCGTGTACACGGTCTACCGGAACATTCTTCAGCAGGCCTTTGGAGCCGCAATAAATGATGGCAACCTGTTTCCCGACTTCCATGGGCGAATACTGGTCCTGCTTGAGGATCTCCACATTTCGTTTTCCTTTTGCCAGTACGGCCATGGTGGCGGCATCAAGGTCGGAACCGAATTTGGCAAAAGCTTCCAGCTCACGGTACTGGGCCTGGTCAAGTTTCAGGGTACCGGCTACTTTCTTCATGGCTTTCACCTGGGCATTACCGCCCACCCTTGATACGGAGATACCCACGTTGATCGCCGGACGTATCCCCGAGTTGAAGAGGTTTGATTCGAGGAAGATCTGCCCGTCGGTGATGGAGATCACGTTGGTGGGGATATAGGCCGAAACGTCGCCGGCCTGGGTTTCGATGATCGGCAGGGCGGTGAGCGATCCTCCTCCTTTCACCTTTCCTTTCAGGCATTCGGGCAGGTCGTTCATCTGTGCCGCGATCTTGTCGGATGAGATCACCCTGGCTGCCCGCTCGAGCAAACGTGAGTGGAGGTAGAACACATCTCCGGGGTATGCTTCACGTCCGGGAGGCCTCCTGAGCAGCAGCGATACTTCACGGTAGGCCACGGCCTGTTTCGAAAGGTCGTCGTAGATCACGAGTGCCGGCCTTCCGGTATCCCGGAAATATTCACCGATGGATGCACCGGCAAAGGGCGCGTAAAACTGCATGGCGGCCGGGTCGGATGCCGTGGCGGTGATCACCACCGTATAGGCCATGGCACCGTTATCTTCCAGCACCTTAACGGTATTGGCAACCGAGGAGCCTTTCTGGCCTATGGCAACATAAATGCAATATACAGGCTCACCCTTTTCATAGTTTTCTTTCTGGTTAATGATGGTATCGATGGCAATGGCACTTTTCCCGGTCTGGCGGTCGCCGATGATCAGCTCACGCTGTCCGCGCCCGATGGGGATCATGGCATCGATGGCCTTGATACCGGTTTGCAGGGGCTGGTTCACCGGCTGGCGGTAGATCACCCCGGGGGCTTTACGCTCGAGCGGCATGAGGAACTGCTCCCCGCCGATCTCTCCTTTTCCGTCGATGGGTTCTCCAAGGGTGTTGATCACACGACCCAGCATCTTTTCACTCACGCTGATGGATGCGATCTCGCCGGTCCGTTTCACGGTGTCGCCCTCCGTAATATTTTCAGCTTCGCCAAGCAAAACGGCCCCGACATTGTCCTGTTCAAGGTTCAGTACGATGCCTTTCAGGCCAGTTTTTTCAAATTCGATCAATTCACCCGATTCTGCATTGGTCATGCCGTAGATACGCGCGATACCATCACCGATCTCGAGCACGGTTCCAACTTCCTGCAATTCGGTTTCGTTCTGGTATCCTGAGAGTTCTTTCCTCAAAATTGCGGATACTTCTGCTGGTTTAATGGATGCCATTATTGTTGTCTTTAATTATATTCCTCTGATGTATAAATTGATCTCAGCAGAGCTTTTCCTCATCTTTTTCAACTGGTAAGCAATGCTGGCGTCGTATTTGTAATCGTTGTAGTTCATCACAAAGCCACCGATAAGTTCTTTTTTCACTTCTTCCTGAAGGTCGATGTTCGCACCGGTCTGTTCTTCGAGCAGGGCGATCACCTTCTTGCGGATATCATCGCTGATGGCCTGTGCACTCTGAAAATACACGGTAAAAATGTTCTTGAATTCCTTGTAAATGCTAATGAATTCCTCGGAGATATGCTGTATGAAGCTTTCCCTCCTTTTCCTTGCCAGGATGTTGAGGTAACGCAGGCTGAGTTCACTGAGGTGGCCTTCAAACAGGCTTTTGAGCACCTTTTGTTTCTTTTCGGTACGGATCACAGGACTTCGGAGCATTTGCACAAAATCCTTGTTCGACCGGCATACCTCAATGATCACTTCCATGTCGGCCTTTGCCTCTTCCACGAGGTTCATTTCCAGGGCGAGGCCGAAGAGTGCTTTTGCGTAACGTTTGGCGATCAGTGAACTGGCCATTGGGTTAATTTAATTTGGTGTTTTCGATCAGTTTCCGGACATAATCTTCTTGCCTGTTCTCGGCAGAGAGTTCCCTTTCGAGGATCTTTTCTGCAACCTCGATGGAGAGGGAGGCGATCTGGTTCTTCAGGTCGGTCATGGCGGCCATTTTTTCGTTTTCGATGCGTTCTTTGGCATTTTCAACGATGTTGTTGGCCTCCTCATTGGCTTTCTCCCTGGCTTCATCAATGATGCTTTCCCTCACCTTGCGTGCATCGCGAAGGATCACATTGCGTTCTTCCTGGGCTTCTTTCAGCAACTTTTCATTGTCCGACTTGAGGTTTTTCATCTCTTCCCTGGCCTTGTTGGCCTGGTTCAGGGCCTCGTCGATGGTTTCTTCCCTGTCGCGGAGCGATTTCAGGATGGGCTTCCATGCATACCGCCTCAGGATGAAAATGAGCGTGGCAAAGGATATCGTCATCCAGATGATCAGGCCTATTCCGGGACTAACTATTTCCATGGTTTATTCTTTTTATTCGGTAAAAAGTCCCCTGCATCGCAACCAACCGTTGAAATGCAGGGAACATGGCCCGTTTCCTAGAGGAGTACGAGCAGGAAACTTACGACAATAGCAAAGAATGCCACACCTTCGATAAGCGCGGCGGCGATGATCATGTTTGAACGGATATCACCGACTGCTTCGGGTTGACGGGCAATGGATTCAACTGCGCCACGGCCAATCTGGCCAATGCCGATACCGGCACCGATGGCGGCGATCCCTGCTCCGAGCCCGGCACCCATCTGTGCGAGGGGGGCGAGGTCTGCTGCTGCCTGTAACAAAATACTTAAAAGACTCATAATAGATTTATTTAAAGGTTATTACAAGGTTCGTTAATGATGTTCTTCTATGGCCATGCCAAAATACAGGGCCGAAAGAAGGGTAAATACGTATGCCTGTATGAATGCAACCAGCAATTCGAGCAGGCTCATGAACACGGCAAAGGGAATGGAAAATCCTACGCCTATCCCCAGGCCGAGGTATGTGTTGATGTTGCCGAAAATAAAGATCAGGCTGATAAAGCCCAGGATGATGGTATGCCCGGCCGTGATGTTGGCAAAGAGACGAACCATCAGTACGAAGGGCTTGGTAAACACTCCCACGATCTCCACCACGGGCATGAGCGGAATGGGGAACTTCAGCCACCAGGGCACACCCGGGGCATTGACGATGTGGGTCCAGTAGCCTTTGTTTGCGCTGAAGGTGGTGATGAGGAAGGTAAAGACCGCCATCACGCCGGTAACGGCGATATTGCCGGTTACATTGGCCCCGCCCGGGAAAAAGGGGATGAGCCCCATGAGGTTGTTCAGAAAGATGAAAAAGAAGATGGTGAGCAGGAAAGGCATATAGCGCTCATACTTCTTTTCTCCAATGGAGGATCTGGCAATGTCGTCGCGCACGAAAAGAATGATGGGTTCCATCAGCGACTGCAATCCTTTGGGAGCCTGTCCTTCGCGCCTGCGGTACGACCGGGCCACCGAGGTGAAGATGATGATCAGTAGTATGCTGCTGATGAAGATGGCCAGCACATTCTTGGTGATCGAAAGGTCGATGGGAAGCTCGGTGCTGCCTGCATCCGCAATAATTTCATCGTCGACCATGCCATGTTGCACGGCACGGACGATCTTGCCTTTGTTCGGTCCTACATGTTCGAGGTAAAAACCTTTGTGATGATGCCCGTGGGCCAGCTTGTTCGACCAGAATGCATGGAATTCGCCGTTGTGGATCAGCAATACCGGCAGGGGAATGGATACATGATGCCCTTTCCAGGTCCAGAGGTGCCACTCGTGTGAGTCGATAAGGTGTTCGATGATGATCTTCCCGGCGTCCAGCTCCGCTTCCTGTGTTTCCTCGGCCACGATTTCCATCTCTTCTTCGTGTGCATCATGCTGTGCAAAAAGCCTCGATGAGGAGACCACGGCCGACAGAACCAGCATCATTACAATGACAAAAAATACCAGTCCGGCCCTTGATTTTCTAAGCAGAGATGAAAAGTTCATATAGGAAATCCTGTATATTAATTTTCGGGTGCAAGTTTACGAATATTCTGCCATATAATAAAGAATTTTTCTAAATAATAATCCATGTTGAGTTTTGAGTTTTGAGTTTTGAGTGTTGAGTTATAGTTCTTAGCCATGTAGCCATGTAACCATGTAGCCATGCAACACTGTTGATTCGTTTAGTCGGTGATTTGTTTAGTCGAGAAATTGAAACACTGAAACAATATAGCAATATAACAATATAACAATTCCGGTTATCGGCTACCGGATTTCACAAACTTCCCTCTGGCTACAACAGCATCTTATTGGATTTTAATAGCTAAACTTCACAGAAAGCAATACCTGCGATGGCCGCAGAATATAGGTTGATTCTGACACAGTGAATGCGTTGGCCTGGTAAGTAATATAGCTTTTGTTATTGAATATATTATTCCAGCGAAAATCAAGATCAATTTTTTGTTTTGTGAACGTATACCGATATAGAAAATCAACAAAATAATTATCTGTTTGTTGGTGATTGTAGTATTCTGATGATAGACTTATCATTTGGTTTTTAAAGGGATATGCGAAGATATTCACATGATGCTTAAGCATGGATATATCACTTTTTTGCTCATCTTCGATATAGGTATTGATAAAGTGTGCATTTAAACCATATTCTGCATTGAGCCAGCTTGTAATACTGAAATTCACTTCCGGGATCAGGGAGTAGAAAACAGTTTTGCTATCAAACAATTGGGCATTCAACAATGATTTTCCTGTCTTGAGATTATAAGTTGCCCTGAAACTGATGCTTGTTTTTATTTTACTGATAAACTTGCTTGTCTGCCCCTGAAAACTATGATAGTGTACCTTGTTTGGTATCTTGTATGCCTGAAGCAAAGAAGTACCGTCAGATTGAATGATGCTACTGTATATCAGGTTGTTGTTACTTGACGAATAAACATATGTCAGAGAATTAAAGAAAGAAATAATGGGATTTCGAAAGCTGATGTGTATGGAATAATTGTTCCTTTGAGTATGTGATACGGGGGCTGCATTCTGGCTTAATATCCTATAATTTCTAAGGATAAAACCATAGTTAATCCTGTCCATATCCCCAAGGCGGTTTACAAAGCTCCATGCCCCCCTGAGTTTCCAGAAACCATTGATCCGGTATGTTAAAGTAAGCCCGGGGTCGAATAAGATCCTGTTGAAATTCTGGTTTCCATTTGAAACCAAATCATCCATTTTTATTAATTGCCAGCTGAAAGGTAGTTTTGCTTTAAGGTTTATTTTTCTTCCTTTAAATTCAATGTCTGTTTGTCCATACAGGATGGAATGTTTGCCATCCAGCATGTTTTTGTAATCTGCACCCGCATTCTGATGTTTGTTTTGATGGGTCGTGTACAAGTTACTCTCAAGCGATTGCTGTCGGTATGAGAAACCTGCTCGTGGTGAAAAACTAAATCCTTTCCAACCAAAAACAAGTCCGGCCGAGTTATTGGTATAAAAGCGGTTCAGGCTCACATCCTGCTCCATTTGGTCATAAGTATTTCCGTTGTTCAGAATTTGTTCAAACTGTCCGGGACTCACATACAGCTTATGAGGACTTTGATCGTACGAAATATACGACTTAAATTCTGCCAGATGATTTCCGATTGGATTGATCGAACGCAGGTCATTTGATATGGAGCTGAAAGGATTATCAAGTTCCTGATCGACATTACGGCTGTCATTTGCGACAATACTTCTTTGTTTATCCCACCGGGTTTGGAAGTTTAGTTCATTGCTCAGGTAGTTTTCCCTGACATTTCTGCTCAGGGTAAACTCGCCATACAGATAATTATCATATAGCCGGTTATTATTATCCTCTGTATACGAAATAGTGTCGGTAGGGGTATAGTGTGTGCGTGCTACTCCGGCTTTTTGTTGCTGAAAATCATTAATATAATACAGGTTTGTCCTTAGTTGAAAATCCTTGTTCAGACGTAATAAGCCATTCATGTTGAGCAGATGGATGTTATTGTCAAGATACCTGTCTTCGTCAATTTCAGGTGGGTTGGTTGTTTGGATATCCATTATCTCAGGCTTTTCTGATGGACGGTCATGTTTGTGAATTAAGTCCTGGAAGGTATTTACTCTGACTTGTTTTGAAACATCATCACCCGTATTATTTGTCTGATAAGATAATAGTACCTGGAACTTCTTCATAAAGATCATGGGGGTCACATTTACATCCCATAAAAACGGGCTTACTCCCCCTCCTAATTTCGCAGTTCCTGTAGCAGTTATGTTATGTTTTAGTTTAATATTGAGTGAGGCCTGGTTTGATGCAACTCTTTCCTCGAGTATGCGCACCGGTTGATGATTTTCGAGAATTTCAACAGAACTAACTGATGTCTGAGGAAGGTTTTTACTGACCACCACATAACGCCCGTCCATCAGATCAAGACCTTCAACATAAAATTTTTGCAGTGGCATTCCCTGGTAGAGTATTCTGCCGCTTGGTTCAATTTCAATACCGGGCATGCGCTTCAGCACATCTTCGATACTCCTGTCTTCTTGCCTGGCAAAGGAATTCACCAAATAGATTATTGTATCTCCTTTCTGCTCAATGGCTGATGCCTTTACTGTGATGGCATCCAGTTGCATCACTTCGGGAACAAGGATGAATTTCAGTTCTTGTGAAGTATTGGCGATCCTCCGGACTTCATTTCGGTACTGGACTGAGCTGACTTTTATATCGAGGCTATCGGAGGATGAAGTAACCAGGGTTTCAAAGCCTCCATTTTTATTGCTGACCGCATAGGCTACAACTATTTCGCTTCCGGGTTTGTAGATGAGGATATTAATATTAGGCAGAGCTTCACCCTCCTTACCTCTAATTTCACCCTGAAGAGAAATTTGGGCAGACAGCGTATTGCTGAAAATCAGAAATAATAGAATGAACCTGAATCGCATGATCAATTATTGAACTTAGTTTATTTGCTTAATCTCGTTTAATTTCTATCGGATTATTCTTTTCTGATACATTTCTGGCTGCGGTTTGTTGCGATTCACTGCTCAAACCGGCATCCTTTGCCCTGCTGATAATATTCCCGTAAAAAGAATCCTTTGCTTTGAAGAATTCTTGTTTCGAAACCTCAACAAAATCTTTTTCTCTAAGTTTAATCATCAGGTTCTTTTCTGGCTTTTCGATGGTTTGCAAGCTAAACACATAGTGTTCCTGCGTGTCATATACTTTCACAATTAATCCGGGCAATCCATTAAATTTATAGGGTCCATCACTATAAGGGATGTCCGGGCTAAACCAGGCGATCCAACTTCGACCTCCATAATCGGTTGTTGCTTTTTGCACGAATTGACCCGCAATTGTATCTGTATCAGGGTGTAATTTCCAGGAAAAGACATCAAGTTCTTCCTCATATCGAAAAGTACTTGATGGAATGTGTTCAAAGTAGGATATTTTCCCCGGTGGATAATTTTTGAAAATCCTGTATAAGAACTTAGGCCATGGCCTATCAGCCATTACAAAGAAGGATTGATATTCTTCATAATTCTTGATGCCCATCATGATTGTGTCAGCTATGTACATATTCCAGGATGAGAATCGACTTATATTTTTCCCAATGAAGAGAACCATTTTTTCATGTCTGATATAATATAGGTTAAGGGAGTCTTCCTTAAAATCTAATGAGTATGTTACCATGAGGTCAACTGGTTCTATTTCTGTGACAGGATAATCGAATCTTATTTGTGCAAATGAGGGAATTGCAAGTGTTATGAAAAGGACTATTATTAAAATACGCATATCACAATTAATCTTGAATGAAGTAATAATTATTCCATACTATTCACAGCGAAGTTCTATCGGATTATTCTTTTCTGATACATTTCTGGCTGCGGTTTGTTGCGATTCACTATCTAAGCCAGCTTCTTTGGTTCTGCTTATTATATCCTCTCGCATTGATTTCTTAGCACGTAAAAACCCTTGCTTGCTTGTTACTATATAGTGGCGTTCACCATAATTTATCCATTGCTCCTCACTTGGTTTTTCAATGGATACTAATTCGAAAATATAATGATTGTTGTTGTCTGATATTTTTACAATTAAACCAGGGAGTCCGTTGAATTTATATGGACCATCACTATAAGGGATTTCGTTGGTAAACCACGCCTCCCAATTGCGGCCTCCATACCTGCTTTTTGCCATTTGGGTTTTAAAACCCTTAATTGAGGCAGTGTCTGTGCTCAGATCCCACATACAAATATTCAGATCTTCTTCGTATAGAAGTAAGTTGGGCATTATTTTTTCAGTATAAGTAATCTTGTTGTTGGGATAGTTCTTAAATATCCGATATCTGAAATTCGACATAAATGAACTGGGTGGAGTATTGTCAATCCATTGTTGAAGTTCAACTTGTGACGATATTTTCTGCATTTCATTTTCTATGAACCATGAGTTTGAACTCAAAAAAAGACTGATGTTTTCACCAAGGAAAAGAAGCATGTTTTCTTGCTTAATATTGTCAGGATTTAATGAATCTATTTGATAAGTTAAAGAATAAGTAACTATTAGCTCGATTGGTTCAAGCTTCTTCATCGGGTATGAAAATTGTGCATGGAGTGAATTGTAAGCGATGATGATTGAAAATATTAGTAATATTCGCATGATGATAGTATTAATAATTATACTTGACTTTTAAAACATTTAATATGAGAGACGCATTGATATTCAGTACAGTTTGAATAGCGTCTCTCACAATTGTATTATATAAGTGATGGATTCAGATTTAATCAATAACAATTTTTAGCAATAATATTTTAGATAATTGAATAAATCACATAATAAATAGCATCATTCTGTACACTCTCCACAACTTAATACTAGGCATTTTGTAAATCTTCCCAATCGCAAACCATCCAGCCATGTTGGGTGCCATCCGGGCAAGTAATAATAACTGAATAGCAGTCTGGTTGAGTCACTGCTTTGGATGTTTCGGGTATAATAACCAATAGCCCCAATAGAGCAAAAACAAAAAAAACCTTTTTCATATAAATTCAATTTAAGGTTAAGAATTTTAAGCAATACTTCTACATTTCATCAAGAAATGAAAGCCGGCCAAACTCTGAGTTTTACTTATCATTCAAATTAGGATTAATTCTTTATTTTTGCCTCAGCCTCCTTTCTTTGTTAATTGATTTTGATATTTAGCAAGATGTTTATACTCAGTTATCAATTTAAGGGGGTTTTCTTTGCCCCATATATGTATTCACATACCCAAACAGCCGTAGCTGCTGAAGCCTGCTGCGACAGATCCGGGGCAATCGTATTTTGAATTAAGACTATTGGATTATTTGAACCTAAAAGTAAGCAGAATTGGCTTTAATTCCAAGCAAATCGTTTTTTTTTTTTTTTTTTTTTTTTTTTTTTAATATTTTATTAGGATAATTTATTTTATTTAAGACCTTTTTTGTTTTTTGATTTATTTTTTTTT
>NPID01001565.1_pt1 | contig 10660 bp, 9 predicted proteins | sample 8637491 | NCBI WGS metagenome assembly NPID01 (sample SAMN07420843, study PRJNA396082) | bioreactor metagenome | isolation source: sample BA6 brine-fed electro-methanogenic bioreactor BA | place: Japan: Kochi | collected 2016-06-14 | reverse complement strand
CGGTCGCATTGCTGTCCGGCGCACTGGGAAGCTGGCTCAATCGCTCGGAGCGCATTCAACGCACTCTCAACCGGGTGGCCGGCACGGTCTTTTTCGGCCTGGCCCTGACTCTGGCTATGAGCCGCCGCTGATGGGATCTGCCTCGATGAAAGAATCTATTGCTTTCCCTTTCTCTGCACTGATTGGGCAGGAAGATCTGCGTACCGCTCTGCTTCTCAATGCTGTTGACCCGGCGATCGGCGGGGTGCTCATCCAGGGGCACAAAGGGGCCGGCAAATCCACGGCTGTTCGTGCCCTGGCCGCCCTGCTGCCCGATATGGAGGTGGTCGCGGATTGCCCCTATCACTGCCCGCCCGCTCCACTGGACGCCATGCACGATGAGTGTGCCGCGCGGGTCCTTGCCGGAGAGCCCATGAAAACGGTGATGCGCCCCATGCCCCTGGTTGAGCTTCCCCTGGCCGCCACGGAGGATCGTGTCGTGGGATCCCTCCATCTGGAAAAAACGCTTGCCGGCGGGCAGCGTTATTTCGAGCCGGGTCTGCTTGCGGCGGCCAATCGCGGCATTCTGTATGTGGATGAAGTCAACCTTCTGCCCGACCACCTGGTGGATCTGCTGCTTGATGCTGCAGGGAGCGGCGTCAACCGGGTGGAGCGCGAAGGGATCAGCGTGACTCACCCTGCGCGTTTTCTCCTGGTGGGCACCATGAATCCGGAAGAGGGGGAGCTGCGGCCCCAGTTTCTCGATCGCTTCGGGCTGTGTGTCACGGTGCGCGGCATCGAAAATATTGCGCAGCGGCGTGAGGTGATTCGCAGACGCATGGCCTTCGAGGAAAATCCGGAAGACTTTGTTAAAGCCTGGACTCAGGCTGAACAAGCCCTTCGCCAGCAGGTTGTTCGCGCCCGCCAAACCCTCGACAATGTCGCATTGCCGGACGAGATTCTTGACCGGGCCATCGGCATCAGTCTTGCCATGGGGGTTCAGGGGCATCGCAGCGATCTTGCAATTGTGCGTGCCGCGCGCGCCCTTTCCGCGCTTCTCGAACGTGACCGGGTCGGTGAAGAAGAAATTTTCGAGGCGGCCCTGCTGGTGCTTCCTCACCGCATCGGTGCCGAAGCGATGGAAGAACGAAGCGACCTGCGTGGCCGTTTGCAGAAAGCCTTTTCCGGTGAAAAAGTAAAACAGGGCGAAGACTCGAATATTCCCGAATCAGCAGAAGAGTTGGATGACTGGGAATCTTCCATGGAAGTTCCGGGCGCCACTGCTGCCGGCAGCCTGCTGTTTTCCTTTCTTAAAAAAAAAGTTCCGAACGCATCATAGAACCTTATAACCTGGCTGTGCCTGATCTGCCGCTCAGCATCACCCGCCTGCGGACCGTTCGTGATAGCGGCCGACGATTTCAGAACATCGGTCGCACCGGCGGTGTCATGCGCACCGTGCCGGACCACCTCAGGGGCGGCCACCGTGAGCTGGCCCTTGGCCGTACCCTGCGTGCGGCTGCCCTGGGTGGTGGGGGCGCTCTTAAAATTCGGGCCAGGGACGTTTACCGCACGATCCGCCGCCGGCGGCATGAAACCCTCGTGGTTTTTCTGGTGGATGCCTCCGATTCCATGGGGGAGGGGACAACCTCCCGCATCGCTTTGGCCAAAGGCGCTGTTCTGGCCCTGCTGCGGCGTGCCTACCTGAATCGCGACCGCGTGGCACTGGTGACCTTCCGGGATCAATCCGCCCAGGTGCAGCTGCCTCCCACCCGTAGCCGCACTCTCGCTCGACAGCGTCTGCGGCGTCTTGCCATCGGCGGCGCGACCCCCTTCGCCGCAGGGCTGCATGAGGCAAGGCGGCTGATTGAACTGGAACGCCGCCGCGATCCCGGGTTGCAGGTGCTGCTGGTCATCCTTTCCGATGGTGAGGGCAATGTCGCGCGCGAACGCGGCGCCGACCCACGGCAGGAGGTTTTATCCGGGGCGGCGGCACTGTGTCATAAACAGACTTCGGTCGTCCTGTTCGATACGGGATCGCAGAGCAAAGACAACCTTCTTCCTGACATCGCGAAGGTGTTTAAGGTGCCCTGCCATCCATTGCAGGGAGATAGTCTCGCGCGATTGGTGGAGCTGATAGAAGAGGGCAGGGGGAGCGGTCCTTGACGATGCGTCCAATGCGATATGCTATTGGGAAGACCGTTTTCGTACAGGATGCATGCCTGTCACAGTAATCGAGTTGATTTCATGGAGATACCGCTATGCTGACTGCTGTTGCTGCCGTTGTTTTCGGGTTGGCGCTGCTGGTCTGGAGTGCAGATCGTTTTGTCGAAGGGGCTGCAGCAACGGCGCGCCATTTCGGGATGCCCCCCCTGCTTATCGGCATGGTCATTGTGGGGTTCGGCACCTCGGCGCCGGAAATGGTCGTTTCCGCCATCTCCGCTCTGCAGGGCAACCCCGGCATCGCGCTCGGCAATGCCTACGGTTCCAATATCACCAACATCGCGTTGATCCTTGGCATCACTGCCCTGATCAGCCCCATTACGGTGCATTCCCAGGTCCTGCGCAAGGAACTGCCGCTTCTGACAGGCGTGACGATCTTCGCCGCCCTGCAACTGATTGACGGCCAGATCTCGCGCCGCGATGCCGTCGTGCTGCTTGCAGTTTTTGCCCTGTTGATGGGATGGACCATATATCAGGGGATGCAGAAAAAAGACGATCCCCTGGCTTCCGATGTGGAGCAGGAACTCGCCGCTCAGACGGTCCCCCTGCGCAGTGCTCTGCTGCGACTGATCGGCGGCCTGGTGCTGCTGGTTATCGCCTCGCGCGTGCTGGTGTGGGGCGCGGTCGATATCGCCCGCAGCTTCGGGGTGAGCGACATGATCATCGGGTTGACCATTGTCGCCATCGGCACATCGCTCCCGGAGCTGGCCTCCTCCGTTCTGGCCACCCGTAAAGGGGAGCACGATATTGCCCTGGGCAACGTGCTGGGCTCCAACCTCTTCAACACCCTGGCGGTCGTTGGTATCGCCGGCTCCATTCATCCCATGGCCGTCGGACCGGAGGTTCTTTCACGCGACGTGGTGGTGATGGGCGTTCTGACCCTGTCGCTGTTTGTGCTCGGCTACGGCATGCGGTCGAGGGCCGGGCGCATCAATCGCATCGAGGGTGCGCTGCTGCTGGCGGCTTATATCGGCTACACCGCCTACCTTGTGCGCAGCGTCTTCGCGGCTTGACCTTGACAATCCTGATAATGATGCCTACCTTGCCTTTCGAAATTATATCCACAAGGAGGATTCTGATCCATGTCCGAGAAAGAACAAGTCGAAAAAGGCACCATCTCCATTCATACCGAAAATATTTTCCCCATCATCAAGAAATGGCTCTACAGCGACCATGAAATTTTCCTGCGGGAGCTGGTCTCCAACGCGGTCGACGCCATTCATAAGCTGCAGCATGTCAACGTCATCGAAGGGCTGCAGATTGCCGACGATTACGCCATCGACATCAGCGTCGACAAGGATGCCGGCACCCTGACCGTCAAGGACAACGGCATCGGTATGACCGCCGATGAAATCCGCAAATACATCAACCAGATCGCCTTCTCCTCCGCCGAGGAGTTCGTGCAGAAGTTCAAGGATATCGAAGATAAGAATCAGATCATCGGCCATTTCGGCCTGGGGTTCTATTCCTCCTTCATGGTCGCAGACAAGGTGGAGATCCGTTCCCGTTCCTACCAGAAGGATGCAGCAGGCGCGCACTGGAGCTGCGACGGCACCACCAGCTACGAACTCGAAGAGGTCGACAAAGAGGATCGCGGCACCGAGGTCATCCTGCATCTCAGCAAAGACGAAAAGGACTATCTCGAACCTTCCCGCATCCGCGAGATTCTCAAGAAATACTGCAACTTCCTGCCGGTGCCCATCCGGCTTGCCGGCGACGTGGTCAACGACAGCGAGCCGCTGTGGATCCGCTCCGCCTCCGAAATCAAGGATGAGGAATACGTCGAGTTCTACCGCAAGCTCTACCCCCTATCGGATGACCCCCTGTTCTGGATTCACCTCAATATCGATTTCCCTTTCAATCTCAAAGGGATTCTGTATTTCCCCCGTCTCTCGACCGAATTCGATGTGACCAAGAGCCACATCAAGCTGTACTGCAACCAGGTGTTCGTTTCGGACAACTGTCCGGAACTTATCCCGGAATTTCTCACCCCGCTGCAGGGCTGTCTCGACGCTCCCGACCTGCCGCTCAACGTGTCGCGCAGCTACCTGCAGAACGAACCCCAGGTGCGCAAGATCCGCGAAGTGATCAGCGGGCGGGTGGCTTCCAAGATTGTCGATCTCGCCAAACAGGATCGCGACCAGTTCGCCGAGATCTGGGACAACATCCACACCTTCGTTAAATACGGCATGATGCGCGATGACAAGTTCTACGACAAGGTCAAGGATCAGGTCATCTTTCGCACCACCGCAGAGAACAAGTACACGACCCTGCCCGAATATCTCGAGCGCAACAAGGAGCGCCACGAGAACAAGGTGTTCTACGCCAACGATGAAGCCGCCCAGGCCACCTATCTCAGGATGTTCAAGAACCAGGGGCTTGAGGCGCTGATTCTCGATGCCATGATCGACAGCCACTTCATCCAGTTCCTCGAGATGAAACAAAAGGGGGTGACCTTCGAGCGGGTTGACGCCGATGTGACCCAGAACCTGATCGATGAGGACCAGGGGTCAAAGCTGGTGGAAGGCGAAGATGAAAAAACCGCCGACGAAAAAATCAAGACCGCCTTCGAGGAACTGCTTGGCGAGAAAAAGGGGATGACCGTACGGGTCGAAAGCCTCAAAGACCCCTCGGTGCCCGCCATGGTTCTGCTCTCAGAACACACACGCCGCTTCAAGGAGATGACCCGCATGATGGGCAAGGAGCTTGGCGATGCCATGGAGGAATACACCCTGCTGCTCAATAAAAACAATCCCGTTGTGAAGAAAATCCGCGCCATGAAGGAAGAGGGCAGGCAGGAAGACGCCCGCCTGCTCGGCCAGCAGATCTACGATCTGGCCATGCTCAGCCACAAGGCTTTCGATAAGGAGCAGATGGAGGATTTTCTGGAGCGCAGCAATAAAATTCTTGAGATGGTGGGTACAGCGGAAAAATAAACCTCCCAAATAAACATTGGCACCCAAAAGAGCAGGGCGGAGAAGCTATTTCTCCGCCCTGCTGCAGTTTACTTTGTCTTTTAAATGGCGGGATTTCAGTCGCTTGACGGCGGGAAAGCGGCCCGCCATGCCTTATGAACGAGGTGATTCGCAAGCAGGCCCGGCGGCATACGCAGCCAGTGGGAGCGGATATAGAGCGCTGTTTTTTGCCAGGAGTTTCTTCGTTTGCAGCCGTCGGGTGTTGTTGGGACAAGAGTTCGGTGAGCCAGATATCTCATCATTCGGACGACCGCAGGGTTCGGCGCACTCTGCTGCGCCTGCTTCATGGTCAACTTCGGAATGGGCGTGCCGAGAATTTCATGGCAGAACGTCAGGGCGTAGAAGAGGGGGCGTGTCAGATCAAGACGTTGTGCCCGCTCGATCAGATTTTTCCAGAAATTTCCATAGCGCACGGAGAACTCGCGCATCAAATCGTCCAGATCGAACAGGTCGCGCAGGCCTCCTTCAAGATCGCCATCCTGAAACAGGTGCGCGGCGCTGTGCAGCACCATATCTTCAGGTGAAAGCACACGCCAGTATTCATCCTGAACGGTTTGAGCCTCCTCCCAGAGAAGATCCGGATTCGGATGGAGGCGCCCGGTTTCCGGCAGAATGGTGTGATGCACATCAAGATAGGTCTTGCGGTCCTTATGCTTAAGCGGAGGAATCTCATGCATGTAGCGCCGGTAGTAGCGCTGGTCGTAGGGGTCGAGTTTGACATGTCCCCAGCCGGACAGAAGTAGGGTTTTTTCGGCTTTCTCCAGCGCATTATTGCGCACCAGGATATCGACATCGCTGACTTTTCGGCCCAAGCCGGCCGGCAGACCCGCCATGATATACGCGCCGCCTTTTAGCAGGATGAAATCGATTCTCCGGTACGAGAGGATATTGCACAGGCATTGAACTTCCCAGGAAACCGTGCGGCGGTGATGCTCGGCCAGATTGCGGGCTGCGGTCAGTTGATTATAAACTTTTGGTGGTAATTTATCTGTGATTCCTGCTGCTTCTGCGCGAAAAGAAAATTTTGCAAGCAGATTGAGACTGCGAGCCATCTGCAGAAAACCTTCCCAGCGATGCGTTGGCCATTGAAGCGTCTTCGCTGGATCGAGCAATCCTTCAATGACAGGTGCTTTTTTCTCCCCGGTCATAAACTCTCTCCATTCATGTCACCAAGGAAGGAAACGGCATCCTCAAGGTTGCCATAAGACAGTTCATAACACTCGCAGGAATCGACAAGAGTCGAGAGGCTTTCAAAAGCCAACTCGCCGATGACATTAAAGTTGAATGCATCATTGGCGAGCCAGAGGAGGGCCTGTGCTTTGCTGAAGGGTTCGAGACGGATGTCTTCCCCCTTTTTGTAAGCGGGGAAAATGATCCACTTGGGAGAAGTCGTCACACTCGAAAAGGTAATTGCATTTTTCGGCGGCTTTAGGTGTGCCACCGTCCCTTTGCGGGTTCCTGCAATAGCCGGCCCTAGAATTGCGTCTGCAGAAAAGGCCCGAATAACCTCGATCGAGGCGCCTTTCAGTCCCACAGGTCTCGGAATTGGAATGAGGTCGATATCCCCTGGCCTCATCGTGGCCAGCTCATCTGAAAGCAGTCGCCATCCACGCAAAGCCAGTGCCGCACAGAGCGTGCTTTTGCCGGCTCCGGGCGGACCCGGAAGGAGAATGCCGTTCCCGTTTTTTTCAAGCACTGCGGAATGAAGCATGAAATATTGATGCGGTTTGCTGAACGTACACCAGTTGATGGCCCATTCCAGCATGGCCAGCGATAATGAACGTGAGAAGGGGGCGAAGGACATGCCGCCGTCAATGGTGATGCGTGCCTGCTTCTTCCATGGACTCAGTCCCGCATGGGGTTTCAGATCAATTCTGAAATCACAGATGACGGGCTCCATGGCAACTCCATGATCGGCGTACAGGCGAATGAAGGGCTCATGCAGCTCTTTTAATTTGATCTGTAAGCGAAGATGAAAAGGGCCGATGATGAGCGCAAGCCCACGGGGCGAGACAAGCTGAGAACAGATCTCTTTATCACTCAGTTCAGAAAGAATCATCAGAAAGGACGGATGAGACCAAGCCGTGCAAGGCTGTTAATAAATTCTTGAATGCTGGAATGGAGTTTTTCATCATTGTCTATCTTAAGTCTGCCGCTGACCTCGGTGGCAAGATCTTTATCAGAAAGTGCTTTGGCCTGAAGGATACCAAGTGCTTCGGAGCCGACAGCGTTAAGAAGGTGAACATCGCCACTGCCACAGTTGTAAATGATGGTTTCTTCATTCCAACGGCGTTGTTTTAAGCGCAATCCAGGCACAATTCTCCACAATTTAGAATCGGCGTTCATTGTGTCCCTTGTCCAAGAATCGTCAGAATCGGATCCTGGCGCCCCGTCCCTTCAAAAGATTAACGGTCGCGCGGATCACGTTTCCGGGTAAATGTGAGATCCTCGAAGAGTTCATTGCTGTTATCCGAGTTGAAAATGTTCTGCTGGGCAGGTGAATCGGCAATGGGTTCTTCAAGGTTTTGCGTGTCGTGCCCACCATAGCTCAATGCTTCAGTCGATCCTATGGTCTGGGCGAAAAGAGGGCGACTGTGAACCGTCATGATGACCGGCACACTCATCAATCCGGCCTTCATCAGTTTTCTTCTGGCCTCGCTGCGGACCTCTCTGTGAGAATTGGGCGAAAGGTCTTGTTTTTCAATCTCTTCGGTTTGGTTCTTTTTGATCTCCATGATAGGACTCCATTTTAAAAGAAGTGAAAACTCAAACGTTCATCGCGCCGAATTCGCACATTTTATTGTGATTGGATCAGCATTGATGCAGGGTCAATGTTGATTGAGAAAAAATCGGGAGAGCCCATCTCGAAAATTATCGAACTTTCAAAGTCGAGAAGGCCGCTGATTCCGACCAATTCATAGTTGCCCCCTGTTTCCCTGGCGAACAGCGCAACTTCGTCCGACCCATTCCCGAAATCATATACTCCCAGATTCTGTTCCTGTCCATTATGGTCAAGAGCAAGAAGAATACCGTTGTAATCCCCGGATTGAGTTGCTCCCGCAACGAGAAATCCATTGGTTGTCGGGGTGAGTCTACGTACATAAACGGAAAAATCATTTCCTCCCCCACCAATGGTGTAATCGGAAATCTCACCGGAATAAGTCAGATCGGAATCAACCCTGAGGGCGAGAATATCATAGCCTCCAAGACCGTATGAATTGGTTGAGCCTATAGCAAGATAGCCCGAATCTGTTTCCTCCAAGGCTAATGCAAGATCGCGAGTGCTGCCAGAAACCCGAAGGTCGTTTTTAATCACAGCGGCCTGAGGGTTCGAAACGTCGACTTTAGCGAGGTAAATATCCTCATCCTTCTCAGTGTAAATTTCACCCAGAATCATCACTTCATTGGTATTGGTCGAAAGGATATCAATGCAAAAACCACCCGAACCCGGGGTGTCCAGAAGAACATCCCACAGAATCCCAGAAGATTGGGATGCGTCAAAATCATAGTTATAGTTCAACAGCCGCATTTTTCGCACATTACCGTCAAATGTCGAGCCGCAAATAAGGAATCCGCTGTCTGTCCTGCGGATGGAGGTGATGTTGTCATTTCCAGATCTATGGACTGTATCTGAATAAATAATTTCAGGTACATTCATGTCGGCGATGGCAATGAAAAGGTCGCCGTCAAGTACGTTTACTTCATCATCTACAGTACCGACTACAGCCACAACACCGGGTCTGATTTCAACCAGATCAGACGGATAATCCTGGGAATTCGGGATCTCAAAAATGTGTTCGGTGACAACAGTCCCATCCCTGGCGATTTTTTGCAGATAGATGTCGTTCAGGTCAGAATCGGCAGCATCCGCAATTGTTCCCAGAAGATAAAAACCGCCATCGGCAGCACCTTCAACAAAAAAGACTTCCCGGAAATTTTCAATGTCTAGAAAATCCCCTTCCACAATCCTGTCTGCAACCGTTACCGTTACGATATCGGGGGCACTGTCGGCGTCTCCATCATTAACAATAAGCGTGATGGGATAGATCCCCGGCGTGGAGAATGAAAAAACGGGTGTGGCACCAGTAAGTAGACTGCCGTCCGGGGTTGTCCAGGTAAAGGTCAGGTCGGCACCCTCAGGATCATAACTGCCTGTGCCGTCAAGATCAATAGCCCCCTCAGCGACATCGACGGTGATGTCATTTCCTGCATTAGCTGTGGGGAGCAGACTGTCCGATGGCGGAGGAGGGTCGCTGCTACCGCCGCCACCGCCTCCACCGCAACCGCAAAGCGAGATCGACAGAACAATAAAAAGTGTGAAAAAAAAACTGGACAAACAAGGCATAACGGAGCCCCTCTCGACAAAAACTGATAACCTCAAACAACAGTGATGAAACCGATCCTCGCTCATCACCCCAGAGGCTGAATGGACAAAAATATGAAAGCCCTATTTGCTAACAACAGTACCAAGAGAAATTGTTTCGTCAAGAACGGGAAAAAATAAAAAGTACTGAAATTGCGAATAAAATTGTGCTTCATTAGGGAGAGGAGCTGTCCGGGGTGATTACTTCTTATGTCAGGATAAATTTCTTCTCGAAAGTGTCACCTATGAGCGACAGCACTCAAGCCGAGAGGGGGGAAGGAAAAGATGCATCTGACAGTGGAATGGAGAATTATTCTGTCTGCTGAAAGCGACAAAAAGGGGAACCTGTTTCAGCGAAAGCTAATAATTAAGTGTGCGAAAAGCCGACAAAAATGTTGATTTGCCTATCATTCTAGGGTTAGTATTCACACGCAATTCAAAAAGTGGGTATAGCGTTCTGTAATTAGAAAATTTATTGTTTTTACGACGTTTTCAATCGGCTGAAATTACAAAGTAAATTCTGTCGCTATTTGAAGGGGGCGCGAAACTTACATATCTGATAGAAAGTTGGATTTGATTTTGCTATCAACTAGGGAGGTTTCAATTGCTGCCCACCACTCAGGGAGGAATCAAATTTTGCTTAAATTTGCACGTATTCAACCGGAGGATCATCCGGAGTGTTTTCGTGAGATTTTAAGGCTTCGATATAACGTTTATTGCCTTGAAAGAGGGTTTGAGAAAGTTTCGGATCATCCGGACGGCCTCGAAACCGATGTCTATGACAACAGATCGGTTCATTTTGCCGCGTTCTATGAATCAAATGGAGAAGTGGCCGGAACCGTTCGATTGATAAAAAACAGTCACCTCGGCTTCCCTGTTGAAAAACATTTTGGACTGGATCTTGATCGCATGGTCGGTTGCCGCGATCAGGTCTGTGAAATCTCCCGCCTGTCCGTTCCCAGAAAATACCGTTCAGATTATAACATTGTGAGGGGTCTTTTTGAATGTGTTGCCCTGGAGAGCAGGCGGCTCGGAGTGACGCACTGGTGTGCCGCGATGGCCCAGGGCCTGCCCCGCCTGTTGAGCAAGCAGGATATTCATCTCAAGAAAATAGGGCCGGAGA
>NPID01009537.1_pt2 | contig 10666 bp, 10 predicted proteins | sample 8637491 | NCBI WGS metagenome assembly NPID01 (sample SAMN07420843, study PRJNA396082) | bioreactor metagenome | isolation source: sample BA6 brine-fed electro-methanogenic bioreactor BA | place: Japan: Kochi | collected 2016-06-14 | reverse complement strand
TTTAACTACATTACCATTTTTTTTTTTTTTTTTTTTTTGAAAATTGATAAGCTGTTAAACATCAAACGCCAAGTGTATCAAAAGGAATAAATACTTCTAAATCATTCTCCTTGTTCTTCAAATCTATTTTTAGGACGTCGATACTTAACGGTCTGATTGAATCAATAATTTTGTAATAAATAACTCCTGGACCAACTTCTTTCACTTGAAGAGTATCAAATCCAAAATTGCTTGTTACTAAAAATATTACTGCAATAATTACATTAATTATTCTATTCATTCATCAACACCGAATAATTTTTTAATTGCTTCATCATCAATTGATTTAATTCTTTCTTCTTCTTCACTTTTTTTGTTAAGCTTTTTCATTTCTTGAATAAAATCTTCAGCTTTAAGATACTCAGCACTATTTACTTTTGCATATTCGTAAATTCTTCTGTCAGAAGAAACTATAATTAGAGTTTTAGGATTTTTTGTTCTATCAATTTGGAGTCTAATTTCATCGTCTGCAGTTTTCGATTCGCTGTAATGAATTTTCACTTTTGATGTTTTGATTGCTTCCTGTGGAAATCCATCAAAGTGAAGTGTGGCTTTTACTTTTTTATTAAGGAAATATCTNNATTAAATAGTGCTTCATTTATCTTCTTCCCGTGTATAATCCTCGTGATTTAGTAACTTTAATATCTCTTAATTCCGGTGCTTTCATTCTTATTTCTAATCTAAAACCTCTGTATGTACCAAAAGGTTTCCAAGTGAAATTCATTTCCCAACAGTGCAAATCTCTATAAACTGCTACATCGGGAGCAGAAATTTCTTTTCTTTGGAAATCATAATTCCCTCTAACTTTAAAACGCCAGTTTTTAGTCAGACTAAAATCAAATGACAATCCAAGTCCGCTGTTCTTAGTTGCATTAGCAGCATCACTTTTATTAAGATTGAAATTGTAATTCAATGATAAATTCCAAGGAATGGAAAAATCGGGAGGTTCGGTTTCGTCATACAAAGCAACATATTTACTTTGCTTAAATGATTCATATTCTTCCTCTTCGGTTTCTCCTGTTCTATCCTCCCCTTTTATTTTATCTCCTGAAAGATTTAAAGCTGCAGAAAAACTGAAACTAGTCAATCTGAATAAACCGCGGTTATCACTGGCAAGAAATCTATTTATAAAATTATTTCCGTTATGTTCATAAAAAGAATAAACTGAACTTCCATTTAAGCTGAGAATATCACCAATTTGAGTTCTATAAGTTAACCTAAGGTCATCAAGTTTAAGGCTGTCTCGAGTAAAATCGTAACCGGAACTTATCCCTAAATTAAGAAGCTGAATTTTCTCAGATTGCGATGTTGTATCAGTAGGATCTTTCATTGTTTTCATTTCGAAAATATTTCCGATTGAAAAACTTATTCTTTGTGATTCACCAGAACCGGCACCACCGAATATCTCTTTTCCATACTGATCATACTTTACTTCTTCACCGGCAGAATTTGTATAAGTAGTCCAATATCCCCAATGTTCTTCTGAAAAATCGGGACGATAATTATAGGAAATTGATGGTTGAACAGTATGCCTGAAAGCTTCTATTCCAAGCATATTAGGCTGCATTATACCATAAATTTTGGTTGAAGCTGAAATTCCAAAATCGAATGATCTCACAAAATTAATATCATGTATGTCTTCATCTACTGTTGTGCTTCTGTAACCTGACTGCTGAGTTGTATCTGCTATTAATACTTCTGATCTTCTGATTTTCTTATTATACCATTTTTCTGTGTAGTTTATTCTTGGTGAGATATTGAAATAACCGATCTTAGGAGAAGCATTAACGCTGATATTGTGCTGAATACCTCCTCTTACCTTTAAGTTGCCGTCAGTTTTATTTCGATTATTTCTAAGTTGACCTGAATAACTATAACCGATGTATTCATACCAATTTTGATCTTTACTTATATTTCTACCCTTTCTAAATGGAAAAGAAGTAGGCACATTAAAATTAAGACTTGGTAAAGTTTCATTGATATTTCCGGTTTTCAGATTTTGTGATCTGCTGTAACTTAAAGATAAACTGTTTCCCGATTCATCCCATCTTTTTCTAAAGTTTGCATTTGATATAATATCTGTTCTTAAAAGATTATCATAATCAACACTATTGGTAGAAAGGAAACTGCTGGATACAAACTGCATGTTTACATCAAGAGTTGTAGTTGGATTAAATGTTTGCGAATGCGCCCATTGAAGATTATAATCTTTTCTTCTTACAGCATTAGGATCTGATTCTTCTCCCTCTTTATAAAAAGAATACTCGGCATTAAAATTTCCGTTTAACTTATATCGTTCTGCATATCTAAATCTGGATTTCGCAGCAAATCCTCCTTTTGAATAGTAATCTCCGGTTAAGGCTAAATCCATGTAATCACTAAGAGCAAAGAAGTAACCGAAGTTGCTGAAATATTGTCCTCTAGTTGGACTAGAACCATAAGCCGGAACAATTATTCCTGAACGTCTTCCCGATTTAGCTGGAAAGACGGCAAATGGAATTGGAAGGGGTAAAGGAACACCACCGACATACATAAAAATCCATTTTGCAAAAATTCTATCTTGATGAATAACTTTCATTTCTACTGCACTGAAATGTGTATGGGGTGTGTCACTAGGACAAGTTGTATAAATGCCTTCATCAATAAAATAAGTCTCTTTGTCAACTTTTTTAACTGCATTCCCTTCATACCTTGAATCTTCTGCAGCATTTTTAGCTAATGATATAAATCCGCTTTGATTCTTAAAATTATACCTAATATTAAATCCTTCATAAGTTTCCCCTTCTTCTTTTAGAACGGGAGTTTGAATTATTTTGGATTCGGTAGAATCACTTTGAGCGGAAGTATCTGGAATTCCGGTTGCAAAAAGCTCATTAGTTGTAAAATCTACAAATATGTTTCCGCTGGTAAGTTCAGACTGTTTATACTTCAGATTTCCATTTCCATATACATTCATCTTCTTTTGAAGTACATCAAAAGTAAGTGAATCACTTGAACTTGCATATACAACTGCTTCAATATCAGTCTTTTTTTTCTTGGTCAGACTATCTTGCACAGCGGTAGAATCTGATAAGGAGAGCGAATCTGATAATGAGACAGAATCTTTAACTGTTATCGAGTCAGAAAGAATAGAATCAAGACTAACTTCCTGAGCCGTCAAAAAATTTAATAAAAGGAAAAAAGTAATTAAGTAAAAGATTCTCATTAAATAATCATTATTAAGCTTTATAAAATGCCAGAGCAGATGCTCCCTTAATTCCAGCCGCATTCTTTAATTTAGCGGGTGCAACATTAATTCGAGGTCTTAATGGAGTAAGAACCCTTTCTTTAATAGTCGATTCAATAGAATTGAAAAGTCTATCCCCAAAACCGGCAACACCGCCGCCAACAATCACTTTTCCTATATCAAGCATATTAATTACTGATGCAAGAGCATAGCCTAAATAATTTCCTAATTTATCAATAACATAAAGAGAAAATTCATCATTCTTTTCAGCAGCTTCGTGAATCAATTTTGGAGTTAATATATTGTCATTATTTTTTATAAGTAGATTCAAATAAGAATTAGGATAATTTCTCAATTCTTCTGCGACCCATTCAACCAAATAATTATTTCCAGCATAAGCTTCAATACAACCGGTTGAACCGCATTTACAATTTACACCTTTATAATCAATAGAAACATGACCAAGTTCTCCGGCTGCCCCTAGCATTCCTCTGTAAATTTTTCTGTTGATTATAATTCCCCCGCCTACACCGGTTCCGAGAGTAACCATAATAAAACTTTCTAATTTTTTCCCGGCACCAAATATCATTTCACCAATTGCTGCAGCATTTGCATCATTTTCAACACTGCATTTCAAACTATAATGTTTTTCCAGAATTTTACCTAAAGGAACACTTTCCCATCCCGGAAAGTTAGGAGGATTTTTAACAATTCCCTTCTTACCAATAACCGAACCGGGAGAACCCAGACCTATTCCTAAAAAATCTTTAATATTATTTTTACTGATTAGTTGATCAATTCCATTTTTAATTGATGAAATTACAGCTGCAGGTCCATTCTGAGCATTTGTATCAATTGAAGTTTTCTTAATTATTTTGCCACTTTCAGATACAATTCCAATTTTTACAGATGTCCCTCCTAAATCAACACCAATTGCATATTTAGATTTCGACATAGAAATTCCTAATTAAACTTCTGATCGACAACAGTAATTTCATCCGGATATTCAAGATCGCCAAGTGGAGTTCCAATCACAGGTTTTGTGATTAATTTAATTGCAGAAGTATTGGCTTTTTGACCGCCAAGATTTAATGCTAAATTAATAATACTCTCCAAACCTTTATCCTTAAAAAACTTCATTAAATCCATATCTATATTGATTGGGATTAATTTATTTTCTCCAACACCCGGAACAACAACCGGTTCTCCGATATTTCCTGTTACTGTTAATTTATCATCAATATACAATTTTGCCGGAAAGGATTTAAGAGTTATATCTGTTGCAGGATAGCCGCCGGTTCCATCATTAGGATTTTCAGCTTCAACAAAAAGAGTAAAAGTAACCGGAAGTTCCCCCTTTGCAACTGAAGCGGTAAGTTTTATTATATCCAAGGGATTAAAATCGGATAACTTCTGTTTATCCTTTATCGAAATACCAAGCACTTTAAATTCATTTACATTATTGACTTTAAACTTCAATCTGGAGACATTCATAACTGTCTGAAGAACTGAACACGAAGTAAAAACCATTACAGCTAAAAATGATGTGATTATTAATCTTTTCATTGAATTCTACTTTCATTTATTTTAGTGATAATCTCTTCGGCAACTTTTAGTGCTTTTAATCCATCTGCACCGGTTACCATTGGTTCTTTCTTTTCCAAAATTGAATTTACAAATAACTGTAATTCATACTTCAATGCATTTACTTCTTTTAATTCCGGTTGTTCATAGACTAAAAGTTTTTTCTTTTCACCGACACCAATTTCACCAAAAGCCATTAAGTTTTCAGATGCTGGATCACCAGGCTGAAGAAGTCTGAATATTTCAGAAACTCCGGTTGTAAAATCCAATGTAATGTAAGCATCTTTCTGAAACATTCTCATCTTTCTCATCTTCTTTTGAGAAATTCTACTTGCAGTAACATTGGCAACTGTCCCATTTGTAAATTCTATTCTTGCATTGGCAATATCAATATTATCGGTTACAACGGCAACACCGCTTGCATTCACCTGTTTAACGTCACTTTTAACCAGACTTAAAATAATATCGATATCATGAATCATTAAATCATGAACAACGGCAACATCTGTTCCGCGCAAATTAAACTGAGAGAGCCTGTCACTTTGAATGAAAGTTGGTTCAAGCGGAAATTTCTCAAGTGATAAAAGAGCCGGATTAAACCTCTCAATATGTCCAACCTGCATATTCAAACCATTTTTCCGTGCAAGTTCAACAATCTCTTCTCCTTCATCAATCCTTGCAGTAATAGGTTTCTCAACAAAAACATGCTTTCCATTTTCCAATGCTTTCTTTGCAATTTTATAATGTGCACTTGTTGTAGAAACAATTGATATGGCATCAACTTGGTTTAATAAATCATCAATATTAGAAAATGGTGCAACGGCAAATTCTTGTGATACCGAATTTAATTTTGCTTCATCAATATCATGAATACCAATTAACTCACAATTTGTAATTTCCTTAAACAATTTTGTGTGAAGTTTTCCTAAATGACCTGTTCCAATAATTCCTACTTTTAACATAAACTACCTATTTTGTATTAATTTATAACTGATTAGTTTTTCGTATCCGCCAAAATCTGTTGAATTATAATAAACAAAAATATGATATTCGTTTGAAGTCTCCCAAAAATTCCCTTCCAATTCAAGCCAGTCTGCATCTTCACCATTTTCAAATGCAGTTACATACTGATAATCATAAATTCCTCTTTTAAGATTTACAAAGAGTGAAAAGTAACCTGGTCTTTCCTCGTATAATTTGAAGTCTTCATAAATTTCCCAATTTGTAAATGCGCCAACAAGATAAATATTCTTATCATTATTAAATACCGCTGGCTGAAGATCAAACTTAACATCCATATATTCGGCATAATCATCTTTATAATTTTTTAGTTTTGATCCCCCGTTAAAATCATTATTACCGAACTTAAAAAATCTAGATAAATCTGCTCCATCATAATGAGCTTTGGTTTCGGGTGGGTTATACCAAGTTATATCGTTAAGATTTACTTGTCTGTACTCATTACCAGGCTGTATTGATTTAAAATAGAATTTAAATTTCTTATCTCCGTTCCATTCAAAAAAATCATTCTGAAATGACTGGTCGGTAGTTATTTCTACTGCTGATGTTAACTTTTGATTTTCAATCAGTACTACTTTTCCAAGTTCATTACCAAACATATTTTCATTTAGATTGATNNATGTCAATTATTCTACCAAGATTTGCATCAATAACTTTTCTTCCTTCAATTCTTCCTTCCTTTAAAGAAGTTGATTGAACAATTTCATTTCTTACGACAAAAAATTTACCTTCACCTAAAATAAAATTGGGATCGGATGAATTGTAAATCTGGAAAATCCAATTGCCAGAAAAAGGAAATTTTATATCTTTATTTGGGTATGATTTAGTGAAATGATAATCTGCACCGGAAGCGGGTCTGGGAACTCTTTCCAGCCATAAATTATAATCAATATCATTTGGTGCTGATGATAAAAATGAGCTTTTATAAGGTTTCCAATTACTGTTACAGAAAAGAAATCTAATATTTAGATTTGGATTGACATCAGATTCAACATCAAAATCTATTGTTATTCTTGAATTACCTTCATCTTTATATTCAACAATCGGAAATGAAATTTCGGAATGTGATCCATAAACTCTTAAACTATTTATAAAAACATCCTGCGCATAAAGATTCATAATAAGAAAAAAAGTAAGTAAAATTTTCATGTGCAAAGCTACCTTTATTTCAAAAAAAGAATTGATATCAAATTTGAGATAAGAGCGAAAAGAAAGCACTTTATCTTATAAATTTAGAAAATAAAAGTACCCAAAATTGGATTGTTTTACAATGGAATTGCTTGGTAGAATAATCCGGTATCAAAATTTATTTTAGTATCTATTTACTTTTTATTGCTGTTTTTCTGCAATATTAAATCAAGAATATGAATGAAAAGAACAACAGTTAAGCCTATCAGCATTGGTTCTATTATCTGCAAAGATTCATCTAATCTTTGTGTTTCTTTTAAAATATACCAAACTAATGATGAGATAAAACCAAGAATTAATTCCAGACTTGCAGTTCTGCTTGAGACACGGAATTTCTCAAAATAACTTCCGAGAACATTAAAGATTAATCCAGGAATTAAGAGTGAGCCAATCAAATACCACATTTCAATAACCGACTGAAAGAATAGGGCTAGCACAAATGAAANNATTAATGATGCAATTAAAATTCCAATTCTTATCAAATTGTTTGTAGATATTTTTTTTGATTTAGAGATTTTTGGAAATAAATCCTGACCAAAAGTAATTCCGCTCAAGAACATAAAACTATTTAATGTAGAAAGTACAGTCGCAAACAAAGCGGCAAAAAATAATCCTTTTAATCCATTACCTAAAATATTATCTGCTAGAGCAGGAAATGCTTGGACCGGATTATCTAGATTTGGAAGAATTGCTTTGGCATAAAGTCCTCCTGTAGTAGTAAGGAAATCAAATAAAGCCCAGAAAAAGATTGAGATTATTATTCCCCATTTAGCAACTTTAACATTCTTTGCTGCATAACATCGCTGATGAAATCCGGGATCGGTAAAAGTCCATAATGCAATTAAAAACCAAACAAGAAGATAAAGGTGAGAAAAACCTCCGGTTGGATTTAAATGTTCTTGAGGTAAATTGTTTTGTAGAAAATTAAAATCACCGTAGTTTATAAAAGCTGCGACAAATAGAATTATAAATCCAACAAACATAATTACAAATTGAAATGCATCTGTGTATAAATCAGATTTATATCCCCCTTTAAGCAGATAAGCTATTGAAACTACTAACGAGATTAACAAAGCAGATGAAAAACTGATATCAAAAATTAAAGTGAAAATATTTCCCATCATCAATAAATACGGGGCTGGTGTAACAATCAAGAAAATGAAAATAGAACTTATAAAAGAAGTTCGTTTTCCGTAAACAGATTCAATCTTATCAGGAATTGTTAAAAGTGAAGTATTTCTGATTTTTGGTGCTAGATATATTGCAAAAATAATTGCAAAAATATAATAAGGGAGACCTTGAGTTACCCAGCTAACAATTCCGTATGAATAAGTAAATTCACCTACACCTAAAATTCCACCGTACCAAGTTGAAACATTGGTAACAACAAAAAGTATCAACCCAACTTTTCTACCGGATAAAACATAATCTTCAACACTTTCTTTATTTATCAGTTGAGGAAGAAATCCAATAAATAACAGTGCGGAGAAAAAGATCAGAATTATAGAAACATCAAGTGTGCTTAAAGAAATCATTCTTTTTTAATGCCTCAAATTCTCTGATAATAAAAATTTTTCCTCCTGTAATTTTTAGATTAACTTCACTTCCAACCGCCTGATTGCTGGTACTTTCTCTTATTCCAAATGGAAGTGCTTCATCAGCTAATTCATACTTTAATCCCTTTGAAGTAATTTTTGTTTTTGAATCAAATCCATAAAGGGAAATTATCTCTTTAGGTATGGTTTTTAAATTTACAGTACCTGTTTTAACCGAGAGATAACTTTTTTGATGAAGAACATTTATCTTAATTTTATCATCAAACTTTAGAGCAATTCCCAAATTGCAAAATGAATGATCTAATCTGTCTCCGGTTGCTCCAAGCAGAATTACTTCTCTACAGTTTTTACTTATTGCATACTTTAATGCTTTCTCAACATCGGTATCGTTCTGTCTTTTTATTTTTTTGATTTTTGTTTTTGGTTCATAATAATTGAGAATGTGTTCTTCAATAGAATCAAGATCACCAATAATTAAATCGGGAATAATATTTAATTTGAAGGCGGAATTAGCTCCGCCATCGGCACAAATTATTTTATCGAAACCATTTTTCTTTAAATAGAGAATTTCTTTTTTATTAGGATATTGACCATTAGCAAGAATCAAACATTTTTCCATTTATAATCCCACTCTAATTCCAGCCATAAAATTACGCTCTGCCGCCGGGAAGAACTCTTTACCAATTGCATAAGAGGCATATAGATTATTAAAAATATTATTTACCTGAGCAAATACTTTTACTTTAGTAAACATCGGTTCAAGCGGAAATTCATAACTCAACAATAAGTTTGCAGTGAAATATGGATCTACTTTATTATCGCTGTAACCTGCAATTCCGGGATACATTAACAAATAATTTGAAAGATTTTTATCATAATTATCTGAGTAAAATTCACCTACATATTTAGCAAAAAATCTAGCTAAAAAGTTTTGATACTTAAATGAAACAATTCCATTTATAGTAACATCAGGAAATCCGCTTATTCTATTATCTTTTAGATTAACTTCTTTGACTGAACCATCACTTAAATTAACAAATTCTTTTCCTTCACTAATATAGTTTTTGCTGTATGAAGCATTCACAACAAAATCAAAATAATCATTTACTTTTATATTGGAAGAAAATTCAATTCCGGTGTGAATTGTTTCATCCATATTGCCGGTAATCGGTTGTCCAAATCTATCAACTTGACCTTGATTAACAATTTCATCATTAAAGAGCATATAAAACCCGTTTAAGCTAAGATTAATATTACTTTTCGAGTAAACAAATCCAAGTTCAATATTATTCATAGTTTCCGGTTTAACAAGAGGATTTTCAAAATCATAACTTCCATTTGGCAGTGTAGAAAATTGTGGAACTGCTCCGCCGCTCGATTCTGCAGCATCATAATAGTTTTTCAATCTTGGTTCTCTTGTAACTCTTGCAAATGAAAAGTATGTGCTTACTGCATCATCAAATTTATAATTTAATCCGAATCTTGGATTTAAATACAATCCATCAATTTCAAATTCGTTATTCAAATATTTTTCATTTCTTATTAAATATTTATGATAAGCCAATTGAAGTTCACCCAGTAAACTCAATCTTTCATTAACATTATAATTTTCATGAACAAAGAGATTTAGAATATCCTTTCCCCCTTCATAATAATAGTATCTGTATGTTTTGTCTAAATTAGGAGGAAGATTTTCAGCATAATTTATACTTCCCCAATGCTTTGATCTGTGGTTTCTAAATTCCCCGCCAAAAATTAATTCACCGTTTGAGTGTTTCATGCTGAATCTTGGAATCCATCCCCATTGAGAGTTATCAACCATTGCTCTGATAATTGAATTAGTCGGGACAAAATTTGTATCAAATCCATTTGCTTTCAATCGGAAATAATCGTCATAAAAAACAGACCAAGAACCATCGTAATCAAAAAATCCTTCTCCTAAAACTAAAAACAATGCAGAGTTTAGTGTTACGTTTTTAGAAATATTAAATTCATTCAACAACTCAAAATGAGGCTGAGAGAAATTTTCAATTTCAGTCGGTTTTCTTCTGAC
>NPID01006036.1_pt1 | contig 10670 bp, 10 predicted proteins | sample 8637491 | NCBI WGS metagenome assembly NPID01 (sample SAMN07420843, study PRJNA396082) | bioreactor metagenome | isolation source: sample BA6 brine-fed electro-methanogenic bioreactor BA | place: Japan: Kochi | collected 2016-06-14 | reverse complement strand
CCATGTAACCATGTAACAATATAACAAATTAAAAAGTCTTGTGTACATTTGTTTAAACAATAAAACAAGCAGATGCCAAAACAGAAATATTACGTGGTCTGGAAGGGGAAGGAGCCGGGGGTATATTCCAGCTGGAAGGAGTGCGAGCGGCAGATCCGTAATTTCGACGGGGCGGTGTATAAATCCTTTTATGATGAAAAACTGGCCCATGAGGCCTACCTCGACGATCCCAAAAAATACATCGGGAAGGATTTCGGGAAGCTGACAGAGGAGGAAAAGAAGAAATACGGAAAGCCCAATCCCGACAGCATTTGCGTGGATGCGGCCTGCAGCGGCAATCCCGGAACCATGGAATACCAGGGCGTGGATACGATGTCGGGAGCGAAACTTTTTCACCAGGGCCCTTTTCAGTACGCCACGGTGAACATCGGGGAGTTCCTGGCCATAGTGCATGCCCTGGCCTATCTCGCGGAGCGGAAATTCACCTTTCCGGTGTACACCGACTCCCGCACCGCCATGAAGTGGGTGGCCGATAAGCGGGTGCGGACAAAACTGGAGCAAACCCCGGCAAATGAAAAGGTATTTGAACTGATCGACCGGGCCCTCAAATGGCTGAACACCCACGAATATAAAAACCCCATCCTTAAATGGGAAACCAAGGCCTGGGGAGAGATCCCGGCCGATTTCGGGAGGAAGTGACCAAACTGAGCCTATGTCAAAAAGACTCGCACAACTCAAAGCATTCATTCGTCGCCACCACCTGGAGGTGCTGCGCGATACCGGTCTGTTTATCCTGATCACCCTTGGCATTCATGTGCTGTGGAAGATCTGGCAGGTTCGCTTCGAATATGCTCCTGTTCAGGATTTTATGTACGGATTGATGGGCCTGATGTCGGCGGAAGTGTACCGCGAATCCGTGTGGCTGATCGATAAGATGTACGAAATGACGGCCGTGGTGGAAACGCAGTACATGTATTTCACCAACCAGAGCGCCATGTACATCAACAACAGCTGTTCGGGCCTCAAGCAAATGCTGCAATTCGCCCTGCTGATGATGATCTACCCGGGCCCCTGGCTGAAAAAGCTCTGGTTCATCCCCCTGGGGATAGTTATCATGCACATCACCAACCTCTTCCGTGTGGTCGGACTGGCCGTGGTCATGAACAACTGGCCCTGGCACTGGGACTTCAGCCACGACTACCTTTTCCGCCCCTTCTTTTATGTCGTCATTTTCATGCTCTGGGTCTGGTGGGTGGAAAAACTAAAACATAAACCACCAATAAACCCCAAAACAATATAACAATATAACAATATAACAATATAACAATATAGCAATATAACAATATAACAATATAGCAATATAGCAATATCCCCCCAAATCTTACCCATATCCCTTGCAATTAAAAAAAATTGTGTATCTTTGCAAGTGATTACTCACTCAATTATGACAGAAAAACAGGAGAAAATACTGGAAGCAGCGCTGGAACTCTTTGCAAAAGAGGGTTTTAAGAGCACCTCTACAAGCAGGGTGGCCAAGCAGGCCGGTGTATCGGAAGGATTGATTTTCCGGCATTTCGGAAGTAAAGACGGATTGCTGCAAGCTATTTTGAAGGAAGGGGAGGAAAGGATCAAGCTGATGTTTGCGGATATCATCTTTGAAGAAGATCCGAAAGAACTCCTCATCAAAACCCTCGATGCCTTCAATCCCGACACCCTGGGAGAATCGGAACTCGAGTTCTGGAAACTGCAGTACAAGATCAAGTGGGAACTGGAACAATACGGAGAACACAAGATGGAACCCCTGCAGCAGGCCCTTGCCAATGCTTTTGATAAACTTGGATACGAACAACCCCAGTTGGAAGCCATGCGCATGCTCATCGAAATCGATGGTTTGGCTACTCGTTATTTCCTGATGGAAAAGTTCGACTATGCCCCATTTCTTAAATACCTGAAGAAAAAATATACGAAATAAGACCTCACAGGTCCTAGGACCTGTGAGGTCTTAATGCCAATAAATAAGTAAGTACTCACATAAACAGCAAACCTCACAGGTCGGGAGACCTGTGAGGTCCCCTAAAACAAACAACCATGAACAATAAAAAAGTAGCATTAGTCACCGGAGCATCCTCCGGAATCGGTGAATCGGCAGCGCGGCTGCTGAAACAAAACGGATTTATCGTTTACGGAGCCGCACGAAGGCTCGAAAAAATGAAAGAACTTGAATCATTGGGCATCAATACCATCGAACTGGATATTACCGAAGAAGCTTCGATACTGAAGTGCGTAGAGGCCATCAAGGAAAAGGAAGGCAGCATAGATGTGCTGATCAACAATGCAGGATACGGCTCCTACGGCGCCATTGAGGATGTGCCCCTGGAAGAAGCCCGCAGGCAGTTCGAGGTGAACATCTTCGGCCTCGCCAGGCTTACCCAGCTGGTCCTTCCCAAAATGAGGGAAAACCGCTTTGGCAAGATCGTGAACATATCCTCCATGGGTGGAAAAGTATTTACTCCTTTCGGTGGCTGGTACCACGCCACCAAGCATGCTCTGGAGGGATGGTCGGACTGCCTGCGGCTCGAAGTGAAGCCCCTGGGCATCGATGTGGTCGTTGTAGAACCCGGTGGGATCAAAACCCCCTGGGGAACCATTGCCGCCGATAACCTGATAGAAACATCCGGCAAGGGCGCCTATGCCGAACAGGCCAAAAAAACCGCCGAAAGAACGGCAAAATTGTACACCTCCGACCGCCTCACTTCTCCGGAAGCCATCGGCAAGGTGATCCTGAAAGCTGTAACGGCCCGCAAACCCAAAAGAAGGTATGTAAAAGGCTTCGGTGCCAAACCGGCATTGTTCGTACGCAAATGGTTTGGCGATGCGATATACGAAAAGGCGATCAAATCCATGATGTAAAGCGGAGCAGCAGTCCCCGCCGTTTTCAAGGCATTATTGTGCCGCGACCCTGCGGTATTGGACCTGCCTGATCCGGTAATTACTTTTGGCATCCGTCAGTCCGTCTTCGGCTTCCTGATACATGGCCTGGGCCTCAAGCAGGTCTGAAGTACTGATCAGCCCTGCTTCGTAATTATCGCTGCTGACCTTCAGATGTTCTGCAGACCGGGCCACTGCGCTTTCTGCAATGGCTACGCGGCTCCGGCTTTCCGTAAGGTCTTTGCAGGCCTTATTGATCTGCAGGCTCATCAGTTCTGAGGATTCTGCCAGTTTGTTTTCAGCAATGTCGATCTTGATTTGCTGTTCCCTGATCTTATGGGCACCGCCCCACCAGCCGGAAAGTGGAATACTGATGTTGGCGAAGAGAATACCGGCAGTATTTTCCTGGTCGAGCATATCATAGTACACCCCCTGTGCACCCACCATCAACTGTGGCATGTTTTCCCCGATGGCCATGCGCTTTCTTAGCTTTTCAGCCTCAATGGCCATTTCCAGCATTTTATATTCCTCCCGGGCCCTGACAGCCGTATCCGGGTCGATGAAGTAGTCTTCGGGCTCCAGGCCAGGGATCTCATCCACCACGATATCAATACCGGAAGTATATTCGATGCCCACATGCTGGCAAATCATCATGCTCATCAGCTCAATGCCATTTTGCAGTTGCAGTTTTTTACCCAGTAATTCATTCTGGCTCAGCTCAACCTTAAGCAAGTCGGTTTTGCTGATCAATCCCGCCTCATAGGATACTTCTACATCTGCGTGCAGGCTTTCAAGCATTTTTTCGTAGCTGTTGAGGGTGTTCATCCTTCCGCGGAGCGATGCCAGGTTCCAGTATAGTTCCTCAGTTTTCAGCAGGGCTTCTTCTTCCGAAAGAAGAAGCTGCTGCTGGCTCACATCCGTCCCCAGGGCAGCAAGCTTATTTCCGTTCCGCACGCGTCCGCCCATATAAAGTGGCTCTACTGCTGCAACATAGCCCACATTCAAATAGTCGAACAACTCCAACTCCATCCCGGGGAAATAAGCAAACTGCGTCGGCTGTAATAAATTTACCGGGTTCCCGTCGTACACCGGCAGGTTTGCCGCGGGGATCTCTTCCTTCAACAGGTAGTCGTCGGCCCTCATGGCCAGGGCCCCGCCGAAAACCTTCGGGAAGTAATTCGTAATCGCGTTTTTCTTAACCTGCTCTGATGCTTTCACTTCGAGCCTTGCTTCTCTAATCGTTTTATTGTTTTCCAGGGTGAGGAATTTCAGCGAATCAAGGTTGAAGGATTGTGCACCAAGGGCCAGCACTAAACAATTGGCCAGAATGCTTATAATGATCTTTTTCATTTTATTTTTTTCTTTCAGTTGTGATATTTTTCATGCTCTTATGCATGTTCCTGTATCATTTTATGTTCTCTTGTGGTCGATTTCCAGTAAAGTACGGGAAGGATGTACAGGGTGAGCACCATGCCGATGATCATTCCGAAACAGATCACGGTGGCCAGGGGAGCCCAGAGGGGCGACTGGCTGATCATCATGGGAACCACACCCATAGCTGCTGCCATGGAGGTAAGGAAAATTGGCCTCATTCGGCGTTTACCCGCATGTATAGCGGCATCTTTGTACGACATTCCCCTTTTGTTCACCAGTTCAAAGGCATAGTCGATGAGGATGATCCCATTCCGGACAACAATTCCTACCAGTCCGATGATACCGATGAAGGACGTTACACTAAAGGGATACCCCATGAGCCAGAGCCCGATGGCTGCTCCCGGGAAACTCAATAACATGGTCGACATGATCAGCAGGGAACGCCTGTAAGTTTTGAATTCGAGCAGGAGGATGAAAAAGATAAGGATAACACTCACGAAAAGCGACCATCCCAGCGGGATCATATTGTCGATGGAGAATTCATGATCTCCACCGAATTCCAGGATGATTCCGTTAGCTTCAACGGCTTCTTCCACTTTATCTTTGATCTTGCCAAAAGTTACCGAAGCAACCTGACCTCTCTTCAGGTCTGCCATCACGGTAATCGTGCGCACTCCGTTCCTGTGTACGATCTTCCCTTCGGTCCATTGTGGCTCAATATCGGCGATGGTCCGCAACGGAACGGATTCCATGGTCAGAAGGGAGGTGATGTACAGGTTTTCAAGATCGGTTACACTGTTGCTCAGATATTCTTCCTGCGTGAGTACGACCTCCAGGGGGTAATCGTCTTCCCATATGGTGGTAACGGGCATGCCGTCCATAGAGCTCATCAGGGCGGAGGCCACCATAAGCTTGCTGTAACCGAGTTTATTGGCTTTTTCAATATCGATATCCACATTCAGACCCTGCCGCATTTCTCCCCAGTCGGTCCTTACCCAGAGCACCTTATCATTTTCGTTCAGGATTGCAGCAACTGCTTCGGCTTTTTCTTTTAACAGGGGGATGTCGTCCCCGCTAATGCGGATCTCAATGGGAGCATCGAAACCTTCAATGGCAATTTGTTTCCACCGAATATGGGCCTCCGGAAAGAGATTGTTGTAAAGGGGCTCATATTCATCGAGTATGGCCATGGTCGATGCATTATCGAGGGTATTCACCACGAGTTGTCCGAAATTCTTTTCAGGCAGATGCGGGGCATATAGATCATTGAAGCGGGGTGAACTGCTTCCGATAAAAGAGGCTACATTGGTAATGCGCCTGTCCCGCATCAGGATATTCTCCAGGCTGTCGATCACCTTTTCTGTTTCATTGAGCGATGCTCCTTCCGGCAGGTAAACTTCCACCGCAAACTGGTCGCGGTCCATGGCCGGGAACATTTTTATTTTCAACTGGCTGAAGATCAGTCCTCCGATCACAATGGAAAAGATGCCCAGGATAATTGTTAGCCCGGGGTTCCGAAAGGTCCATTCAAGTCCGCCATCGTACCAGTATTGGACCCGGTCAAGAAAGCTTTTTTTCTTTTTATCGTTTCCGGCAACTTTTTGGTGAAGGCCGGTTTTAATAAAGGTATAACACATAATGGGTACCAGCAGCAGGGCAACGATCATGGATACGCCGAGGGCGATGCCGATGGTAAGAGGAAAGGTGCCCACGAAATCGGATGCCATTCCCGTAAGGAAAAACATCAGCGGGAAAAAAGCTGCTACTATGGCTGCTGTGGCACCAAGAACGGGAACAAATAATTCGGTAGCTGCGGTCCAGGCGGCTTTCCAGACCGGGATTCCATGGTCGAGTTTATCGATGTGGTTGTCGATCACCACAATGGCATTGTCTACCACCATTCCCAGTACCACGATCAGCCCCGCGAGGGATACAATATGCAGTTCAATGCCTACTATTTGCATGATCCCCAGGGTGATCAGGATGGATATAGGGATGGTTACCGCGGCCACGCTCGACACCCTGAAAGGAAGCAGGATCATGGTAACGGCAATTACGGCGATAATGGCAATGATAAATTCGGTCAGGAAGTGGGAAATAGAATGATTCACTACGCTTGGCAAGTCGGATATGATGTTCATTTCCACATTATCGTCAACGGTTTTCGAAAATTCCTCCATGGTTTCCCGCACTTCTTCCCCGAATTGAACAATATTGTTTCCGCCCTGCATTTCGAGTGAAAGAAGAAGGGCATTGTTCCCGTTGTTGCGAATGAAGCTGGAAGCATCTTCATACCTTCTCTCAATGCGTGCAACATCCTTGAGACGGATCACATTCCCGTTCATATCGGAATAAATGATCTGTTCGGCGAGGTCTTTTTCCGAAGCATAGCGTTCAGGAATATGGATCGGCATCACCAGCCTTCCGTTATCGAGCTTTCCGGCATATTCCAGCAATTCCTGCAATTTGAAGGATCCCAGTATGGTAGAGGGATTTATATTGTATTCGTTGATCTTTTCCTGATTCAGGTATACATAGATCTTCTCATTCTGGGTTCCGTGGCGTTTGATCTTGGAAACCTCCGGAATCCGGCGGATAGCTGACTCGAAATCTTTCATGATCTCTTCCAGTTCCCGGTACGACTTTTCCTCCGACGACAGGGTTATGAGCAGGGCAGAAACATCCCCAAAGTCATTGTTCCCGATCAAAGCCAATACCCCCGAAGGGAGTTGTTGCTTTACTTCCGACAGCCCGTGCCGGAGTTTCGACCAGAATTTATCGGAGTTCTTCACATTGTCGTTCAGCTCAACATAGATCACCATTTTCCCTTCCGACGACTGGGAGTAGGTTTTTGATTTATTCACCTCTTCATAGCTGAAGATATAGTTTTCCACTACCGTGGTGAGTTGTTCTTCGACTTCCTCGGCACTGGCTCCGGGATAAATACCTACAACAACGCCCTGGCGGATAATAAATTCGGGAAATTCCCGGCGCGGCATATTGATGAGTCCCAGAATCCCCAGGATCATCATTGCAAGCACGGCTGCCAGGATGATCTGGTAGTGCTTCATGGCACCTTCAACAATATTTATTTTGCGTTTCATCTTTCAATTCTTTTTGTAAAGGGAATTAATAAATGACTTTTGCGTTGTTCGTAAGCTTATGTTTACCATAGGTTACTATGAGTTCATTGGAAGAGAGCCCGGAGATCACCTGCAATTTGTTATTGACGATCCCTCCCAGTTCCACGGGCCGTTTTTCTGCCCTTTTCTGCTCGGGGTCGACCACATAAACGAAGGGGTTACCTTCAGTTTGTCCGATTACGGCTTCCATAGGGACCAGTAGCAGGTCTTTCGTTTCAGGAATCTCGATCTCCACATTACAGACCATGCCTGGTTTTATCGCATGGTCCATGTTTGTTGTGCGGATTTTCACATCATAGGTTCTGGAAAGCTGGTTAGCAACCACCCCGATGCGTTCAACACTACCTTCAAAAACCTGGTAGCCTACGGCAGGAATATGGATTCGGGCAGTTTGCCCTTGCCTGAGCTTGCTGATCTCATCTTCAGTAACGGGGATCTTAATAAATACATCATCAATGCTGATGATGCTGAACGGTGCCTGCATCTGCAGTGCCGGCATTCCTACTTCAATGGCCCTGTGGCCAAGGATACCATCCACCGGGGAGCGGAGTTCACAGTTTTCCAGGTTTTCACCGGCAATCCTCATCTGTGCTTCTGCCTGAGCCACCTTGCTCTTGATCTCCACCCACTTCACTTCTGGCAAACTGCCCTTATCATAAACTTTTTTCAGGCGTTCCTTCGCATCCACTGCCTGTTCGTATTGCGCCTTTGCTGCATTGTACGCGCTCTGAAAACTTGTTTTGTCTGTTTCAGCGATCAACTGGCCTTTATGCACAGGATCCCCTTCGTGAACATAGATATTCTGAACGCTTCCTGTCGTCTGAAAGGAAAGAGGTGTGGATGTTGCCGCTTCAACGGATCCACTATATTTTAATTCGTTTTTAGGCGAGGAAGGGACAAGCCGTGTAACTTTTACCCTGATGCCTCCGGTATTTCCACCATTGAGGTCGAGGTTTTCATTATGGCTGCATGAAAGCAGAAGGGGAATCATGGCCAGTGTGATCAATAATCGGTTTACAATTGTTTTCATAACTACAAAAAAACTAAATAAGTATTATGGTCGATTTATTAATACAAAAAAGACAAAACGTCTACTGTTTGTATGTACATGGTTAACTAAATATTTTGCTTACCAGGGAGTCGGCTATCTTGGCCAGTTTGTCAAATTCCACTCCCTGGTCTTTTTCGATGGAATAGCGAACCAGGCCCAGGAAAGAAACCACCAGGACCTCGGCTAGAAGTGGAATATCCTCTTTGGGGATGCCCTGGTATTCTTTCTTCTCGTACGACTGGACTACTATACTTTCAATGTAGGCTTGTTCGAAGTCGATAATGGTTTTCAGCCGGTCGAATTTTGCGATCTCTTCAAGCCTGTTTTGCTGTAAGATTCTGAGTAAGTTGATCTTCTCCATGGCTTCGGTATAGAACTCGACTAGGTAGGTTTTGATCTTGTCTTGCAGGGAAATCCGGCTGTTGACTTTTTCGCTTACCACTTTCCTGATGTTCATCATTTCTTTCATGATCACTTCATCAAACACTTCTTCTTTGTTTTTGAAGTAATGATAAAGTGTGCTTTTGGCTTTTCCGCAAGCTGCTGCGATTTCATCCATGGTGGTTTTTTTCAGGCCGTATTGCCTGAACAATTCCTGGGCCGATAAAAGGATCTCCTGTTTTGCCCTGTCGTCTTTTTCTGTTTTCATGATAAATACTAACCGACTAAAAACGTATTAAAGTCGACAAAATTACATGAAAAAAATCATTTGTCAAGTCTTTTGTGCTTTTTTTAAACGGGACCTCACAGGTCTCCGGACCTGTGAGGTCCCGACAGGCTCACTTCACCTCGATGAATTTCGAAGCATCGTTCTCGCAAATATCGCAGGGATCGCTGTAATGGGCGGCGTCCATGGTGTTTCCGCAGCGCGGGCAAACCATATAGGCCCTGGGCAGTTCCACCGAGGGGTCGTCCAGGCCTTTCTGGGCCAGCTTGAACCAGTCGCGGTGCTTGATCTCTGCCTTGAGCGCCCAGGTAAAGGCCTCGCTCACATCGGCAAGGTTTTCCCGCTCGCTGGCCGCGATAAAGCGGGGGTACTGGTCGATGGCCTCATAATGTTCTATCTCAATGGCGGTTTCCAGGTTGGCCCGCAGATCATAGGGTGCGAACTCCGGAATGAAATTCCCCAACTGCCCGCCATGCGCCAGCAACATGGTGATCTGCCGGTCGGCATGGGCCTTTTCTGCTACAGCCGAGGCCCGGAACATGGCCGCTATCCCGGGCAGGCTGTCGGCCATGGCCTCATCGGCATAGGCCCAGTATTTGGCATTGGCCACCAACTCGCCTTCAATGGCAGTGGTGAGGTTTCCGAGGGATTCCAATTCTTTCGGTCCCGATTTCTGCGAACAGGATACCAGAAAGACTGTGAGAACAATGAAAGGAATAAAGGCTGTTTTTTTCACTTCGTGCATGATTGAGATTATTGGAAGTGAAGGTACAAAAAATAAAGAGACCTCACAGGTCCAAGGACCTGTGAGGTCGAATTCGTTCGAGTTGACTTCAGATATGGTTGGGGAGGTTTGCTATTCGGCTTCCCCGGCGGCTTCGGCAGCAGCCATGGATGCCAGTTCCTTATCGATATGGAAGAGGCCTCCCTTTTCGCCGGCAGCGAGTTTGAACTTATCGAGAATGCCGCTCACCAGGCTTTCTTCTTCGATCTGTTCGGTGACGTACCACTGCAGGAAATTATGGGTGGTATAGTCTTTTTCCTCCATCGACATCTCAACGAGATTGTTGATCAGGCTGGTAACCAGTACCTCATGGTCCATCACTTTCTCGAATACCTGTTGCAGTGAATCGAAATCAGCTTCGGGTTCTTCCAGGGCCAGCGGCCGGGCATGGCCGCCGCGGTCGTTTACGTATTTCACAAATTTCAGGGCATGATCACGCTCTTCGGTGGCATGTTCGAAAAGAAAGGCCGCAGCACCGGCAAATCCCTGCACTTCGCACCACGAAGCCATAGAAAGGTACAGCCTCGAAGATTCTTCTTCTGCCTTAATTTGCTCGTTAATCGCTTTTTCAAGTTTCTTTGATAACATGGTCAGTATTTTTTCAGGTTAATAATCGGGTTTTTACAAAGGTATAATATCCTTTTGCATACCTAACAATCAGGAAGATATTTTGTTGAGCAAAGCTTTTAGCCATGTAGCCATGTAACACTGTTAATTTGTTTA
>NPID01012446.1_pt1 | contig 10674 bp, 9 predicted proteins | sample 8637491 | NCBI WGS metagenome assembly NPID01 (sample SAMN07420843, study PRJNA396082) | bioreactor metagenome | isolation source: sample BA6 brine-fed electro-methanogenic bioreactor BA | place: Japan: Kochi | collected 2016-06-14 | reverse complement strand
CCGAGCGCGCCCGGAGCGAAGCTGACGGGCGTGGCGTTCAGACTGCTCAGCGAGCATGCCGAGACGTATGCGCTGACGGTTGGGGCCCAGCCGTTCACGGATCGCGGGTATGTCGTGCTGCAACTGGCGGAGGAACTGGAGGGGCTGACGGGGATTCGGTTCTCGCACACGGCAGCGAAGGCGGGACAACTCGTACCGATTCGGTTCCGGACGGAGGTGCCAGTCAAGCTGCTGATCGGGTATTTTGATGAGGAGCGGGAGATCTGGGCGCAGCCGCCAAACCTGGATATCGATTCGCAGTCGGCGCGGTACGGCGGGGTCGAAACGGTGATGCGGAACGTGATGCAGTTGGAGGGCTGCCCTGCCGTCAAGCTGCACGCGTTCACGTACAACGCAGGAGAAATCACGTTCGATCCGCGCAGCGCAGGAAGTTTCCTGATCCTCGGAATCGTAGCGGCCGATGCGGAAATCAGCCGACGGGACGTAGGCCTGTCCGCAGGCCGCATATGAGCATTGCAGCGACACAGGTCGTTAGCGACCGGTTCGTTCCTGTATTCATCTGCGGCGTGTAATCACTTGAGGGCAAGAAAGCAGACGGCGGTGAGACATAGCCTTCTCTGTTTGTTCCCCGTTATAATCTGGTCCTTTCCGGCATCCCGCATTGGCTGTTATTCTCCGGAGCGAAATCAGAGCGAGCTATGGCACCACCTGCACGACGAGACGCTGGTAGCGGGTCAATGGGGGTGTGCCGGCGTCCGTCACCTCACAGATCACGTGGATGGTTTCTCCGTCACCGGCATCGTCGGGCACGGTGAAGGAGGCTTCCAGGTGCTCCGCCTCCTGGATATCGATGGTTCCCTCGTAAGTGTCCGCCTCTTGATATTGCCACCAGCGATAGGTCAAGGCGTCGCCATCGGGATCGGTGCTGCCTTTGGCACTCAGCGACACCTTCTGTCCGGGGCGAGCTTTGAGATGCAGCGCATGGGCCAGTTCGACGACCGGCGGGTGGTTGGCCTGGTCATAGGGCTTGACGCACCAGTCCGCTCGCGCCGCGAAGTCGTTCTGCAGCGCGTCGATCCAGCGCCACTGGGGCTTGAGATACGCGGTCAGCACCGCGTCGCCGGCAGCATTCTCACGCGCACGCTGACGGCCCCAGGCAGATGACGAGTACCATCGCCCCTCGGGATATCGATAGTCCGGTTCGGGCACGGGGTCGAGCCAGGTGTTCTCACGGACCCGCACGAAGCGACCACCCCAACCGCCCCAGTCGGGCGACTCGGTGCTGCGCAAGCCGGTCGGTATGACGTGCAAGAACGCAGGCGAATCCCCCTCGGACCGAAAACGCCCATCCTCGTGTGCTTTGTACAAGGCGAGCAGAGGACCGTGGTCTTGCAGGAGGTTCTGGTTNNCTTCATTTCCTGGGGTACCGCCCTCCTCTGACTTTCGTACGCGATGGCGATGAACTGGTCGGAGATGATGGTGGGGATGTCGTACCTGCCCCAATGCGGACGGATGTAGTCCTGGTACGTGTTGTCCTGCTCCCAGATGAAGTAGAAGCGAAGCTTCTTCGCCACTTCTTCCATCCGTTCGGGATGGTCTTCTTCGATGGTCTTCAAAGCGCGGGCGATGGTGTTGGGGCCACCCCAGGCCTGGAGCCAGATGGGTCGGTCGTCGGTTTCGTCCAACAGCACCTTGACGATGAGCTGGGAGCCCGCGGTCACTTCGTCCATCTCTCCTTCTGCCTTTACGTTGCCCAGCGCCGTTCTCGCCCGCAGGTGTTCGGGTGTCGGAAATCTGGGATCGTGCTTGACCAGGTTCGGGTGAACCTTCGCGTACGCATCCAGATAGGGCTCGATCCAGTCATCCCCGGCCCATCGGTGTCCGTGCCAGTGATACTGGGAACTCGAGGTNNGCAGGAAGCGCACCATCGAACACTCGTCGTCAATCTCGCCATCCGACGTGACGATGACGCGTGGCCTGCCATCGGTGGGTCTGGATTCGGGTTGTGCCAGCAGCGCCTCGGAGAAGATGATAAGAGCGATGGCACCCATTACGACAAGTCGTAGGTTTTCTCGCATCGGTTCACCTCAATTTCAACAGATGGTCAGAGATTACGGCACGGGTTTGAAGATGATTCTGCGGTAGCTGGTGAGGTTGTGCGTGCCATGGTCGGTGACCTCACAGATCACATGAAAGGTCTTACCGGCCGAGTCTTTCGGGATCTCGACCGTCGCCCGGCTCGACTTGCTGTTTGCGATGTGGATATCCGCCCTGTACGTGCCCGGTCCGGAGACCATCCACCAGGTGAAGGTCAGGTCATCGCCATCCGGATCGCGCGATGGGGAGGCGTCGAGCGCGACCGTCGTGCCCGCTGACGGCGTCAGCGTAAGGATGTCCATGCCTTCGTCCCCCATAACGGTTACGATCGGGTTTCGATTTCCAGCGCCATCTCTTGCCCAGTCCATGCGGGCGGCGAAGTTGTGAAAAGTCGCCTCATAGAAGTGGTTTGCGAGCTTGTAGCAATTCTCTCTTGCGGGGTCTTGATGGTTGGTATACGCATAGGTTTCGTTGTCCGGCCCCTTGCCCCACTCAAAGTACCCGCCCCAGCTTCCCTGGCGCGGCTGGTCCGGATCGTTGAGACCGACCGGCATGATATAGAGGAAGGCCGGTGTGTCGCCTTCGACCCCGTATCGGTACTTGGGGTACATCCGCCCCAGGTGGCCGTGCCCTTGGATATGCGTCGCATACTCGTCCCAGTTCCTCTTTCCGGTGCCGTTCTGGAACTTCCACGCACATTCATCCCAGATGAAGAAGAGATCTTCTTCAAACTCCCGACGCATCCATTGATGGGAACTGATATCGAAGGGGGTTCCCCCTTTGTAGCTCCGGTCCTGATCGGTGATCGTGTACATGCGCAGTTTGCGCAGGAAGGCTTTGAGTTCCTCTCCGCTTCGTTCTCTCTGTACCCGCCAGATGGCCTGGGCGAGAGTGTTGCCTCCGCCCCAAGCCTGTACCCATACGGGACGATCGTCGCGTTCATCGGCACTTCGGATGATCAGGCTGCTCCCGGGCGAATCGTTCCCCTCGCCGATGTGGTCCTGCCCCCTGGTTTTGCTCCCCATCACTACGCGGGATCTCAGGTAGTCCGGGCTCGGCCAATATCCGATCTCCTGTCGGGATTCGTCCGACAAGAAGCCCGTTTGCCCGGAACGCTTGAGCAGGTTCGGCAGATCCTCTTCGTAGGCGTCAACCACCTTGTGGATCAGATCGAGACTGTCCGGACTCGCTTGCGAGTAGCTCCAGCCGGTGGTAGCCACCAGACCCTCGATNNTGCACCAGCAGGCGGATCAGCGACTCCATGTCGTCCGGTTCATGCGTAGCCGGTGAAATGTCCGTCAGGACGACCATGCGCGGTTTGAGCGGAGCCGCCCAGGCGGTGGCACACAGCACCAGGGACGACAGGACACATACGAACGGATAATAGTATTTCGCAATCATGACTCTTCCTTTACGTTCATCTCAGTTCAATCGACGCTGTTACGCTTTTGCATTGCGTCGGATACGATGTTCTCTATCAGTGACCGACACACCAATCTGCGCGTTCCGCAAACTCCTTCTGGTAGTCCTCGCGCCACCTGGAGATACTCGACCCGCCGGGCCCGTCAACGTAATGGTTCGTATTGGGCCTGCGTTGGTATTGTCCGCCCCAACTGGGCTGGGTGGGATCTTCAGGGTCGTTGATCCCGCGATTGGCGCTGACCAGATACAGGAACGTCGGCGAGTCCCCTTCGCACACTCCGGTGCATCCCATCCCTTCGTGCGGATACACCTCGCAGAGAGGGCCATGGTTATGGCAGATGTTTTCGTTGACCCAGGCGAGGTCCGAAATCGGATCAGCTTCGCCGAACATGCCCTGGTACGTCGTCCTCGAGTCGATGATGAACAAGTCCGGGAATTCCGCCATCAGCCAGCCATGCGTAGCGTCCTGGTAGGCGATCAGGAAGACGCGGAGTTTGTGGATGAAGGCCTTGAGTTCTTTTTCGCTGCGTGTGTCCTTCACATCCCAAATGGCCTGGGCCACCTCGCGGGGACCGCCCCANNCCGATCCACAACGGGCGTGGATCCGGTTTGTCCGCGGCTGCGATGATCGCGTGGGAGGCCTCGCTGTCCATGCCCTCGCCGATAATATCACTGTACTGCTGTTTGTCGCGCCCCCATATGACGTTCACACCATGATTCTTGCCCTTTCCCTCGAAGGTGACGGAACGCAGGTAGCGAGGGGTAGGATAGTCGGGATCGTGCTTCTTCAAGTTCTCGTATACCTTCTCATATTGGTCGATGACGCCCAGAATGTTCTTCTTGTGCGCTTCCATGGCGAAGGTGCCTGCGGAAGCGATCAATCCTTCGACGTCAAACTCGTTGGCGTACAACAGGAAACGGACCATCGACTGCATATCGTCGGGATCGCTTTTCATGGTGTTGGGCACATTGCCACCCTTGACGACCCCTATGGGCGGAAAGTCCGACGAAACAATGACGCGTGGTGCTTGGGTGCTCTGCTCAGACGGCGACGGGTGCTCTCGCGCGAAACCGACAGCGGCAAACAAGCTCAGGGTGGCTGTGATGAGCCGGAGTCCGAGGCATTTCACTTTGAATTCCTTCGACGATGCGCTTCTGCCAGCGCCTCTGATTCTTGAACGGATCGTTTCTTGGGATGCGGGTGATCCAGCGCGTACGGAAGACACCGCTGTTGCCACGCCCCTCGATGCAGACGATCCATCGTCATTTTCAGGTACTCTGCGACCCCATTGTTGCTGCCCGGCGGAGAGACTACAATGCCATTCTGCGTCTTCTGCCTACCATTTTGCGTCTTCGACGCGTGGTGCATGTGGGCCGCCACCAAGGGGACGCGCGGGCATGTGGGAGGCGAGAGCGGCGGGGTCAGGGGGCCAGGCGATTTCGATATTGGGCGGGGCTGAGGCCCTTGGCCTGGCGGAAGTAACGGGAGAGGTGGGCGACGTCGGGGAAATCCAACTCGCGGGCGATCTGCGAGACGGGCATCTGGGTCTCGGTGAGCATGGCGGTGGCCAGCGTCACGCGCACCTGCCGGATCTTGTCATGAATGCTGCATCCCAGCGTTTGGCGGAATCGTTTCTCCAGGACCCGTCGGGATACATTGGTGTGGGCGACCACGGCATCGACGCCCAGGTTTTTCCGGGCGAAACGGCGGATGCAGCGCATGGCGGCAGCGACCTCCGGATCGTCTACGGCGAGAACATCGGTCGACTGGCGTGTCACGACGTGGGTAGGCTTGACATGAATCGTCTGTGAGCGATCCGCCTGGCCGGCAATCATCCGGTGGAGGAGTGCAGCGGCGTCGTATCCGGCTTTGCGGATATTCAGCGAAACGCTTGACACGGGCGGCGTGCAGAGTTCGCAAATGGTCTGGTCGTTGTCGACGCCGATAATGGCCACGTCGTCGGGAACACTCAGGCCGACGGCCTTGCAGGCTTCGGTGACCAGTTCGGCGCGGTCGTCATTGGAGGCCATCAGCCCGAGCGGTTTCGGCAGCGGCTTGAGCCAGGCGGCGATCAGAGGCAGTTCCTTGCTCCAGGTCCGCTTGGACTTGGCACGAGGAAGCTGATAGACGTCGACGTGGAAGCCGGCTTGCTCGATCGTCTCGGTGAACCCTTCCCGGCGCCGGCGAGACCACCACCAGTCGTCGAAGCCACAGTAGGCGAATTGCTGGAGGCCCCGGTCGAGCAAATGTTCGGCGGCCATGCCACCGACGGCGTGGTGATCGGTGACCGCATTGGCAATCCCCGGGATGGCCTCGCAGGTATAGGGGAAGGAGATCGTGGGAACACCCAATTCGATGATCTCATGAAGATGCGGCGGCTCGCGCAGAAAGATGCCGTGAGGCTTCAGAGACTTGAGCACGGACAGCAACCCCTGCCTGAACTTCGGCTCCCGATACTCCAACGGCCGGTAGAAGGCCCAGGGACCGTGAAGACGCGCATACTGCGCAATTCCGTCCAGGAGACCGCGGGTGTAGGTTCGGGAAGGATTGATCAGAAGGACAATCGTCAGCATATCCGGCATGGTACCCGCTCCTGGTGAATCGGTACTTCTTTCTGCGGAGGTTATGGGGATGGGGTCGTGAGGAGGGTTTGGACCGCCCTGCTCCATCCGTGATAGGCTCTCTGGGCCGCCGGAACGTCGGGTCCCGGGCGGTACACTCGCTTCTCGGCGCCAAGCTGCTGGAGCTGGGCCAGTTCATCGAAGACGCCTTCCTGCAAACCGGCCAGCAGCGCGGCGCCAAGGGCGGAGACGTCGGGGATTCCGATGTTGACCACCTCAGCGCCGAGCAGATCGGCGAGGAAGCGCATGACAAACTCGTTGCCGGTGATGCCACCATCGGCGTTCAGTTGCTGCAAGGGCACGCCGCTCTCGTCCTCCATGGCGGCGATCACGTCTTTGATCTGGTATGGGATCGATTCGAGGGCGGCGCGGATGATGTGATTCCGGTTGCAGCCCAGGGTCAGGCCCAGGACGGCGGCGCGCAGATCCATCTTCCAGTGCGGGGCGCCCAGGCCACTGAAGGCGGGGACCAGATAGACGCCGGCGTTGTCTTCGAGAGACGACGCGATCTGTGCGGTCTGTGCGCTGTCGGCGAAGAGGCCCAGGTTGTCGCGCAGCCAGTTGATCGCAGCACCGCAGGTGACGATGATCCCCTCCAATGCGTAATCGATGCGCTGCGGGGTGCTCCAGCAGATTGTCGTGACCATGCCGGCGCGCGAGGCGACCTTCCTGGCGCCGGTGTTGAGCAGAATGGAACAACCAGTGCCGAGAGTGGCCTTGGCGGTACCGGCAGAGAAGCACCGTTCTCCGAAGGCGGCGGCGTGCGAGTCGCCGATCATGGCAGAGATCGGGATCGGGTTCGGCAGAAGACCCTCGAAGTCCGTGGCGCCGAATGGCGAGCAGGAGGGGTGAACCTCGGGCAGATGGAGACCGTCCAGACCATATTCCGCAAGGAGATCGCGGTCCCAGTCCAACGCGTCGAGATTGAAAAGCAGCGTACGCGAGGCGTTGGTGTGGTCGGTGAGGTACCCGGCGCCGCCTGTGAGCTTATAGAGCAGCCAGGTATCGACCGTTCCAAACCAGGCCTTTCCAGCGCGGATGGCGGCGGCGAGGTCGGGGTCGTTTTCGCAAAGCCAGAGGAGTTTGGTTCCAGAGAAATAGGGATCGACGATCAGTCCCGTCCGCTGCTTGATGCGGCCCTCCAGATCGGTGCCTCGGAGGCGTTGGCAGATCTCCACGGAGCGCTTGCACTGCCAGACGACGGCATTACAGAGCGGCCGGCCCGATTCGTCCCAGAGCAGGAACGTCTCCCGCTGGTTCGAGATGCCACAGGCGACGATCGCATCCAGGCGGGAAGATGCGGCGGCCTGGAAGGCGGCCAGACACTTCTTCACGGCGGCGAGGACATTCGCGTAGATTTCGACGGGGTCCTGTTCGACAAACCCCGGCTGAGGGAAGTGGGAGGTGAGGGGTTCGGTCGCCTGGGCCAGCACGGCGCCGGTGCGGTCAAAGACGACCGCCTTGGTTCCACTGGTGCCCTGGTCCACGGCCAGTATAAACTCGGTGCTCATCGCAGGCTATCCTCCCTTCTTCAGCAGGCTCTGCGCCGTCTGTGCCAATCCGGCAGCGCTGATGCCATAATGCTCGAAGATCTCCAGTTGGCTGCCGGTGATGGTGTACTCATCGGGGAAGCCGACGATTCTGAAGGGCACGCGGATTCCCGCCTGCATCAGGACGGCGGCACAGGCCTCTCCGAGTCCACCGAAGATGCTGTGTTCCTCGACGGTCACCACGGCGCGGCATTGGGCAGCGGCGGCGAGGACGGCGTCGGTATCGAGCGGCTTGATCGTATGCATGCTGATCACCCGGCAGGACAGCCCCTCCGCCTGCAACTGACGGGCGGCCATCCAGGCGGGGTGGACGGTCTCACCGGTGGCGATGAAGGCGACGTCGGTCCCATCCTGGACCAGCAGCGCTTTGCCCGGCAGGAAGTGCGTTCCCGGGGCGTGGAGATGGGGCACGGGGCGCTTGCCAAATCGGATATAGACGGGGTGATCCATACCCGCTGCCCTCTTGACGGCTTGTGCCGTCTCGAAGTTGTCGGCGGCCACGATGATGGTCAGGTTGTCGACCGCGCGCAGAGCCGCGAGGTCGTGGGTGGAGTGATGGGTGGAGCCCAGGGCGCCGTAGCTGACGCCGGCACTGATGCCGATGAGCTTGACGGGTCGATCGGAATAGCAGACGTCGTTCTTGATCTGCTCGAAGGCCCGCGCCGTCAGGAAGGAGGCGGGCGATACCGCGAAGACGATCTTGCCTGCGGACGCCAGCCCGGCGGCGACGCCGACGAGATTCTGCTCGGCGATGCCCACCTCGACGATCTGGTCGCAAAGGGCGCGGGCGAAGGGCACGAGCTTGCCCGAGCCACGGGAATCGCTGGTGACGGCGAGTACGTTGCGATCGTCCCGGGCCAGCGACAGGAGCGTCTCGGAGAAAACCTCCAGGTTGGGCTTGGGGATTAATGATTGATTATTAATGATGGATGATTCCATAGAGAGGTCCGCGTTCCGTTTCAATAGTCAACGATCGATAATCTATGGTCGATGCGTGAGGCTCATGACGTCACCTCCGCCAGTCGGGCTTTCAGTTCCTGTTGGGCGCGATCGTACTGCTCGTCGGTCGGCACGCGGTGGTGCCAGGTCACGTCGTTCTCCATGAAGCTGATTCCTTTGCCTTTGACGGTGCGGGCGATGACCGCGTTGGGTTTGCCCGACTCGAACGGGACGGAATCGAGGGTTTCGCTGAGACTGGAGAGGTCGTGACCATCGACGACGCGAACGCTCCAGCCAAAGGCGCGGAGTTTATCTTCCAGAGGTTCGAGCTCGCAGACTTCGTGGGTGGGCCCGGTGATTTGCAGGGTATTGCGGTCGACGATCGCGGTCAGATGGTCAAGATGGTAGTGGCTGGCGGTCATCATGGACTCCCAGTTGGAGCCCTCCGCCAGTTCGCCATCGCCGAGAAGGGTATAGACGCGCCAGGCGGCGCGGTCCATCCTGCCCGCCAGTGCTACACCGACCCCGAAGGCAAGGCCATGACCGAGGGCGCCGGTGTTCTGTTCGACGCCGCGGATCTTGCGGGTCGGATGGCCGACGTAGTGCGAGCGGTACTTGCAGAGAGTCTGCAAATCGGTCTCGGGGAAGAAGCCTCGGTCGGCGAGGACGACGTAGAGGGCTTCGACGGAGTGGCCCTTGCTCTGGATGTAGCGATCACGATCGGGGTCGTCGAAGCTTTCGGGGGAGACCTTCAGCACACGGTTGTACAGCACGTTGAGAATATCGACGCACGACAGGCTGCCTCCGGTATGTCCGGCGCCGGCAGTCTTGATGTACTCGAGCAGCTTCGTCCGGTAACGGATGGACCTGGCTTTCAGTTCTCTGTCGGTCATTGTCGCGAGTTGGCTCCTGTCGTTCATTTTCGCGTGGCTCGAATGGCCTGGTATTTGCCGGTCGTCTCGTAGGTGAACTCACCCGGCTTGGCGGTCCCCAGGTCGCGGACGGTCATCGCCCAGGTGTCGATCATCTCGATGCGGTACTCCGAGGTCCCGGCGAGGTCGATCCGAATCGGGCGGCCTTCGTCGAGCGTGTAGGCGAGATAGACGTGTCCCGGCCTGGCGAGCACGAAGCAGACGCTGGCGTTGCCTTTGCCCTGCTCAATCTCGGTCAACGTCGGCACCATCTCGGTTACCGGCGCGCTCTCCAAGATCTTGCGGAAGAAGGCAATTCTCTCGGGACTCTTGCCCTTGAGCGTTCCGCCCTTTCCCCACCAGAGAACATCGTCGCTGTTATCGGAGACGGTTCGGTAGCATTCGCCATGGGTGACGTAGCCACCGGTCAGCCCCCCCATCCAGAAGTGGGCGGTCATCATCTCCGGGGTGAGATTGCCCCAGCCGGTCGGCACGTTTCCCTCGTAGCGGACCTCGTCCCAGAGCAAGGGCTTGGCATACCGCTTCCGCCAGTCGAGCCCCTGAAAGAACCGGCTGCTCTGGATGCTGGCGTGGGTGACTCCCGGCTTGTTGTGATCGTAGAAGTGGTCTTCCGTGTCGTACCAGTTGTGGTTGCCGCGCAGGCGCTGATGGGGATCTTCCTCTTTGAGGATCCGCAGGAAGCGGTCGAAATCCGCCTCGGTCTTGTGCTTGTTGTGGACCATCAGGTCCCACTCGTTGGCCAGGGACCACCAGACGTTACGGAAGGCACTGAAGCGGGCGATCATGTAGCGGAGATAGCGATCGTCGTTCTCGGGGCCCATCTGGGCGTATCCCCAGCGGTCGTAGGAATGGAACAGGATGATATCGGCCTGGATGCCCAGGTCGCTCAACTGGGCGAGGCGTCGATCGAGGTTGCGGAAGAAGNNATAGTTCGGACGCGTATAGTCGTTCGTCTGCCGTTGGCGGGCATAGGGATAGGCCCAGGGCTCGCTGCGATTCCAGTTGTAGTGCTTCGGAAAGACGCACATGCGGATCTTGTTGAAGGGGGACCGGGCGAGAGTCTTCAGAGTCGTTTCCTGCAAATCTTGAGCGACGCTGGTCCATTGATAGCA
>NPID01001284.1_pt3 | contig 10680 bp, 12 predicted proteins | sample 8637491 | NCBI WGS metagenome assembly NPID01 (sample SAMN07420843, study PRJNA396082) | bioreactor metagenome | isolation source: sample BA6 brine-fed electro-methanogenic bioreactor BA | place: Japan: Kochi | collected 2016-06-14 | reverse complement strand
GCCGAGTTCCTGCTTGATCGCTTTCAGCTCTTCCCGCAGAAAGTAGTCCCTCTGACTTTTCTCTATTTTCTCGTTAATCTGCTTCTGAATCCGCTTCTGGATTCTCAGCAGCTCCTGTTCCTTCTTGATAAATACGAGAACATTTTCCATACGGGTACGTACGTCGAGCGTCTCAAGGATCTTCTGCTGCTCCTCCCGTTCAATGTTCAGGATGCTCGCAATAAAGTCGGCTATCTTGCCGGGATGATCGATATTGACCATATTCAGACGCATCTCTTCCGAAAAAAGCGGATTATTTTCTGAAAGCTGCTTCATCTCACTTATCAGAGAACGGGTAAGCGCCTTTACCTCGAGGCTCTTGTCATTCTGATCCTCAAGGTATTCCACCGCGGCATTTATCGGTGACTCATTGCTGAGAAACTTCTTTATTTTAAAACGCTTAAGGGTGGATATGAAGATGTTTATGCCCCCGTCGGGCAGATTTATCTTCTTTACAATTTTTGCAACAGTACCTGTTTTCAGCAGGTCTTCTCCGCTGACCGGCTGCTCCTCCAGATCATCCTTTACCAGGACAAGACCGATCATGCTGTCCTGAAGAATAGCCTGTTCCACCACATGAATCTCATCGGGTGACTGGATCATCAGAGGTGTGAAAATTCCCGGAAAAATGGGCTTTCCCTGAAGCGGTATAAGAAAAAGTCTGTTAGGCAGAATATGATCTGCCGGTATGATTTGCTTGTCTGACATAATGTCCCCTTTTGTTAAAGTAATACCTGTACCATGTACTGTTCTGCAGGTGCCCGTACAAATAATGGAAGCACCCGGGGTACCCAAAAAATAAGCATAAAAAGTGCCGGCAGCAAGTAAAGTCTGTACATGAATCTCCACATCCCGTATGATGTTCTTCGATGAGCCGAAGTTTTCAGACCGATGCGATTGTACTGCGGACATTCCGGATAGGCGATATTCACAAGGGAGTTTCTCTGCTTTCGGCTACCGGCGGTCTGATCGACGCAACAGCCTACGGCGCCTATAAGGGAAGCAGCAAGCTGGGAGGCAGTACGGATCCTTTTACCCTTGGTCGGTTCTACTTTTACCGCGATCCCGTGAAAGAGCGCACCAGGGTAAACGATACCGAGACATACGATCTTTTTGAGAATATCCGGAACGATCTGGTGCGGTTTTATATTGCCTGTTTCTGGTCGGAGATTATCCTTGTCAGTTTCGGAGCGGGTGGAGAGGATGAAAGCCTTTTTCCCCTGCTTCTTGAATCTCTTCGGCTTCTCGATCGTTCCCCGGAGAGTACGGGCAGGGTCTTTATTCAGTTCGGCTGGCGATTCCTGGAGCTTCTTGGAGTAAGAAGCGAGGCCGGTGAATGCTCATCCTGCGGCCGTGTATCGGGAGAAGATGAGTTTCTCTACCTTGATTCACTGGGCCGGGGACTGCTGTGTGAGCAGTGCCGCGGAGGCGCTTTGTTTCCCATAGGACCGGGAGCTCTGCGTTACCTGCGCTTTACCGGCAGCATGAGCCTGGAGAAGGCTGTCGGGGTGAGGATAGACGGAGACACGGAGAAACAGCTCAAGGCAGCGCTCCTGCGGATGATAGGTACGGCGGTGGATCAGCCCCTGAAAACGGTGGAACTGCTGTGAGGCTCTTTTTCGCCCTTCCTCTGGGAACTGCTGTGAAGGATGACATTTCAGAGGCACTGAGAGCGTGCCGTGAAAGAATGCCGGAGCTGAGATGGCTGAATCCGCAGACGCTGCATGTGACCCTGCTTTTTATCGGCGAATGCGGCGGAGAGGAAACTGATCGTCTGATTGCTTCTCTTTCGGATCTTGATCCTCTTCCTGACGCCTTTTCAATAAGCTGGCAGGGTATCGAATCATTTCCCGGAAGGGGGCCCGGCAGGGTGTTCTATTTGCCTCTGCTGGAGGGTGCTGGAGCTGTTGCGGAGATCCATCGTCGGCTTGCCCGTGCCGTCGGCGCAAAAAACGGCGGGGCGAGGAGAAAGTACAGGCCGCATATAAGCGTGGCCAGGGCCCGCAGGGGGGCACGACCCGTCGGATCAGATCGTCTGAACGGACCATGCAGCAGCATTGCGGGTTCGGCCGTCATAGACCGGCTTGTGCTGTACCGTTCCAGACTGGAGAGGAATGGCGCACACTACGAGGAGCTTTTTTCATTGTCTCTTGGGAGGAATAATGATCTGGAAAAAAGGTGATATAAATACCGAGCTTGTCCGGGAGATTGCCCGCCTCTACGGGGTGGATCTGCTGGAAGCTGCAATAATGGTCAGACGCGGTGTCGTTGATCCGCAGGATGTAAAATTCTTTCTCGAAGATGAACTCACCTTTACCCATAACCCTTTTCTCTTCGATGAAATGGAAGATGCGGTGGACCGTATTATTGCGGCGGTTGACGAAGGGGAACGGGTAAGAATCTTCGGAGACCGGGATGTGGATGGTATTACGAGCACTGTCCTTATGAAAGAATCCCTGGAGAAACTGGGCCTGGAGGTTTCGTGGTCTCTTCCCAGCGGCGATGATCCATACGGGCTTACGATGAAGGCCGTCGACCTTATGCAGTCACGGAATGAGACCCTTCTTCTCACCGTCGACTGCGGGATTTCAAATCACCGGGAGATAGCATATGCACGGGAACTCGGGATCGACACCCTTATAATAGATCATCACAACCCGTCGGAACAGCTGCCCCCCGCAATCGCCATAATAAATCCCAAAATACCGGACTGCGGATATCCCTTTGCGGGACTTGCCGCGGTGGGTGTAGTTTCAAAGCTTATCTGGGCTCTTGAGTTCTCACGGACGGACCTCTATAAAGAGGAAATTGTTCTTCTGAATATCCGTCCGGGAAATGATACGGTTATTTTCGAAGCGGTCCGGATCGAAAACCTTGTTGAACAGGACCGTATAGTGGAGAATTTAGTTCCCGGAATGGTACGCTTCGACCAGACCAGGCTTGCGGATTTTCTTATCGGAAAGCAGATTCTCGTATATGACGAACGCTCCCAGACAAGCCTCATGAAGCGGCTATTCGGAAACAATATTGAAATCGGCGTGGTGGATGTCGCTCCGGAAATATGGAAATCATTTCCCGCCACCAAGGGCGAGAGTCTGCTCAAGCTGCGGGAACGGAGCAGGAGCAACCGCTACGAAGGGGGAGCGAAGGGGGAGATAGATACCTTTTCGGCTCTTTTTACCGCCTATATCATGCGCCGCTATGAGTCTCTCTCAAAAAATTATGAAAATATTCTCGACCTGGTGGCCCTGGGGACCCTTGCGGATCTTATGCCTCTGGAGAACGAAAACCGGATCCTTGTACGCAAGGGGATGAAACTGCTTACCGAAGCCCGGCGGGGTGCCATTCATGAGCTTCTGCTCCGTCAGAATCTTCTGGGCAAGCGCCTTTCGACTACCGATGTGGGATGGCAGATAAGTCCGGTCATTAACGCGACGGGCCGTCTGGGTGTTCCCGAGAAGGCGGCGGACCTTTTTATGGAAACCGACCGCAATAAACGCAGTGCCCTGGCCGATGAGGTGGTCGCCCTTAACCGGGAGCGGAAAAAACTCGGTGAGAGTGCCTGGAAGAAGGTTATGCCCCTGGCACGCAGGAGCTTTGCCGAACATGGGGAGCGTTTTATTCTGGTTGAGGAAAAGAGCCTGCACCGCGGCATTACCGGGATAATTGCGTCGCGGCTCGTGCAGAGCTTCGGTGTCCCTTCCGCGGTCATTGCCCATCTGGATTCCCACCTTGTCGGCTCGGTCAGGAGCACCAGGGGGATAAATGTGAAAAACCTCCTTGAGCAGTTTTCCGATCTTCTTCTCGATTTCGGAGGTCACGATCTTGCGGCCGGTTTCAGTATGGTACCTGAAAATCTTCCGCAGTTTATGCTGCGCTTCAAAGAGGCTGTTTCCGGGATGAAACAGCAGGAAGTGGTGGAAGAGTTTATTGATGTTGATGCGGAACTTCCCGCCTCGTATATGAAGCCGGAACTGTGCGATCTCGTGGAGCGTTTTGAGCCCTATGGTGAAAAAAGTCCTCCTCTGGTCTTTCTTGCCAGAAAGATGGTTCTATCGGAGATTTCCCTGATCGGAAAACCGGATCCGGAGCATCTGAGGCTCCTGATAGATTCGGGCAGTTTTAAATGGCCCGCGGTATTCTGGCGTTCCGCCGACCGTGTGGGGAACGACTTCGATCAGGGCGATACGGTGGATATCCTTTTCCGGATGGGACGCAACTATTATCAGAACAAAGAACAGCCGCAGCTGACCATTCTTGACGTAAGACGCTGCGGAGGATAAGGATCCCTATATGAGAAAAAAAGTACCGCTGCTCATTCTCCTTCCGGTTTTATTATTATCTGCTGCCCTTTCATCTCTCCAGGGTGATGATTTTGAGGTCGATTATCCCCGGGAGCTCCACGGCGGCCGCATCGCCGGATTCACACTTGTTTCGGGATCGGAGAAGATTCGGGGTGAAGACCTTAGCCTTACAATCCTGGATCAGTCGGGAAGACGGGTGGTCTCTTCCTCTTTTTTTCCCTCCGCAGACAGAAACGGAGAAATGGTGGAACTTGCACTACTGGGCCTTCCCTCCACAATCTCGGACGGGCCTTACCGGATCATTCTGAAATCCGGAGAGGATACCCTGTGGGAAGGTGTTTCGGAGGGTACCCCGGGAACATTCAGGCAGGAGGATATTCCCCTCAATTATGCGATGACACAGCTCAGGAGCGAGCCGGATCCGCGGAAGGTTGAAGAGGCGATAATGATTCAGCACATCTATGCCGACTTCAAGCGCAGAAGAGCCGCCGGTTCGCTGGATTTTAACCTTCCCGTGGAGAATGGAAGATACACCTCCTGGTATGGTGACCGCCGCCGGTTCATCTATGCCGACGGTTCGGTTGCTCATTCCCTGCACACCGGAGTGGATATTGCTGCCCCGACGGGAACGCCCGTAAGTGCAGGGGCTCCGGGCGTCGTCGTATTTGCCGGAGACCGTATTGTTACGGGAAAAACGGTTGTGGTGGAGCATCTTCCGGGGCTGTACGGTATTTTTTTCCACCTTGACACCATTGCTGTTCAGCAGGGGGACACTGTTGGCGCGGATACGCTTGTGGGCAGTGTCGGTATGACCGGTCTTGCTACGGGGCCCCATCTTCACTGGGAGATAAGGGTGGCGGGGGTCCCGGTAGATCCTCTGCTTCTGCTTGCCGAAGAGGGGCCGCAGCTGCCCGGACAGCTTGACATGAAAACCGAATAGCCGGTATCATATTGCCATCAGGAAAGGAAGGGGGTGATTCCAATAGCCTTTGTTCGTGTAGACGATAGTGAACCTCTTGAAAAAGCGATTAAACGTTTTAAACGTATTGTGGAGAAAGAGGGGATTATCCGGGAGTGGAAAAAGCGAGAATACTTCGAAAAGCCTTCCACCATCAAAAACCGGAAGAAAAAGGCGCTTGAACGGAAGCAGATGAAAAAGCTTCGCAAGGTTCAGGCGATGAAAAGCTACTAAGTTGAAAAACGGTCATACCTGAGGGTGCGGCCGTTTTTTTTGGCGCTAAAAAAGTACAGGTTTGCCGGAACAGTTAAAAACCGATAATTGCCGAAAACATAAAATATCCATTATTTATTTGACATTATCATAAGAATAAGATAACCTTTTCCCGTAATATACCGGTAGGAGGTATCCATGTTACTTTTAATTTCAGACGCTTTCGATTCGGCGCTCCCCGCAAAGCTTGCAGCTTTCGGTGAAGTTACCGAGGATAAGGCGCGACTGCCTGAAGCAGACATTGTGCTTGTACGCAGCAAAACCAAATGTACCAGAGAGTGGATCGATCAGGCATCTAATCTGAAGCTGATTATCCGCGGTGGTGTTGGAATCGACAATATCGATAAGGCCCATGCCGAGAGCAAGGGGATTATTGTCCGCAACACTCCCAAAGCCAGTTCAATCGCCGTAGCGGAACTTGCCTTCGCCCTTATGATTTCGGTACCCAACAAGGTTATCGATGCTCATAACGGTATGAAAGAGGGCAAGTGGCTCAAAAAGGAGATAAAGCGGACCGAACTTTTCGGGAAAACGCTCTGTCTCGTCGGAATCGGCAATATCGCAACGGAAGTGGCGAAACGTGCCGCGGCCTTCGGAATGAAGGTAGTAGCGTACGATAAGTTTGTCTCTTCCAGCCCCCATGCGGAGATGAAAAAGTCCCTCGAAGATGCGGTTAAGGAAGCGGATTATATTTCGCTGCATCTTCCCCTGACCCCCGATACGCAGGGAATGATCAACAGTACCATCCTTGCGGGATGTAAGAAGAACCCTGTTGTCATCAATACCGGCCGGGGTCCCTGCGTTGACGCGGACGATATGGTCAAGGCCCTGGAGAGCGGAAAGGTACAGGCTTATGCGACCGACGTATATCCTTCCGATCCTCCCGCCGATGACTATCCGGTTCTGAAGGCGCCGAATGTCATTCTTACCCCCCATATCGGAGCAAGCAGCAAGGAGAATCTTCTCCGGATAGGAGAAGAGGCCGAGGCAATCATCAAGGAACTTATTGACGGAGGAAAACTGTGAGCCGTAAGCTTAACTTTTTTGCAGGTCCTTCGGTGCTTCCCGTGGAAGTACTGGAAGAGATGAAAGAGAACATTGCCGATTACCAGGGAAACGGATACTCCCTCGTGGAAGCGTCCCACCGCGGTAAGGCATACGATAATGTTCACAATGAAGCAATTTCCCTTCTCAGGGAACTGATGGGCATTTCCGATGACTATTCGGTTATCTTTCTCGGAGGCGGAGCCACCCTCCAGTTCTCCATGATTCCCATGAACTTCCTTACGGAGGGAAAAACCGCCGATTACACCGTAACCGGAAACTGGGCTGAAAAGGCCTATGAGGATGCGGCAAAAATCGGAAAAACCAAGGTGGTTTTTGACGGAAAAGAGAGCAATTACACCTCTCTTCCCGAAGCTTCTTCGGTAAAGCCCTCCGCGGATTCGGCTTATCTGCATATTACCAGCAATGAGACCATCGGCGGTATTCAGTGGAAGCAGTGGCCCGAAACCGGTAATGTTCCCCTTATTGCGGATATGTCAAGCGACATTCTGAGCCGCAAGGTTCCTGTTGACAAGTTTTCGGTAATCTACGCGGGCGCCCAGAAGAACCTCGGACCGGCGGGAGCAACCATCGCCATTATCCGGAGGGACATGCTTGAGCGCTGCAGCGATAATCTGACTGCGTATCTCAACTACAAAACCCATACCGAAAAGAACGGACTCTACAATACCCCTCCCGTATTCAGTATCTGGGGTGTCAAACTCGTTCTCGAATGGGTAAAGAAGATGGGCGGTGCCGAAGCGATGGGCAAACGATCGGAGAAAAAGTCTTCCATGCTCTACTCCACCATCGATGAAAGCAATGGTTTCTACACCTCTCCCGTCGATACTAAGTACCGCTCGACCATGAACGTCGTATTCCGGCTTCCCGATGCGGATCTTGATGCAAAATTCCTTAAAGAAGCGGGAGACGAAGGCATGCTGGGACTTAAGGGCTACCGGACCGTAGGCGGCTGCCGTGCATCCATCTACAACAGCCTTCCCGAAGAGGCTGTAGCCACTCTTACCCAGTTCATGAAGGAGTTTCAGCGTAAAAACGGCTGAAGTTATGATGAAAATAGATGATACGAACATTGCAATAATAAAGCATCTTCGTGACGGACGGAAAAGCTTCTCGAATATAGCGGAGGAGCTTTCCATTACGGAGAATACGGTTCGTTCCCGGGTTAACAAGCTTATTGAAGAAGGTATTCTGGAGATTTCGGGTCTTGTAGACCCGGAATCTCTGCCCGGTCACCGAATGATAATTTGCGGAGTAAAGCTGTCCACAACCGAACTTGTCCGCAAGGGAAAGGAGTTCAGCGGGCTTCGCGGAACAGTTTCGGTGAGTGTTGTGACTGGCCGTTACGATCTTATTGTGCAGGTGCTGCTGAACGAAAATGAAGGGTTTGGATTGCTTGAGTTTTTCACCGAGGAGTTGTCCAGGGTGAACGAAATTCAAGAGATCGAAACTTTTGTCGTCTACCAGGGATACAACCTGCGGGTTCCCTATATTATCTAGGAGGATCATGTTGAAAAGAACTCCACTGTATGACGTTTACAGCAGCTATGAAGGGGTAAAATTGATAGATTTCGGCGGATGGGAACTTCCTGTTCAGTTCGAACACGGTATTATCGCCGAACATATGGCTGTACGTAAAAATGCGGGCCTTTTTGATGTCTCCCATATGGGAGAGATTATGGTTGAAGGAGAGGGTGCTGCCGGACTGGTCAACTACCTCGTTACCAATGATACAAGCAGAATGAAAGATGGTCAGTGTCTCTACTCTCCCATGTGCAGGCCCGACGGCGGAGTTGTGGACGACCTTTTGATCTACCGCATGGGAGAGGAGAAGTACCTTCTCGTTGTAAATGCCTCCAATGTTGAAAAAGATTTCGCCTGGATCAGCAGCGGGAATCCCCGGATGCAGAAGCATCCGGATACACCATCCGTAAGGAATCTTTCCGCAGATTACGGACAGATTGCATTCCAGGGACCGAAAGCAAACGATTATCTTAAGGAAATTGCCGGTCCGGAAATAGATGCCATCGAGTTTTTCCATTTCAGAAGCGATCTGAAGATAGCGGGAAAAAGNNCATTATCAGCCGGACCGGATATACCGGAGAAGACGGCTTCGAGATCTACTGCGCTGCGGAAGACAGCGCGGCAATATGGAATCACCTTTACGGGGCGGGAAAAGAGAAGGGTGTGGTGCCCTGCGGTCTGGGAGCCAGGGATACCCTGCGTCTTGAATCAAAACTGCCGCTCTACGGGCATGAACTTACCGACAGCATAAGTCCTCTTGAAGCAAATCTCTCGTACTTCGTAAAGCTTGAACAGGAGGCCGATTTCTGCGGAAAGGATTTCCTGACAAAGCAGAAGGAGGAGGGTATACCCCGGACCCTGCGCGGCTGCCGTATGATAGACAAGGGCGTTCCGAGAGACGGATACAAGGTCTTTTCCGGGGATCGGGAAATCGGCTTTGTTACCAGCGGCACCAAAAGCCCCATGCTCGATACCTTTATCGGTCTTGTTCTTATTGAAAGGGGCAGCGGGCTTCAGATTGGCGATGAAATAGAAATTGAAATCGGAAAGAAAAAAAAGCGCGCGGAACTGGTAAAAACACCATTTTACAAGAATACTGGGAAGAAGCAGTAAGCCAAAGGGAGGAATTGTATGAACGTGGAAAAGAATCTGAGATACACCGAAAACCATGAGTGGGTTAGAGTCGAGGGAAAGATTGCCTATGTTGGCATTTCCGATCATGCACAGGAAGAACTTGGCGATATCGTTTTTGTCGAGCTTCCCGAGGTGGATGATGTGATTGCAAAGGGCGATGAAGCCGTCAACATCGAATCGGTCAAGGCCGCAGCGCCCGTTTATGCTCCTGTTTCCGGCAGGATAAGCGAGGTAAACGAGGCTCTCGAAGACGCTCCCGAATCAATCAACGAGAATGCCTACGAAGTCTTCATATTTGCTCTTGAGATGAGCGACACTTCGGAATTAGAGGAGCTGATGGACGCAAAAGCCTACGAAGCGTTCCTCAAAGAAGAGGAGTAAACAGAGTATGATCACACATCCCTATCTGCCTCAGACAGAGGGGGAGATCAAGGAGATGCTTGAGGCCGTCGGTGTCTCAAGCATCGACGATCTCTTTTCCGATATTCCCGATTCGGTGCTGCTGAAGAATGAAATGAAGATGGAGAACAGCAAGCCGGAATGGGAAGTTTACAAAGAACTCGAACGACTGGCCGGAAAGAACAGGAATGCCGTCTCCTTCCTTGGCTGCGGCTCCTACGATCACATTATTCCCGCACTTGTGGGACGAATCATGTCCCTGCCGAACTTCTACACAAGTTATACTCCATACCAGGCGGAGATGTCTCAGGGTTTTCTCCAGGCTATTTTTGAATTTCAGTCGATGATCTGTTCCCTGACCGGTCTCGATGTCTCCAATGCTTCCCTCTATGACGGCGCGACCGCCGCTATCGAAGCATCGGCCATGGCGGTCAATTCCACAAAAAAGACCGATACCATTCTTGTGTCGGAGACCGTTCATCCCTCAGCGAAAGCAGTTCTCAGGTCCTATTTTGAAGACCTGGGAATAAAAATAGTCGAAGTTGCCGGTACAAACGGACTGAGCGATCCGGCGGCTCTCAAGGCTGCACTGAGTCCGGCAGTGGCTGCAGTTCTTGTCCAGACCCCGAACTTCTTCGGTTTTCTTGAAGATTACAGCGGACTGGCGGAGGCGGTGCACGACAACGGCAGCAAGCTCATCATCTCGTCCAATCCAATGAGCCTTGGCCTCGTAAAAAGTCAGGCGGAATGGGGAGCGGATATTGCCATAGGCGACACTCAGCCATTCGGTCTGCCCTCATATTTCGGCGGGCCTTCGGTCGGGTATATAGCAGCTACCGAAAAGCTGATCCGGAAGATGCCCGGACGCATAGCCGGACAGACGGTGGATAAGGAGGGCAAACGGGCCTTTGTCCTGACTCTTCAGGCGAGGGAGCAGCACATCAAGCGTGAGCGCGCAACGAGCAACATCTGCTCCAACCAGGC
>NPID01001117.1_pt1 | contig 10687 bp, 11 predicted proteins | sample 8637491 | NCBI WGS metagenome assembly NPID01 (sample SAMN07420843, study PRJNA396082) | bioreactor metagenome | isolation source: sample BA6 brine-fed electro-methanogenic bioreactor BA | place: Japan: Kochi | collected 2016-06-14 | reverse complement strand
CTATGGCATCGCCATTCTTGCCGCAGCCGAAGCAGTGGAAGGTATTTGTATTGGTGTAAACCTTCATGCTTGCCGTATCATCTGTATGAAAAGGGCATTTGAGCATCCCGTTCCTGTCGGGCTTCAGGTTGTAGTGCTGTAGCACTTGTAGTATGGTTAGCCGTTGTTTTATCTCTGGTATCTCCATGGGTTGAAAATTTTGCAATACAATTATTCATTTTATTGAAAGCAAAAATACATATAAGTTTCATATATTTGCAATATACTTTCATTAAAAACAAAATAAATAACCCAATCTTTCAAATTATGGTAAATTTGCAGACAACAATAGACCTTTACAATATGAAGTTTAACGAGAAAATAAAGGCTTTACGCAAGGCTTCCGGTATGAACCAGCAGGAGCTGGCGGACAAGATACACATACACGTTACCCACCTATCCAAGATGGAAAACGGGCATTTACTGCCCTCCATTGATATTGTGCAGCGGCTGATGAAGGTGTTTGCCGTGAGCGCCGATAACCTGCTGAACGATAGCGAGAACTCCGTGGTGGAGCTGCAGAACCACGAGCTCAACGAGCAGTTGATGCTCATCAACCAGCTGGACGAGGAGGAGAAGAACGCCCTGATCAAGATCATCAACTCGATGCTCACCAAGAAGCGCATGAAGGACCTGCTGGACGGAAAGGTGAACTTCTAAAACAGCAAAAACCCACCTTTTTGGGGCGGGTTTCGCTTTTATCTATGTAGCACGGATTGTAAATCCGCGCGAGCGGGTGGACTCGTGCGGTAGCGGGGGAAAAGAAATTAATACTTACTCATTGCAGTTTTTATAGATTCCAAAATCTCATCTTTTATTTTATTTTGCAAACTTGATTTCTCTACAATTGAATAAATATTCTTTAAATTAATTTGGTCACTTATAGGAGATTCGATGGCACCTTTTATGTGGTCTAAAGGTAAATCTTTTCTGTTATCTTCTAACACTTGCAACATTAAATCTGTTTTATGCTCTAATATAAAATAGACCAAATAACTACTGAATTCGGAAAATTCAACATTTTCTGAACAATACTCGTTGCAACAAATAAAAAAGGAATAGAGATCATCCTTCGTTGTCTTATCCACTTCTAATCTGATGTGCCTAAATCTATCAATAGTACAACTATCACAAAATGTTTGATCTTTAGCCTCATCTGTTGTGATAATTTCTTTTTCTTCCATACGAATCGGATTAGGCAATTTCTTCTCGATTTGCTCCTTGCTTTTACTCTCTTTTTCTGTGTTGCCACATGATAGAGTTAGCAAGATTAGCAGAATAGATATATTTATTCTCATTATTGTTTATATTTTAAATCCAGATAATTAATCTTAGCCATCATTTTATTGTACTCTTTTTGGCGAGCAGCGGCTGTATTTTTAATTGAGGTTGTTTTATTAGACCTTTCCGTTTGGTTCCCCCTTAAGATAGAGATTGTTCCTGTTGAATTTCCCGTAACTCCATTTGAACCCCAACTAAAATTACCAAAGAAACTTTCAGAATCACTAGGGTTTATGGTTATGCACCCATGTGAACCACGGCTATTAGAATTACCGTTGTCGCTTGCACCTTCGTGAACGTTAACCCCTGTCATTTCTTTATTTCCACCATTTGGTGTCTTTCCAGGAGCCTTCTTCTCGCCTTTAGAATTAACAATATTGAGCCCTTTTTCTGTAACCCCGGTTGAAGGAGTATGACCAGTCTTATTGTTATAGGAATGATCTCCGTCATTAACTGTATTGTATGATGTACTATTGTCTGTATTTGATTTTGAATTAGGGTAGCTGCTTCCACTATAGGGTCCAGCTAATTCGCCTGTATAATCATCATATATGTATATTTCAGCAGTATATGTATTTCCGGCAGTTCCATTATCATCTGGTCTCGTGTTTTGATCAATAACATAGACTGTTGTATCTAATCCCAGCCAATCAATAAAATTTATCGGGTTGTTGGCCGCGTAGACAAACCCTGACTGGGAATGGTTCTTCTCGGTGAGGGGGTCTATGGTATGGAAACGAGCCAAGACTGGGTCATAGAATCGGAACCCGTAATCGTACCAGCTTACGCCAAAAAAATGATGTTTTACGGGCTTCTTACCACCCTCCAAAACCGTGTTCAAAGAACGTCTATCGCCCTCAAAAATAGGTCTTTTTTCTTTTTAATTGAACTTTTATCTGAAGTTTTTCTGTTCAGTTAAAACGGCTTTCAGTTAAAAGAAAAAAGTTCCCCCTGCGAGCAGACCTTCACCTGCATCAACGCTTAGGCAACCAAGAAGCCCAGCGGGGGGAAGCGCAAGGTTTTTGGCATATTTTTTTTACTCAGCTAAAAAAGAAAAAAAACAGGATAAAAAAAAATATGGCAAAATGCACCTTGACCTTGCGGTGCGGTAGGTCGGGGGCTTAAATTGCCTGAGCGGTGAGGCGGGTGGGATTACCCAGTAACCTTGGTTTTTACCTGCTCTTCTTCTTTTTTTTCAACTACAACTGCTTTTCTTCTACCTGCGGGTCGGAAAAAAAGGAAAAACAGCCCTGAGCAAGCGTCGGGGTGAAAGTTGCAAAAAGTGAGGCACGAACGGTTTGCGACTGGAACGAAGGGAACGAAGTGCGAGCCGTCTGCGAGTGGAGCGAGGGTGGCGCAAAAAGAAGTCCTGACCCCGATACTTCGGGGGAAGGCGTTTTGCGGCTACTGCTTGCAGCCAGGTTCTGGCGGCCTTTTTGTTTTCGGGAAGGGTTTGCGTGTCGGGACAAAAAGGATGACAGAACCGCAGCCCGATGCGACCAGCAGGCGAGCCATACACGGCAGCGGTTGGGTTTTTGGCTTTTGCACAAAGGTACGACTGCAAGGGCCAAAAACACAAAGGAGCTGCCACGAGGAAGAGGAGGGAGCGCAAGGGGCATGACAAGCCACAAGCCCGAAGGGCGCAAAGCGCTTTTTTATGCCTTTAAAAACTAACATAAGATAAAAATGGGCTGAGCGGCTTGGCGTGACCCTTGCCGACCGACGATGACGAGTACCGCTTTTCCTAGTCTTTGTGCGGGGAGCTTATTCTTTCGGGGGTTTAAATCCTATCCTGGGACGGTTCTTCTGCTCCAACTCCTCCCGCTTGGCTTCCTCGAACTGCTTGATGTACTCCATGATGAGCATGATGCTGCTATCGTGGTCGGCCAATTTAGTCTCTAGTTGCTCAAATTTCAGCAGTAAATCTTTGTGCGTGGCAAGCATGTTGCGTATTTTGCTGTAAACACGCATGATTTGGATGTTGACCTTTATCGCTAAATCGCTATTAAGAACACTCGTTAACATTAAAACTCCGTGTTCCGTGAAGGCATAAGGCAACTTGCGGCGACCGCCCCAACTTGATGTCGCAATTTGCGATTTCAAGTTTTCAAATTCTGTTTCCGTTAGCTGGAACATAAAATCTTCTGGAAAGCGATCAATATTACGTTTTACCTGTTCATTCAACCGTCTTGTTTCTACCCCGTAAAGTTCTGCCAAATCGCTGTCTAGCATTACTTTTTCGTTACGGATAAAATATATTTTGCTGATGACGGCTTCGTCAGGAATAACTGAAAGCTGCTTGTTCTGGCTCATTATTGATTTTTTTAGTCTGTAAAAGTATCATTTATACTTGATGTCGCAAAGCCTATCAATAGAAAGTTCTATTCAACGGATGGCATTTCTCCAGCTTACTTTGAAGATTATCCAGGTTATTCAGCTGGTATCTTTCAGTTGAACTCACGTATTTATGCCCTGCCATGTACTGAACCTGCCGTAGATTCATGGTTTTAAGCCAGTGGGTTATCACGCTTGCCCGGATTTGTTTCGGGTGGAGTATCTCAGGGTTTGTTTTCTGTATCGCTTTGAACAGGTGCAATAAGCTGTTCTTTATGTTTTCACTCCCGTTGATGCTGATAAAAAGCTGGTTTTCGATTCGGGTTTTGTTGATTTTATCGGGCTTTCGGGCTGGTTTCGGGCTGGTTACTTCAGCTAATATCTTCGGCCTGATTTCGGTTAAGTACTCGTGTAAATCCAGTATTTGAAAGGGTTTTAGCTCCAACTTGCGGCTGTTTCTCCTTCTGTTACCAGGAACATATATTTTACCTTCTTTGAGTTTTAAATGGTTTGGTTCAAGCTGCTGCAGCTCTTCGGTGGTTACTCCCTGATAAATTAAGATTCCCAAAATAATTTTGTTCCGTTTTTCTCTGTTGGTTATGGTTTCAAAGGATTGGTAAAGCGTTTCAAGTTCCTTAAAGCCTATAATATTGGATGGTAGTTTTTGTTTGATTCCCTTTAAATGCAGATTGATTGCAGGGTTTATAATGTTTGGGTTCTCTTTCTTCAGGTACTCATAGAAGTTCCGGATGCTTCTGAGATAACTGTTGATTAGTTTCTTGCTTTTGCCTTCGGCTCCGCTCAGGGCATCGCCTTCCAGTTTGCAGTAATCAATAAAATTTAACAAATCGTTGTACCTTGTTTCTTCTACCTGTAAACTCTCGCTTTCTAACCACTTCAAAAAGCACCCTGCGTAGTTCGTCTTCTGGCGGATGGTGTTTTCTCCGTTTCCCAGTTCCTGTAGATAGGTTTTAAAGCCTTTCAGTTTGCTTTCTATCTCTTGGTTAAAGCAGTATTCGGGTTTCTTACTCATTGGCCAAGTGGGTATAAATCTGGGTGCTTTCTAAACTGCTATGTCCTAAGAACTGGCTTACTTCTTCTAATGTCATTCCCGACTGTAAAAGGTGTGTGGCTATTGAGTGGCGTAAAGTATGCAACCCAACCTCCTTCTGTACTCTGGCCGCTTTCGCAAGCTTTTGAACCCGTTCTATGATGGCGTTCCCGCACATTCTCTTGGTTTGCATGCTTAAAAACAAAGCCTCGTTTTTCGTGCTTTTAAAGCTCTGTATCTTTTCCCTTGCAACGTAAATGTAATTCTCTAAATCTTCTCTTACGGCTTCTGTCATGGGAACATAGCGTTCTTTGTAATTCTTTCCTTTCCGAACATAAATCCGTTTTTCTTTCAATAAAATATCACTGACATTTAAACTTACACCTTCGCTTCTTCTTAGTCCACAGCCATAATAAATACTTAAAATTGCCCTGTCCCGGATTCCTAAAATACTGTTGTCGCAAGCTTTGTAAAAGGCTTTGATTTCGGATTGTGTAAGGATAGTTTTTGTATTGGCTTTCTCTGCTTGCAGTTCCAATTTTATTTCAATATCGGCTTTGCCTGTTTCCTGCAGATATTTACTAAATCGCTTTAAAGCGTTGATATTGCTTATAATGTAGTTGTTCGATAAGCTGCCGGATTTGGTTTTGTTCTTTCTCGTTTGTAAGTATTTATGGTAGTTGCTTATAATTTCAGGTTGCACCATTTCAAGGCTGCCGACTTCTTTTATTTTCAGATAAAAGAAAAAATCTCTTACATAATTGGTGGATGCATAAACCGTGCTTTCTGCATATCCTATGGTGTTGAGCCACTTTCTAAAACCGTCTTGTAATTGGGTGTATTTTGGGTTCATCGCTTACGATGGTTTTTAAGGGTACATATTGCGTTTTCTTAAGTATAACAGTTATTCTTGTTTGTTCTTTTATTTCCAATGAGTTACAAGGATAAAAACAATGTTATTCTTCTGTTATACTAATGTTATACTTCGGCTTTGCTCAGTACTGGCACTTCGGGTTTTGCTTCGTATCTGCTCTAAAACTTCGTTCATTACATCGGTTCCGGCTTGCAGTTTTTCGTAATCGTCCCAACGATAAATCTCATATTCAAAACCTGTTTTTCGGTTGCCTCCTGTCTTTCGGATAAATCCCCGGCTTTCCAGTTCATACATATAGCGGTTTACTTTCATGGGATACATTCTCAGGCGTTCCCGGACTTCCTTTGCAAAAAAGTTTTCTTTCTTCTCCTTCTTTATCCAACGTTTCAGGCTTTCGAAGAACTCACGAACCGCCCGGGGCAGTTCATCGGATTTCGCCAGCAATACATCTTTTAAAAGTATGTTTGCCCATTCTATATCTTCCAAAGTGGTTTCGATATATCGTTCGCCTGTTATTCTATCTGTTTTTATTTCTCGTTGGTATTGATGATAGAAAGTAATTGTTTCAATGGTTGCCAGATAATGGGAGTTTGTCCGTAGTGGTTTAAAGATGTATTCAGGGAGCTTTAAAAGTTCTGCATAAGGGTTTCTTACTTTGATGGGTTTTAGCACCGTTTGCATGTCCTTAAAAAACTCTTTCAGCTCGTTTTCTTCTTTGCTGTTTACTTTTCCTGCCGATAATCTCCGTTGATATTCCATGATGTGTTCTTTATGCCCATTGCTGCTATCCAAATAAATCAATAAACTACGATTTGAGTTATCCTCATAAAGCAGTTCCCTTGTAGTTGTTCCTGCTAAACATATTGGACCTTCAACATGTAATGTGATGGTTTTTAGGTTTCCTTTGCTGTCTTTTATGGGGATGGTTTTTGATATTTTCTTTTTGCTCTGTAATTCACGCAAGGGATATAAAACATCTTGCGCCCCGTCCATATCTTCGATTAATACCAGTTTATGTTTTAGCTCTTTTCTATCAAAATAGTAAAAGGCGTTTTCTGATAGTATGGTAATTTCCAGTTTCTCTTGTTCGGGTATCAACTCACTTATTTTTTCCTGCAGGTAGGTTTTGCCAGTTCCGGAAGCTCCTAAACTGATTATGTGCAAAGGTTGTTCCCTAAGTCTTGATGTAAATATCAGGTACATTAACAATCGGTTGTTTTCTTCTCCTATCATTCCGGTTCTGCCGATGTCATGGTTTGTGCGCTCCATCAGCTTGGGGGCTTTCAGATAGTTGATTGCTTTATTCTGCCTGTGTTCTGTTAGCTGCCTTGACTGTGGTTTCTGCTCTTTTTGGCTTTCAATTTTGCTTAATCGGTATTGTTCTATTTGCTCGGTCAGCTCTGCAATAGCCCGCTTTAAAACATTGGTTCCGGTTTCCAACTGCTCACAGGCCTTGTTGATGAACTTCTCTAGGTAATCGCTGTGGTATAGATCGAGGGTGTGGCGGATCGAGTGCAGGGGGTCGTTGGTGTCGGTTCTGCTTATTTTTAACGTGATTCTTAGCCTGTCTAATTGTTGCAGGTTGATGCCGCCAAGGATAATGATTTGCAGCTCTTCGGTGGTGTAAGTGATAAAGTCAGGGTTCTTGGTATTTAGTTTACCCTTAGTTCTTGCTGGTTCTGGATAGGGTTCTCTTTCCTGCTCTTCAACTTTTTCAGCTAAAACCTGCCTGCGTACCTCCGGCAGGCAGGGAAAAAGTTCCTTCCTATTCTCCAGCAGGTGGGTAAAAATATCTTTATCGTAAGCAACGGATAGGCTGTTCACGTCTTCATTTTCGGGTGTTTCTACTGCGGTTATCTTCACGTTTGGCAGTAATCCGCTTAGCTCCTTAAAATGCTTTTTTGTCGCTTCACTTCCGGCTTTATCGCCATCAAAAAAGAAGATAACTTCCTCAAGGCTTTGTAGTTCCTTGATTGCTTCTTTGTGTTCTTCGGTTAGCCCGTTTGTTCCGTAACAGCTTAATATTTCATACTCTTCTGCAATCTCCGGTACTTGTAAAAGTGTTGCTGTATCTATGATGGCCTCGGTTAATATTAACCTGATGGTTTCCTGTTTCGGATAGCCTGGGTAAAGTCCGGTTCTGTTGGTAGTGTAATAATGCTTGGCGTTTTTGTTGTCGATTATCGAGCGGCCATATAAACTGGTAATTTGGTCTTGTTTGTTCTTTAGTGGGAAGATTATACAGTCTTTCGCAAAAGCGGTGTAGGTTGTGCCATTGGCATTCGGTACTGCGCCGTTGTAGGGGATTAGTAAACCCGCTTCGATACAAGCCAGTTTATCGGTTTCACTTATCCCGCCCCGGTGGTGGAACTGCCCGGAGTTGTAGCCGATTTCTAATAGTTCAGGGTTAAGGTTTCGACCTTGTAAATATTCTTTCGGCCGCTTGGCGGTTGCGCTGTTTAAGCCGTTCTGGAAGTATGTAAATATCCTGGTTAATATTTCGGCGTGGTTCTGCTTGGGCTGGCTCTTTTGCAGTACTGCTTTTCCATTTATTGGTTTTACATCTCCAGCCAGTTCCGTCGCTTTTAATAATCCTTTATGCTTGCTGCCTTCCTTTAATGTACAAAATTCTATGGCATCGCCATTCTTGCCACAGCCAAAGCAGTTGAACGTGTTGGTTTGCGGGTACACCTTCAGGCTGGGCTGGTCGTCCTCGTGGAAGGGGCATTTGAGCATGCTGTTGCGGTCGGGCTTCAGGCCGTAGTACTTTAGTACGGTTTGGATGCTCAGGCGGGACTTGATGTCGGGGATCTCCATTGTTGATAAGTTTTTATTGCTACATATATGCAGCAAATTAAATCATTATTGCAGTAGTGTGCAAAAATCACTACTCCAAACTTATCAACAATATGCCGTAATTACTTGCGCAAAGTGCTGCATATTCGCTATTTTTGCATTGTTAATAAAAAGTATATGCAGCAAAAGAACAACCTTGGACACAGAGTGGCGCAGTTGCGCAAACAGAGCGGGATGTCGCAAACCGATTTGGCGAAGGTGGTGGGTGTTTCCTACGCCCAGCTTGGTCGCTACGAAACGAAGGGCACACAGCCACCCGCCGAAGTGCTCAAGAAAATAGCGGAAGCCCTGGGCACCACCGTGGACTACCTGATTAGCGGCGATAAGGACGAGAAGGCTCAGGCGACCCTCAAGGACGCCGAGCTGCTCCAGCAGTTCAGGGCGGTGGAGCAGATGAACGAGAAGGACAAATCCACCATCAAGGACATCATCGACGCCTTCATCAAGCGCAGCAAACTCCACCAAATTGTACTCGCCTAAAAGCAGCTCGCCCTCTAAAACGCACAAAACCCGCCCCAAAAAAAGGCGGGTTTCGCGTTTCCTATACCTTAATGCCCAACTTCGTTTCAAATGGGCAGCATCGGGTTTACGGGGGTGTTTTAATTTACAACCCCATTTTTTTTCTTATTAGATCCTTGTCAACAGTATCAGGTAATAAATAATTCAAGGTACAGTTTAAAATGTCTTCTTTATCCTTTGAGTTTAGGGTCTCCTCTTTAGGGAACCGGTCTATTTTCCCATAACGGGTATCAAACCTTTCATACAGACAATTACAATACGATTTAATATTTTCTTTTGAAATCTCAGTTCTATTTCCTTTCTCTGCTTTCTTAATGCAAACTTCAACCCAATGCCATTTACTGTATGCTGTAAAAAATAAGTTGTAGGATAACGAATATGCAATCAACAACAAAAAAAATAGAGACGTAATTAGAAAAGGGTTAATAGCTGTATTGTTATACAGAGAGACAAAGAGAATTGAAATAAAAATCAAGCCATTAAATAATGAAAGGTATCTAAACAGGATAAAATGAGAGGTTGTAGCTACTAGCAAAAATTGGATGATATTTATAAGTAAAAAGATTACGAAAAAGTAATTTAAAAGACGTTTAGTTGTTTTCCCAAGAAAAACTTTAAGTACAAGATACGACAAACTAGAAACAATATATGGTATTGCCGAAATCTTTTCAACTTTATAGACCAAGTAAATCAAGGATAAGCATAAAACTAAAGAAGAAATCAATAGAAAGAAGAAATCAAAAAATATTAAATATCTATCCTTTGCATTCATACTATTTGCTGTTAATCAATTCATTAATAATGTCATAATTTATCGATACTGCATCTATTGGAGTCGTGGCATTGGCTGCTCTTATCAAAGCTTTTACTTCATCTGGTAAATCAGACCCACCGCCCATAATTTCGTTTATTGTTAATGTTCCCCCTGCTACTTTAACAAAAAAACGAAGTGCCATCAATTGTATCTGTGCTTCTGTCAAAGAGGAGTACGCTATTGCCTCCATTCCTCCAATTATAGAAAATGGAAAATTTAATACGTTAATAACCGCTGCAGGTATTCCTAGTGTGATCAATAAACTACCTTTACTTAATTCTTCACGGCTTTTGTTTAGGTTCGTCATAAACTTATCTCGCTCTTTTTGTTTCTGAGCAGCTGCCCTCGCATTATTATTATGATTGAACCTGCCTCCTTCTTCTTCTCTATTGTAATTTAAGTTATTACCATTAGGTGTAGCGGTAACCCCATCTATGGAATTTGCAAAAGCATTACCATCTTCATTTTTTGAAGCATAATCAAGTGCCTCATAAAAATTATCCCAGCTTGTTTGGCCTGAACTTGCAAGTTGCAAATTACCCCAATAAGCATAAATATCATCACCTGTAATTGTGTAACCAGTTTCAGTTTCATAAACAGCCATCCCATTAGGGTCAACATATCTAATTGGATTATTAAAACAGTATGTGAAGGGGGACATAGTCGTGTATAATTCTGCCAGCGGATCCACGCTGTGCCATCTGCCTATCTGCGGGTCGTAGAACCGCGCCCCGTAATCGTACCAGCCCAGCTCGCGGCCGTTAAGCAGGAACTGCTGCTCCTCTCCCGATGCATCGGGATTTACGCTGCGCTTCAATTTGCCGTTGTACATCAGGCGGTTGGGCTCGCGGGCGGCGAACGTTTGCCCCAATGCCATCTGGCTAATCAAAGAACGCTTGGGCTAAGGTAGTAATTTCTC
>NPID01000768.1_pt4 | contig 10701 bp, 7 predicted proteins | sample 8637491 | NCBI WGS metagenome assembly NPID01 (sample SAMN07420843, study PRJNA396082) | bioreactor metagenome | isolation source: sample BA6 brine-fed electro-methanogenic bioreactor BA | place: Japan: Kochi | collected 2016-06-14 | reverse complement strand
CCTCCGCCTCCAGCCCAAACGCAGCCACTTCTTCGTCGCTCTCAGGTTCAGCCTCAGGTGAGCTGTCTTCCAGGGTTTGCGCTTCATCGCCGCCCAGCATTGTCGTCATGCCCAGGGGACCCACCGCGGCCAGCCAGTCCGGGATCTCCTCACCGGTATCGGCCAGCACTTCCGGGATGTCTTCGACGGCGGGCGCTTCGTCCTGCCCCAGCCCGAACGCGGCCAGTTCCTCGTCGGCGGCTTCGTCCGGCTGGAATTCCTCGGCTTCCTGCCCGCCCAGCTCAGCCATCCAGTCCGGCATGTCGGCGGGTTCGGCGGCGGGTGCGTCCTCTGCCTCCGGGTCCAGCGCGGCCATCTCGCCCAGCCAGTCGGGAAGCTCGGCAGCCTCGGCTGCATCATCAGCGGCGACCTCGTCGCTCAGGCCCATCTCACTCAGCCAGTCTTCCGGCTCGTCGGGGGCAGCCTGGTCATCGGGTCGAGCCGGTTCCTCGGACAGGCCGAATGCGGCCAGTTCTTCATCAATTTCAGAATCCGGCGGGGTGTCGTCGTCGGGGCTGCGCATCCAGTCCGGCTGGCCGTCATCCAGATCATCGTCGGGGCGTTCAAAATCTGGTCTCGAGTCTGCCATAAGTTCATCCCCTTCTGCAGGCGCATCATCACCGGATTGGGCGTACAGCCAGTTAAGCGGATCGTCGTCCGCCTCAAGGCCTGCCCCGGCGGATGGTTCCACCCTCGCATCGGCTACATCATCATCACCGGCATATAACCATGCCAGCGCATCATCCTCTTCCGCATCCGCCGCGGCCGCGGCTTCCACCGGGTCAGGCGACGTCAGGAACGCGGCCAGCGAATCCTCGGCGGCGTCCAGCGGCGGCGCGGCCGTGTCATCCGCCTCAAACAGCTCATCCGAGATCAGGTCATCCCCGGCCAGCATATCGCGCAGCACTCCGGTCGCCTCGTCCGGTTCCAGTTCGCCCGCAGCGTCTCCTGCGGCTTCCTCAGCCTCAAGCCACTGGAGAGCCGCGTCCAGCGCGTCATCATCCACCGAATCGTCCGGCAGCATGTTCAGCAGGCCGGTGAACCCGGTCGGGATGCGCTCTCCCGGCTCGGAAGGCACGTAATCAGGCGCTTCGAAATCCCCCATCCAGTCTGGCTCCAGCGGTTCCTCGGCCCCGGCTTCCGCTTCGTCCTCCAGCCAGGAAGCATCCAGCCCGGCGTCCTGCGGGGCGGAGTCCAGCGCTGCGGCCTGAACATCGGCCATCCAGTCCGGGGGGAGTGCAGGCTCATCGCCCGGGCGCGGGGTTGTGGCAGGTGTGGAAACGGTTGGTGCGCCCGGCTGCATATCCGCCATCCAGTCGGCCGCCAGCGCGTCATCCTCATCGGAGAGATCGGGCGCGGTCGCGGCCTGGTCCTCGCCCAGCCAGTCGATCGCGTCCAGGTCAAGCGGCGCGGCGGCAGGGCTGGCTTCGGGTTCCGGGGCCATCTCGGCCATCCAGTCCGGCATCCCCCCGGATATCTCCGCCAGAGCAGCCGCGACGCTGTCCTGAGCGGGCGGGCGGGCGGCATCGTCAACCGTCAGGTCAAGCGCGGCAGATTCCACGCCAAATTGCAGGCCCTCCGGGCTGTCGAGCATGTCGCCCAGCTCGGCCATCCAGTCGGGCGCGCTGGCGGCCAGCATCTGGCGGGCGGTTTTCTCCCAGTCCAGACGCTGCAGCGTGTAGGGGTCGGTCTCGTCCGTCACGGGCCGGTCGATGATCTCGAGCGCCTGGTACGGGTCAAGCTCCTCCACCCGGCGCAGGAAAACCTGCGCGTCAGAGGGGCGGCTGTTCTGCAACCACAGCTCCGCCAGGATGCGGTTGGCGCCCAGGCAGTAGGGCAGCTTCTCCACAATCCCGGTGGCGATCTCCGCCGCTTCTACCGGGTGGTCGGCCTCCCACAGGGCGCGGGCCAGCAGCAGCTGGAGGTCTACCCGGTCAGGGTGTTCGTTCAACGCCTGCTGCAGCTCTGTGACGGCTTTGCTGTACAGGTTGCTGCGCATGTACTGGCGGGCCAGCGCTGCGCGCGTGAGCTGCAGCTTGCCGTAGTCCCCCTCCTGCTGGCGCTGGTACAGGTCGCGCAGCTCCCCCTGCACGGCGGGGTTATTGGGGGCCTGCTCAAAGGCGCGTTCCATGTGCCAGGTGGCGCGGTCGAACTGGCGCTGATCCTTGTAGACTTCCGTCAGGCCGGCGTGGGCAAAGAGGTCATCCGGCACGCTGCTCAGCACGCGCAGGAACACATCGCCCGCTTCCTTATACTGGGCTTTGCCCAGCAGGGCCTGCCCCAGCAGGCGGTACGCGGTGACGTTGCGCGGGTAGGTGCTCAGGATGTGCAGCGCATGCCCGATAACCGGCTCAAAAGCGCCATCACTGAGTAAAGAATCAAGCTGTTTGAAGTACTGCTGCAGGCTGGTTTTGGCCATAATCTTAACTATCAGCTAATACGCACTGACATTCCCTGAGTCATTATCCTATGGCTTGAAACAAAGCGCAAGGACGCCCGGCGCGCGCGGCGATGGCGCTTGCTCAGGGGGCAGGAACAGGTCCGCCCGCGCCACAGCCCCAGATTTTTGTGTATAGTGGAAATCAGAAGGCGATCAGTCTGAGGCGGGAGGGGGAGCAAATGTCAAGCGTAATCCTGCTGCTGGGGGTGGCCCTCCTGCTTGCGTTTGCCGTGGGGCAGGTGTTTCGCAAACTGGGCATTCCGCAGGTGGTGGGCTTCATCGTCGCCGGGGTTTTTATGGGTCCCTCCTTCCTGGGGCTAATCCCCTCCGAGCTAAACCAGAACCTGACCTTTATCAGCGACATCGTGCTCGGCCTGATCGGTTTTGATATGGGCGGGCATCTTCATTTTGCCGAGCTGCGTCACCTGGGCAAGAGCATCATCTGGATCGTGGTTATGAACGTGCTGGGGGCGTTTGTGCTCGTCGCTGGCGGAGTGTATCTGATCACCAGATCGCTCCCAACAGCGCTGATCTTTGGCGCGCTGGCCACGGCGACGGCCCCGGCAGCGACGGTCGATGTCCTGGCCGAGTATAAGGCCGAGGGGCCGCTGACCACGACCCTGCTCGCAGTTATCGGGGTGGACGACGCCCTGTCGCTGCTGCTGTTCAGCATTGCGGCAGCGCTGGCCGAAGGCGTGCTCAATGGCGCGGGGGTTTCCTGGCTAGCGATGCTTGAGCTTCCATTTATCGAGATCGGAGAATCGCTGCTGATCGGGCTGGGGCTGGGGTATGGCATGAGCGTCATCATGAAGCGTCTCGACGGGCGGCACGACAACATGGCCGTGGCGATCGCGGTGGTCTTCGTGGCAGTCGGGTTATCCGGCCCGCTCCATATCTCGCTGATTCTCACCACCATGGTCATGGGGATCGTGATCGTTAACCAGGACGCGAAACATGCCGAACACATCCGGTTCACTATCGAACAGGCTGGCCCGGTGCTGTACGTCCTCTTCTTTGCCCTCATCGGCGCGCGGCTGCACGTGGAACTGCTGCCCGCCATGGGCCTGCTGGGGGTCGCCTATATCCTGCTGCGGGCCGCCGGCAAATACCTGGGGGCGTGGGTTGGCGCCGTGCTGGGGGGGGCGGCCCCCATCGTCCGGGACAACCTGGGGCTGGCCCTGCTATCACAGGCGGGCGTGGCAATCGGCCTGGCGCTGGGCAGCTACGACCGCTTCTGTGCATGTGGCGCGCTGGGTGAGGAGCTGGCGGCACTCGTGTTGAACGTGATCACTGCCACGACCCTGGTTGTCCAGCTCATCGGCCCCATCGGGGTGAAACTGGCGATCCTGCGAGCGGGCGAAATCGGCGGGGCAGCAGTCTCACCCGCGCATTTGGAACGACACGCATCCCCGTAACCGCTGCAGAGACCGCCTACAGCTGGTGAATCGCCCGGACCCGGCGCAGCAGATCATCCACCGGCCCGGCGATCTCCTGGCGGCGGATGGCCCGTTCCGAAAGCGGCAGCGGGTCGCTGGCGGTGGGGTCGCCCAGCAGCGCCAGGGCCACATTCAGCATGCCATGCGCCAGCGCTTCCAGGTGGTAGCCACCTTCCAGCACGAAGATAATCCGCCCTCCGGTGACTGCCTCCGCCAGCCAGATCAGCTCGCGCGTCAGGCGGTCGTAGCCCGCCAGCGAAAGCGTCAGCCCGCCCAGCGGGTCGCACCAGTGGGCGTCAAACCCGGCGGAAACCAGCACAAGATCGGGCTCGTAGCGCAGCGCCGCCGGCCGGATCACCTGCTCGAAAATCGCCCGGAAGGACGGGTCGCCATGCCCGGCGCGCAGGGGGATGTTGAGCGTGCAGCCTTCGCCGGGGCCGGCCCCGATCTCGTCGATGGCCCCGGTGCCGGGGTAAAACGGCGACTGGTGCGTGGAGATAAACAGCGTCCCTGGATCGGAATAGAGGATGTCCTGCGTGCCGTTGCCGTGATGCACGTCGTAATCCACGATCAGGATGCGCTTCACGCCGTGCGCCTGCCGGGCATGCAGCGCCGCCAGCGCCACATTGGAGAAGATGCAGAAGCCCATCGGGCGGTCGGCCACGGCATGATGCCCCGGCGGACGCATGGCCACCAGCGCATTCCGCGCCGCGCCCGTCATCACCGCATCCACCGCGCCCAGCGCCGCCCCGGCCGCCAGCCGCGCCACCTGCTCGGTATGCGGGCCAAAGTACGTATCCGCGCCGTAGTAGGTCGCCCGCCGGGTGGCCGTCATCTCGCCCAGGCGCTTCAGGTAGGCGGGGGTATGCGCCAGCAGGAGCTGCGCATCGGTGGCCGGCAGGGGGGTGTGCTGCGCCATGCGACCCAGCACCCCGGCGGCTTCCAACCGATCGAGTACGGCCTGCAGGCGTCCGGCGTGTTCAACATGGTTGGGGTCGTTGTGGGCGTGGGTGCGTGTATCGGAAAAAAAGGCGGTGGTCATTTAGGCGGTGGTTCCCCCCGCGTGCTCACTCGAGCGTCAGCTGGTATTGTGGCGGATTCAGGGCCAAACAGCAAGCGAGTTATGGCGATTGTGCGGGGCAACTCCCCGACCCGCCGGCAGGCACACCTGGCTGACAAATGTCATGCCCGCATCGTGACTTCTGTTACCGAATATCCGCCCGCCCCTGCCTGGCTGTAACCCCAGCCGCCCTGCATTTCGTACAGGAAATAACGGCAGATGAAAGGTGAGGGGAGCATCCTCATGCTGAAAACCTTGTTTGGGATATTCCTTGTGCTGCATGGTCTGGTACACCTGCTGTATGTCGGGCAGAGTGTGCGTCTCTTCGAGCTGCAGGAGGGCATGGCCTGGCCGGATGGCGCGTGGGCGTTTTCACGGCTCATGGGGAATGAGGCGATCCGCACCGTGGCGGCCATCGCGGGCGTGATCGCGGCTGTCATATTCATGATCGGAGGGATCGGGCTGCTGCTGGGTCATGGCTGGAGCCGCCCGGTGATCGTGGCCGCGGCGGTGTTTTCGTCGGCCCTGTACCTGCTCCTGTGGGATGGGCAGTTTCAGGCCCTGGATAACAAGGGCGGGGTTGGCATCCTGATCAATCTGGCGACTATCCTGACCCTGCTGGTAGGGAAGTGGCCGCCCATCGACGTGTAGACGTGACTCAGGCCCGGGCGATAGGTTACGTCCGGGCCGCCCGCCACTCCGCCAGCCGGAACACGCCCGCCAGCGCCAGCCCCTGCCCCAGCAGGCCCAGCAGCCCGCCCAGCACGGCGTAGCCCAGGCTGGTGGACGAGGCCAGCGCGAACCACACCGCCGGCGTGCCGAGCGTTTCCAGCGCCGTCATGCCCGGCAGGCGCCCACTCCCGCCGGTGAGCGCCTGTACCAGCAGCATGGTCGTCCCGGAAAATACCAGCGCCAGCAGCACGCGCAGCCCCACCGCCCCGGCGAACGCCCAGCCCCGGCTGGCCGTCAGCGTGGAGCCCAGCAGCCCCACGGCGATATTCAGGACAAAGCCCAGCACCGTGCTGAGCATCACCCGCACCAGCAGCACGGCCCAGGTCAGCGGGAAACCCGCCGCGCCACCCGGATCGCCCAGGCTGGTCGTGCTGCCGTTCACGTTCACCAGGACGGAGGTATAGGCCAGGTCCAGAAACCAGCTTGTCGCCACGTAGCTCATGACCTCCCCGGCGAGCAGCAGCGCCAGCAGCGGGGACAGGCGGTAAAGCGCCGCGGCCAGCTTCGCCAGCAGGATGTCGCGCACGCTGTAGGGCGTCACGCGCAGCATGTCCCAGCGGCCCGCGGCCTGGTCGCGGTTGACGAGCATCGCGCCCCACAGCAGCGGGATCAATCCCAGCGCCCCGGCCAGCAGCGGCCACCACACGCCCCCGCACGTGCAGGAGCAGCTCACCAGGCCCAGCCCGACCAGCGCCAGCAGCAGCATCTTGACGTTCAGGTTGCCATCCTGCCCCAGGAAGTCGGGCAGCGTTTCCAGCTCGCGCTGAACAAGGGGGTTATCCATCTGCGCCCAGGCGGGCAGGGGAACTCGGCTCAGGAGGTTGGGCATGGCGCTCTCAGGGTGGGCAGGCAGCCCCGGACGGATTACACGCCCGGCATTGTACCCCGAAGTGGCATTTCGGACTGCCGCCGCATCAGAACAGGTGGTGCGTATGGCGGCTGGATCGGGTAAAGCTGAACGCCTGTAGCGAATTTCTAACCAAAAACTAATACCTTTTGCTGGATGCTGACCCGTACACCCGCTATACTCCTAACCATATCGTATTTGTGCGCTATCGCATTCAGTACCTTGCAGCCTTTCGTTGAATACCGACCTGTTTACAGGCTCACAGGTGACGCCGAAGCTGTACCGATACGCCACCGTAAAAAAGCGAAAGACGGAGATCATGACTACCCTGAAAACACCCCATAAGCTGAAGAGCATGTTCAGCATGCTGGCCCTCGCTGGCGTGATTGTGCTGGCAGGGCTGGCCCTGCTGACGGCTCCTGTCCAGGCACAGGCGGATCCAACGCCTGGCGCGCCGGCCGCGTCGGCCATCACTTTCAACGGCGTGGTGGAAAGCATCGGCCCGCGGTTCATCGTTGTGAACGGCCTGCTGGTCGACCTTCAAAACGCCGTGGTGGCCCAGCCGCTGGAGCTGAACGCCACCGTTACGGTGGTGGGCAACCTGCAGAATAACGTGGTGCTGGCTGCGATCGTGCAGCCCTACAGCGCTGATGACAGCGTCGCCATCCCGGTGACCGCCACCCCCGTCCCGGTGGTGACCAGCACGCCCTCTTCAGATGACAGTAGTCTCACCCGGCCCGGCCGCTTCGTGATCCAGGGCCCGGTGCGCGCGATCACGGCCGACTCGATCCGCATTTTCAGCCTGGAGATCAGCCTCACCCCCAACACGCTCAGGAACGCCACGATCCGCGTGGGCGATAGCGTGCGTGTCGTGGGTGAGTTCACCATCCTCAACAACGAATTCCGTATCACGGCGGTGAACATCACGCCGGTTACAGGGCTTCTGGGCCGGGGCAGCAGCGATACGTCAATGTGGGACAGCATTTCGTCGTCGCGGGACAGCGGTTCTACGCGCCAGTCTGCGCCGCCTCCGCCTCCACCGCCGCCTCCATCCTCCAACAACAGCGATCGCAGCTCCATCTCTGCGGCTTCCGCGCGTTCCAGCTAAATAACCCGCGCTGTTTGCCGGGCGACCTGACCTTACACGGGTCACGGTCGCCCGGCAGCCTGTATGCCTGGAAAAATCATGAACATCAGCTTTACCCTGAACCCGCGTAAGGTCGCGGTTTTCCTCGGCCTGGTGGCGCTGCTGCTGGCGCTGCAAAGCCTGTATGCGGAGCATGTGCTGGCCAACATCCTGGGGATGCGCACCAGCACCGCCCCGGCACGCCTGCTCGATCTCTTCAGCGTCAACCTGGAAGAAAGCATCCCCACCTGGTACAGCAGCCTCAATCTGTTCCTGGCGGCGGCGCTGCTGGCCTGGATCGCCATCACCAAACGCCTGAACCGGGAGCCATACAGCCGCTACTGGGCCGGGCTGGCGCTGATCTTCCTGTACCTCTCCATGGATGAGGGCGCGGCAATCCACGAATCGTTCTCCGGCCCGCTGCGCCGCGCGTTTGATACGTCCGGTTTCTTTGAATTCGGCTGGCTGCTGCTGGGGATTCCGCTGGTGCTGCTGTTCGGCCTGCTCTACGTTCGCTTCTGGTGGCGGCTGCCGGGCAGAACCCGGACACTGGTCGCCATCGCCGGCGGGCTGTACATCGGTGGGGCGATCATCATTGAGGGCATCAGCGCCAGCCAGTACGCGGTCGCGGGCGGCTCATCATTCCGCTACCTGGCGATCGCCACCGTGGAAGAAACCGCCGAGATGCTCGGCGTGGTGATCTTCATTTACGCCCTGTTGGATTACCTGTTCACGCGGGAGCAGCGGCTGCTCCTGCAAACCCGGCAGGCCAGCCCGCCGGACGACTTCACGCCCGTGCAGCTGCGCTGGCCGCTTTCCCTGCGGGCCACGGCCCTGTTCCTGGCGGCGGTGCTGCTGGTGGTCAATGGCGGCCTGCTGGTCTGGGGCGTGGCCCTGAACGATACCCCGGCGGAAGACGCCGCCGCGCCGTATCACTTCTACATCCTGGTGGATGAGCTGGCCGGGCAGGGCGTCACCCTGACGCACTTCAGCGGCGTGTTCAACCCCGCCGACCCCGACTCGCGGCGCACCGCGGCCATGCTGCTGGCGGGATTCCCGGCGGTGCAGATCCTCAGCCTGCCCGCGCTGGACGCCAGCATCGCGGTGGCCGGGGATGAGCCGGTGCTGGACAGCGACCTGATCATCGAGCTGATGGACTGGATCGAGGAAACCGAGTACCTGTTCTTCGACACGGCCACGATCCAGGCGCTGGTGGCGCTGCCATAGACCGCTGCCGCGCCCTCAGCGCCGGGGGCTGACCCGCCGCGTGGTGGAGGCCCGGCCTGTGGTGCGGCCACGGCTTGTGGATGTTCCCCGTTTCGCGGCCGGCTTGCGCCCCGTGGATGCCCGGCGGCCTGTGCTGCTCTTGCGCGTTGTCTTGCCTTTGGCCGTGGCCTTGCGAGTGGATCGTTTGCCGCGGCGTGACGAGCCGGTGCGGCCGTTCTCGCGCTGCTGCTGGCGGTAGAGGGCGAGGCCCACACCCCCGGTCAGCAGGGCCAGGTTAAAAGCCAGGGTCAGGTCGAGCATGGCGGTTTTCCCTCCCATCGTTCATCTGTGCATACCATAGCACAAATGTTCTATTTCGTCCAGAGGATTATGGCAATTGGCGGTTAGCCAAGCGCCAAGAGCCAGCCACCAACCAGCCAACCGCCTGCCTTTGCGTGCTCCGCGCCCGTTGCGATACGCTGTTTTTCATCAGAAAGGCGGTTGCATTTTTCGTGTAATGCGAGTAGAATATATGTGCTAATTGAGAAGCAGGCTGGCAGCGCCGGAGCGCGCGGCTTGTGGCAGTACACCGTCCCGCGCGTTGCCGGGCCTTTTTTGTCCCCGGCGGCGGGCAGAGGGTGTGAATTACCCGGTGTTTTTCGATTCGCGATTTAATCCTATACTACACACAGTTGGTGCGTATTTGTTGATGGGAGTGTGAACAGCATGGTAGATGAAGCCCGCCAGAAGGCCCTGAACGCGGCGCTGGACGACCTGGTCAAGCGCTATGGGGACGGCTCGATTGTCCGGCTGGGGGATGCCCGGCATATGCAGGTGGATGTGATCCCGACCGGCGCGCTGCCCGTCGATATTGCGCTGGGCGTGGGCGGGATTCCGCGCGGGCGCGTGATTGAGATCTACGGCCCGGAGAGCGCCGGCAAGACCACGTTCTGCCTGCACGTGGTGCGTGAGGCCCAGAAGCGCGGCGGCATCTGCGCCTTCGTGGATATGGAGCACGCGCTGGACCCCAGCTTTGCGGAGCGGATCGGCGTGGATGTGGAGAACCTGTACATCAGCCAGCCCGATACCGCCGAGCAGGCCCTGGAGATCACGGAGTCGCTGGTGCGCTCCGGCGCGATTGACGTGATCGTGCTCGACTCGGTGGCGGCGCTCGTCCCGCGCGCGGAGATCGAGGGCGAGATGGGCGACAGCCACGTGGGCCTGCAGGCGCGCCTGATGAGCCAGGCCCTGCGCAAGCTCAGCGGCGCGATCAAGCAGAGCCACACCGCCGTGCTCTTCACCAACCAGCTCCGCGAAAAGATCGGCGTGATGTTCGGCTCCCCGGAGACCACCTCCGGCGGGCGCGCGCTTAAGTTCTACGCCAGCGTGCGAATGGACATCCGCCGCATCCAGGGCATCAAGCAGGGTGGCGAGGTCGTGGGCAACCGCACGCGCATCCGCGTGACCAAGAACAAGGTCGCCCCGCCCTTCAAGGAAGCCGAATTCGACATCATGTACAGCGAGGGCATCAGCCGCGAGGGCAGCGTGCTGGACCTGGCGGTGGATATGGGCCTGGTGGAAAAGCGCGGGGCGTTCTTCCGCTACAATGACGGCATGCTGGGCCAGGGCCGCGAGAACGCCAAGGAATACCTGAAGGAAAACCCGGTCATCACCGACGAGCTTGAGGACGAAATCCGCGTGCAGTTCGGCCTGCCGTCGCTGTTCTCCCTGCCAGGCGAGGCGGGGGAAGAGATCAGCAAAGAGAAAAGCACGGCCTCCAGCCGCAAGCGCACGCGCCGCAGCAAGAAGGCTGCC
>NPID01008178.1_pt1 | contig 10702 bp, 12 predicted proteins | sample 8637491 | NCBI WGS metagenome assembly NPID01 (sample SAMN07420843, study PRJNA396082) | bioreactor metagenome | isolation source: sample BA6 brine-fed electro-methanogenic bioreactor BA | place: Japan: Kochi | collected 2016-06-14 | reverse complement strand
AAGGTTAACTGAAACCTTATCAACCTTCTAAATTATTTCGGAACTGTAAATTACAGTTCTGAAGTTTTTCATAATCATTTATGAATCATAATTCATTTTTAACTTGACGAAAATTTATTTTCATTTTATTTTTGAATAGTGATTCATTAATCATTTATGAGAATATGAGAGTAAAAGAAGGTAATAAACGGGAAGATATAATTAAAGCTGCGATTAAAGTTTTTGCAAAGAACGGATTTTATAATGCAAAGATTTCCAAAATTGCAGAAACAGCAAATGTAGCAGCGGGAAGTGTTTATCTCTATTTCNNAAAGGAAGATATACTTTATCAAATCTTTACTGAAATCTGGGAAGAGTTGAATCTGAAATTAAAGGATATCGCCGATTCCAAAACACTTTCGCCAATAGAAAAAGTTAACAGTATAATTGATTCAACATTTGATGTTTTTGAATCTAATCCAGCTCTTGGAATTGTTTTTGTGAACGAACAGAATCATGTTAACGATACTTGGAACGACTTTATAAAATATTATGACAGCTTTCTTGATCTAGGAGAAACAGTTATTAAAGAAGGAATAAAAAAGAAAATTTTCTATTCAGATATAAATGTTTCAGTATTCAGATTTTTTGTTTTTGGTGGAATAAGACATTCAATTCAAACTTGGGCTAAAAATCCAAAAGCTTATTCACTAACTGATTTTAGAAACGGTATTAAAGAATTAATTAACAATGGTATTGTGATAAGAAGTAAGTAGTTATTGAGATTCCGGTATTACATGAATGAAATTGAAATTTTAATACTTTCATTCCGGTTCCCGCAAGGATACCGGAATCTGGACTGAAATTAAATTATATAGAGAAAAATAAAAGCACTTAAAAAATTTTGTTATGACAAAGAAATTAATATTAGCAATCATATTTTCTACTACGATGTTTGCCCAAGTAACTTCTCTTACTGATGCTGTTGATTTAGCATTAAGCAGAAATCTTGAAATCAAAAAATATGAAGAAAAGCTTGTACAAAAGGAATTCAACAATAATAAAGCTTGGGGAAATTTTCTTCCTTCGGTCAATTTTGATTACAGCTATAACAGATTAAATGATGACTTATCAATTGATCTTGCTCCAATTAGAGATGGAATAATTTCTCTTCAAGCAAGTACACAGACAGAAATCGCAAACATTTACAATATTCTTCAGACCGGTCTGCCGCTTCAAAATCAAGATAAATTGACTTACTATAATCAAGCATCTTCGCAGCTCAATAATTTAATTCCCCCATTTGCAGCTACTTTAAAGAAAAAGGAATTTCAAAAAGCCGGCTTCACCGGAATACAGCCTTTATTTACGGGCGGTAAACTTTTAGCAGCCAAGAAGAATGCATCTGCTGAATTAAAATCGGCTGTACATGAATTAGATCAGACAAAAAACAGAATAATTCAAGAAACCATTTCCGCTTACCTAAACATTATTCTGGTTAATAGTATTATCAATACAAGAGAAGAAGTTATTAAAGGAATTCAAGAACACTATAAGAGAGCAGAAAATCTTTACAAAGAAGGTTTTATATCAAACAATAATGTATTGAGAGCAAAAGTTGCTTTAGCAGAAGCAGAAAGAAATTTATTGAATGATAAATCAAATTACGACTTAGCAGTTCTCGCCTTAAAGGAAAAGCTTTGCAATGATAGTGATTCATTGCAAATAGTAATCAATGATTCGTTATTGTTTAATGATGTGGAATTTTTAAAAAATGAAGCAGCGTTGTTAATGAAATCTAATCAACCGATATTGAAAATGCTTGACGAAAAGCTGGTAAGTGCTGAGCAGAAATTTAATGCAGTAAGAGCTGAGTTTTTACCCCAGGTAGCGGCTTTCGGTAGATATGAAATCTATCCTCAATATTTGTCTGCTTTAGAACCTCGCTGGTCTGTCGGCATTCAATTAAAAATGAATTTGTTTAACGGATTTAAAAATTATAATGAACTTCAAGAAGCATCTCATTTAGAGAATGAAGTTAAGCTTGTAAAAAGTGATGTTGAAAATAAAATGAATCTACTACTCAATAGTAAGTTAACTGAATTTGAAAACAGTAAAAGGAACTTCTTAAAACTGCAGAGTGATATTGAATTAACTGAAGAAAATCTAAGAGTTAACAAACAAAGATTCGAATCCGGTTTGGGAATTTCATTGGAAGTTATTGATGCACAGCTTGCTTTAGAAAAAACAAAACTGGAAAGAGTAATAAGTCTTTACCAGTATTACAAAAACCTGGCTTCAATTTATGAACTAATTGGAACACCTAATAAATTTTTGGAAATATATAACTAAAGAAAAACAATGAAACAGATTAATGCAAAATATCTATTGATTATTCCTTTATTAATATTGATTACGGCTTTTGTGTATATGGCAAATAGTGATGAATCAAAAAATATAACTGTTGGATTTATTGAGTCGACAACAATTGATGTCTCTTCTAAAATTCCCGGAAGATTAGAAAACATATTAATACAAAAAGGAAGTCCGGTAAAAAAAGGTGATACTCTTGCAATTTTAGAAAGCAAAGAAATGCGTGCAAAAGTTGAACAGGCAAGAGGTGCAAAAGAAGCAGCTTATAATAAATATATGATGGCATTAAACGGTGCAAGAATAGAAGAGAAAAAAGCAGTTGAGCAATTATATCTTCAAGCAAAAGAACAATACTTATTTGCAGAAAAAACATGGAATAGATTTCAGAATCTTTATGAAGAAAAGGCAGTCTCACTTCATGAAAAGGATGAAGTTGAATTCAAGTATAATGCTGCTAAATCTCAAATGGAAGCTGCTAAAGCAAAACTTGATATGGTAAATAACGGAGCAAGAGAAGAAGAAAAAGCAGCAGCCAAAGCATTATTTCATCAAGCAGAAAATGCTTTTAATGAAGCTTCGGCATACTTACAAGAACTTACGATAATCTCACCAGTAAATGGAATTATTTCGAATATTATTGCAGACGAAGGTGAAATAGTAAACAGCGGTTATCCAATAATCTCAATCCAAAAAGAGAATGAATCATATGCTATTTTGCAGATAAGAGAAGACAGATTGAATGGTCTGAATCTAGAAGATAAAGTAAAAGGATTTCTTCCTGCATTAGGAAAGATATCTGAGTTTAAAGTCTCTTATATAAGTCCATTAGCAGATTTTGCAACTTGGAAGCCTACCAATCAAAAAGGGGAATTCGACTTAAAAACTTTTGAAATTCATTTAGTACAATTAAGTAATGATAATATAAAACCGGGAATGACAGTACAGTTTGAACTATAATAATGTTTAGCATGAGTGAAAATATAAGGAAAGAAATAAAGAGAGCTTTTAATGTTAAAAATCTCTTGATTGCCGTAGCAGCCCCCCTAGCCGCGGCAATTTTCTTTTCCTTTCTTTATTCAAATGAAATTGCCAGAGATTTACCTATTGGAATTATTGATTCTGATAATTCCGAATTATCTAGAACAATTGTAAGATATTTGGATGCATCAAACTATATGCAGATTTCCAAGACGGTAGATTCTTTCAATCAAATTGAGAATGAGTTAAGTTCTGGAAGATTAGAAGCAGTTTTTTTCATTCCCAAAAATTTAGAAAAGAATGTGAAAGCCGGAATACTGGAAAACATAGTTGTTTATAAAAATACAGCAAACATTGTTACCGGTAATATGATTCTAAAGGATGCATCCACAATTATTAGAACTGTTTCAGCCGGAATTTTTATCAAGAAAAATCAAGCCAAAGGGGAAAGTTTTAATGCTTCATTAAGTCTTGCAAATCCTATCAATATTGAATCAAAACCGTTATTTAATGAAACATACAGCTATTCATTTTTTTTAGTACCCGGATTAATATTCGTGACCTTGCAGTTGGCGGTAATGCTTTCTTCGGTTATTTCAAATGATAATAAAAGCAGTGAAGGTGAATCTAACTTTTTCTCCAGATTGATTGTGCAATTGTTGATTCAATATATAAACTTAGCCGCACTTTTATTGCTTATACTTCCCTTTTTCAATTTTGATTTTTACAACAACTTCTTCCCGCTTTTTATTTTATTTACTTTATTGATTATAACCTCGGCTTCATTATCGATTTTTATTTCTACTGTTTCTAACAATGAGCTGTTAAATACAGAAATTGTTCTGCTTCTAAATACTCCGGCTTTCTTGTTCTGCGGCTTGACTTATCCCTTAAATCTAATGCCCGATCTTCACAATTGGTTTGCACAAATTATTCCATTTACTCATTTCCTAGAAGGATTGCTAAAAACAAACTATATGAACAGTTCAATTTTTTACGCTGCTAGAGAAGTTAATCTGCTTATTGGTTATACACTTGTAATACTGATTATATCATACTTTGTGATAAATCAAAAAAAGAAAAAGAGATTGAATAGTTGAATAATTTTAAAAATATATTGTTTAGAGAACTAAATTTCATTAAGGAGGAAACCAGTCTATTTGCTTTAATTATTCTTGCTCCGTTTTTCTTTGCGTTTTTTTATTCAACTGTATATTCTGCAAAAGTTGAGACTAATATTAAGATAGCTGTTATAGATAATGACAATACTGAAACTTCACGAAATTTTACAAGATACTTAGAAGCACATCAGCAGTTATCAATTTACTCTAATCAATTAGATTTTTATGAAGCAAAAGAATTAATTAAGAAAGATAAAATTCCGGCATTCCTATTTATTGATAAAGGATTTGAAAAAGATTTAAAGCAAAGGAAATCCACCAACATCCCATTATTTCTGAATAATACAAGATTTCTTACATCGAATGATATAAATAAAGCTGTAAATGAAACCGCTGCTTATTTTGGTGCAGGAATAAAGTTGAAGTATTTTGAAAGCAATAAATTCAATCCCGAGCAAAGTCTTGCTCAAATTGAGCCGATTAAGATTGACATGAGATCTTTATACAATTTTACTGAAAGTTACGGTGATTTTGTTATCCCGGGTTTACTTGCTTTAATTATTCAACAGACTTTATTAATCGGAATATCTCTCACTTTTACAAAAGAAATTGAGGAAAAGAAGATAAATGAGTTTACAAGTAATTCATTGCTTAATACAGTATTGCAGAAATCATTTATCTATCTAATCTTTTTTGGAATATTAGCATTCTTCTTTTATACAGTGCTATTCAGTTTATTTAAGATTAACAACAACGGAAATTATTTTGCTTTATCAGTTATAGCAATATTACATTTAACTGCTTCTATTTCATTTGGAATTTTTATTTCAACATTTCTTAAAAGAAAGATTGCTGTGCTGCAGTTTTATGCTTTTACATCCCTTCCATTCTTTCTGGCATCAGGATACAGCTGGCCAAAGACTGCAATTCCGGATTTTATAAACTGGATAATGTACTTGATACCAAGTACTTCATTTTTAGAATCGTTTATAGGAATAACTCAAAAGGGACAAGGACTTGAAGTTAATTTGACTGCGGTTGGAATTATGTTGTTTCTAAGCTTGATTTACTTTCCAATTGGATTCTATAGACTAAGAAAATTAACCTCTCCACTAAATAGTTGGGACTAATCAATACTCAAACCCAAGCGGAAGATTAGTCCCATAATTTTATTCAACAATCTGCAANNGCAGCATTTCCATTTATTAATGAAGTAAGCTGACTTTCAGAACCAAGGAGATCTTTAATAGTAAGATTGTTAACAACCTTATCAATTGCATCCTGCATAAACTTCCACAATGATCTTAAAGAACAATCTATAGTGTTGGTGCAAATATCAGCGGCACCTGAATGAGCTTCACAGAATTTTTCATCATACAATCTTCCGCCAAGTACATTAAGAACTTCACCAATATAGATTTTATCAGGTGAACGAGTTAGAGTATAACCTCCGCTCTGTCCTCTTTCACTTTCTAAAAATCCACCTAATCTTAAGGTTCTTAGAATTTTTGCAGTATTGTGCAGAGTAATACCTTCGGCTTCACTAATTTCCGGAATTGTAAGTATTCTTTCTGTATCGTAATACTTAGCAATTCTAAGTAAACATCTCAATCCATATTCTTCTTGTGCACTAAATTTCATTTTGTATCAAATCTTTCTTTTTGTTATTCTTTGAAAAAGAAAATTAGTTTTGATTTAGCGGAATTTTAGAACCACAAGCTCTTGCATGAACAAGCTTTCCATAAGCTTCATCGGAAATTGCCGGACCTTGTTTTTTACAGTTTTCATTAAACTGATCAATTAGTGAATCGGCAACTTCTTGAGGTGATCTTCCTTCAATATGGTGCCTTGGCATTACAAATATCGGCTCTCCATTTTTAATCAATGCCATAAATGGAGAAGAAGGAGGAATATTGGTTAAATATTTCTCTCTTATTAAATCAATTGCATCTCTATCCTGTCCAGCAAATGCTGTAACAAGTCTATCCGGAATTAAATCATTTTGAACTGCATGACATGCTCCAGGTCTTGCACTCCCCGCAGCACAACCGCAAACTGAATTAATTACTAAAAATATTACTTCATCATTTTTTGAACCGAGAACTTCCTCAGCAATTTCGGGTGTAGTTAATTCTTCAAATCCCATATAAAGCAATTCATCTCTCATAGGCTGAACTGCTTCTGGATCATATATCGGTGGTTTTTGATTTATATTAAACATGCATCTTTCCTTTGTAGATTTTTTGTAAAAACTTATAAACTCTTTTCTGATTACAGCATCATGACTATAAACAACACCAGCATCTTTTAGTATTTATTAAAAACTAACAATAAAAGATTTGTCGCCCAGCATGAATTGCCAATTCTTTTAAAACTAAAAAAAACCTAATTCCAATTTTGCTTCTTCACTCATCATATCTTTATCCCATGGTGGATTCCAGACCAAATCAACATATACATCATTAACTCCTTCAACGGTCTTTACTTTTTCCTTTACTTCAGGAGGAAGACTACCAGCAACAGGACAAGCAGGAGAGGTCAAAGTCATTTTTATGTATGTGTTCCCTTCATCATCTATTTTAACTTCATAAACTAGTCCCAACTCCCATATATCAACCGGTATTTCGGGATCGTAAACCGTTTTAAGTTTAGCAATTATATCTTGTTCTAATTTTCCTTTATCAATCATTCCAACCTCTTATTGAAACATCTTTTTAACTTTCAGTAAACCTTCAGCCAATTTATCCACTTCATCAAAAGTATTATAGAATGCAAATGATGCACGAGCAGTTGCCGGCAGATTATATCTCTGCATTATAGGCTGAGTGCAGTGATGACCAGTTCGAATAGCAATGCCGTATGTATCCATCAAAGTACCTATATCATAAGGATGAATACCATCAATTACAAAAGAAACTACCGAAGCTTTATTTTTAGCTTTACCGATAATCTTAAGTCCTTCTATTTCCAATAATTTTTCAGTTGCGTACTCAAGAAGTTTATCTTCATGCTTTGTTAGTTCTAATCTATCATATTGATTTATATAATCGATCGCAGTTCCTAAACCGATTCCGCCGGAGATATTTGGAGTTCCAGCTTCAAATTTATGGGGAAGATCATCAAAAGTAGTTTTTTCAAATGTAACAGTTCTAATCATATCTCCTCCCCCTTGATACGGAGGAAGTTCATTCATCAGATTAGTTTTGCCGTATAAAATTCCTATTCCTGTTGGACCAAACATTTTGTGTCCGGAAAAAACATAAAAATCACAATCCAATTTTTGTACATCTATTTTAACATGGGGTGCAGCCTGAGCACCATCAAGCAATACCGGAATGTTATAACTGTGTGCAATTTTTACAATTTCCTTAACCGGATTAATAGTTCCAAGTGAATTAGAAATATGAACTACAGAAACTAATTTTGTCTTTTCCGAAATTAACTTTTTAAATTCATCAAGATCCAATTCACCATCATCGGTAATTGGTATAACTTTTAATTTGATATCTTTCCTTTCGCATAGAAGCTGCCATGGAACTATGTTTGCATGATGCTCCATGTGTGAAATAATTATTTCATCTCCCTCTTTGAGAATATTTGCTCTGCACATTGTGTTCGCAATTAAATTTATTCCTTCGGTAGCCCCTCTTACAAAAATTATTTCGGAAGCACTCATAGCATTAATAAATTCTTTTACTTTTAGTCTCGCACTTTCATACGATTCGGTTGCCAGTTCACTAAGGAAATGAAGACCTCTATGAATATTAGCATTTTCAAAAGTGTAGTAATGCTTAATATTCTCTATAACGCTGCTTGGTTTTTGTGTTGTAGCTGCGTTGTCTAAATAGACTAAGGGTTTTCCGTTTACGAGTCGGGATAAGATTGGGAAATCTTTTCTTACTTCATAAACATCAAACTTTCTTTTATTAATTGTTTCCTCTTTAGGAAAAATATCAAATTCGTTTTTCATAAATTATTCTACTTCAACTCTGTGTAGGCTTTCAAATATCATATGATTTAACTGCTCTTTAAATTCTTCAATTGTTACATTATCAAGTACATCACTAGCGTAAGCTTTTATTAACATTGATTTTGCAATTGCTTCCGGAACTCCTCTTGAACGAATATAAAAGTAGGCTACATCATCCAATCTTCCTATAGCTGCACCGTGAGAACATTTAACATCATCCGCAAATATTTCTAATTGCGGTTTTGTATCAACTTGGGTTTTCTCTGAAAGCAATACTGCTTTATTTGACTGATAAGCATTTGTTTTTTGCGCATCTTGTCTAACTAAAATTCTACCGGTAAATACACCTCTTGCTTTATCATCCAAAATTCCTTTGTATAATTCATTGCTTTCGCAATTTGGCTTTGCATGATCTACAAAAGTATAATTATCAATATGCTGATTTTGCCGACCAACATATAAGCCATAATAATGTGTTTGAATATTTTCATCATCAAGAAGAGAGGCTAAATCATTACGCACAATTAATCCCCCGAATGATAAAGAAAGATGATTAAAAACTGAATCTCTGTTTTGATATCCGTCTGTTAAATCAATATGATAAGCATTCTGTGATTCATTCTGAACTTTATAGTAATTTAAATGTGCATTCTGCTCAATAACAAATTCATTTATTACATTTGATAAATACGGATTTTTACCCATTCCCCTATAATTAGCAATTACTGATGCTTCGGCAGATTTACCGATATAAATAAAACTTCGTGGAACAGATAAAACCTCAGCATTATCATTGCCGTTTAAGTAAAGAACTTGAATAGGTTTTTCAAGAACTTTATTGTTAGGAACATATAGAACTAAACCATCATTTGAGTATGCTGCATTTAAAAAATTGAAAGCATTTTTCAGTTTGATATTTTTTCCAAAATGATTTTTTATCAACTCCGNNTACTACCAAATGCGAATCAAATCCGCTGAATATATATTTACTAATTTCTTCTTTAGTGTATTCAACTTTCTCTACACTTAAAGGATGGACAAAATTATGCTTAAGAATTGGAGAAACATTTGTGTATCTCCATTCTTCATCCTTCAAAGTAGGAAAGTTCATTTCATTAAGTTTTGATAGCGCATCTTTTCTAAGATCATGTAAAAATGTTTTTGTCTGACCATTCAGCTTACTTTCATATTCGCTGAATTGTGAAGCATACCATTCTTTTATATTTTGAATTTCTGTTTTACTCATTCGTAAACTCCTTAATTATGCTGTTTCAAGAACTTCGTTCTTAATCCAATCGTATCCTTTTTCTTCTAATTCTAAAGCTAATTCTTTAGTACCCGATTTAATTATTCTTCCTTTATAAAGAACATGAACAAAATCGGGAACTATATAATCAAGAAGTCTTTGATAGTGAGTTACAAGAATAACCGCATTATCTTTTGATTTGAATTTATTAACTCGTTCGGAAACAATTTTTAATGCGTCAATATCCAAACCTGAATCGGTTTCATCAAGCAAAGCTAATTTTGGATTGAGCATTAAAAGCTGAAAGATTTCATTTCTTTTCTTTTCACCGCCGGAGAAGCCAACATTAACGGCACGACTAATTAATGAATCATCCATGCCAAGTATTTTTGCTTTCTCTCTTATTAGTGCTAAAAATTCTTTTGCCGTAAGTTCATCTTGTCCATGATGTTTTCTAATTTCATTAATTGCTGTTTTTAGAAATGTTGCATTACTGATACCCGGAATTTCAACAGGATACTGAAAAGCTAAAAATATTCCTTCTCTAGCTCTTTCATCTGGATCCATATCAAGTAATTGCTTTCCTTCAAAAATTACTTCACCACCAGTAACTTCGTAGCTTTCATGTCCCGCTAAAACATTAGCTAAAGTACTTTTTCCAGATCCGTTAGGACCCATAATTGCGTGAACTTCGCCAGGCTTAACTTCTAAATTTATTCCTCTTAAAATTTCTTTACCTTCAACTTTGGCTTGAAGATTTTTTATACTAATCATTATTTTATTCCTTTATTTTTCTCTATTCAAATTCTATTATTTGTTGAAGTAATTGATTTATTAACCAACACTTCCTTCAAGACTAATTGCAAGAAGTTTTTGAGCTTCTACCGCAAATTCCATTGGTAATTCATTAAATACCTCTTTACAAAAACCATTTACAATCATATTTACTGCATCTTCAGTAGAAATACCTCTTTGGTTAAGATAAAATATTTGATCTTCACCAACTTTTGATGTTGTAGCTTCGTGTTCAACTAT
>NPID01000499.1_pt1 | contig 10708 bp, 13 predicted proteins | sample 8637491 | NCBI WGS metagenome assembly NPID01 (sample SAMN07420843, study PRJNA396082) | bioreactor metagenome | isolation source: sample BA6 brine-fed electro-methanogenic bioreactor BA | place: Japan: Kochi | collected 2016-06-14 | reverse complement strand
CTTTATTATAAAAAACGAATACCCGTAAAAAGCCGAATACTTTTTGTGCATTTCCATTTCGATTGATTCGTTTTCAAGAACTTCCAATGCTTCGGAATCATCTGTATATTTTTGTTTTAATTCAAGAAGTCTTCTACTTAATGGGGAATAATAATCATCCCACCACGCTTCATCGGGCAGAACATAACTGCCGATAAATTTATAATGGGTATTGGTTAAAAAGTTTACTATACCGTCAATACTATTGATAGCTCCGTAGGAAGATGACCAATAATTATCAATTTCTTCCGGACGATCGATTTTGAACCAGCATAGTTCACTAAAAACAATGTAGCCGTTTGGTTTTAAATGTTTTTTCCAAAGTTCGAGAGCCTTTCCTATGCCCATTAAATAGATAGAGCCTTCAGCCCAAATTATATCAAATTTATTTTCCGGGAATTGAAGATCAATCATATCGCCAACTTGTCCGGAAATTTTTGATGACAAGTTGTATTCTGCAACCTTGTTATTAAGCTCATCAATGTAAGGTTTGTGATTATCGATTGCGACAATTATACCGTTTGAAATTTCAGCAAGATCAAAAGTTTGTTTACCAGGTCCGCATCCGATATCTAAAATAGTCGGAGCCTCGGGTAAGTTGGAGAGTAATGAATATACCTTTTTAGTTGATCCGAAATTACCAGGCCCTTCGCGAGGTATGTCTTGATGAATTTCGAAAAATATTTTTTCTTGTTTTGAAGTCATTTCATAAACTTTTCTTAAGTTTTTTTAAGCCTTCTTTATAACCGGCTTCAATCAATTCATCAACATTGTTGGTTTTGATGTAATCGAACTTAGAAAGATCCGGTGTTATTAAAAGATCTGCTTCTTTTGTTTGGAATTGAGTGGCATTGGAAAGAATAATGTCAAAAGTATTCAGCAGCAGTTCAATAACATTATCCGGTTTTTGATATTTATGTGCGGCGTTTAAGTCGACTGCTATATCATACTTTGCCCCAAGTTCTTCAAGTGCAGTAAGCGGCACGTTTTCCAACAAGCCTCCGTCAACATACAATTTTTCTTCTATTTCAACAGGTATAAACACACCCGGTATTGCGGAAGAAGCCGTTACAGCTTGAGCAATTTTTCCATCCTTAAATATTTTTTTCTCACCGTTTGCAACATCTACGGCAATAACGGCAAGTGGAATTTGTGCATCGCTGAAATTTACATCGCCGATAGTATCAATTAATTTATCGCCAAGTTTTTCGTTTGAAATAATTCCGTAGTTGGAAAGTGAAATTTTTGAGACTTCAATCCAATCGAGTTCATCAGCAAACTTTCTCATCTCTTTCCAATCTTTACCAAAAGCATATAAAGCGGCTACAACCGCACCAATGCTGGTTCCGGCAACGTAATCAATTTTAATTTCCAACTCTTCGATTGCTCTAATGACCCCTATGTGTGCAGCACCAAGCACGGCACCACCCGAAAGTGCCAAACCGATTTTTTTCTTTTTGTGAAATTTCAATTTTTTTTCCTGAAATTCTTTTTAATCGTTCTTTAATTTCCAAGTTTGAGGTAAAAAGAAAAGGAGCATCCCGTAAACTTCTAAACGACCAAGCAGCATTACTCCGGTGAGAATCCATTTGCCTAAACTGGGTATTGCGTTGAAATTGCCTGTCGATCCGACTGTCCCCAATCCGGGACCAACGTTACCGGCAGCAGCAATTGTTCCGGTAAAGGCTTCTAAAGCATTAACTCCTGTTATAACTAAAAATATACCGCCGACAAACACGATAAACAGATAAACAACTATATAAAGTATTCCAAGCGAAAGGTCTTCATCGTGTATTTTTTTCTGACCAACTTTAACTGTAATAACTGCTCTGGGGTGTCTCAGCAATCTTAATTGCTTTAATACCGTTTTATAAAACATCACAAAGCGGTCGGCTTTTATACCGCCCGAAGTTGATCCTGCAGTTGCACACTGAAGTGCAAAAAACATTAAAAGAATTTGTGATAGTGAAGGCCAAACTGAAGAATTTGCCGTTGCAAAACCTGTGGATGTGCCAAGTGAGATTACTTGGAATGCGGAATACCGAAGTGCATCTCCAAAACTATCATAGTTTATTCCATAAGTATCAAAGGTAATTATTATAGTTCCGATTAACATTGCTGCTAAATAATATCGGACAATTGTAGATTTAAAGATGTTCAACGAACCTTCGAAAATTGCAGAAAATAAAAGTCCGAAATGAAGTCCCGATAAAACCATAAAAATTATTATAACACTTTCAATTGCTACACTGTTGTAATATGCAATGCTTGTATTCTTAGGAGAAAATCCCCCGGTTGCAATTGTTGCAAATGAATGAGTAACGGCATCGTATAAATTCATTCCGAATATCATCAGAAAAATTGTTTCCAAAAACGTTAAACCAACATATACCATTAAAACAATGCGTAAAGTGTTTTTAGCATTTTGTTTGAAGTTCTCTTGAGCAACGGGTGACATTTCCGTTCTGTATAGAATCATACTTGCCGAACCAAGTGAAGGTAATACGGAGAGGACGAACATAATAATGCCCATACCACCGAGCCAGTGTGTTACTGCTCTCCAAAATAAAAGTCCGAGCGGAACGCTTTCAATATCCGTTAAGATTGATGAGCCGGTTGTTGTAAACCCGGATACACTTTCGAACCAGGCATTTGAAACTGTAAACTCTCCGCCCCACATTATGTAGGGCAGCATACCAACCACACAAGAAAGAATCCAACTTCCAACAACAATTGTTAATCCTTCGCTTTGGTTAATATCTTCGGCAGGCGGAACGAATATCATCGGGAAAACACCGAACAAAGCTGTAACCGCAGCACTGAACATTAAAACACCAAATGAACCGTCGCTGTATAACAATCCTACTAATGCAGATATAAAAAGAAATAGTGCATTGATTAAAAGAACTAATCCGACGTATCTTAAAACCAAGTAGAGTCTCATTGTTTTTCCCTTCCGGCTTGCGACAAGGAACAAAGAGTGCTTATTGAGGAAGAGAGTTCTGTTAATTCATCTTTTGATTTGATTTGAACACTGTATGGTTTTCTTTTTTCAATAAATTCTTTAATACCGATTGTTATTCTTACGATTGGTGTAACAAAATAATAGTTCACGAAGTAGTTAAACATAAACGAAAATATAAGTGCCGATAAAATTGCTACAATAGCAGGCATAATTGCACGATTAGCTTTGTCTCTTAAATTTGATGCGGTTGAGAACATTGTTTCGTCGTTCAAATCCATCAATCTTGTTACCGAATTCTTTACATCTAAAAATGATTTGTGAACTTCTTCGAAATACCAGCCAATATCTCCTTCCTTAGAAGTACCAACAATCGGTTTTCTCCATTTATCTTTATAGGCTTTGTATTTGGTCTGAATTTCTTTAATGAATTCGGTTTCACCATCTATCGTAATATTGTTTGCAGCAATTTCGAATTCCGCTTGAAATTGCTTATCAGCCGATTGAATTATCTCACGACCTTCTTCCCACTTACCGAGAATTAAGAGCAACACCCCGCTGTCTTCTCTTTCAAGGGCTTCAGCCATAGATTTTGCAGCATCAATGCTTTTGTAATTGTCCTGCAGAAGTTCGTTGACGGAAACACCAATAGATTTTAATTCATATATAGACCAGACAGCAGCTACGGTTAACATTAATGTTAATATTATAAACCCGGATAAAATCTTTAACCTGAGTTTCATTGTAAACTCCTTGCTGAATTATTCTTTCCCTAATCTGCTTACATATTTTTTTGCTTCTTCGTAAGTTAAGTCTCCCGAAATCAACACCTTACCTGTATTAATTGTATCTCTAATAATAGGCGCCGAAATAAATTTTCCATTGATAACAACTGCGATGCGACTACCGATATTATTTGCAGTTATTTCCGTCAATTTCAATTTTCCTGTATCATTTAAAAGCATATGAATTGCCGGATAATTATTTATAACCTCAGTATATGCATCTGAAATATCATTTTCATTTAATAAAATCTTTGAGTGTAAATAATATTTTTCACCGGTAGGATTATATATTACTTCGGTTAGATTATCGGATATTTCTGTTTCGGCGAGCTTAAATTCCACCTTTGTGTTATTTTCACCGGTAGAATTACATGCAGTGATAAAGGAAAGAATGAAAAGTAATATGCAGAAATATTGCTTCATTAATTTTATTACATTTATAAATACTCAAATTAGTCAAAATGAGAGTTAGAGTGAAGTTAATTATTTATTACATCTATTCAATTTTTCTCTTGTAAAAAAATATTGATGCTTCATTTCACTTTTACACGTTTAGCGAAAAACTCGTAAATACTGCTCGGTAAAATTCCCCCCAACCAAGAAGCAAATGTTAATACCGGTGGAAATGCGATTATAGGTTTTTCCTTTTCAATTCCTCTAATAATAATATCGGCAGCTTTCTCCGGCGGCATTATAAACGGCATCTTAAATTTATTTTTATCGGTCATCGGAGTTTTTACGAATCCCGGTTTAACCGTTATCACTTTTACATTGTATGGGTGTAATTCAACTCTTAATCCTTCAAGAATTTTTGTTACTGCGGCTTTACTTGCACAATAGAATTCACTCTTTGCATGCCCGCGGCTGTCTGCCAAGCTTGATGTACCAACAATCATACCGTTTTTTCTATTCATCATTTGGGGTAATAATTGTTCTATCCAATAAACTATTCCCATAACATTTACACCGAAAATTTCTTCGGCGTGTTTGGAGTTAAATTCGGTTATATCCGTTCTGTAACTTGTACCCGCATTCAAAATCGCAATGTCTATATTATTCTTAATCTTACTCTTAATCTTAATCATACACTCGCTTACTGAATTCTTATCCGCCACATCGCAGCTATCAATAAATATCTCGGCTTTTTTGCTATTCAAATTGGAAAGGTATTCTTCTATTATATTTGTCCTCCGTGCCGTGAGAATTAAAGTACAATCAATCATTGCAAGTTTTTGGGCAAGAGATTTGCCGATACCGGACGAGGCGCCTGTCAGTAATATTGTTTTGTTTGTAAATGTCATCTAAAAACCTTTAATTCAAAATTATACAGAATGCGAATTTCTTTCTAAACAAAGGCAAAATTGTTATCTTTCGCAACATTTTTTATTACGTAAGATGAAACCGAATATTACCGAAATTGAAGGTGTTTGGTTAAATGCTGAAATTTTTGAAACCAAATTCACCTGTGACTTGGAAAAATGCAAAGGTGCTTGCTGTACCGTTGAAAGTGAATACGGTGCACCAATCACAAAAGATGAAATAAACAAAATTAATGGTAAGTTGCATATAATTAAAGAATATTTACCGAAACTGCATATTGATGTAATTGAGTCGAGTGGATTTTGGGAAGAAAAATTCGGACAATTAATGACCCGGAGTGTTGACAATAAGGCTTGTGTGTTTGTTTATTTCGATAACGGGATTGCCCGTTGTGGAATCGAAAAAGCCTACGAAGAGGGGAAAATTAATTTTCAGAAACCGATCTCTTGTCATCTTTTCCCCATTCGTGTTTCGAACTTTGGAGGTGATGTTTTGAGGTATGAAGAATATTCCGAATGCAAGCCTGCAATTGAAAAAGGAATCGAAACTAATTTATCAATTTTAGAATTTTGTAAAGATTCATTAAAAAGACTTTACGGCAATAATTGGGTTGAAAAAGCCAAGAAATTTTTAAACAGTTAAACTATGCTATCATTACAACAAAAATTTTCATTACAACAGAAACTTTCACCGCAGCAAATTCAATATCAAAAATTGCTGCAGTTGAATACAATGGCTTTAGAGCAGCGTATTAAAACCGAGCTGGAACTCAATCCTGTTCTTGAAGAAGTTGTTGATGAAGAAATTGAATTGAAAGAAACTCAAGACGATTCCGATGACCCGATTGATTCCGACGACGAAGAATACGATACTGCCGAAGATGAGTTTGACCTCGAAGATTTTATGAATGATGAGGACTTGGATAACGATAGATTAAATCGAAGTCCCGACGAAGAACAAACACAGCCTGTTGCTCCTCAAAAAACTACCTTGCGTGAGCAATTGATAAACCAGCTTCATATGCTCGATTTAACCGATGATGAAATTACAATCGGTGAAAACATTATAGGCAGTTTAACAAAAGATGGATATTTCAAAGAGGACCTGGGCAAAATTATCAATGAGTTAAAACTTTTTGAAGAAATTGATGTTACCCTCGAACAGGGAGAAAAAGTTCTAAGTATTATACAGACCCTTGAACCGGTAGGTATAGCCGCAAGAGATTTACGCGAATGTTTGCTTTTGCAGCTTCGTAATTCTTCATACGATCCTTACTATTCATACCTTGCCGAGAAAATTTTAACCGAGTATTATAAAGAGTTTGTAAATAAACGCTATGATATAATCGAAAAGGAAATGAACTTAACCCGTGAAACTCTTCGTTCTACATTAGACTTGATCCATAAGTTAAATCCGAAACCGGGCGAAGGCAATATCGACGAGGAAGAATCGAATCAAATTACACCGGACTTTTTGATAGAAAAAGTAGATAACAATTATATAGTTACGCTTAACGATAAAACGATGCCCTCGCTTACAATCAGCCAGACGTATTTGGAAATGATTGAATCGAGTAAACGCAAGCGTAAGATGAACGAACGCGATAAAGAAACACGAAAATTCTTACGTGAAAAATTTGAATCGGCTAAATGGTTTATTGCATCAATACAGCAGCGTCGTAATACTCTCCTTAAAATTATGCGGGCTATATTAGAAAAACAATACCACTTTTTTGAAAGCGGTCCCCGGCATTTAAAACCGATGATTTACAAAGATATTGCAGATGAAATAGGGATGGATATTTCAACAATAAGCAGAGTTGTTAACGGAAAATATGTTCAAAGCCCCCAAGGTATACACGAACTGAAATATTTCTTCAGTGAAGGTTTATCAACCGATTCCGGTGATGAGATTTCCAACAAACATATTAAAGAACTCATCAAAGAAATAATCGAAAATGAATCTAAGAAATCACCGTACAGTGATGAAAAAATTTCAAAAATGCTTCAGGAAAAAGGAATACATATTGCTCGCCGTACGGTTGCAAAATATAGAGAGCAGCTCAAACTCCCTGTCGCCCGTCTGCGTAAAGAATTATGACACTTGTAATTGACGCACTTATAATTATTATTCTCTTTCTTCTGTTTGGTTATTCGCATTCACTTTTAGCATCAAATAAATTAAAGAAAAAACTCGCTGAGCAGATCGGAGATAAGATTGCATTCTATCGATTGTTTTACAATACCATATCTGTTATAATTTTTATTTTACTTTATGCAATCGCTCCCAAACCTTCGGTTATTATTTATGATTTAAATTATCCGTGGGATATTGTTATTTTAGCAGTTCAGTTCTTTTCACTTATTGGACTTATTTGGGCTGCTTCCGGGGTTAAACTTTGGGAGTTTATTGGGTTTGCTCAAATTAAAAGGTATTATAATGGGACGTACAATCCCAAAGAACTTGATGAAAGATATACCCTGAAAAAGACTGGTGCGTTTAAGTATTCCCGTCACCCAATTTATTTTTTCACGATTCTTTTTCTTGGGTTTAGGCCTACTATGGATTTTTTTTATCTCGTGTTCTTTATTTGTTTAACGGGTTATTTTATTGTCGGCTCAATCTATGAAGAGAAAAAATTAGTAGAACTTTTTGGTGATGAGTATGTTCAATACCAGAAGAATACACCGAGATTGGTGCCGTTGAAATTATTTAATAAATCAAAAGTTTTGTAGCACGCTTCGAGGTTACATGCTTTGCGAGATCGAAGGTTACAGTTAATGTTTTTTCTGGAGGAGAATTTATGAGTAAAAAATTTAGATCAACTACCATACTTGGAGTTGTTCATAACGGTGTTGCGGCAATTGGAGGAGACGGGCAGGTCTCTCTCGGTAACACAATTATGAAACACAACTCTATGAAAATCAGAAAGTTAATGGACGGACAAGTTTTATGCGGTTTTGCCGGCTCAGCCGCCGATGCATTTACACTTCTCGGCAGGTTTGNNGACAATATAACGGCAACGTCAGCCGGTCGGTTGTGGAACTTGCCAAAGATTGGCGAACAGATAAATACCTGCGCAAACTTGAAGCAATGCTTGCCGTAGTTTCAAAAGATAAAACATTTGTTGTATCGGGAACCGGTGATGTTATTGAACCCGATGATAATATCGTGGCAATCGGTTCAGGCGGAATGTATGCGCTATCGGCAGCAAGAATGTTGAAAAAGTACAGCAGCTTATCCGCAAAAGAAATTGTTGAAGAAGCATTAAACACAGCGGCGGATATCTGTATTTACACAAATCATAATATAAACGTTGAAGTAATAGAAGGATAAGTATGTCACACAAATTTGATTTAATGGAAAACTTAACACCAACACAAATTGTAACGGAATTAGATAAGTATATAATTGGTCAAAGCGATGCCAAACGTGCAGTTGCAATTGCTCTTAGAAACAGGTGGAGAAGACAAAAAGTTGAAGAATCGATCAGAGAAGAAATTGTTCCTAATAATATTATTCTCATTGGGCCAACCGGTGTTGGTAAAACGGAAATTGCCCGCAGACTTGCAAAGTTAGCAGGCGCCCCGTTCATAAAAGTAGAAGCTTCCAAATTTACCGAGGTTGGTTATGTAGGACGTGATGTTGAATCGATGATACGTGATTTGACCGAGCTTGCTGTTAACATGGTTCGTGCAGAGAAAACGGAAGAAGTACAGGAAAAAGCTGAAACTATTGCAGATGAAAAAATTCTCGACATTTTAATACCACCCGTTAAACGTCCCTCTCATCAACAATCAAATACATCCGTTTCAACAGATGTAACCGATGAAAATGAAGTTCTGCAAAATGAAAAGACGCGCGAATGGATGCGGAAAAAATTGGAATCCGGTGAACTCGATGAAAGAATGATTGAATTTGATACCACCCAGCCTGCTGTTGGTATGCAGGTTTTAGGTCCAGCCGGATTTGACGATATGGGTATCAATATTCAAGAAATTATGAGCAGCATGATGCCTAAGAAAAAGAAAAAACGAAAAACGACAATTAAAGAAGCAAGAAGAATAATTGCGCAGGAAGAAGCGGCTAAGTTAATTGATATGGAAGCCGTTCAACGCGAAGCAGTGAAACGTGTTCAGGAATCCGGCATTGTTTTTATCGATGAAATTGATAAAGTAGCCGGTGCTAAAAGTCAGCAAGGTCCCGATGTTTCTCGCGAAGGTGTTCAACGGGATTTACTCCCTATTGTTGAAGGTTCGTCAGTAAGTACGAAGTATGGTGTAGTTAAAACAGACCATATTTTATTTATTGCCTCAGGTGCGTTTCATGTTTCCAAGCCTTCAGATCTTATTCCCGAACTTCAAGGTAGATTTCCTATAAGAGTTGAACTCGATAGTTTAACCGAAGAAGATTTTGTTAAAATATTAACTCTTCCGCAAAATGCATTGCTTAAGCAATACAGCGCAATGCTTCAGACGGAAGGAATGGAAATTGTTTTTAAAGAAGATGCAATTAAAGAAGTTGCACGCACAGCAGCTCGCGTTAATACGGAAGTTGAAAACATCGGCGCAAGAAGACTGCATACAATTCTAACTACTTTGCTTGAAGATATTTTGTTCAATGTACCTGATAAAATGACCGAAAAGAAAATTGAAATTACCGGAAAACTTGTTATTGATAAACTTGATACGATTGTTAAAGACAGAGACTTGAGTAAATATATTCTTTAATTCTCTATGAGAGAATAATGAATTAAAAATTTTGTAGGGTTGTCTCAAAAATATAACTCAAAAACGAATCTTTGTTTAACCGTTTCAACGGTTTATTGAATTTTTTAGACAGCCTCTTTTCTATTTAAACTTCGACGGAGGTATATGTGAAAAAATTGTTGTTGATTATCATTCCGTTGTTTTTCATCGGATGCAGCAGCTCACCTGAACTTATAAATATGGATATGGCTAAAGCCGCAGTCCAAAATTACTATGAGAACGGTCAATATGATGCGGAGATGAAGGAAATAATTGATGATACCATAGATAAATTGAGCAAAATGAATTTTACCGACAAATCATTGGCTGTATTTGATATAGATGAAACAATTTTATCAAACTATCCTCATACAAAAGAAATAGGTTACGGATTTAATTGGAAGCTATGGAATGAGTGGCTTTTACAAGCCGATGCACCCGTAATCCCCCAAACAAAACGGCTATACGATTGGTTGATTGATAACGGTGTTAATGTTGTTTTTATTACCGGCAGGCAGTATGAAGTACGGGAAGCAACGGTTAAAAATCTGAAGAACCAAGGAATTACTCAATTTGTAGATGTAATAACCCGCTCACCAAAGACAAGCAAAATGTCAGCAGGTGTTTTTAAAAATTACGAACGAAGTGTATTAGCGGATAAAGGATATGAAATCGTAATCAATGTAGGAGATCAATGGAGTGATTTTGAAGGTGAAAATAACGGGTTGAAAGTGAAGCTGCCGAATTATCTTTATCTAATAGATTAGATTATATAATATTGCAGAGACTTGATTTACCTTCCCGGCCCCGGCGGGATGAGAATTCTATTTATGAAAAAAAAAAAAACCTCGAAT
>NPID01005353.1_pt4 | contig 10725 bp, 10 predicted proteins | sample 8637491 | NCBI WGS metagenome assembly NPID01 (sample SAMN07420843, study PRJNA396082) | bioreactor metagenome | isolation source: sample BA6 brine-fed electro-methanogenic bioreactor BA | place: Japan: Kochi | collected 2016-06-14 | reverse complement strand
ATTGCTGCATTCATTGAAAGCAGATTGGTCTGACTTGCTATGTTGTTGATAATGCCGACCATCTCGCTTATGGTGTCGATGTTACCTGCAATCTCCCGGACCGCAGCGCCGGTCTCAGCCATCTTCTCTCCGCCGTCCCCGGTGCTTTTAACAAGCCTGTCGGTCGCTTCCTTTTTCTGCCTTGTAACCAAAGCCACACTCTCAAGACTTGCCACCATCTCCTGAACCGCGGCGACCGACTCCTCAACCGCACCTGCCTGTTCCGTTATCTTGTCATCCTGCTCTTTAACCGAAAGGTCTATCCCCTTAATGGCAGAGGTAACATCGGTGAAAGCATCGGACAGTCCCGAAACCGAATTACCCACATTGCGGATAGTCGCGTCGATCTCCCTTATTCCCGCGGCGGTCTCTTCGGCCGTGGATCCGATCGTCTGCCTTGCCCGGTCAACTTCTCTTCCGGTCTGTTTGACCGACTCGATGGTGCTGCGCAGCCCCTCAACAAAACGGTTGAAGTTTGCCGCAAGCTCGCCAATCTCGTCCCGTCGGGAAATGTCCAGCCGGGCGGTAAGATCACCATCCCCCTCGGCTATCTCCCCAAGCAGGTCCGCCGTCCGCCTGACGGGCCGGGATATGGATCGGCTTACAAAAAAACTGATCCCCATTCCGATTACGACGGCAACCGCAAGACGCATAAGGGCGTCAAGCCGCATTGCGCCGACCCGCTCTGAAAGGAAGGACCAGTCGTACACAAATTCGATAACCCGGCTGTTGTCGGAGGCAAAACGATCATCCTGCAGGTCGATAAAACGGAACACATGTTCAATTGCCCCTTCCTCCATGATGGTGATGCGGGAATCTTCGCGGGAGCTGAAAATGCTTCTGACGGTTTCACGATAATCCGCATCCACCTCAGGAAGCGATCCCTCACTCCGCTCCACATCCTCTCTCGTGCTTTCCATCATGAAAAGACCGTCATCAATGGTGGAAACCGATACTATTTCGCTGTTGAGAGCAAGGGTCGCCTTCAGAGCCGATTCCACATTCAGTGCCGCAAGACTATCGGCGAATTCCACCGATTCAAGACTCATTTCCAGAATGTAGCGGTTATCCGGGGTAGGATGGTAGGCATATTTACGCAGCGTACCGTCCACGGTGCTTGAAGTAATCCTGTCGGCAAAAAAGTGGTCGCTCTTGCGTATCTTCTCCAGGTATTCATAGAAGGAAGGTGCAACTTTCTGGAAATCCAGACCGATATCCCCCTCAACCGTTGCAGACCGTATAACCCCCGCATCGTCGATTATGTAGAGCTCTATCCCCTCTCCCATGGAGCGCCGGATCTCTTCCAGATCCATCCGCATGATGTTTCCGGCTTCCGTATACGCATCGATAAACCCCGCAAAGCCCGCCTCCAGACGGGTATCGAGAGAGGTTTCCAGGATTTTATATGCCTGATCGGTAAGGCGGATTAGGTTTTTAACATTCTCCTCGGCCCGAAGCTGATCCTGCAGAAAAGAACTGTGCAATTCCCTCTGTTCCTTGAAATAGTCCTGTACGGAAATGCTTGCGACAATGAGAAAAATTGCCCCGGTGAATATAAAAAAGATTCTCCCGAAGAGGGAAGTTCTGATGTTTACCGACATAAGTACTCCTTGAAAACGTTACCAAATTTGCTGAGAGTACTGTAAAGATTTCCGGCAGTTTAATCAACAGATATCGGTTTTCAATGGCTTAGGCAGGTAAAACGATACTGAAAAGCAGCTTACAATGCAGCTTTAGCAAACCAGGATGCCATCTGGTTCATGCAATTGTCATGAGATGGTTTCAACGATCAGATTCTTCATAATAAAAAGCATTCTGAATTACCTCCCTATTCCAGGGATACTTGTTTATAAACAGAATACTCTCGTTTCGTATTTCTATTTCAGTATTAAGAACTTCAGAGTTATAAGCATATAAATCTATATCATTTTGGCCCGAAAGATTTATCCGGGCATTTCGTATGGTGTTCCTAAGATGAAAATTCTTTATTTGATCCTGGTCATACACAGCGTGAAAATAAATTTTGGCCAATTCTCTTATTACATTGCCAAATACATCCTTACCATAAACGGGTGTTTTCCCCCATATCTGCAGCTCATCATTTTCATACACAAAATCTTCTACTATCGAGCTTATTGGCAAGATAAAGTGTTTTTCAGCTATATAATCACCATTGGAACTAAATATATTGATACTAAAACGCTTGTCGTCTGTATCTCTTCCATATAAATACTTCTCTTTTGTGCTGGTAAGAATATATACTTTATTATCAGAATATCTTAATCCTGCTTCTGTATTATAATTATCCCCAAGAATACTTTTTGCCCAGTTAAGCTCAAGATCCCTGCTGATAGATACTACCATTACCGGACGACCGATATTTCCGGTTGTTCCGCTGATTATCATAGTAAGATATAAATCGTTTCCGTCATCGACTACGTTTGTAATATAGCTATCACTGTTACTATTTATTATTTTTGAATCAACAATATTCAGATTATTATCCAGCTTGCAAACACAGGAATTCTTTAGTCCGTTAAAATCACCACTTAAATAGAGATAATCACCAATACAGTTCACAGAAATAACATTGTCCCATTTCTCTGTTGCTAAAACAGATTCCTTCATTATATTTCCATCAATATCAAATTTTCGGATCGTTATATCATAGTTGCTGTTTTTGAAATTTCTGTTATTTTCATTTACAACAAAAATCTCGTTCGCTCGGTTTACAGATATTTTTGGACTGAAATTCCGCGTTCCGATATCAAATGTCTTTGACCAGATTACCTTCTTGTCGGTTATCCTGAACACACAGAGTGATTCCTCCAAGCCACAAGAAACAATAAAATCGTTATCATCTATTACTATAAAATCGATATATTCTTCAAAGTCATATAGTGTGTATATATTAGAATTTTTTAATCCTGCAACTTTTATTCTTGCATAATCAACCATCTCTCTATTTACATAAGTTCCAATAAACAATGAGGCATTCCCTTGTTTATCAATAAGAAAGGCAATCTGATATATATTACTGTTGAATATAATGACTTTTTTGGGTGCTATTGTTATACTGCCTGCTGTAGAAAAAGAATTCTCTGTAATGTAATATTCATCACTGTCATAGATGTCCAGCCACTGGTCATATGTCCATCCGGTAAGACCATTTATAGTTGAAACTTTTACCCAGTTGCCATTATAACCAGCAATAACTTCCGGGATACTAGATTCATTTAACACCAGAAGTTTAGTTCCCGATTCAAAGTTTTCTATTATTTCGCTGGAAGTATCTGGTTCACCTCTCAGTCTTAAACCGCTTGAATTCACAACAGCAATTCGTGATAGATCCTGTGCATACAGTCCTGTAGCACTTATACATAAGAATATGATAATCATTTTTCTCATTTTTATACATCTTCCATTTTTCGACGCTCCGGATAAGCCCTGTTTCTACCTGCCCATGAGCACTTATTTTTGTGAATCTGTGTAATTCCAGCAGTATTGATCTATTCCTGCAATACCGGCACTGCTTGATGATAATCAAAGAATTATAGCTTGTCCATTAAAGAATTTTCATTCAGCTCGGCATAAAAATGCTTACTACGTGGTAATGGAGACAAAGCTTGATTAACATCTGAAAGAGAGGGACAATGCCAACGGAGACACGCAAGCAGATAATTGATGGAGCCTCTGCTCAAAATGCGCCTCAATAGATCGGGACAGCTGCATTCATGGCTGCCATTGCACCCTTGCCTGCCCCTTCGGCGCAATCCACAGCCCGAAAAAAAAACCGCATAAGATAATCACCGGAAACAAGCGCATTGTCGGTACCGAAGAGCCGGCCAGCACGGTATACCTGTAGATACTCACCGAGCCACCTGCTAACGGCCGCTTTTCTCTCTGAGAATCCCCTGAAACAGAGTCAGGCTATCCAAAAAGTTACCGAGCTGGTCCATATCCATCCCTGCGGTCCACTCGCTGTTCCAGGCGGCTATGCCGATACTGCACTCCCGGAGCACATGCTCCCCCCTGGAAGTCAGTGAGAGCCAGGATGAACGTTTATCTTCGCTGCAGGGCTCGATACTTATCAGATCCATGCTGTGAAGCTTTTTTACCACCTTTGAGACATGGGCTTTCTCCAGAACCATTTTTGTAACCATGTTCTTCTGGTTGACCCGCCCCTCCCGACCGATGGAAAAGAGGATGGAAAACTGCTGCTGATTCAGGTTGTACGGCATAAGTATCTGGTCGGCCTTCTTCCGCAGCATTCCCCCGATATTCATCAGTTTTCCGATGATAAGAGGGGCCATCTCCACTTTGTTCATCTCTTACTCCTCACATTAAGCTGTTTGCTATGGTATCATATTTTAGTTGACAAGGAAACTAAATAATCGTATATTGTTTCCATGGAAACTATATTACAAAGGAAGGAATGACTATGCCCAACATTATTTTTGAAGGCGGGGTACTCAGTACCGAAAGCAAGAATAAACTGATCAGAGAGCTGACCCGCACTGCATCGGAGATTACCAGTATACCCGAGTCCTCCTATACGGTTCTCCTCAAAGAGAACCCCATTGAGAACTGGGGAATTGGGGGAGAGCCTCTGACCGGGATTATGAGACGATCCCACAGCTGAGAAGGTGTCCAGCGGCCGCCCGGGCGGCTGCTGGATCTATCTTCAATCGAAAAACTTTCCCTTATAGAAATTCTCATTTCCAAGTCTCTTTGCAGTCATCCTGAACACAACACAACCATCCGGACATACAATATCCTTGCTATATTTGCTGTTTCCACCAAGGTTCTCCAAATCTCCGCCGCTCCTGACCGCTTCCATTATGGGGAACATCATCATCATTGTTTTTGAGCAAATACCCTGACCATCCATATTTACAGGACAGCCATATGTGCAGGTGTATGTATCTCCGATTTCCTCACCATTTCTGCAATATCTTTCCGTATGATCACTCCGAAGAAAACTTGTTACCACAATTTCCCATTCATACTCTTCATGATACCATTTATTCATAATTTACTCCTGATTCTCATTTATCGGACTTATTATCGATAGCACAAATCGGCAAAAAAATATCAAGCGAAAGTCGTTTTATGCAAATCTTTCCGAAATGACTACTCAACCTTTTTGTTCTTTCTATGATCATTCATTTCAGCTATTTCCTTCTCACTTACAGGTAAATAATATGAGGGACATCTGTTTACATAAGCCCAGTACTTATCGCCATATGACCAATGCCACCATTCTGCAGGATAATTGATGAATCCATTCATTTGCATAACTTGTATCAGGATTTTTCTGTTTTTCCTTGCTTCTTCATTAATTGATTCATTATGCAAAAAAGTTTTATTTTCAGTTTCGGAAGGTTCATCGTTGAAATTTGTACCCATCCAGATTTCCTTGCCATTCTTTAATAAAACAACATCAACAGCTCCACCTGTCGGATGTCCTGCGACTTCAATTGGAGCAACATACGCACTTACCATTTTTAATATTTCTTTGACACTTTTATCTTTATATGTTTCCTGATACTTCATCAAAACATTCTGAAAGCTTTTTTCTTGTCTTTCTTTCGATCTGTATCCTTCTTTCAGGCAGAGATTATATCCTTCTGGCAACAGCAAATCTGCCGCACATAGTTTTTTTAGAACGCTTTCTCTGACATAACAAAAATATTCTGAACGACTCGATATCTGTGATCTGCTTTCATCTACCGATATTTTTTTCCGGGCATCTATCAAGTACTCATTATAATTTTCATGAGCAATATTTTTATCAATAATGTCACTTAGCATAATTTCCATAATAATCCCTGACCTCCTATGCTTCCGGATATCTCCGTCTTCTCAACTTATAACAATTATCTGTTGAGTAATAGCTCTTCTCTCTGGAAGGGTTACAATTCGTGTCAGGCCTTCATGTATGCTTATAGCTTGTTTTAATCTGATATCTTTTTTTGAACAGCTTATCCGCAATGAAGACTGGCGGTCATTCTAAACAATCAGCTTCATATAATTATCATCTCAGACAAACATTCGGATTCATTATTATCACCAAATGGTTCTGCCCAGACGATTGATTGCTTTCTTCATCACCTTTTCCCGGTATCCCTTCTCGCTTCCACTCCATTAATTTGAACAAGGAGATCAGCTACTATCTTGATACGGGAGAGGCGGATGTGAATGGTGCGTCCACCACAGACCTTACAGGATTGAACCCGGAGTCAGTTCTTGATACTCACCTGCTGGACGCTTACACTAACAGCCGCTTTACATGATTCAATACGGAAAGTAAGGCTTCCTGCGGTCAGGTTTCTCACGGAGCTGCTCCCCAGTGATTGACAGTCCTCAAATCATCCGCCGCAGAAAGTCCTGTATCCTGGGGTGGTCGGGGGCGGAAAAGAGGGCATCCGGGGACTGATCGGCGATAATCTTTCCGTTGTCCATAAAGATAACCCTGTCGGATATTTCCCTGGCAAAGGCCATCTCATGGGTCACCACAAGCATGGTCATATTTTTCTCTGCAAGAGCGCGAAGCACCGCGAGAACCTCTCCCACCAGTTCCGGATCCAGGGCGCTGGTCGGTTCGTCGCAGAGCAGAATATCCGGCTCCATTCCCAGTGCCCGGGCAATGGCAACCCGCTGTTTCTGTCCCCCCGAGAGCTGTGCGGGATAGGCGTCCCGTTTCTCTTCCAGTCCCACCTGACGCAGCAGCTCGACCGCTTTCTCCTCCGCCCGCCGGCGCTCTTCCCGCATGACTATAAGCGGCGCTTCCATCACATTTTCAAGAACGCTCTTGTGGGGAAAAAGGTTGAAGTGCTGAAAAACCATGCCCAGTTTCATGTTGGCCGCCCGTACCGCGTGGTGGTCCAGGTGCCGCCGTCTGCCGTCATCATCAAAGCAGACGACCGGCTGCTCCTCGATCCGGATACAGCCCCCGTCAATGGTCTCCAGCTGGTTGATGCAGCGCAGAAGGGTGCTTTTCCCGGAACCTGATGGTCCGATTATCGAGACAACCTCCCCCTCCGATACCTCCAGATCCACCCCGTCCAGAGCGGCCAGGGGACCGAAATACTTGCGGATTCCCTCAATGGTAACCATCCTCATCCCTCAACCTCCAGCTTCTTCTCGAGTCCGTCAAAAAACCTGATAATGACGCTGGTCATCAGGAGATAGATAACCGCCGCGATAACGAAGGGCAGAACGCTGAAATCGCGGGTAAAAATTTCCTTCGCCGACCGCAGGAGGTCGCCCATGCCGATAACCACCACCAGGGCGGTATCCTTGACCAGGGTAATAGCCTCGTTGCAGGAGGGCGGCAGGGTCCGCCGCAGTGCCTGGGGCAGGATAATCCTGCGCATGGACTGCCAGTAGGTCATGTTCAGCGCCCGTGCTGCTTCGAACTGCCCCTTGTCTATCGACTGGATGCCGGATCGGAAAATTTCCATCATGTAGGCCGCGTAATTGAGAATAAAAGTGAGGGATGCAGCCATAAAGGGAGAAAGGCTTATTCCGAAAATGGTCAGCCCGTAATAGAAGAAGAAAAGCTGGAGCAGCAGGGGCGTACCGCGGAAAATCCAGGCGTAGCCGGACAGCAGCCTGTCCAGCCACGCAGGCCCCGAAACCCTGCCGAGGGAGAAGAGGATGGCAAGAGGTACCGAGCCGACAACCGTAACCGCATAAATTTTAAGGGTAAGGCCGCATCCCGAAAGGATGTGGCCCGTTACCGAAAGAAAATAATCCAAAACGGCTCCCGGTCAGTCGAGAACTACGTCTTCACCGAACCATTTTTTGCTGATTTCGGCTGCGGTGCCGTCGGCCCGCATATCGTCAAGGGCCTTGTCCACCGCTTCGCGGAAAGAGTTGTCGGCCTTGCGGAAGCCGATTCCGTACTCTTCGCTGCCGAAATTATCGCTCAGAACGGCGTATATTCCGGGCCTCTTTGCGATATAGTAGCGTCCCACAATCTCATCAAGGACGACAGCCGATGATCTGCCGGCCGCAAGATCCATGAGCGCCTCTATGTTGTTGGAGTACTTCTTCAGCTCTTTAAAACCGGCAAGAACCTCCGGTTCTCCCGAGACTGCCTCTTCGCTGGAGGATCCGAGCTGTATGCCGACCACCTTGCCCGCAAGGTCGGCCTTGGATGCTACTTCGCCGTCCGCCTTGACCACGATAATCTGGCGGTTTGCGAGATAAGGTTTGGAGAAATTTATTTTCTCTTTCCTGCTCTCGGTAATGGTCATTCCGTTCCAGACCATGTCTATGTCACCTTTGTTCAGCGAAAGAATAACCCCGTCCCAGTCCACCGGGCGCAGTTCCAGCTCGACTCCAAGCCGGTCCGCCACTTCCCGTGCCAGATCAATGTCGAAACCGTCGATATCACCGTCCTCGTTTCTGAAACCCATGGGGGGAAAACTGTCGTCCAGCCCAAGAACAAAAAAGCCCTGTTCCGTCACTTTTTCAAGGCTCCGGTCACCGCCCTCTTCCTTTTTGGCGCAGGACCATAACAGGGGGATCAGGAACGCAAGAATAACTATCCGCTTTACTGTCAGCTTCATCATAAACTCCTGTTGCATAAATATTGTTGTTTTTGTATTGCTGAACAGTATCGGATAGGGGCTCTCTTGATCAATAGACAAGCCCCTCCTTTTCCTCAAAAACAGTAATCCGGTTTATGGACAAGGGCCCGGTTCCGGTACATACTTAAGGACCGACAAGAGCATGGATACAGGGAGCCTGCTGCATGGTTGAGCTTATTGAAGTAAAAAGCAAAAAGCTGTTGAAGGATTTCATCAGATTTCCCTTCACTCTTTACCGGAACCACCCCTTCTGGGTTCCCCCCATCTTCCAGGACGAATGGAACACCCTCAATCCCGGGAAAAACCCCGCTTCAAAGTTCTGCGAAAGCCGCCTCTTTCTTGCACGGAAAAACGGCAAGTATGCCGGACGGATCGCCCTTATTCTCAACCACCGGTACATCAAGAAATGGGGAAAGAAGCTGCTGCGCTTCGGCTGGGTGGATTTTACGGATGACCCGGAGGTCTCCTCCGCCCTCTTCGCTGCGGCTGGGGGGTGGGCAAAGGAGCTTTGCCTGGAGGGAATTCATGGCCCCCTCGGATTTACCGACCTGGACCCCGAGGGGATGCTGGTGGAGGGCTTCGACGAGGAAGGGACCCTTCCCATGATATACAACCACCCCTACTATCCCCGCCATCTCGAGGCGGCGGGATACCGGAAGGATGCGGACTGGTTCCAGTTTGAAATTACCGTCCCGGAAGTGCTGGGATCAAAGTTCAACCGCCTTGAAAACATCGTCATGAACCGCTACAAGCTCCGGCTCCTTGCTCCGAAGAGCAGAAAAGAACTCCTGCCCTATGCCCACGGAATTTTCGATGTCATGAACAGCGCCTATTCGGAACTCTACGGAGTGGTGGAACTGGATGAGGAGCAGATTCAGGCCTATATAAAGCAGTATTTCGGTCTGGTGAACCCCGACTTCATCAAGCTTATTCTCAACCGGGATAATGAGGTCATTGCCTTCGCCGTCGCCATCCCGCGCCTCTCCGCGGTCCTCCGCAGACACCGGGGCCGCCTCTTTCCCTTCGGTGCCATCCACCTCCTCCACACCCTGCGCCGCCCGAAGGAGCTGGTCTTCTACCTTGTCGGCGTCCGCCCGGACTACCAGGTAAAGGGCGTAAGCGCCGCCCTGATGAGCCGGCTCTACCAGGAGTGCATCGACTACGGAATAAGGACCGTGCAGACCTGCGGGGAACTGGAGAACAACTCCAACATCGTCACTCTGATGAACAACTTTGAAAACCGGCGGCACATACGGCGCCGCTGCTACATTAAAGAGGTTTGAAAAAGCCCCCGGAATGAAAGTCCGGGGGCATAAGATCAGCGCAGAGTATGGTCCCGTCTTACTTGTCTTCCCTCATGTAGCTTACCGCCAGAGCAGCAGGGGCCCCTACCTTCCTGTTATGGGTCTCCCACCAGGTCATAATAACCAGTACAAGCACCGTCGCCAGATAGGGCGCCATGTTCAGATAAGCCGCGGGAATATCGGTTCCCGATGCCTGAAGCCGGAACTGCACCGCATTTATCCCGCCGAAGATAATGGCTCCCAGAATGGCCCTGCCCGGATTCCACATGGAGAAGATAACCAGGGCAATTACAATCCATCCCCGTCCTCCGGTAATGTTCTCGGTCCAGCCCGGAGTGTAGCTGAGAGAGAGGTGCGCTCCGCCGAGTCCAGCCATCATTCCGCCGAAAATGGTGTAGATATACCTCAGTTTCGTCACCCCGACGCCCATCGCGTCGGCGGTCCGGGGGTTCTCACCCACCGCACGAAGGTTCAGTCCGTATCTGNNAGGCGGCGGGAATAATCAGAAAGACCAGATAGGTAAGCGGGTCCTGGTTGAAGGCCGCCCCCAGAATCGGAATCTTCGAGAGTCCTGGAATGGAAACGGCGTGAAAGCGCTCGGCCACAAGGCCCGCAAGATAGCGGCTGTTGCTCTCGGGTCCAAGGCGCTGGCCCAGAAAGCTGGCAAAACCGGTTCCGAAAAGGGTAATGGAGAGTCCGCTTACCACCTGATTGGCCCGCATGGTTATCGAAAGAAAGGCGTGAATCGAGGATAGGACCATCCCCACAAACATCGCCATAAT
>NPID01001159.1_pt2 | contig 10731 bp, 8 predicted proteins | sample 8637491 | NCBI WGS metagenome assembly NPID01 (sample SAMN07420843, study PRJNA396082) | bioreactor metagenome | isolation source: sample BA6 brine-fed electro-methanogenic bioreactor BA | place: Japan: Kochi | collected 2016-06-14 | reverse complement strand
CCGGTATCCGGCACCCGGTATCTGGTACCCGGCACCCGGTATCTGGTACCCGGTACCCATAATATTCTTACCTTTGCCTTCTAATGGCAGAAAAGCGTAAAAAGCGGAAATTACTCCTCATCAATCCCTTGAGCACCAACCGTGAGGGGCTCATTCTGCATGCCCATGTGATCTATCCTCCCATAGGCCTGGGGATCGTGGCCAGTCTTACCCCGGATCACTGGGAGGTGGAGTTGCTCGACGAGAATTTTGATCGATTTGAATTCCGTGAAGCGGACCTGGTGGGAATTACGGCCCTAACCTCAAGCGTAACCCGTGCCTACGAAATTGCGACGATCTATCGCGAAAAGGGGATTCCCACGGTGCTTGGCGGTATACACGCCTCAATGGTTCCTGAAGAAGCCGGTCGTTATGTGGATGTTGTAGTGACCGGAGAGGTGGAAAGTGTCTGGCAGAAGCTGATATCCGATTTTGAACATGGCGATTTAAAGCCTTTGTACAAAGGTGAACTTCTTCCGTTCGAAAATGCCATATACCCTGCCCGCCATCTTTTCCATGAAAAATACCAGTTTGCCAGCATTCAAACCACCAGGGGCTGCCCCATGATGTGCGACTTCTGTTCCGTGCATGAGTTCAACGGGAATAAATACCGTGAGCGGCCCATCGAAGAGGTCCTCGACGAGCTGGAAACCATCGAACACGAGAAGATCTATTTCGTGGATGATAACCTGATCGGATATGGTAAAAAGTCGGAGCGGAGAGCCATCTCCCTGTTTAAGGGAATGATCGAAAGAGGTATAAAGAAACAATGGTTCTGCTCCGCATCCATGAATTTTGCCGATAATGAAGAGGTGCTCGAACTTGCCGCGAAAGCAGGATGCGTGATGGTACTGCTGGGCATCGAATCGGAACGCATCGACCAGCTGGAAGAAACCAACAAAAAACTCAATATCAAGATCGGGATCGATCATTACGACGAAGTATTCCGAAAGATCCATAAATACGGGATCTCGGTGCTGGGAGCATTCATTTTCGGGCTCGAAAGCGATACTCCCGAAACCATGGCCCACCGTACTGAATACATCAACAATGCCGATATTGATGCCGTGCAGGCCACCGTACTGACTCCCCTGCCGGGAACCGGATTGTTCAAACGGATGCAGGCTGCCGGTCAGATCGAATTTAACAATTACCCCGGCGACTGGGAGAAATACGATTTTGTGGATGTGGTTTTCCGCCACCGGAATATGGGAAGGGAGGTCTTTTTCAAAGAGATCCGTAAGAACTGGGACGAACTCTACAACGACCATATCCTGAAGAAAAAATTCCTGCGTACCCTCAAACAAACCAAAAGCCCCCTGGCCGCCATCTGGTCTTATGGATCCAACCTCCAGTATTATAACCTCGTGTATGAGGGGATCCGCCCGAGAAAGAACATCGAAGATGTTTTTGGTTTGGACGAAAGCAATCGTGAGCTGTTAAAAACCAGTCCGTTTAAGTAGATGAAGAGGAAGAAGGGATACAAGTTGCTGCTGGTGAACCCGGTGAATAACCGCCGTAAGGGCCTGATGCTGGATCCCCATTCCATCTATCCGCCGATTGGTCTGGGTATTATTGCGGCGCTTACCCCCCCGGATTGGGAAGTGGAGATCATCGATGAGAATTTTACCCCATTTGAATACCAGGATGCCGACCTGGTGGGGTTTACCGCTCTCACAGCCACCGTAAATCGCTGCTATGAACTAGCCGGTGAATACCGTAAAAACAAAATCCCGACCATCATCGGGGGTATTCATGCCTCCATGCTTCCGCAGGAAGCCCTGCAATACGTGGATGCTGTGGTGGTGGGCGAAGCAGAAGGCATCTGGGCGGAAGTGATCGATGATTTTACCAAAGGCCGGATGAAACAACTTTACCGGGCTAAATTGCCCAGCATCGTGGATTCTCCCTCGCCACGCCTCGACCTCATCCATCCCGATTATGCCTTTGGGAGTGTGCAAACAACCCGCGGATGCCCGATGAAATGTGAATTCTGCTCCGTGCATGCCTTTAACGGAAGCAAATACCGGCTGAGATCAGTTGAGAATTCCGTGGCCGATTTCTGTGCCATCCCCCAGGAACTGGTGTACATTGTCGATGATAATTTTGTGGGTTATTCCAAAGCGGCCCGCGAACATGCCCTGGCATTCTTCAGGGGCGTGGCCGAAAGCGGGGTAAAAAAACAATGGGGCGGTTCGGCCTCAATGAATATCGGGCAGGATGAAGAATTGCTGGAATGGGCTGCCAAAAGCGGCTGCAAAATGATCTTCCTGGGCATCGAATCGGAACGGATCGACCAATTGGTACAGGCAAATAAAACCGCCAACCTCAGGATCGGGGTTGATCATTATTCAGAAGTCTATGATCTCATCCATAAATATGAGATCTCGGTGATGGGGGCCTTTATTTTCGGCCTCGACAACGACACTCCGGATACCATCTACCAGCGCACCTCCTACATGCTCGATGCCGATATTGATATTATGCAGGCTTCCATCATCACCCCCCTGCCGGGAACAGCCCTGTTCAAACGCTTTGAAGAGGAAGGACGCCTGCTGCACACCAACTTCCCCCGAGACTGGGAACGCTATAATTATGCCGAGGTGGTGCACAAACCGGGCAGGATGTCGCCCAAAGACTTCGAAGATTCCGTGCATGAGAACTGGGACCGGATCTATGACCTGAAGATGATGCGGAAGAAGTTCATGAAAACATTGAAAATAACGAAAAACCCCCTCACAGCTGCCTGGTCGTATTCCTCCAATATGCACCTCCGGAATTTTGTGATGGAGGGCCGGAAAGAGATCCTGGATGTCAGGGAAGTCTTCCCTGAATTGTTTACCGGGGTGGGAACAGAATGGTATGATAAACTTAATCGCAAAGCCCAATGACAGCATCCGGCAGGCAATACCTGACTTCCAGCTACGATAGGTCTGCTATTCCGGCTGCTACTATGCCGGAACGATTGCTGCAGCATGGAAGAAATATCCCGGATAAAGTTCTATACGTAATGCTGGAAGACGGGAAAAACGAAACGGAACGAATCACCTTCCGGGAACTTGTCAAAAGGGCCAGGATCATCGCGAAAGTTCTGAAGGAAAATGGGAAAAATGGAGACCGTGTACTTTTGCTTTTTCCTACGGGTATAGCCTTCATTACCTCCTTTTTTGCCTGTTTCTTTGCCGGGATGATCGCCGTACCGGCCTATCCTCCCCACAGGCGTAAAGCGAATCAGCGCTTTGTCAACATCCTCCTTGATGCTGACCCTGCCATCATCCTGACAAATAAATCCATTCGATCAGATCTGGAGTATTTTGACCGGGATGGTAAATATGTTGTGAGCAGATCACTGATCAATTTTGAGGAGATCGATTTTGATATGGATGTATCCTTTGATGATCCCGGAATAAGCTCTGAAGATATTGCCATGCTGCAATATACTTCCGGATCGACCGGCCGCCCGAGAGGGGTAATGATCACTCACGGGAACATCATGCATAATTCGGAATGCATTCGGAGGTCGTTTGGCTTCGATGAGCAACTGCGCGGTATGAACTGGTTGCCGAACTTTCATGATATGGGCCTGATCGGCTGCCTGATCCAGCCTGCTTATGTCGGGGGCATGAACCACATCATTCCTCCCCTTAAATTCTTGCAGCATCCCCTCGAATGGCTGAAAAGCATTGGGACTTACCGGGCGAATAATGCCGGAGGACCAAACTTCGCCTTCGAACACTGCCTTGAACGGATCAGCGACGAAGAACTTGAAGAACTCGACCTCAGCAGCCTTTCGACCATGTATTGCGGTGCGGAACCCATACGGGAGGAAAGCCTTGTGCGCTTTGCAGAAGCCTTCAAGCCTGCTGGTTTCACGCCAGGGCAGTTCTATCCCTGCTATGGGCTGGCCGAATCTGTACTGATCCTTACCGGTGGAGATCACAGCAAGGAACCGGTTTTCCTGGAACTTGATGCCCGGGCACTGGAAAATAACAAAGTAAAAATTGCTGAAGCCGGAAATGATCGCAGAAGCCTTACATCCTGCGGATTTCCCTGGATGGGTATGAGCATTGCGATCGTGGACCCTGATGCAATGACCTTGACCCCACCAGGGGAGATCGGGGAGATCTGGGCCAAAGGGCCTTCGGTGGCCAAAGGATACTGGAACGATGCGCAAGGGACTGAACAGACCTTCAATGCCTATATCAAAGATACGGATGATGGCCCCTGGCTGCGAACCGGCGACCTCGGGTTCATCCATGAGGGGCAATTGTATGTCAGCGGCAGGCTGAAAGACCTCATCATCATCCGCGGGAGTAATTTTTTCCCGAACGATATTGAATTCAGTCTCGAAAATGCCCATGAAGCCATACGGAAAAATGCTACTACTGCTTTTTCCGTCGATAGTGAGGCCGAAGAAAAACTGGTGCTGGTGGCCGAAGTAGAGCGTACCTTCATGCGGAACCTGCCGGAAGATGAGATTTTTGAAGCCATCCGTACTGCAGTAATTACCGAGCATGGCATACAGCCCCATGCCATTGCCCTGATCCGAACCGGCAGTATCCTGAAAACTTCCAGCGGGAAAATCCGGCGCTATGCCGTAAAAAAAGCCTGGCTAAATGATGAGCTGACCATCGTAGCTGCATGGAAAATGAAGAAAGAAACAGGAAACATGAAAAAGCCCATCGGCTACCGGCCTGAATTTCTCCGCGAATGGATGATCAACTGGATGGCTCAGAACCTCGAGATCGATCCTGCCGCCATTGATCCGGGCAAGCCTGTTTCCGCCTACGGCCTGGACTCCATCGCAGCCGTCAGCCTCGAACGTGACGTGAATAAACAATTCGGGGTGGAATGGCCCATCGAATCCTTCCTGATGGATAAAAGCATTGAACAATTGGTGGAAGAGGGAATGAGGATGTTACATTCTAAAACCTGACATCACATCCTGCCCAGCTGACTCCAACGCCAAATCCCGCCAGGATAATGGTGTCGCCACGATCAATCCTGCCATCTTCAATGGCATGGTATAAAGCAATGGGAATGGTGGAGGAAACCGTGTTTCCGCATTCTTCGAGCTGAAACACTTGTTTTTCTGCCGGGATCTTCATTTTTCTGAAGATGCTTTCCAGGATGATCCTGTTGGCCTGGTGAAGCACATAATGCTTGATGTCGTCTGCACTAAGGCCGGCCTTTTCAAGAAGTTGCCGGATTATGGCAGGGGTCTTTTCCACGGAGAAATTGAAAACGGCGGCCCCGTTCATGTAAAAATTGCGGTCGTTACGAACATTGCCGTTGGCATCAAAGCGGTCTTCCGCCTTGTATTTCCAGTCGGGATAGCGTGCGCCTCCGTATTTAATGATAATGGTTTCAAAGGCTTTGCCGTCCGTCCCGAATACAAAATTACCTATTCCTGATTCCGGGCTTTCACTGTTGTCGGATACCAGTGTAGCTGCTGCCCCGTCGCCGAAAATGGCTTTATTGCTTTTATCGAGGGGGTGGATGAGCTCAGAAATATTCACCGAGGTGAGTAAGAGCACATTTTTGGCATTCCCGGTGGAGATGAGTCCGTTGGCTATACTCAAACTGTAAATAAAGCCCGTGCATCCCTGGTTGATATCAAGGCTGCCGGCCGTTTCCGGGACCCCCAGGCGGTCCTGCAGTATGCAGGCTGTTGAAGGGGTGATGTAATCCGCTCCCTGGGCACAAAAAATGATGTGGTCGATATCCGCGGGGCGGATGGCATGTTCGGAAAACAGTTTCTTCGCGGCATGAAAAGCCAGGTCGGCGGCGGTTTCTTCCTCCGGGGCAATATGCCTTTTCTTTACCCCGGTAAGGCGGGTCAGGTCGTCGATCTTGAGATCGGGAAATTCCTTTTGCAGATCCTCATTGCTCAGGACCTGTTCGGGGAGATAATAGCTTATGGCTTTAATGTAGCTTTTCATGACTATTGGCCTCCAGTGGCTTTTATATATTTATCGCGGTAAAACTCGGCTTTTTCCATCTCGTCCTGGTCGAGGTAGTACTGCGACAGGAAGGCAAAGACCTCCGGCCGTGTATTCCTTTTGGCGGCTTCCTCGTAACTTTCCACGGCTTTCAGTGTATCACCGCTCAACATATAATAATTACCAAAACTAACGTAGGGCAAAGCTTCCATGGGGTCGATACGGATGATCTCCATATTCAGCTCAATGGCCTCCTGCTGATATCCCTGGTGGAACTTCAGGTCGGCCAGTCGCGAACGCGGATTGATCACTTTCGGATTATACTCGATGCATTTCTCGTAAAAATAGCTTGCCGAATCATACTTGCCGATAAACTCATAGGTCAGCCCGAGGTTGAACAATGCTTTCCCGTCGCCGGGTTCAATCTCAATGGCCTTTTTGAAACTGCTGATGGCCGAACGTTTGTATTGTATGAATTTTGCAGTATCACCGCTCGCAGCCAGGTGCTCGGCAATGCGCGGATTGTTGTAGATCATGCCCAGGTTCTTCCAGGAAGAGGCATGCCCCTGCCAGATCTCCACGGCGCGGGTGAAATGATAAATGGCTTTTTCAATGTCGGGCATGAGGAACTTGGCCACATTTACCTGCTTGGCCAGTTCCCGCTCGACCGTGCGCATAATGCTGGTTCCCCTGAGATCGTGCGCCTTTACCGAATTATCCAGGTATTTCATGTCGGCACGGTACAGGCTGGTATCCGAATACCAGCGCTGGTTACGCACAATGGTTTTGTAAGAATACGGAACCAGGATGATACCGACCAGCAGCATGGCAAAAAATACACGTGCGGATTTGTTCTGTTTGCTTTCCGGCTTTGCTTTGAACAGGATAAAAACGGCCCAGGCCAGTACCAGCACAAAACCCAGCGAGGGGGCCAGCAGAAATCGCTCGGCAATGATGCCCGGGGCCGGGCGCACGATATTGCTGAACATGGCAATGGTGAGCAGGTAAAACAGAATGGCAAACGAAAGCACATGTTTTTGCCTGAGTTTCATGATGGCTACAACGAGAATGCCAATGTGGCCGAGAATGCTTAGGATCACCACGGGATTCCCCAGGTTCACCACCGGAACCATATCGTAACCATAATAATACAGCAATGGATGGGGGATAAGCAGGATCTTGAAATAATAGCCCAGGCTGTACATACCTGTTCCCAGGATATACCAGATGCTGTCTTCAAAGTAGAGCGGGTTTTCAACCATGCTGAAATCCCTGACCCGCTCCAGGAAAAAGAAGGGCACCATCCCTCCCAGGATGATCATCAGGGTGATCAGCCCGGTGATCGTCAGGATCTTTTTGGGTTTCATATCGGTGAAAAACCAAAAGACCAGGGGGAAGACGAACCAGAAGGCCAGGGCCGTTGGTTTCGACAGGAAGGCCAGCACGTACAGCAACAGGCCCGTAACCAGGAAAATGATCTTATTCCGGTCGTGGTATTTTAACAGCATTTGCAAAGTGAGCAGGGAAAAGATCATGCTCAGCATCTCATCGCGGTTCTTCAGGCTGGCCACTACTTCGGTGTGCACCGGATGGGCAATAAATAACAGGATGACCGCGAAGGGGAACCAGATGGAGTAGTCTTTAAAAAAGCGCCGGAGCAGGCTGTACAGGATCAGTACCAGGGTGAGGTAAATCAGGATGTTGATCATGTGTCCGGCTACGGGGTTCATTCCGAATATACTGTATTCCAGGGCAAAAAGCAGGCGTACTACCGGCCGGTATCCATAGGATTTATCCAGTTGACCATCTACGTCCCTACTGGTGTAGGTCGTGGTGAAGATATCGCCGATGGCGCCGATGCCTTCCTCTACCAGCTGGGCGTCTTGTCCCTTTATAATATAATCATCAAGAGAATACTGGTTTCGCAGGGTGTTCCCGTAAAGAATAAAGGTGAAGGCCACGATCAGGAGAATGAAAATATTCCTGGTGGTCTTGCTCATATCTGTGCTAATGGCTTCTTGCTTTACAGCGGATGATTTGCCCATGATGATCTGTTTATGCTTTAAAATGCAAAAATAGTGATTTCAGCCTAAGGCGATTTAGCCTTAACAAAGCTTAACACTTTATGGGTTCCGGGTCCCGGATCCCGGGTCCCGGATAATGGATTCATTCATCAAAAAATCTTTCTGGCGAAACCTTCGATGCTTTTGAGGCATTGCTTGCGGGCTTCGATATGCCCCATATGCCCCACATTGTTCAGCACGAGGATCTCGCTCACGGTGGGCAAGGAGGCCTGTACCAGTGTTTTCTCAAAGGGGATCCGGCTATCCTGCTTGCCCAGAATGAAGAGCACCGGGACTTTCGCATTGATGAGAACATCGAGCTGGTCGTTCCGGTATTTCATGCCTTCCAGGGCAGCGATGATCGCTTTCTGGGAGGTTTTCATGGCATCTTCATAAAGTTGCTTAATTTGCTTTTTATTGGCTTCCACGTTTTCGGGTGCGAAAAGATTCGGAAAGAAATTGAAAATAAATCCGCTTTTATTGGCTAAAATGGCGTCAATGGCTTTGTTGCGGTTCACCTTGGCTTCGGGGGTGTCGGCCAGGGCATGGGAATGCAGCAGGCCGAAACCTTTCAGTTTACCGGCGTATTTCCTTGCAAAAGCCAGGGTAACATAGCCGCCCATAGAGTGGCCGATCATCAGGCATTGTTTCACATCCCTTTCTTTCAAAACCTTATTCACGGCCGAGGCCATCTGTTCCATCAAATGTACCCGGTGCAGGCATTCGCTGCCGCCAAATCCCGGCAGGTCGACCGAGATCACGCGGTAATGTGCGGAGAGCTTGCCGGAAAAATAATCCCACATGCTCATGTTTTCCATAAAACCATGCAGGAAAACGATCACCGGGCCCTGTCCCACGTCGCGGAACCTGATCTTCTTTTTCTTATAGAGAATCTTAGCAGTCATGAAAATTATTTGCTATTGTCGGGATTCTTTTTGTTTTCCTTTCGCTCTGCTTCGAATTGCTTCAATTGCTCTTTTCGTTCTTTCTCTTTTTTAACAGCCAGCCATATATGGATGGGCATGTTAATGAAAAGCATCAACAGGAATCCGAGCAGGGCCGGATACAGCGCATATTCCTCCGCGGTGAAATACAATACCGCCGATGCCAGGATGAGAGCTGCTGCGGCGATGCGCACGAGGTTCATGGTTCTGATTGCCTGTTTTACCGTCATAAGCCTGTTATTTTCCCATTGTTTCCTCAACTTCCGCAACCGTCTTCGGTATGGGTTTGCCCAGCACTTTGTGGCCGTTGTCGGTTACGAGGATATCATCTTCAATCCTGATGCCGCCAAAGTCTTTGAAGGTTTCCACCTTGTCGTAGTTGATGAATTCCGTGAATTTCCCTTCTTTTTTCCAGAGGTCGATAAGGGCGGGGATGAAGTAGCATCCGGGTTCGTCGGTCATAACGTATCCCGGCTTCAGGATCTTCCCGAAACGCAGGAATGCCAGTCCGAACTGATCGCTGCGCTGCACACTGTCATCATAACCGACGTAGTTTTCGCCCAGGCCTTCCATATCATGTACATCGAGCCCCATGGCATGACCCAGCCCGTGGGGGAAGAAAAGGGCATGGGCGCCCTGGCTCACGGCTTCGTCAATATCGCCTTTCATTATGCCAAGATCTTTGAGCCCCTGGGCAATAATGCTGGCTGCCTGCAGGTGAACTTCCTTATACGAAATTCCTGGTTTGATCATCTCAATGGTATCCATATTGGCTTTAAGCACGATCTCGTATATGTCTTGCTGGCGGGAGTTGAACTTTCCGCCGACCGGCACGGTACGGGTGATGTCGCTGCAATAGCCCGATTGTATCTCACAACCGGCATCGGTGACCATCATTCTTCCTTCTTTAAGAAGATTATGGTGATGATGATTGTGTAGTGTTTGTCCGTCAACGCTGAGGATCACCGGGAAGGAAACCGGTCCGGCATGGGCGAGTGCGATGCCTTCGATGGTTCCTGCGATCTCCTGTTCCACAACACCCGGCATGGCCATCTTCATGGAAGTGGTATGCATAAGCCAGGCTACGTCAACGGCTTTTTCGATCTCGGCAATTTCCAGCTCGCTTTTGATCTCACGCATGCTGACCACGGCTTTGATCAGTTCTTCGGAAACATATTTTTTGATCTCCCCGTGGGCCATGCCGAAAATGCTTTCGAGGGCCAGCCAGCGGTCGCCGCGGTAAGGGGGCAGGATATGCACCTGGCGGCCCTTGCCGATCGCTTCCTGGATATAATTGCCCAGTTTGGTGTTTGAAAGCGTATATTCGGTACCGCATTCAGCAGCCTGGTCTTTCATCAGGGGTTGAGGNNGGCCCATCCAGATGATGTCGTCCATGGTAACGTCGTCGCCCACCAGGATATCTTTGCCCTCATCCACATCGATGATCCCGTTCAGTCCGTCATGCTTATGACCGAAATAATACAGGAAATCGCTGTCCTGGCGGTAATGATAGGTGTTGGCGGGATAATTCATGGCAGCTTCGGCATTGCCCGGAAGCAGTACCACGCCACCGCTAAGTTTTTCTCTCAGCTGCTTTCTGCGTGCAGCATATATTTCTGCGTTGAACATATTGTTGTGTTTTATTAATGATTACTCATAGGGAATCACAAAGGTAGTAAAATGGTATCAGGTAGGAGGTATAAAGTATCAGGTACAAGGTACAAGGTGCAGGGTGCAGGGAGT
>NPID01000458.1_pt1 | contig 10734 bp, 8 predicted proteins | sample 8637491 | NCBI WGS metagenome assembly NPID01 (sample SAMN07420843, study PRJNA396082) | bioreactor metagenome | isolation source: sample BA6 brine-fed electro-methanogenic bioreactor BA | place: Japan: Kochi | collected 2016-06-14 | reverse complement strand
TCTGGACCGAAACCCAGTTGATCGAGGGCAACTGCCCCGATTGCGGTCGGCCCACCGACAAGCTCAAGGAAGAGTCTTACTTTTTCCGCATGAGCAAATACCAGGACGCCTTGCTGCGCCATATCGAGGAAAACCCCGAATTCATCCAACCCAGGACCCGCCGCAACGAAATTCTGAATTTCGTCCGCGAAGGTCTGCGCGATCTGTCGATCTCCCGGACGACCTTTTCCTGGGGGATCCCGGTCCCCGAAAATGAAAAGCACGTCATCTACGTCTGGTTCGATGCCCTGACCAACTACATCACCGCGCTTGGCTACCCCGATGACAGCGACGGTCATTTCACCAAGTTCTGGCCGGTCGATGCCCACGTCATCGGCAAGGACATCCTGCGCTTTCATACCGTGTACTGGCCGACCTTTCTGCTGGCGGCCGGGCTGCCGCTGCCGAAGAAGGTTTTCGCCCACGGGTGGTGGACGGTGGAAGGCCAGAAGATGAGCAAGAGCCTGCGCAACGTGGTCGAGCCCAACATGCTGATCGACAAGTACGGGGTCGACGCCATTCGCTACTTCCTGCTCCGGGAGGTTCCCTTCGGTCTGGACGGCGACTTTTCGCACTCGGCGCTTATTCACCGCATCAACTCCGACCTGGCCAATGACCTCGGCAACCTGCTAAGCCGCTCCACCGCCATGGTCAACAAGTATTTCGGCGGCACCCTGCCCCACCCCGGCGCTGCCACGGAGATCGATCAGAACTTCATCGACCGGTTTCCCCAAGCCGTAAAATCCGTCGATCAGCATATGAACGACCTGGCCTTCAACAAGGCCCTTCAGGCGATCTGGGAACTGGTCGGCGCTGCCAACAAATACATCGACGAAACCGCTCCCTGGGCATTGGCCAAGGATGAGAGCCAGAAGGAGCGGCTCGGCAGTGTGATGTATAATTTGCTTGAGGCGGTGCGAATGATCGCCCTGTTGGTCGGCCCCTTCATGCCGGATACCGGCGCGGCCCTCCTTGGTGCCCTCGGTTGCGACTCCGAAGACCTCACGCTCGAAGGTCGTGACGGCTGGGGTGGCCTTCATCCCGGAACCGCCATCGCCAAGGCAGCCCCCTTGTTTCCGAGAATCGAGATCGAATAAGGCGATTTCTCGAATCCAATCGATTCTTTCCCAGGGGCGCCCGGCGCCCCTTGTTTTTTGAGAGTAACGCCATGTCCGATACCCTGCCGCCCCTGATCGATACCCACGCGCACCTGGACAGCAACCAGTTCGCCCTGGACCGTGAAGAAGTCATCACCCGTGCCCTGCAGAGCGGCATCAGCCATATGCTGACGGTCGGCTGCGACCTCGAAAGCTCCCGGCAGAGCCTGGCCATCGCCAAGGACCATCCCACCATCTATGCCGCCGTGGGAATTCATCCCCACGATGCCGGCCAGGCCACCGACGAAGGGCTCGACAGGCTTCGCGAATTGATTGAAAATGAACCGAAAATCGTGGCCGTCGGTGAAATCGGGCTCGACTATTACCGCGACCGCTCCCCCCGCGATACGCAGCGAAAGGCCTTCCGCCGCCAGCTTGCCCTGGCCCGCGAGGTCGGGAAACCGGTCATCATTCACGACCGTGAGGCCCATGAGGATGTGCTGAACATTCTGCAAGAAGAGCAAATCAGCCAAATCGGCGGGGTTCTGCACTGTTTCAGCGGCGACCTGAAGATGGCCCGTACCTGCGTCGACCTGGGTCTCTACATCTCCTTTCCCGGCACCATCACCTATCCCAAAAACGAAGCTGCTCGCGAAGTGGTCAAGGGGGTTCCCATCGATCAGATGCTGGTCGAAACCGACTGCCCCTACCTGGCCCCGCAAAAATATCGCGGCAAGCGCAACGAGCCTGCCTTTGTCCGGCACACCGCCGAGATGATCGCCGATATCAAGGGTCTTTCGATCGAGGATGTCGCCCGGATCACCACCCTCAATACCTTTAACCTCTTCGGAATCGGCGAGGTCGACCAGAGCACCAAAATCGCCTACCGGATTCGCAATTCCCTCTACCTCAACATCACCAACCGCTGCACCAACTCCTGTATCTTCTGCGCCAAGTTCAAAGACTTCACCGTCAAGGGGCATCAGTTGCGCCTCGACCATGAACCTTCGGCCGCTGAGGTCCGCCAGGCCATCGGCGATCCGACCGCTTATGCAGAAGTGGTTTTCTGCGGCTACGGCGAGCCGTTGATCCGCCTCGACCTGATCAAGGACCTGGCCGGATGGCTCAAAACACAGGGGGTCAAGGTGAGGATCAACACCGACGGCCAGGCCAACCTGGTGCATGGCCGCAACATCCTTCCCGAGCTGGACGGACTGGTCGACGCGGTCTCGGTTTCTCTCAACGCGCCCGATGCCGCCACCTACCAGCACTGGTGCCGCTCGCGCTTCGGCGAGCAAGGGTACCAGGCGGTCAAGGATTTTCTCGCGGCGGCCAAACAGCACATTCCCGAGGTCATCGCCAGCGCCGTCACCCTGCCCGGCATCGACATCGATGCCTGCCGCCGTGTCGCCGAGGAACTGGGAGTTGCCTTTCGGGAGCGGGAATATAACGAGGTCGGCTAGGTACTTACTCTGGATGCTCTTTAACCAGCCACTGAGAAAAACCGGAAAGATGGATTAATCTTCACCCAGGTTGGACCACTTTTGAACCCTTACTATGGAACCGGTAGTAAATGTAGGGGCAGGCCCCTGTGCCTGCCCTGGGCGGCCACGGGGGTCTGCCCCTACGACAGGATCTGCCTGTTTAATCAGTTGACCAATATGAAAAAGCCCGCCCCCCGAAAATCAGGGGGCGGGCTTTTTCATTGGTTTGTTGTCGGGTATTTATTCCGGCACGGAGAGCGGATCGGTGAGTTCTCCCTCTTCGTTCCTGACCGGACGCCCTTTGGGAAGGACCAGATTGAGGACCACCCCGAGGACGCCGGCAAGGCCGATGCCGCCAAAAGACACGGAGCCGAAACTGAACTGCATGCCGCCGATGCCGAAAACAATAACCAGGGCGACGATGATCAGGTTGCGGGCTTCGAGCAGGTCCTGGCCGGCCCGCACCAGGGTATTGAGGCCAACGACCATGATGGCGCCGAAAAGAAGTAGCATGATGCCCCCCATGACCGGCACCGGGATGGTCTGCAGCAGAACCCCGACCTTGCCGACAAAAGCGAGCAGGATGGCGCAGATCGAAGCCCAGGTCATGATCGCCGGATTGAAGACCTTGGTCAGGGCGACGGCGCCGGTGACTTCCGAGTAGGTGGTGTTGGGGGGGCCACCCAGGCAGGAAGCAAGAGAAGTCGCGATGCCATCCCCCATCAGGGTCCGATGGACCCCCGGGTCTTTGAGATAGTTCTTGCCGGTGACCGAACTGATGGCCAAAACGTCACCGAAATGCTCGATGGCCGGGGCGATGGCGACAGGAATCATGTAGAAGATGGCGGCGGTGTTCCATTCGGGGAGGACAAAGTCGGGAATGCGCAGCCAGGGGGCTTCGGTCACCGCGTTGAAATCGACCAGGCCGTAAAAGATCGAAGCGATGTAGCCGACGATGATGCCGCAGAGAATCGGCACGAGCCGGATCATGCCGCGCCCGAGCAGGGAAGCTGCCATGGTGGTGGCCAAGGCGGCCATAGAGATGATGAGGGCCTGGTTCTCCGGGACCAGCACGGCGCTGCCGTCGCCAGTGCGTCCCATCGCCATGTGCACCGCTACCGGAGCCAGGATCAGGCCGATGACCATGATCACCGGGCCGGTGACGATCGGCGGGAAGACCCGTGAAATGACCTGGCTGCCGCGGAACCTGACCACCAGGCTGAGAAGCACGTAGAAAAGGCCGGCCGCCGCCAGGCCACACATGGTGCCGGGAATCCCCCAGGTCTGTATCCCGTAAATGATGGGTGCGATAAAGGCAAAGGAGGACGCCAGAAAGACCGGCACCCTTCCTTTGGTGATGATCTGAAACAGCAAAGTGCCGCAGCCTGCGGTAAAAAGTGCGACGTTGGGATTGAGCCCGGTCAGCAAGGGCACCAGAACCAGGGCGCCGAATGCGACGAAAAGCATCTGGGCGCCGAGCAGGCTGTCCTTGAAACGAAAATGGTAGCTGGTAGTACCGGGATTTTTAGGCATGGTTTTCCTCTTTGCAGCCGTGGCCGATGGCTGAAGCTCCGAAGCGGATCTTTATTTGGTGCCGAAAATCTTGTCCCCGGCGTCGCCCAGGCCCGGCAGAATATAGCCGTGTTCGTTGAGTTTTTCGTCGATGGATGCAACGAAAATATCGACGTCGGGATGGGCGGTTCGCAGCCGTTCGATCCCCTCGGGGGCCGCCACCAGGAAAAGCCCCTTGATACTTTTGCAGCCGGCCGCCTTCAGCATCTCGATCGCCGCCACCACGCTGCCGCCCGTGGCCAGCATGGGATCGAGAATCAGGGCGGTGCGATCGCGCATCTTGCTCGTGAATTTCTTGAAGTAGGTGACCGGCTCCATCGACTCTTCGTCACGGTAGAGCCCGACCACGCTGACCTTGGCACTGGGAATCAGGTCGAGGACGCCATCCATCATGCCGAGCCCCGCGCGAAGAATCGGCACCACGGTAATCTTTTTCCCCTTGATCTTTTCGACCACTACCGGTCCGGCCCAACCCGTGATCGTCTCTTCCTCCGTCTCCAGATCCTGGGTCGCTTCATAGGTCAGCAACCTGGCTACTTCGGAGGCCAAGTCTCTGAAATCCTTGGTACTGATGGTTTTTTTACGCATGAGGCCGAGTTTGTGCTTGACCAGAGGGTGGGTCACTTCGATAACAGCCACAGGATTCTCCTTTGGATGAGAATTGCCGACCCGCTTATTCCTGGCGGGCGGCTGGTCTTACGGCAAAGCAGAATATCCTTTATGGCGCCGGCCGGTCAAGCCACTTGACCTTAAAATTAAACAACCAGTTTCCGGAATATTGAACTCTTATCCGGCAATTTTCCTTCGCAAAAAAAGCGGGCCATCCGGCCCGCCTTTTTCGAATCAGTCTTTACCGGCAACCACCGGTTCTAGAGGTCGACATCGCGACCGAACTGTTTGTATTCATCCAGATTGCTGAACTCCCCCCAGGCCAGAAATTGATTCGGCGCATTCACGAAATCGTAGACATTGTGAATGATTTCAAAGTGTTTTTTCTCCTCTTCAGCGATTCGGAGAAGCAGGCGCTTTACATCTGCATTTTTTTCTTTCTCTGCCGCGTCCTCATAGAGTTTGACCCCTTCAGCCTCAATTTTCAGGGCATATTGGTATCCATCCAGGTCTCCATGAATGTTGTCGAGGGAAGGTTTCTGCTTCAACAGTGCGGCAAACACGCTTTGGGCATTATCCAGAGCTCGGGAATCCTCCATGGTGGTCGCCTGGGATTGGGCCTTGAGGGCCTCGAAGAGGTGGAAGTGCTTGTTCTCATCGGCAGCCAGATCCATGAAGATTCTCTTGATGCCCTCCACGTTGCTTTTCTCCGCCAACTGCTTGTAAAAAGCTTCGGCGTCGGTTTCCATTTTCATGGCGAAATCAAAAACATTCATTCCTACCTCCACTTCGGCTGGGGTTCAGGTAACAAGGATTCAGGCATATTGATAATGCCGTGAGATTCCAGTACTTGCCGGCAGGCATTGGATTCAGGCCGGGCATGGGTCGCATATACGACTTTAACTTGCGATCAAACCCTGTCAAGCCCGCCAGCTTGACTTGCAGGTCCTGAAAACTCAAAAGGCGCCCTGCGATGGGGCGCCTTTTGAGCTACTTTTGATCTAAAATGGCATGAATTATCAATCGACGGCGGACTGAAGAATTTTCTGCTTGCGTTCCTTGAGAATCGCGGCATGACGATCCTCTTCCGCGGCCAGCCAGGTAAAGGCCTCTTGGCCGTCTTTGGTTCGCGCGTTTCTGGCGGCGGCGTGAAAATACTCAGCAAATTTTTCTTCGGCTTCGATCGCCAGATCGAGGGCTTTCAGATCGGAATCCTCAGCTTCGAGGACGGTCTCCAGACGTTCAGGTGACGGAAAGATCTCGCTGTCGGAGAACCGGCGCAGGTAAGGAAGAAATTGTTCCTCCTCCTCCCAGAAAGCGCCATCTTCGTACTTGGGCGCCAACTCCTGCAAAGTCTTGAGGTGCTGGACCTCGTCCTGTGACAGCCAGCTGAACAACTCCCTCGCCAATTCGCTTTTGGCCTTTTGGGCCATGGTGGAATAAAACCGGTGACCGTTTTTCTCGACCTCCATGGCCGCCCGAATTACCTCGAAACCACTGTAATCCTCTACACCCGTCATCAAGTAGACTCCTGAATTGAATTTTGATTTTTTTAGCCCAAAGCGACCTCGGCTGTCAATTGCCGAAGAATCCTTTGAGGGTATCCTTCAGCATCTTTTTCGCCGGTTCTTCGGCGGCAGGCTCCGCCCCGGGCTCGGTCTTGGAAGGAGCGAGCTTGTCAAAGATTTTTTCCTGCAGCTTCTGTTCGATCTTTTCCCGGGCTTTTTCCTTGACCTGCTGTTCGACCGCCGAGGTATCGAGAGCGAAGCTCGGACTTGTCGCGGTGCCGGTCACCTTGAGGGGAACCTGCGCCCAGCCTTCCTGATCCTTGAGAAATTTGGTCAACGTGCCCTTGCTGTCGAGCTTCTGGGTCAATTCCGGTGCCAGCCGCGCGTCGAGTGCCACGTCGAGAGAACCGTCCAGCCCCACCGTTCCGGTCGGCGCCGCCCGCACCTGGTTGCCAGCGAACTCACTGTTCAGATTGATCTTGCCGTTCTTGACGGTAAAAGAGGACTTGGCCTGTTGAAACCGCAGCACCCGAAGCTCTTCCAGGTTGAGGTAATCGGCCAGGCCCTGAACGAGGCCGGCGCCGGTCAGCTTGCCGTCGGCCAGTAGCAGCTTGCCCTGACCCGACAGATTTTTTCTGATGGCTTCAGGCAGGGTGCCGCTGCCGCTGAAATCGCCGTTGAGATCGAGGGTGCCGAATACGGTGCCGGCGGCCTTGGGGACGAAGGCTGCGACAAAGGGGTCGGCCTTGACGCCCTGGATAGCGAGTTGCGTCGAGTAGGCCAGCCCTTTTTTTCGCAGATCCACCGTTGACTGCTTGTTGAACGTTCCGCCTGCCATATCGCCTTGGAGCTTGTCAATGGTCAATACATTATCCGCGAGCTTGAAATGCATGGCAAAATTGTCGATAGCCAGACCCTGGTAAATGGCCTGCTTCACCTCCACAGTCCCATCGACCCTGAGAGGCAGATCAAAGGGACCGATTTCCTCAGCCGGCGCGCTCCTGGCAGGTTTTACTTCCTGGCCTGCGACCGCTGCCGGACCTGCTGTCGTTTTCAGCAGCGGATCGAGCAGGAACCGGTCCGCTGTGACGGTGCTGCTGACGACCATCGGCTTGCCGGTCAGATTGGCTGCCCGAAATTTGATGATTGCCTGATTATCGCCCAGGGTCAGCTGCAGGTTATCGGTACTGACCGCATCGCTTTTGAGTACCAACAGGCCACTGAGTGCCGGCCGGACGCCGCCGGCGGTGGCCTGCACCGAATCAAGACGGATGTCGCCGTCGCTGAGCAGCTTCACCGGTTCGGCGGTTGAGCCGGCAAGGTGAAGGCGGGCATTGACCACGCCGGCGGGATTCAGGTCATCGAGGTCCTTGACCAGCCCTTTGGGCACCGCCGCAATGGCGTTGCGCAAATCCAGGTCGGGCAAACCGACGGTCACGTCCACCACAGGACTCGTGGCGTAATTTTCAACCTTGCCCGCAATATTCACCTGAATGCCGTTGAGCATCGCTTTGGCACTGTCGATCTGGATCTTTGAACCGGCAAGATCCGCTTTCACGGCATAGTCGAGCTTGACGTTGGTATCCTTGAGCGGCGCATCCTTCATGGCATCCAGGACCAGGTCGATTTCATTCAGGGCAACCGAGCCGCTGGAGTCAACCGCCTGGGGCCCGCCTTCGGCAGTAAGATCCAGGCTGACCTTGAGCGAACCGAGCTTGCCGGGCAGCTGGTCTCTGAAATAGGGGGCGAAGGCGGTCAAGTCGAAGCCGGCGAGGTTGATCTTGACCTTGCCGCGCTGAGCTTCGATGTCGGCTTCTCCCTCCACCGCAAGAGCCGAACCGTTGATATTGGCTTTGATACTGAAAGGGAAACGCTTGTCCAGAGAGATATCCCGGGCGGCGACCTCCAGATTGCTCAATTTGTAACGGTAAGGAGCCTCGGTCTTCATGCCGAAATCGAGGAACAGCAGTTGGCCGCCGGAAATCGCCACCTCGGAAACCAGCAGATCAATGGGCGCGCCTCGGTCTTCGGGTTTCGGCTCGACGGCTTCGGGCGCGTCCCCTGCTTTTTCCGCTCCGGCCAGGTCACTGAAATTGAACCGTTGATCTTCCAGCCTGGCCACCCGGATCGTCGGCCCATCGAGTCGCACCTGATCGACGATCACCCGGCCGAACAGCAAGGGCCAGAACCGGTAGCGAAGCACCATCTGCTTGGCCTCGATAAACGCATCCTCCCCTTCCCGCTCCCTGATCACCAGGTCCTTCAGAGCGATACCGGAAAACAGGCTCACCTCGATATCACCGAGCGCCACTTCCCGATGCAGGGCCTCCTGAGCCAGAGGCAGAACCGTTTCCCTGACCCGTTCGGGGGTAATGAGTATTTTGGCCAGAACCACCAGCGCGATCACCAGAACGGCGGCGACCGCGAAAACGATTCCGAGGATATTACCGAGTTTTTTCATGCCTTCCTCCGGATAGGAAAAAATATAAAGAGGACCGTCGATACGAAATCCCAAACTTACCGATCGTCGAGAGGGTCGTCGAACCCGGCGATTGCCAACACCGCGCGCCACTGGGTTTCGGTCACCGGCTGCACCGAAAGGCGGTTGCCTTTCTTCAGGACCTCCATGGAGCCGAGCACCGGGTGAGCCTTCAGATCATCGCGGGTCAGCGGTGCGGGAAGTGACCGCAGATACTGCACGTCAACCATATACCAGGTCGGCTTCTCTTCGGTAGCCCGCGGATCAAAGTGGTCCGAACGGGGATCGAGTGCCGTATGGTCGGGATACCCCTCCCTGACCACCCGGGCCAGGCCGACAATGGCCGGCTCTTTGATGTTGCTGTGGTAAAAAAGCACCCCGTCCCCGGTTTTGACCTCGTCCCTGAGCCGGTTGCGCGCCTGGTAATTGCGTACCCCGTCCCAATGCTCGGTTTGTTCCGGGCATTTTTTCAAATCGTCAATGGAAAAACAGTGAGGCTCGGATTTCATCAACCAGTAACGTCGCTTTCGCTCCGTCATCCATCCTCCTCGAAAAAAAACATGTTTTTTTAAAATTTGACCTCGGTCAAGGTTGCCCGGTCCGCATAAGCGTATCTTAGCCTCAACAAAGCGCAAGACACGTAAATTATACCTCAATTTTTACTGGCATGCGCCGCATTCGGCGCACCCGGGCGTAGGGGAAAAGGCCGCGTCGCCACCCAAAATCCACAAGGAGAGCACATGAACAAGATTCTGAAGTTTTTTGGTCTGTCAAAGGATTCAACCACCAACCCCACCAAGGAGGAAAACATGTTTTGCTTTCAGTGCGAGCAGGCAGCCAACGGCGGCTGCACCAAGATCGGCGTCTGCGGTAAGCAGCCGGATGTCGCCGCCCTGCAGGACCTGCTGGTCTATGCCCTCAAAGGCGTTGCCTTCTATGCCAACGAAGCCCGCAAGGCCGGGAAAAAGGACGTGGAGATCGACCGCTTCATGATCGAAGGGCTTTTCACCACGGTAACCAACGTCGACTTCGACGCCGAGGCGATTGCCAAGATCCTCCGCAAAGCTGCGGTCATCAAGGAGCAGGCCAAGGCCCTGGCCGGACCGGTCAGCGCAGCGATCCCCGAACCCGCCCAGTGGCAGCCCGCGGCCGATACCGTCGGCCTGGTGAAGCAGGGCGAAGCCCACGGCGTGAAGAGCGACGACATCGACCCGGACGTCAAGTCGGTCCAGGAGATCCTCGTCTACGGCATGAAGGGCTACGCCGCCTACGCCGACCATGCCCTGATTCTCGGCCGCGAGAGCGACGAAATCTACGCATTCACCCACAAGGCCCTGGCCGCCACCCTCGACAGGAACCTCGGCCTGATGGATTTCGTCACCCTCGCCATGGAGTGCGGCCGCATCAACCTGGTCACCATGGAATTGCTCAACAAGGCCCACACCGACAGCTACGGCCACCCGGTACCGACTCCGGTTCAGCTCGGCACCAAGGCCGGCAAGGCGATCCTGGTCACCGGTCACGACTTGAAGATGCTCGAGGAACTGCTCAAGCAGACCGAGGGCAAAGGGATCAACATCTACACCCATGGCGAGATGCTTCCGGCCCACGGCTATCCCGGGCTCAAGAAGTATTCCCACCTGGCGGGCAACTTCGGCGGTGCCTGGCAGGATCAGGCCAAGGAGTTCGTCAACTTCCCCGGCGCGATCATCTTCAACACCAACTGCATTCAGCGTCCGGCCGACAGCTACAAGGACCGCCTCTTCACCTGGGGCCTGGTACAGTGGCCCGACGTCAAGCACGTCGACGGCTGGGACTTTTCCGAAGTCATCAACAAGGCCCTCGAATGCGACGGCTTCCCGGAGAACCCCGGCAAGGAGATCCTCACCGGCTTCGGTCACAATGCGGTGCTCGGCGTGGCTGACAAGGTCATCGAAGCGGTCAAG
>NPID01021945.1_pt1 | contig 10749 bp, 9 predicted proteins | sample 8637491 | NCBI WGS metagenome assembly NPID01 (sample SAMN07420843, study PRJNA396082) | bioreactor metagenome | isolation source: sample BA6 brine-fed electro-methanogenic bioreactor BA | place: Japan: Kochi | collected 2016-06-14 | reverse complement strand
GACCTGCCGATTCACTCCGATTTCATGGCGTCTCCGCAATTCATCATGGGCTCATGACATCCTGGCCGAGTTCCTTCCACTGAGCGAGGATGTCTTCTTTGGAGAGGAAGCCCTCATGGCGGAAGAGTTCGTTGCCCATCGCGTCGTAGAAGATCTGCGTGGGGTACATGCGGATGCGATGCTCTTCGCCTGCGGTCGGTCTCTTCCAGATGTCGATCGTTTCGATGCGGAATCGCCCCTCGTATTCGCGGGCCAACTCTTCGAGGATTGGTTCCATGGTCTTGCACGGACCACAATCCCCAGCGGAGAACTCCACCAGCGACGGCAGCGGTTTGTACGGTTGCGCTGACCGATCCGCCGTCACCGCATCCGTCCGGGCCTCGTTTGGATCCGAGGCGGCAGGTTCGACAGCGGGGCGCAACGCGAGAACCCCGACGGCGACCATGCCGATCGCCGCGACAGCGATCAGGGCTTTCCACATCGCGTTCATCTTCACTCCTTGTCGTTCGGCTCAGCAGGTCGGGCTCATCAGGCCAGCAGCCGCTGGATCTCCTCGGGTGAAGGGACCTTGCCCACGACCTTGACCTGGCCATCGACCGCCAGGGCGGGCGTGAGCATGACCCCGAACGACATGATCTGGTTGAGGTCCGTCACTTTCTCGATTTCGCAGTCGAGCCCCATCGCATCGACGGCGGCTTTCGCATTCTCCGCCAGTTTCGTGCACTTGGGACATCCGGTCCCGAGAATCTGAATCTTCATCGATACGCTCCTAAAAGAAGGTGCCGAAGATCATGCCGGAGAGGGTGGCCATGAGGATGACGAGGGCGACGAAGACGAGGGTCTTCTGCGTTCCCATGACCGAGCGGATGACGAGCATGTTGGGCAGCGATAACGCGGGGCCCGCCAGGAGCAGGGCGAGGGCGGGACCTTTGGCCATGCCGGCGCCCATCAGGCCCNNGCAGGATCGGCACCTCGGTCAGGGTCGCGAAGTACATGAACGCCCCGGCGACGGCGGCGAACAGGTTCGACCAGATCGAGTTGCTGCCGACGGCGGTGTTGACCCACTCGGTGGGGATGATGCCCTCATGTCCCGGGCGGCCCAGCAGAAAGCCCGCGATCAGCACGCCCACGAATAGTAGGGGCAGAATCTGCTTGGCGAAGCCCCAGGTGGCTTCGACCCAGTCGGCGACCTCATTGCGGCTGAACCAGCGGAAGACCATGAACAGGAAGGCGGCCAGCAGGGCGGCAACCAGCACCCAGCGGAAGCGGTGGATCAGTTCGTAAAGGCTGTTCTTGCGGACCTCGCGGACGCCCTGGAGCAGTTCGGCAGGCAGTTCCTGTTTCTTGCCGGTCGTGTCGAGGATGGTTACGGTCTCGTCCGTCCGGTCCACGAGCGTTCCTTCGACCTGGTAAGTGGTCAGGCCGCCGGGACAGCAGAGAAAGACGGCGCGGACGTCGCCGCTGCGGGCCCAGTTGGCGAAGACGAGGATGCCGACCATCGAGGCGAAATAAAGGGCGTTCTTCCAGAGCGGGCGCTGCACCTCGGGTTCGGGGCTCGCCATCTGCACGTTGGCCTTGGCGGTCTCTTCCTTCCGGTAGATCAGGTGCATCAGCAGGCCGATGACGACGCTGAAGACGACGGCGCCGACGGCGCGGGCGATGCCGATCTCCAGACCCAGGACGCGGGCGGTCAGGATGATGGCGAGGACGTTGATCGCGGGCCCGGAATAGAGAAATGCGGTGGCCGGGCCCAGACCAGCGCCCATGCGGTAGATCCCCGCGAACAGCGGCAGGACCGTGCACGAGCAGACCGCCAGAATGGAACCCGAGACGGAGGCGACCCCATAGGCGAGGACCTTATTGGCGCGGGCCCCGAGGTATTTCATTACGGAGGCCTGACTGACGAAGACTGCGATCGCGCCGGCGATGAAGAAGGCGGGAACCAGGCACAGCAGGACGTGCTCGCGGGCGTACCACTTGACCAGAAACAGCGATTCCATCACGGCGCCCTGGAATCGGCTTGCGCCGACGGGGAGGTAGAAGCAGGCGAGAAAGACGCCTGCGATGAGAACGAGTTTCTTCCACTCGCTTTTCCAGTTCATTCGGAGCGTTCTCCCATCAGAGCGAGGCCATGAGTTTCTCATGCTCCTGGGCCTGGCACTGGAGCACGCGGGTGGCGCAGCCGAGGAACTCGACCACGCACGGCGTCCGCAGGGCGTAGAAGACCTTCAGGCCCTCTTTGCGATAGCTGAGGACTCCTGCGCCGACCATCACAGCGAGGTGTCGGGAGACGTTCGACCGCTCGGAGCCAATGTGCTCGGCGATGTCGCAGACACATTTCTCGCCATCCTGGAGGAAGTCGACCACAGCGACTCGCAGGGGATGGGCGATGGCCTTGGCGATCTCCGCCTGCTTTTCGAATACCAACTGTCTGTTTCGATCCATAATCCTGCCACTCCGATGCGCTGACGAGCCACCCGAGGGGCGGCGATTTGTAACTATGTGATAATATAATCACGCATTCACAGTCGTTCAACCCTCAAGTTGAGTAATTTTCTGATTCAGGGGGTGAGGTCGGTGAAGCGAGAGAAGGCAGCACGGGGATGTCAGATCGAATACTATGTCTGGTCCCCAACACCAAGTCTTACGTTGATGTTCGTATGCGAGAAGGATTCGTTCGACTATGCGGCCTGGAGCGGGGCCAAGTCGGCGTGTGTGAGGGGAGGGAAGCCTAGGTCGCGGAGGACGCGGTTGAAGACGGCCAGCGTCAGTTTCTCGGGCGCAAGAATCTCTATCCCGATCGGTCTTCCGTCCTGCGTGAAGTCAATGACGAGGCCCGGTTCGATCCGCTCGGTACGCTGGCTCTTGTCCGTCGACCGGCGCGGCAAGTAGTAGTAGGCGGCGAGGGCTCGCCCCTGTCGGTATGTCACCTCAAGGTACGATTCGTTCATATCACGATTCCCAACACGGATATGCGGTTATCACAACCAGACGTTTCGCATGGCCGTCGGGTTCTACGACGATCTCCCAGGTTCGCCGGCAATGAGTGGTCACAATGACCCACCGCCCGGCAACGACATCAGGCTTCCAGCCTTTCGGACAATCGAGCATGGTCCGCAAATCCAGTTCGGAAAACCCGCGGTCCGCTGCGCGCTTGACCAATGCTACGACGCTATGATTTGACGGTCGTTTGACGCAAGGCAAGCCGTAACAAGGAGTTACGAATATGTCGGTGTGTAACTTTGTGGGCGTTAAGACAACGAAGTGACACGCTGGTATGTTCCTATTGTGTAAGGAATTACGACCACTGCGGGCCCACAAGATGGCGTTGTAGTACTGGCAGTCCATTGAGAAAGCCTGAATCAACGGCACGAAGAGGACCCGGCGGGATCGCGAACGGGCGCAGGAGCATAGAGCGGCCATTTATTCTACGGGCGGCCGGACCGGGCCCGGCATGACAACCGCGAACGAATCAAACGCAACAATCGGACACAGCAGGTTTGAAGACGTACATGGCGAAGAAACCCAAACTGGGCAAGATATTCATCGTGGTCTTTCTCACCGGCCTGATCTGGGTGTGGTCGGATCTGGCCCAGGACGAGCAGATGTCGCTGTCGAATTACGTGACGATCACGGCGGCGCGACANNTTGAAGGGCCGCAGTCGTTATTGCGGCCTTCGATCACGATCAACAGCGTCGATCTCAAGGGGCCCGCCTCGCGCGTCACCGAGGTCGAGCGGATGAGGAAGAAAGGGGAGTTGCCGCTCGATCTGTTCGTTTCGCCTGAGGAGGAAGGGTGGATGGAAGTCGGCGTCCGGACGTTCGACGTGCTGAACTTCCTCAAGCAGAGCGACGAGATCCGGCAACTGGGCCTGACGGTGGAGAGCTGCGAGCCGCGGACGGTGACGGTGCAGGTCCGACAGCTTATCGAGCGGCCGCTTCCGGTGGAGTGCATCGACGAGAACGGGGCGCCGCTGCGGGCCAGCGTCGAGCCGCCGACGGTGGAAGCCTACGTGCCCGACGGCGTGGTGGCGGCGCAGGTTCGCCTGTCGGAGAACGAGCAGTCGCAGGCGAGGGTCTCGCCCATTCAGAAGACCCCCTACGTGGAACTGGTCCCGGGCCAGCGGCGGGACGTCTCGACGCGGGTGAGCGTGGCGCTGGCGGCGGAAGAGGTGGTGCTGGCGGAGCATCCGGTGCAGGCGGTGCTGGGATTCTGCTTCAGTCCGAACCTCCAGGGCGCGTACCGGGTGGTTCTGGAGAACGAGGCGGAACTGGCGACGGTTCTGGTTCGCTCGACGACGGACGCCTGGCGGGCGTACGAGCAGCAGCCGTTCCATATCTTCCTGTACGTGTTGGATTCGGACCGGCAAGCGAGCGGCGTCATCACGCGGCCAGTGGTGTTCAACTTTCCGCAGGAGTACGTGCGCAGCGGGCAGATCGAAGGCACGCCTCCTCCGCCGGCAAGGTTCACGCTCGAGGCGATTCCTGAGCCGGAGGTGGAGCCCTCAGGACTGTAGCATCTCGGCGGGTTCCTTCTTCTCGGCAGGCTCCTTCTCGACGACCACGTTCTTGAAGGTGATGGCCGCTTCTATCGTCATCCACAGGGCCAGGGCGAAGATGCCGGCGCCGATGCCGACCAGCAGCCAGTCCTGGTTCCGGATGAACGTCCGCTCGTTCTCGATCATGGCCCAGTTGGTGACCAGGAGCATGATCACGCAGGGGATGGCGGTGATGAGGAACTTGAGGCCTCCTTTGCGCTTGAGGTAGAGCGTGACGACGAGCAGGGCCAGCGAGGCGAGCAGCTGGTTGGCGCTTCCGAAGAGGGGCCAGAGGGCCAGGGCGCCCTTGCCGTCGGCGCCGGTGGCGAAGGCCAGCGCCGCGGCGGTGACGACCGCGATGGTGGTGGCGACCCATCGATTCGATGCAAAGGGGATCTTCAGATCGGTGGCCAGTTCGCCGATGACGTAGCGCTGGATGCGGGTGGCGGTATCGAGCGTGGTGCCGGCGAAGGAGGCGATGAAGACGCCCATCAGGGCGACGCCCACGGTTTCGGGCAATCCGAAGCGGCCCATCATGTTGGCGGCGCCGACGACGACGGCGGTGAGATTGGCGGCCATCCCGGAGGCGGTGGACCAGGAGGAATAGTGGCGGTGCCAGGCGTCGAATCCGGTGAGCAGTTCGCCATCGGCGGTGGTGTAGGCCATGGCGATTCCGGCGCCGACACAGATCAGGATCAGCACGGCCAGGGCCCCTTCGAGCAGCATGGACCCATAGCCGACGAACTGGGCGTCGGGCTCGGTGGAAATCTGCTTGGGACTGGTTCCCGAGGCGACGAGGCTGTGGAACCCGCTGACGGCGCCGCAGGCGATGGTGATGAAAAGGAAAGGCCAGATCGGCGGGGCTCCGGCGGGGGCCAGATCGACGGCGGGGGCGACCATGGGCAGGCCCTGCGAGAGACTCGACCAGACCACGCCCAGGGCGAGCAGACTCATCATGATGAACAACTGCCAGGCGTTGATGTAGTCGCGGGGCTGGAGCAGCACGGTGACCGGCAGGGTGGAAGCGATCCAGGCGTAGATGAGCAGCAGGACGGTCCAACTTCCGGTGGCGGGCATGCCGGCGATGACGGGCATATCGAAGGGGGCCTTGCTGCCGAGCCAGATCGTGGCGTACATGGCGGCGACCGCGACGGCGGTGGAGACCAGGACGCCGGCGCCTTTCTTATAGACCAGCCAGCCCAGGGCGATGGCGATGGGGATCTGGAGCCAGACGGCGGCGACGGAACTGGGGAAGCGAGCGAAGACGACAGCGATGACGACGCCGAAGACGGCGATCACCAGCAGGAGGGTGAGGAAGACGATGGCGAAGAAGATGAAGCGGACGCGGGCGTTGATGTACTTGGCGGCGGTCTCGGAGATGCTCTTGCCCTCGTTGCGCATGGAGACGACGAGGGAGCCGAGGTCGTGGACGGCGCCCATGAAGATGCATCCGAGGGTGACCCAGAGCAGGGCGGGGAGCCAGCCCCAGATGATGCCGATGGCGGGACCGACGATGGGTCCGGTTCCGGCGATGGAGGTGAAGTGGTGTCCGAAGATGATTCCCCGGCGGGTGGGTACGTAATCGATGCCGTCCTGAAGCTCGCGGCTGGGGGCCACGGTCTCGGGGCGGAGTTTGAAGATCCTGCGGGCGAGGTACCGACCGTAGGTGTGGTAGGCGACGAGGTAGCCCACGCCGCAAATCAGCATCAGCCAAAGCGCGTCCATAGGAAGCTCCTTTCGGATGGTATCCCCAATCAGATGTATCGGTCGATTATAGCGCTTGGATTAGGCGGGAACAACAAAATGAGCCATTCGGAGCCCATGCCTGGCCTTTCGCTGCTCGTTTGGCCCATAGCGTAGAAATACGAATATCGAAATGCGGAATGCGAAACAAGCCCGAATGGTCCGAAGCACAAGCTCGAAACACCGGCACTGATGCAAGGTTTTCCCTGCGAACCCCAGCCCCCGCCAGATCCATGAGAAAGACGGCCTGCCCTGCCCGGCAGGGCGCGGGTAGGATACGTGCAAGCGTAAACGCGTGGCTGCCGTCTATCTTCCTTGGTCCATCGCTTGTCCCCGGCTATAATAGCATCAGGAGATGGTGCGGACCCGGCGGCGATGAAACTGTTGAAGTCCGTCACGCGCTCCCTGGAGGTGGAAAGCGCGAGTAAACACAACCGAGGCCATAACCGATAAGGCGAGCATGCGGACGCTCCTGATTCCCAGGCAATTCGGAGGGCTACCTATGAGAACGACACGTAGGACAATAGCGCTCATTTCGACCTTTCTGGTAGGTGCGATATTCACCTGTGCTGGTATCGGCCATACGGGGGGACATAGCCTTCGTGGGGAAGAGACGAAATGGGCTCAGCGAGAGCCAGTGGACGCAAACACCTTGCACGGAAAGCTACGCGAGACGCTTGAGGTGGTGTGCACTTCAGCGATGGTCTCATCGGAGGTGACANNAAGCGCAGAAGTTGACGCGCGACAGGAACAAGCTTGAGCGAAAGCTGACGTTCTCGTTGGATCTCAAGATTCTCGATTCCAGCAATCTGGTCGGATTGGACGTGAACCATCCGGTCATTCTAACAGGCGTGGATGGAGATGGTACTAACATTCGTTGGCTTCCGAGGTCTTACCCTGTGCGGCAGTATCGGGCAGCCAAGGGGTTTGGCGGACGCGGTAGCGTGCAACTGCCGCGTGCAGTGGTGCAACTGATCCTCGCCCCAAGCCAGGCTATACCTGCTTCGGTGGTAAAACTGACGGGGTATTTCCACGCGCTCTATGCCGAGAAGGTGATCGAAGTGGATATTCCATTCGAGCCGAACCACCCCCGGATCGACGCCGCCCCGGATCTGCGCATCGCTGTGACAGTGGATACCCCCCCCACGACCAGGTCCAATCGAGTATCGGACCCTTATTCCCTCAGGTTCATCTCGCCGCCTTGCCGTACTGACAGCGCCCCGTGCGTTGTACGAATATCGCACGCTCGTACAGTCGACAACAGGGCAGGCCGTTCTTGCCCTGGAAGATCGCTGGATCATGGCGGTTTCGTGGTCACTGGGGGACTACGTGGTCATCGGAACCAGGCTTTATGATTCTCAGACAAACAAGCTTGCGTTTCCGGAGGAACATGTCTGGAGTGATCCGTTCGGTAAGCGCGGAGCAGCATGTTTTGGCAAGCTCGAGCAGCATGACCGGAATGACTACGACACCATACGTCATCTTATCGCGGTCCATCCTATGGAGGTGAAGATACCGTTTGTGCTGACTGACATCCCGATCCCCGGACTTCTCCCAACGGAGACACAGTAAGGTCGCTTGGACCGTCTCGGGGAACGAGGATGTCCGGTAGATTCTCTGGCATAGTGGGCCGTTGAAGGGGCATATCGTTCGCAGGGACTCGTACGGGCATCCATACGCCTGGAAAGTAGCGTCTTTCGACGCCACTACGAACGGGGGCAGGGTTATTCGGGTTTGCGGCGGGGCTTCTTCTTTCCGGAGGCTTCGGAGCGGTGGGAGCGGACGAAGAGGCGGACGGGGACTTCTCCGATGGGCAGGAGGGCGCCGAGTCGGTTGGCGACGTAGCGGAGGTAGTTTTCGTCGAAGAGTCTGGGGTTGTTGACGAACATGAGGATGGTGACGGGGTTGGCGGCGATCTGGGTGGCGTAGTAGACGCGGGGCCAGGCGGTTCCGGTGCGTTTGGCGCCGGTTCGCTCGTCGCGGATGATCTCGAAGGCCTTGTTGAGTCGTCCGGTGCCGATGCGGGTGGTGGCCTGCTTGAAGAGCTCGGCGGAGAGGTCGAGGACGGCCTGGACGTTCTTTCCGGCGGTGGCGGTGGTGAAGGCGATGGGGGCGTACTTAAGCACGGGCAGCTTCGCGGTCAGGTATTCTTCATAATCGCCGGTCGAGGCGACGTCCTTGGCGAGGTCCCACTTGTTGACGACGATGATGCAGCTCTTGTATTCCTCAGCAATCTGGCGGGCGAGTCGCTTGTCGACCTGGGAGAGGGGGACGGTGGCGTCGATGAGGAACCAGACGACGTCGGCGCGCTGGATGGAGCGGGCGGCGCGGACGTTGCTGTAGAACTCGATGTTGTCGGCCATTTTGCCCTTCTTGCGGACGCCGGCGGTGTCGATGACGATGAGGGTCTGCCCGTCTTTTTCGATGCGGACATCGACGGCGTCGCGGGTGGTCCCGGGGACCTCGCTGACGATGACGCGGTCGGTTCCGGCGATGGCGTTGACCATGGAGCTTTTACCCGCGTTGCGTTTGCCCACCATGGCGATCTTCATGACCGGCTCGGGCGGGGCGTCCATGCCCTCGTGGTCGGCGAGTCGCTCGAAGATGCGGTCGAGCAGGACCGCTTTGTTGATGTTGTTCTCGGCGGAGATGCAGAGGAACTCGCCAAAGCCGAGACGGGCGAACTCGCCGGCGGCGGGGAACATCTTGGCGTTGTCGGCCTTGTTGGCGACGCCGATCACGTCGAGGTTGTACTTGCGGAGCAGTTGGGCGATGGTTTCGTCGAGGGGGGTGAGTCCGTCGCGGACGTCGACCATGAAGATGACGAGGTCGGCGGAGCCGATGGCCTGGAAGATCTGCTGCTCGATGTGGGTGCTGAGCTGGTCGGAGTCGACGATGCCGTAGCCGCCGGTGTCGATCAGCTCGAAGTACTTATCGTCGCGGTTGATGAAGGTGCTGACGCGATCGCGCGTGACGCCGGCGGTGGGCTCGACGATGCTGATCATCTCCCCGGCGAGGGCGTTGAGCAGGCTGCTCTTGCCCACGTTGGGCCGGCCTACGATGGCGACGGTAGGTAATCCCATAAATTTCCACAATCGAATGAGACTTCGGCGCTCGGCCCCGAGCGGGCCGGGGGGACAGGCCTCGCCCCCATACGAGCTTCGGGGGCCAGTATAGCGGAGAAGGTGAGGAGAGTCCACAGCGGGGCGGTTTTGACAGGGAGTCAGAAATGCGATGGATAATGGGTCGAGGGGAGGGCGAGGCATGCCTCGCCCCTACCGGTGCATGATTTGGCTGGAAGGCGTGTCGCAGCACGCGCGGTTACTTGAAGACGGAGGTGAGGGCGTCGAACATTTCCTGGGGGAGGTGGCCTCCGGCCTTGGCGACGTCCTGGACGAAGCTGCCGAGGGCTTCGGAGACGTCTTCGAGGGGCTCCTTGGAGACGAGCTGGGAGGCGGACTGGTCCCATTGGCCCTCGACGTGGACGCGGATCAGGCGGTCTTTCAGGTTGGTCAGCAGTTCGGAGAAGGGCAGCTTGGACAGGAGGCTTTCGACCTGTTTGAGGGGGACCCATACGGCGTAGAGGTCGACGTAACGCTTCTTCAGATTGACGCGGCCGCCTCGTTCGATCTTGATGGCGGTGACGGAACTGGCGACGGAGCCGTCGTGGATGGTCAGGGCGGGACCCTGGTTGTCGAACTGGATCATGGCGTCGGAGGCGCTGAGGAGGTCGGCGTCGGAGATGTTGACGACCTCCAGAATCTGGGAGATGATCGGCACCAGGTGGACGTCCATGCCCTTGACGTGGATGGCCCACTTCTCGCTCCCCTGCCCGACCTCGGCGGCGGCCTGCTTGACGCCCTCCGCCAACAGGTTGCCCAGCCAGCCCTCGCGGTGGGCGATGCGCTCGATGAGGGTGAAGACCGCCTCGGCGTTGCCGAAGCGCAGGTCCAGATCGCCCGTCTGCTCCCGGTCCAGCAGCCCCCGCTCGTAGCACTCCATGGCCCAGGCGATACAGCCGCCGGCGGAGATGGTGTCCAGCCCCAACTCGTCACAGAGCTGGTTGGCCTTGGCGATGTCCTCGATGTCACTCAGTCCCAGATCGGAGCCCAACATACCGTTGGTCTCGTACTCCGGCCCCTCGACGTAGATGTCGTGCTTCTTGGAGTGGGAGTATTTGCCGCAGGGGCAGGGGCAGCCGAAGCAGCCCTTATCGGTGACGACGAGGGTGCGGCGGAAGACGGGGGCGTAGGTGTTCGAGGCCTCCTCGAAGGAGCCGGATTGGAAGTTGCGGGTGGGAAGGGCGCCGTTCTTGTCGCACCACGAGGTGACCATCATGGTCCCGTAACGGGTCCAGACGTTGAGGGCGTGGGCTTCCTTGCAGTCGCGGTAGGCCTGGCGGCTGATCCGGTTGAAAGCCTCCACATCGGCGATGGAAATCCCGCCCGTGCCGCGCACGGCGATGGCC
>NPID01000271.1_pt3 | contig 10764 bp, 9 predicted proteins | sample 8637491 | NCBI WGS metagenome assembly NPID01 (sample SAMN07420843, study PRJNA396082) | bioreactor metagenome | isolation source: sample BA6 brine-fed electro-methanogenic bioreactor BA | place: Japan: Kochi | collected 2016-06-14 | reverse complement strand
TTGAACATTAAGCATTAAACCTTAAACCTTAAACTCTAAACCTTAAACCTTAAACTCTAAACTCTAAACCTTAAACCTCAACCTCAAAACAATCTTCGGTTTACGATACAAACAACTCGCCATCCTTAACCACTCAATCTCCCAACCAAAACTCTATCTAATCCCTTTCTTTTTATATCTTTGCAAACTCAATATAAACTATACAACACCAACGCTTTATGGAATACAACTTCTCTGCAATAGAAAGCAAGTGGCAGCAATTTTGGAAAGAAAACAAAACCTATAAGGTTGATATTGATAAGGATAAACCCAAGTTCTACGTGCTCGATATGTTTCCCTACCCATCGGGTGCTGGGCTACACGTGGGGCATCCGCTGGGCTACATTGCTTCCGATATTTACTCGCGCTACAAGCGCCTGCAGGGATTTAACGTGCTACACCCCATGGGCTACGATGCATTTGGTTTACCCGCCGAGCAGTACGCCATACAAACTGGGCAGCATCCCGCGCTAACCACCGATATCAACATCAAAAGATATAGAGAACAGCTCGATAAAATTGGCTTTAGCTACGACTGGGACCGCGAGGTACGTACCTGTGAGCCTAACTACTACCACTGGACCCAGTGGGCTTTTGTAAAGATGTTTAAGCATTACTACAACAACGCCACGCAAAAGGCCGAGCCCATTGAGCAGCTTATAGCCGAGTTTGAGAAAAACGGCAATTCAAAAATTGATGCTGCTTGCAGCGAGGTTGAAACTTTCACCGCTGAGCAATGGAAGGCGATGGACGAAAAGCAGCAGCAGGAAACGTTGCTTGCCTACCGTCTGGCATATCTTGCCGACACCATGGTGAACTGGTGCCCTGCGCTAGGTACCGTTTTGGCCAACGATGAGGTTAAGGAGGGTTTCTCGGTTCGTGGCGGTCACCCCGTGGAGCAACGCAAAATGAAGCAATGGTGCCTTCGCATTTCGGCCTACGCCGAACGTTTGCTTAACGACTTAGATACCCTCGAATGGACCGACTCGCTAAAGGAGATACAGCGTAACTGGATTGGCCGCTCCGAAGGTGCCGAGGTTACTTTTAAAATTGATGGTAGCGACAGTAGCATTCTGGTATTCACCACACGCCCCGATACCATTTACGGCGCAACATTTATGGTGCTTGCTCCCGAAAGCGAGCTGGTTGACCAGCTAACAACGCCTGAGTATAAGCAGGATGTTGAGGAGTACATAACTATGGCTAAGCGCAAAACCGAGCGCGAGCGTCAGGCCGAAGCTAAAAAGGTTACCGGGCAGTTCACCGGCAGCTACGCCATAAACCCATTTACCGAGCAAAAAATTCCCATTTGGATAAGCGAGTACGTGCTGGCTGGCTATGGCACGGGTGCCATCATGGCCGTTCCGGCTCACGATAGCCGCGACTTTGTGTTTGCCAAAACCTTTGGCCTGCCCATAGTGCAAACCGTTAGCCAACCCGGCGAAACGCCATCGGATCCTGCCACATGGACCGAATCGTACGATGCCAAAGAAGGAATAGTGATAAATAGCGGTATGCTTAACGGCCTTGAGGTGAAAGAGGCCATCCGCACAATAAATGAGAATATTGAGAAGCAGGGGCTGGGTCGCTGTAAGGTAAACTTCCGCCTGCGCGATGCCATTTTTAGCCGTCAGCGCTACTGGGGCGAGCCTTTCCCAGTTTACTATAAGGATGGTTTGCCCTACGCAATAAACGAGGACAAGCTGCCCCTTGAGCTACCCGAGGTTGACGCCTACCTGCCCACCGAAAAGGGTGAGCCACCACTTGGCCGCGCCAAGAATTGGCAAACCGCCGAGGGCTATCCTTACGAACTAAGCACCATGCCGGGTTTTGCAGGCTCGTCGGCATACTACCTTCGCTACATGGATCCCAAAAACGACAAGGGCCTTGTGTCGAAAGAGGCCAACGAGTATTGGGAAAACGTGGATTTATACATTGGCGGAACCGAACACGCAACTGGCCACTTAGTATATTCGCGCTTCTGGAATAAGTTCCTTTACGACCTTGGTTACGTTTGCAAAAACGAGCCATTTAAAAAGTTGATAAACCAAGGTATGATTCAAGGTCGCTCAAACTTTGTGTACAGGGTTAAGGGCACCAACCAATTTGTATCGTATAATCTACGTAATGATTACGACGTTACCGAAATACATGTTGATGTAAACATTGTGGAAAACGATGTGCTTAACACAGACAAGTTCTGCGCTTGGCGCCCCGAGTTTGTCGATGCCGAGTTTATCCTTGAGGATGGCAAGTACATCTGCGGCTGGGCAGTTGAGAAGATGAGCAAGAGCATGTACAACGTGGTAAATCCCGATGATATTGTTGAAAAGTACGGAGCCGACACGCTACGTATTTACGAGATGTTCCTTGGTCCACTTGAACAATCGAAACCATGGGACACCAACGGCATTGATGGCGTGCATAAGTTTCTGCGTCGCCTATGGCGATTGTTTCAAAATGCAAACAACGAGGTGAGCATTAGCAACGAGCCTGCAACCAAGGATGAGCTGAAAGTTATCCATAAAACCATTAAAAAGATTAGCCAAGATATTGAGAACTTCAACTTCAACACTGGCGTATCGGCGTTTATGATTTGCGTAAACGAGCTAACCGATCTTAAATGCAACAAGCGCCATGTGCTTGAACCGCTTACAGTGTTAATTGCACCCTACGCACCGCATATTGCCGAGGAGCTTTGGCATATGCTGGGACACCAGCAAAGCGTTTGCGATGCTCAGTGGCCCGAGTTTAAGGAGGAGTACTTGGTTGAAAGTTCGTTCACCTGCCCCATATCATTCAACGGAAAAACAAGGTTTACGCTCGATATTCCGCTAAACATCTCAAAAGATGAGGTTGAAAAAATGGTAACGAGCAACGACCAAACCGCCCGTTTCCTCGATGGTAAAACCCCTAAGAAAATTATTGTGGTTCCCAATAAAATTGTGAATATTGTAGTGTAAATTCGTATCAAACAAAAAGGGCAAAGCAAGTTTTAGGTTATATCAATTACCTTACTACCTTTGCCCTAACCACATTAGGTTTTATTAAACCCTATGCCAATGAGCAACTTGCTGCTTTTGCCAACTTACAATACCCCTTTTATTTACGGCACCGCAAATAACGGCAAGCTCATTATCATTGGCAAATCAACGCCAAATTCGGTTGTTGAAATAATAAAACCGGTTGAGGAATGGATACACAATCTTGCTGAAACTACCAGCAATAGCCTAGAGGTAAACATCGATTTATGCTTTTACGATACGCCCACCTCGCTTATGGTATCGAGCATACTTATGATGCTTAATAAGCAAAGCGATAAGGAAAAGAGGTTTAGCATAAACTGGTATTTCTTTTCTGAGGATGAGGATATGATGGAAGAAGGCGAAGAGTTTAAGTCGATTGCAAAATTCCCCTTTACGCTTGTATGCGAGGAATACACCAAAGAGCTTAGCATTGGGCAAACGCCGCAATCGCCATTAATTTATATTGATAGCGCAGGCGATTTCGTGATTAAGGGCCATTGCAACCACCCAAATCCTATGGCCTTTTACCGTCCAATACTTAAGTGGCTAAGCGATTTGCTCATTAGCCCGACCATTAGGTACGTTCACCTCGATATTCTTTTAGAATCAGTTTCTCCATCGAATGTACCTTACGTTAAGGCCATTATGTACTTTATGGAAGCCATTCACAAACAAGGTGTAAAGGCTCACATCGAATGGAATTACAGCAGTCCTAATATTGAGAAATTTGGAGAGGAAATTCTTAAAAACCTTACGCTGCACTACTATTTCAAGGAGGTAAGCGAATAGTACTTGAAATTTTTTGCAATACCAAACCCGACTGAAATTGACTATACCCTTTAAAAGCGTTGAACAGCTCGCCATTAGCATTGGATTTAATGCCTGTGGGGTTTGTCCGGCCCACAAGCTATCTGAGAACCAACCTCCATTCGAAGAATGGATTAGCAAAGGAATGCATGGCGAAATGCAGTACATGGAGCGAAACATTGATAAACGGTTAGACCCAACGCTACTAGTGCCCAATGCAAAATCGGTTATTAGCGTTTTATTGAACTACTTCCCCGAAAACCGCAAAATATCAACCACAGCACCAAAAATATCGCGCTATGCACTGAGTGCCGATTACCATATCATAATTAAAAAGATGCTTTGGCAGCTGCTCGATTCGCTTCGAGCCGATTTTGGAGAAATTAACGGTCGTGCTTTTGTCGATTCGGCTCCAGTACTGGAAAGAGCATGGGCGCAAAAAGCAGGATTGGGGTGGATTGGCAAAAACAGCATGCTTATTAGCCCAAAGCTTGGCAGCTACACTTTTATCGGAGAGCTAATTTTAGATGTAGATGTTGAGCCGTCGCGTACATCAATCCCAAACCGTTGTGGCAGCTGCACTCGGTGTATCGACTCGTGCCCCGCGGGGGCAATTTTAGCCCCGCAAATTATCGATGCGCAAAAGTGCATATCGTACCTAACCATTGAGAAAAAAAGCTCCCTAACAACTACCGAGCAAGAGAACCTTAACGGTTGGTGCTTTGGCTGCGACATATGCCAAGAGGTTTGCCCATGGAACAGTAAAGCAACCCCACAGAAACTCTCCTCATTACTTCCCAAAGAAGAGGTATTAAGCCTTGATGCCAACAAGCTACTAAACCTCAGCGAAGAGAGTTTTAACAGTATCTTTAGCGATACTCCTGTCCTCCGAACTGGCTACAAAAGGTTTATTGAGAATGCCAAGCACTCTGCATCAGAATAGCCCACTACCCATTAATTACCAGTAATTTATACTTCACAATCAGCCTCAAAACCCCTTTGCCGATTAGCATTTTTTTGTAACGAACCATAATTATTGAAGTATTTCTAATTACATTTACCTTAAAATTATACTGCTATGGAAATAAAGGAATTTGTTTTATCGCTTAAATCGGGCGAAAAGCTATTTGCGTGGTACGCCACTCCGTCGGCATCCCCAAGGGCAGTTATTTGCCTTTGCCATGGCTGGGGCGAGCATTCGCTACGTTATAAGCATTGGGCCGAACGATTTACTGCACACGACTATGCATTTCTTACATGGGATCATTTTGGCCATGGCCAATCGGAAGGTAAACGAGGGCATGTGAAAAACTATTCCGTTTTTATGGAAGAAGTGAATTTGGCTATCAACAAGGCAAACGAGCTATTTCCTTCTGTACCAACCGTACTTTACGGCCACAGCATGGGAGGAAACATTGCCATTAACTTTGCACTCCGCGAAAGCAACCCTTTCAGGCTGCTTATTGCCACTTCGCCTTGGCTTAAGCTAACAAAAAAAAACCCAGCAATACTCAATTTCGCCGTTAAAGTGCTAAATGTTATTGCACCAGGGTTAAAGCTCGAAGCACCACTAAACCCCGAGGGTATTTGCCACGATGCCGAAGAGGTGCAACGCTACAAGACCGATCCGCTTAACCATAGCAAAATTACGCCAAGGCTTGTAACCGAAATTGATAAAGCAGGACTGTTTGCACTAGATAACATCGAAAAACTTGCTAAACCATTCCTTCTGGTACACGGCGATGCCGATCCGGTTACCTCATTTGAAGCTTCGGCACAGCTGGCTTCGAAAAGCCAAACCTGCAGCTTTATCCCGTTTAAGGATATGTATCACGAGCTACATAACGAGCCCGTTAAAGAGGAGGTGTTTAACATGATTAAAGAATGGCTTAGCGGAAATATTGAATAAGAACTATAGATTATAAACTAAAATTAAAAAAACTATGAAAAAAAAGAGTTTTATATTTATTACACTTCTAATGTTTGTATTAACTGGATTTGGGCAGAAAATTAATTGGGAGACAGATAGGTATTGGGTTGATGCAGGCGTTGGATTCTACCAGTCTCCTAACCACAATAGTGGTTTTGCCATTAACCTAGGCGTTAATCTTATATCTGACAGCACCCTATATAAGTTCAGAGCAATAACGTGCGAAGAGTTTGAACTATTTGGCCCAACCCCCACCGAAAGGTATCTCAGTATGGGACTCATGCTTGGCAAGGGATTTTCAACAAAGTTCCTTCAGATATATTTTTCGGCAGGTCTCGGAATAACTGGGGGTATAATCAGAGGAGATTATCTATATTCTGAACCTAGCGAAGGATTTTTCGATTTAGGGGGAAGACACTACGAAAAAAATAATTTTGTGTCTCCATCATTACCCCTTGAGGTTGACATAATGCTTAAGCCTATCAACACAATGGGCATTGGGCTATCTGCATTTGGAGATCTAAACTTAAAACGACCTATGTATGGTTTTGTTGCTAAGTTTAATTTTGGAAAACTAAGGTAATTTAAATAAAAGAGAGGTTATACTTTATATCCTTTAGTAAAGCCTTACCTCTCTTCTTAGCTGTTTTTTTATGAGTAACTCTTTCCGCACACCTGTTAACATAAATCCGTTCCCTTTTAGCATTGATTACCAAACCCCTACAATGCTTTTAGGCTCTTGCTTTACCGAGAATATTGGAGAGGCAATGCTAACCCGAAAGTTCCCTGCAATGGTTAACCCCTTTGGGGTTATTTACAACCCCATTTCGGTTAGTCTTGTGCTTAAGCGAATTATTGAAGGTAGCCTGTACAAAAATAACGACCTTTTATTTCACAATAATTTATGGCTTAGCCTAAACCATCACACAAGCTTTTCTTCGGCTAGTCAATCGGGTTGCCTAGAAGCAATTAACAGCTCTCTTACTTATGCTCACCAATTCTGGCATAAAACCCAAAGGCTTATCGTTACCTTTGGCACTGCCCGTGTATACTACTACAATAAAACAGGCAAACCAGTGGCAAACTGTCATAAAATTCCTGCAAGGGAGTTTACACATAAGCTACTTAGCGTTGAGGAAATTGTTAACGAGTGGGCTCTTCTTCTAAGCAAGATTGAAAAAATAAAGCCTGAAGTAAAAATTATTCTAACGGTTAGCCCTGTTAGGCATTGGAAAGATGGACCAGAGGGAAACCAGCTGAGCAAAGCCACGCTTATACTAGCCATAAATAAGCTACTTGAGCTATACCCAAACACTGCATACTATTTCCCATCGTATGAGATTATGATGGACGACCTACGCGACTACCGCTTTTACGCAAACGATATGCTTCACCCTTCGGCTTTAGCCATTGAGTATATTTGGGAGAAGTTTAAGCATTCGCTTATTGGGCAATCGGCCCAAAGCACCTTGGCTGAGGTTGAAAAAATAAATCAGGCCATTAACCATAGGCCATTCAACACTCAATCAGATGATTTTAAGGCATTCGTAAATAAAACCCTACGAAGAATTGAGCAGCTAGCTGAACAAAATCCTACTTTAAGCTTTTCCGAAGAGATTGAAACGCTAAATCAATATATTTGTAACTCGCATTAACCAAAAATATCCTAATCCTAATATGGAATACGACATAAACACTGTTCTCATAGCCTTTGGGCTAACGCTTTTTGCCGGATTATCGACCGGAATTGGCAGTGCCATAGCATTTTTTGCAAAGCACACCAATACCAAGTTTTTATCGGTGGCCCTAGGTTTTTCGGCTGGGGTTATGATTTACGTATCGTTTGTTGAGATTTTTTTTAAGGCTAAGGATTCGCTGGTTGAAGCCCTAGGGCTTCATGCTGGATCGTGGTTAACCGTTAGTTCTTTTTTTGGGGGTATTGCGCTTATTGCCATTATCGATAAGCTTATCCCATCGGTTGAAAACCCCCATGAAATAAGACTAGTTGAAGAGGTTGACCAAAAACCACAAAAAAACAAAAAGCTTATGCGCATGGGTGTTTTTACGGCGCTCGCCATTGCCATACACAACTTTCCCGAGGGGTTGGCTACTTTTACCGCAGCCCTAACCGATCCTAGCCTAGGTATTGCCATTGCCGTTGCCATTGCCATACACAACATTCCAGAGGGTATTGCAGTATCGGTACCCATAGTTTACGCAACTGGCAATAAGAAAAAAGCTTTCACCCTTTCGTTCCTTTCAGGTTTAGCCGAGCCAATTGGTGCACTGGTTGGCTACCTAATACTTATGCCCTTTTTAACCGACCTCACTTTTGGGATTCTGTTTGCTGGTGTGGCCGGCATTATGGTATTTATTTCAATTGACGAACTTTTACCTGCTGCCCGCGAGTACGGTGAGCACCACCTCTCAATTTATGGGCTTATAGCCGGTATGGCAGTTATGTCGGTTAGCTTGCTAATGTTTATTTAAGCCCGCGAGGTATAAGGGGGGACAAACCTTTTCTGCTGTTTACTTCAAACATTTGTTTGTTATTGTATGTCAAACAAACTGCTAGTATTGTATTAAGGATACTAAAAAACAAGCCGCACAGCTATTAAACTGTGCGGCTTGAAAAATAGTATAAGCACTTATGCTATTGGCAGCGCTCCCCGTAAAGATCAGCATCCCAAATATACCGTAGGTAAAGCTGATAGGTTGAGTTATACTTGCTTAGCACGGCAATAAACGTTCCGTTACCTGGAGGTAAAGTTGCACTTGCAAAATCGGCATAATTGCTAGTTCTAACAACTATTTGTTTGTTAGAACAATCCTTTAGCGTACGGTTTGTTGTTGAACCTTCGTTTGCAAATGTTAGCCCAAGCTGAGAGCTGATAAACTCTACATTATCGAGCCTAATTAGCGACCCAATATGCTCATCGGTAATCTCGTCAATGGTAAGCAGGGTTGGAACAACCTCAACATCGGTTTCAACAATCTCAATATGCGCAGCAATTTGACTGGCATCGATATTACCAAAGTTACCATTGTAAAGACCACCAATTTGTACCTGACCACCATATGCGCCAATATAAAGGCCATTTAACCTCACCTTTATTTTAGTACCAACAGGATAATCCTCGTATAAATCAGTCTGGTTAATCTTTACCTCAATGCCCGATGTTCCATCGTTTATTACAAGCACCTTATAGTAATTACCTGATTCGTCATCGGAAATAACTACGCCCTCAACGTAAATATCATCGGTAATTTGAGCGGTGCTCCCTGTGTACAAATCTTTATAATCGGCAATTGTTATACGCGAATACCCTTCGAACATATCCCAACGAGGTTGGTTAAAAACCACCTCTTCGGTACTACGGATAAGTAGCTGCAAATCGTCATCGTAGCGCGAAGCAATGGCAATAATGGAGCCCATTCCGTTAGGTACGTTAGTGTCGGCAAATTTAGCATACCCACTAGACCTTACCATAACAGTATTGCCATCCTCATCCTGAAGGGTAAGCTCGCCATACTCGAGATTTTCGGAATCGGCATAGGTTTTTGAAGTATCCGACACCACAAACTGAACATTCTCGAGCTTAATAAGCTGAGCAGTATAGCTCCAGCTTTTTAGCTCAGGGATTGTGGTTAGCTTTGGTTCAACTTCTTTACCCACTGCACGCTTTACCACATTCTTATCGACGTGAACCGAATCAATCTGAAAAAGCTTGTGATAGCGCTTTAGCGTAGTACCTTTTAGGTTAATATAGATGGAATCGCCTTGGTAAAGTCCACCTGAAGACTGCAGCCTGGCAACCGCACCCAAATTGGCATCCTGAATAAATACCTCCTTGTATAGGTTCCCCGACTTATCGTCCATTGCAACAACAGCAACTACCGATGTGTCGCCAGTAAACTTGTGCACATTGCCCGGAGGGCAAAAATCTTGTAAATCTTGAATCGTCATTACATAACCAAGGGGAATCTCATATTTTTTGGGAGGCTCAAAATCTTGCTTAACGCAACCACCAAGTCCAACAAAAAGCCCCAGTGTAAATAAAACGGCTAGTACTATTCTTATTCTGTTCATAACTTCAAATTTTCGGGTTGTTAAAATCTTTCGCCATCGAGTTCAACCTCGCTAAGCTTACGTATAACCAGCTGTCGCGTTGCGCCAAACTGTGTTGCTATTGCGATAATCGATCCGCTTCCCTGAGCAACAGTAGTTCCTGCAAAACTGGCATAACCACTAGTTCTTACAATTATCTCGTTCCCCTCGCTATCTTCAAGTGTCCTGTTTTCGTCCTCTTGATTTATGGCATCAGCATAGGTATTACTTAAATCAGCGGATTTAAACTGAACATTCTCAATTTTTACGAGCTTTGATTGGTACTCGGTTGGGAAACCCGCATCCAATAGCTCGGGAATAGTAACTGTTATTGGCTCCATATGGTACCCAGAACCGCGAACTACAACATTTGCAACGTCGAGACCATCAACCTGAAACTGTTGGTTAAAATAACCCAATGTAGTTCCTTTAAGGTTAACCCTAAGCGAATCGCCCTCAAGCACACGACTCGATGCACTTAGTCGGAGTTCAACAGCTTGTTCGTCATCTTGTATATAAAGCTTTTTGTAGATGTTACCAGAGGTTTCGTCCATGGTTACTACGCCAAAAACGATGCTGTCGCCTACAAAAGTATACCTCCATCCGCTAGGACAAATTTCACGGAGATTGCTAATGGTGAGAATAGTGCTCTCGTCAAGGGATTTTACTGGTGGAGAGTCTGGCTCCATATCTTCGCACCCAAAGCTTAGCAGGGCAAAAATAGCCGAGATAAGCAGAATTGTATATTTATTTTTCGTATTCATCTGTAATATTTTTTTTTTTTTTTTTTTTTAAAGCTAATTCTCTTATAACATCTATTTAATTATTTTTTATTTTTTTTTTTTTAACTCGAA
>NPID01013940.1_pt1 | contig 10776 bp, 9 predicted proteins | sample 8637491 | NCBI WGS metagenome assembly NPID01 (sample SAMN07420843, study PRJNA396082) | bioreactor metagenome | isolation source: sample BA6 brine-fed electro-methanogenic bioreactor BA | place: Japan: Kochi | collected 2016-06-14 | reverse complement strand
TGGCTCCTGGTCCTCGCTCCGCCAGACCCTGCCTGCCAAGGCCGACAAGATCGTCCTGTTTCTCGGGCGGATCACCATGCAGAAGGGCCCCGAGTACTTTCTCCACGCTGCCCGCCGGGTCCTGGAGAAGATCGATAACGTCAAATTCATCATGGCCGGCGACGGCGACATGCTCTACCGCAGCATCGAACTGGCCGCCCAACTCGGCATCGGAAACCGCGTCCTGTTCACTCGCTTCCTCCGGGGCGACGACGTCCGCAAGGTCTATCAGATGGCCTATCTCTACGTCATGCCGTCCGTCTCCGAGCCCTTCGGCATCGCGCCGCTGGAAGCCCTTCAGAACGACGTGCCCGTCCTCTTGAGCAAGCAGAGCGGCATCGCCGAAACCTTCCGCAACGCCCTGAAGGTCGACTTCTGGGACATCCAGGAAATGGCCAACAAAATGGTGGCGGTCCTCCAACATCCGCCCCTGGGCGAGGTCCTTCGCGATGAGGGGCGCCGCGAGGTCCTGCGGTTCCGCTGGGAAGACTCCGCCGCCCGAATGAACGAGATCTATCACCAAACGCTGGGCGTCGCATAGAGATACCACACAGGGGGATTGTCATGGCTTCCGTTTGTTTCTACTTCCAGGTCCACCAACCCTATCGGCTGCGTCATTACACCATCTTCGATAGGACCAGCGACTACTTCGATGGGTTCAAGAACGCCGAGATCTGCCGCAAGGTGGCGCAGAAATGCTATCTGCCCACCAACCGCGCTTTGCTCGAACTGATCGAGCGGCATGGCCGGCAGTTCAAGGTCTCGTTCAGCATCACCGGGACCGTATTGGAGCAGTTTGCCGAATATGCCCCGGAGGTCCTGGCCAGCTTCCAGTATCTGGCGGCGACGGGATGCGTCGAGTTCCTCAGCGAAACCTACCATCACAGTCTCAGCTTCCTGTTCTCGCCCGACGAGTTCGCCTCCCAGGTGGCCGCCCATCGGCAGTTGGTCCGCGACCTGTTCGGACAGACGCCCCAGGTGTTCCGCAACACCGAGTTGATCTACAATAACCAGGTGGCCGAGGCGGTGGCCAGGATCGGCGGCTTCAAGGCGATCCTCGCCGAAGGGGCCGACCACATCCTGGGCTATCGCAGTCCGAACTTCCTCTATCGCCCCAAAGGGTGCAAGCACCTTAAGCTGCTGCTCAAGAACTACTCGCTCAGCGACGACATCGCGTTTCGTTTTTCCAATCGGAACTGGGTCGAGTGGCCGCTGACCGCTGCGAAATTCAGCCAGTGGGTCAACGCGGTCAACGGCAACGGCAACGTGGTCAACCTGTTCATGGACTACGAGACGCTGGGCGAGCATCAATGGGAAGACACCGGCATCTTCGAGTTCATGCGCCACCTGCCCGAGGAGATCCTCAAACATCCGGACAACAACTTCAAGACGCCCAGCGAGGTGGTCGCCAGCTACGACGCGGTCGGCGAAGTGGACGTGCGGCACATGATCAGTTGGGCGGACACCGAGCGTGACCTCTCCGCCTGGCTCGGCAACCCGATGCAGTCGAACGCCATCCACGAGTTGTATCGCCTCGAAAAGAAGATCAAGCGGACCAACGACGAGCAGATCCTCTCCGACTGGCGTCGCCTCCAAGTCTCCGACCATTTCTATTACATGTGCACGAAGTACTTTGCCGACGGCGACGTGCACAAGTACTTCAATCCCTACGATTCGCCTTACGATTCGTACATCAACTTCATGAATGTGCTGGATCATCTTCAGCGGCGCTGCGTCCGGCCGAGCATCCAGGCGGTGCCGAGCCCGTCGTCGACGCCTTCGTCCGTCGCGGATCCCAAGCTGTCTGTGGCGAACTGAAGGCCATGACCGGGCGCGGATCGGAAGGCCGCCGCAGTTTCAGAGACCAGGATCGCCAATTCACGGGAGAGTGGCTGTGTTGACACAACAGAAGGTCGGCGCCGAGCAGATCGTTCGTATTGCCTTCGGGGACAACGAACCCGCGAATCTGCTGGATCGCGAATGGTTGTTGACCAACGAGCGAGGCAGCTATGCCGCCGGGACGGTGATCGGCTGCAACACGAGTGGGTATCACGGCCTCCTGATCGGGGCGCTGAACCCGCCGGTCAATCGAGTCATGGCCCTCTCGAATTGCCAGGAGATCGTCAACTGCGGACCGCAGACCTACCACCTCTCGACGTTTGAATTCTCCGGTGAGCCCGTCCTGGCGCCGTGTCCGCACCTGCGCGAGTTTCGTCGCGATACCGGCGCTCACTTCATCTATGAGTTCGAGACCGTCGAGCTGCACAAGGCGATCTATCTGGCCCCCGACAGCGATACGGTCGTGGTGGAATACGCCTTCGAAGGTATCATGGACCCCCTCGAATTCATCGTGCGTCCCTTCGTGGGACTGCGGGATTTCCACCACATGCAGCACGACGACGCATCGCTGCGCTGCGATCGCCAGGAGGCGGACGTCGTCGTGCGATACGACAGCCCGGGCAGTTGCGTGCTGCGGATGAACGGCGCGGGGATGGATTTCGAGGACGAGCCGCAGTGGTGGTTCGATTTCACCTATCGCGTGAATCGCCAGCGGGGCCAGGATGCCGCTGAAGATCTCTGGACGCCGGGCTTCTTCCGCTGCCGCCTCGAAGACGACGGACNNGCGCATCGTCTTCTGGGCCCGCCTGGATGAACGCTACCGTCCGGATCAGGCCACGAGGATGGACGTGGAGGTTATCAAGAATCGACTGGCCGACCGTCAGAAGCAGCTTCTTCGCGACGCACAGGCGAGCGACGAGACCGACCGCAGGCTCGTGCTGGCCGCCGATCAGTTCATCGTCAAGCGCCGGCATGGCGACGTCGAGGGCGCCAGCATCGTGGCGGGTTACCCGTGGTTTGCCGACTGGGGCCGCGACACGTTCATCTCACTGCCTGGATTGTTGCTGGCGACCGGGCGGTTTGACGAGGCCCGATCGGTGCTGTGCACGTTTGCTGCGGCTGCCGACGAAGGGATGATCCCGAACCGCTTCGACGACCGCAACGGACCCGCCCATTTCAACAGCGTCGACGCCTCGCTGTGGTTCATCCACGCCGCGTTCGAGTACCTCGAAGCCACCGAAGACAAGACCACGTTCCATCAGGACCTGCTGCCGGTGATCCGCTGGATCATCGACTCTTACCGCCACGGCACGCGGTTTGGCATCCACGCCGATGTCGATGGTCTGATCCGTGCGGGCGATCGCGACACCCAACTGACCTGGATGGACGCCCGCTACGAGGGCACCACCTTCACCCCGCGCTGGGGCAAGCCCGTCGAGGTCAACGCGCTCTGGCACAACGCCTTGTGCCGCATGCACGAGCTCTGTCTGCGGACCGATCTGATCTCCGACGCACGGCACTACGCGAAGATGGCCCAGCAGGCGGGCGAGAGCTTCTGTGAACTCTTCTGGAACGAGTCGCTGGGCTACCTCAACGACACGATCCTGCCGGATGGGCAGATCGATGCGAGCCTCCGACCGAACCAGATCTTCGCGGTGTCCCTGCCGTATGGGCCGCCCCTGAGCGGAGCCAAACAGAAGGCGATCGTCGCGGCGGTCGAACGCGAGTTGCTGACGCCGTTCGGATTGCGGACCCTGAGTCGGCGCGACGTATGCTACCTCGGCCGGTATGAAGGACCTCAGCGGAACCGCGACGCCGCCTATCATCAGGGCACCGTCTGGCCCTATCTGATGGGCCCGTTCGTCGAGGCCTACCTGAAGGTCAACGACTTCAAGCCCGCTGCGCTCGCCAGGGCGACGGAGATGATCGAACCGCTCCTGAAGCACCTGACCGCCGATGGCTGCGTCGGCAGCATCTCCGAGATCTTCGACGGTGACGAGCCCCAGGAGCCCAAAGGCTGCTCCGCCCAGGCCTGGAGCGTAGGCGAGATGCTCCGCATCCGCCGGTTGCTGAAAGACACGCGTTCCTGAAAGCGAGCCCCAAGGTCACAAGGTCCACGGGCTGCGCATCGGGCGGCGGAGCAGACGGTTGGCTTCGGCGTCGTTGAGGAATTCCTCCCTCTGCGGGTCCCACTGGAGTTTGCGGCCGAGACGGATGGCGAGGTCGTCGAGGTGGCAGATCGTATCGGAACGCACCGCGGTATCGACGGGACAGATGGTTTTGCCGCGCGTACGGACGCATTCCAGGAAGTTCCGCTTGTGATCGTTGCTCACCGCCAGGCGCACATCTCCGGAATCGAACGTCTCCTGCAAAAGCGATTTGGGCTTGGCATCGACACCACCCCGCGAGACGATGACCCATCCATCGTTGCCGATGAAGAGGATGCCGCAGCCGGGGATTTGAAGGGATGACCGAGCCTGGGCAAACTGAGGGAACTCCTCCTCGGTGTGTCGCGAGTCCAGGTGGATCATGGTCACCCCGTTGGCATAAAGGTGCTCGACGCGCCAGAAGAGGGGGGTGTCGCAGAGTCCGTCGGGAGGGAGCACGCCGGTGCCTTCGATCTCCAGCGGTCCGGTATCGTCGGTGCCGTTGCCCCATTGGGCGATATCGACGTGGTGGATGCCCCAGGCGCCGCTGAGACAGCCCAGCCCATAGTCGTGGATGTGCATCCAGTGGCCCGCACTGCCCTCGGCCCGCGAGGCCGACCGTTCGAACGAGTACGGCGCCCACGGAGCGGGACCCAGCCACATGTCGTAATCGAATTTACGCGGATCGGGCTCCGCCTGGGTCGGCTGGTTGGGTAGAGACAGACCCTGGACGGAACCCACGACAATCGTCTGTAACCTCCCGATCCGCTCGTTGCGGACGAGTTCACAGGCGAAAAGGAAGTCCCGGTCCGAGCGCTGCTGCGTGCCGAACTGGAAGACGACGCCGTAATCGTTCACCGCACGACGCAGGGCCTTGGCGGCGGCAACGTGGACGTCCGCGGGTTTCTCCAGGTACATGTCCTTGCCCTGGCGAGCGGCCTCGATGCCGATCAGCCCATGCCAATGGTCCGGCGTCGCGATGCAGACCGCGTCGATATCCGGACGCGCCAGCAATTCGCGAAAGTCGTGGTACGTCCGAGCGTCCTGATTGCCGTAGGTCTCGTCGATCCGCTGTTTGGCCCTCTGGCGAAAGGCCTCCCGCAGGTCGCAGGCAGCTACCACGCGCACATCCTTCTGCCCCAGAAAGGCGCGCAAATGTCCGCCTCCCATGCTGCCGACCCCGATGCTGGCCATGACGACCTTCTCGCTTGGCGGAACCGCCCCCTGGGCGCCCAGCACGTGGCCCGGAATAAAAGTGGGCAAGGCGAACGCAGCACCCAGAGCGGCGCTGCCCTTGAGAAACGTGCGACGCGTGACCGGTCGTTTCATGAGCGAACGATCCTTATCTATCGGGAAAGCGGACTGCTGGGCGTCGTCGAGGCTTCGAGATCGCCCAAGGCGACACAGATCGTCAGCGCCATCACGACCGTCTTGAGCAGACCGTTTCTTACTGTGGCATCCCTCATATCGACGCATTTTGTTTCATCCGGTGAGCCACCGCTCCAATATACCCCATATGAAAAGAGCCCGCCACCTCCGGGTCAGCGGAAGCAGCGGGCTGCCAAGTGTCTGGAACTGGGTCGAGGGCGTCGTCTCAGAAGCTCTTGGCCACCTCCCTGGCCTGAGTAAGGGCCGCCGCCTTGCTCTTGGCGGCCGCTTGCGGTCCTTCCATCAGCGTGGGTTCGACAATGACGGAGCGAATGTCGGTCAAGCCGATATATCCCAGGATCGCTTCGAGGTAGGGTTTCTGGAAATCGAAGCCTTCCTTCTCCGTTCCCGCCGGATAAGCCCCACCACGGGCCAGTGCGAGGAAGACGGGTTTGTCTTGGACCAACCCCTCCTGGCGCCCGTCCTCGGTCACAGTGAAAGTCAGGCCCGGCTGGACGATGATATCAAGGTACTGCTTGAGCCGGTACGGAATCGAGAAGTTCCACATGGGCGCCGCCAGCACGTACTTGTCGGCAGACTTGAACTGATCGATCACCCCGACGACCTCGCTCCATACCTCGCGGTCCTGCGCGCTGTGGTCCTGGTCGTGCATGATCTTGTACTTGGCGGATACCGCTTCGAAATCGAACGCAGGCAGATCGTCCTCAAACAGGTCGAGCACCGTCACATGGTCGTCCGGATGGATCTGGCGATAGGCGTCCAGAAAGGCCTCTGCCACGGCGACGGAATGGGATCGATCCTTTCGTGGCGACGCTTTGATATAGAGCAAGTTGGCCATCGTCAACTCCTTATAGAAAGGCGATCGGGTGATCCAGGGCCGATTCACGTGGCACCAACCCTACTACGTTTTCGGGGTTTCCGGGTTCGTCGCAACCCTGCTTTCCCTCGCGCGAGCAAGCCAAGGACATCACGACCGAGCAGGATTGGCCTTGGGTTTGGCCCGATCCTGTGGTACACTCCACGGTCATGAAGCCACGTCACATGAAGAACAGCTCGGACGATTGAGCNNATGCACATGAGCGACCACAGGACCGGTACGTCGAGACGCCAATTCATCAAAACCGCCGGCGGGGCGATCGCCGCCTTCACCATCGTGCCGCGCCACGTGCTCGGCCAAGGCCTGACCCCGCCCAGCGAGAAGCTCAACGTCGCCTGCATTGGCATCGGCGGCCGGGGTGGCGCCAGCATCCATGGCACGAAGGATGAGAATATCATTGCGATGTGCGATGTCGACAGCCGTCGGGCGAGCGATGCCTTCATGAATTTCCCCCAGGCCAAGAAGTACCGGGACTATCGAAGGCTGTTCGACGAGATGGGCGACCGGATCGATGCCGTGACCGTGGCGACCCCCGACCACACCCACGCCGTCATTGCCATGGAAGCGATCCAGAGGGGCAAGCACCTCTATTGTGAGAAGCCGCTGGCGCACTCCATCTATGAAGTCCGCGCCCTGATGAAGGCGGCGCGCGAGCACCAGGTTGTCGCGCAACTTGGCAACCAGGGGCATTCTTTCGACACGATCCGCATGTTCTGCGAGTGGATCTGGGACGGCGCGATCGGAAACGTCACGGAGGTTCACGCTGCCTGCGGATCGGTCTACAGCGTCATTGACGACCTGGGCAGGCTCAAGGAGAAGCACGAAGTCCCGTCCGAATTGGACTGGGACCTCTGGCTGGGACCGGCACAGTATCGCCCCTATCATCCGCTCTACGTGCCCGGCACGTGGCGGCGCTGGACGCCGTTCGGTTGCGGCGTCATCGGCGACTGGGTCTGCCACGTGGTGGACCCGGTCTTCTGGGCCCTTGACCTCGGCGCTCCGAAGACCATCCAGGCCCGAGCCGAGGGCTACGATCCCACCACCCACGCCGATACCTTCCCCAAGGGCACAGTCGTTACCTACGAGTTCGAGGCTAAGGGCGATCGCGGCCCCGTCAAGCTCGTCTGGCACGATGGCGTCGAGACGATTCCCCGACCGCACGACCTGGAACCCGGGCGCAAGGTCCCCGGCACCGGCGCGATCGTGATCGGCGACAAGGGTAAGATCATGTATGGCTCTCACGGCGCCGGCGGTCTGCGGATCATCCCCGAGGAGAAGATGAGAGCCTACGAGCAGCCCCCCAAGACGCTGCCGCGTGTGAAGGACCACTTCGTCGATTGGCTCGATGCGATCAAGACGGGCCGGCAGGCCGGCTCGAACTTCGATTACGGCGGACCGCTCACCGAGATCGCATTGCTGGGCATCATCGCGACGAAACGATTGGGCGAAAAGCTCGAATGGGACGGCGCCAGCGGGCGCTTCACCAATTCCACCGAGGCCAACGAGCACTTGCGCCCCACGTTCCGCGAAGGCTGGACCCTGTAGGCGGTCTCAACGCACGCATTGCTCGTAGGGTGGGTTCCTACCCCACGCGCAAAGTGGGTTCTCAGCCTGCGCGTCGCCGTTTGTAGTGTGCCCGTCAGAGCAGACTTCGCGCGAGGCATGTAACGCCTTAGGGCGTCACTACAAACAACGCAGGTCTCCGCGCGGCGTCACAGACCGCGCCGCAGGTCGTCGGCGATCAGGCAGTCTTTGCCCGGACAGAACGCGCGAAGATTGGCCTCGGGCGTACCGGGCGGCACTTCGCAGCCGGGCTGTAGGATGAACTTCTTGCCCGCTGACGCAATGCATTTGCGCGCCGCCTCCGCAACCTCCTCGGGCGTTCCCTGCAACAGCACCGCCGTCGGATCGAAATTGCCTGCCAGCGTGACCTCGGGACCCACCGCCTCCCGAGCGGCGCTGAGCGAGACCATCCAGTCGACGTCGATGATGTCGGCGCCGGTCTGGGCCATCAGCCCGATGTTGTTGGCGATGTTGCCGCAGATGTGGAGCTTCACCGTCGCCCCCGCCTCGTGAATCGCAGCGATCAGCGTCTTCTCGAACGGCAGCACGTATTGTTCGTACATCGACGGGTTGATGAGGCTGGCGACCGCGTCGCCGATCCCGATCATGTCGGCGCCGACTTCGATCTGCGCCCGCGCGAAGCGGATCGCGTTCTCCACGATCACCTTCGCGGCCTGGAGATACATCTCGGGTTTGTCGATCAGGTCCATGAACGTGTTCTCGACCCCTCGCAGGTCGGCATATTCGGCAATCGGCCCCTCCACCCAGCCCAGCACGCTGTGGGTCTCTCCGAAATCGCGCGCCATCTTCGCGACGCTCTCGACCCGCTGTCTGGGACGCTCGGCGGTCTCGATTTCGAACGCCGTGACGCGCGCGATGTCCTCGGGGCTCTGGATCAACGCCGCCTTGGGCTTGCCGACGCCATCGGNNNNCCAGGGATCGCTGATCGCACTGATCTGGTCGAGGTCGAAGGCTTCGGTCACCGCCCGCTGCGATGCGACCAGGACATCGCCATCCAGGTAGTAGTCCCGGTAGGTGCGCCCGATGAAATGGGCGGACCAGGCCATGAAGATCGGCGTCACGGCGCTCCGGTCCACGGAGTCGCCCCGCAAGGTGGCATAGATTCGCTCTTTCGGTGTCATCGCGGTCTTCATCGGTAGCTCCTGTGGTCGAATCCGATCGATCGGCCGGCGCATCGGCCGGGGCGCACCACTGCATGATAACGATCCAGTGCCCCTTGTCCACGCCCTTTCCCACCGATGCCCCATGTCGCTGTCTGTCAGGATTTCAGGGCATCGGTGTCTTCCAGTCGCCGAGGTCGCTGGTTGGCAGCCTCAAGTCCGGAGGCCTTGGGGATGGTTCCCGTCAAAATGTCTTCAAATACACCCCTGTCGTGCTTCGCGCCCCGCCCGAGCCGCCCGTTCGGTCCATTTGTTAAGCGATTGTGAGAAATCGCTTGGCGGCCCTTGCACCGGTTTGATAGAATCGCCCCACGTGAAAGGGCAGATTGGAGAGTCTTCTCGGTATGAGATGCACGATTAGGCTAAGGGAAGAAAAATCACTTCGAACCCGGTCCGACCTTCGATCCACCGGCGCCGGGCCCACGCGATAGGGAGGTTTGCTGCGATGCTGAAAGTGGGAATCGTTGGGTTCGGGTTCATGGGGCGGATGCACTTTCGCTGTTGGCACGTGCGGGATGATGCCCAGGTGGTGGCGGTCTGCGACGCGAACCCGAACATCAAGGAGGACACCCAGAGGGCAGTCGGCAACATTGAAGGTGCTGCCAGCGCGATCGATTTCGAGGGCATCGAGGTCTTCACCAATTTCGACGAGATGATCGAGAAGGCGGGCCTGGACGCAATCTCGTTGACCCTGCCCACCTATCTTCACGCCGAATTCTCCGAGCGGGCGCTGTCACGAGGTGTCCACGTGCTCTGTGAGAAGCCGATGGCGCTGAGCGTTGCTGACTGCGAGCGCATGATCAAGGCGTCGCGGACCAGCGGCAGGCTGCTTCAGATCGGCCACTGCGTGCGATTCTGGCCGGAATATGCCAAGGCCAAGCAGATCGTCGACAGCGGCACGTATGGCAAGGTCGTCGCCGCGACGTTGCAGCGCTTGGGCTCGCCTCCCGGCTGGAGCCTGGACAACTGGTTCGTCGACGAAAAACGCAGCGGCGGAGTCGCCCTCGACCTGCACATTCACGACACCGACTACGTTCAGTATCTGCTCGGCATGCCCCAGGCGGTTTGCAGCCATGGCGCGACCGGTCCCCAGGGGCAGTTGATTCATATCGTCACGCAGTACATCTATGGTGACGACCAGGTGGTGACCGCCGAGGGGGGCTGGGGGATGANNGGGTCCTGGAGAAGGCGACCATCGTCTATGACCTGACGCGGGAGCCGGCGCTGCGGGTGTGCCCCGCCCAAGGGGAGGTCTTCACCCCCGACGTCGTCCCCGACGACGGTTACATCCGACAGATCGACCATTTCGCCCGGTCCATCCAGGGCGAGGCGGTGCCGCCGGTCATTACGCTGGAGCAGTCCCGGGACTCGGTCAAGATCGTGGAGGCGGAGAGGGAATCGATCCGCAGGCGAGAGCGAATCGCAATTCGGTAATCGAAGGAAGAATAGGAGACGCGTATGAAGTGCAAAAACTGGCCGGTAGGCGTTTGCAGTTGGTCCCTTCAGACAGACATCCCCGGCGTCGCCAAGGCGCTCAAAGATCTCGGTTTGCAGCACGTCCACCTGGGTGTCGCCGACGCGATCGGCGCCGGACGCGACCGGTTTCTGGCCGCCGTCCGCGACCAGGACTGGACCATCACCTCGACCATGATGAATTTCGCACACGAGGATTATTCGACCCTCGATACCATCAAGGTCACCGGCGGTGTCGTGCCCGATGAATTCTGGCAGGGCGATCACG
>NPID01000961.1_pt1 | contig 10801 bp, 7 predicted proteins | sample 8637491 | NCBI WGS metagenome assembly NPID01 (sample SAMN07420843, study PRJNA396082) | bioreactor metagenome | isolation source: sample BA6 brine-fed electro-methanogenic bioreactor BA | place: Japan: Kochi | collected 2016-06-14 | reverse complement strand
CGATTGGCTCTTGCCATGGGTTTTCCCCTCCCCGAAGGATTTCATGTCATTACAGCTAAAGAGTTCCATTTTGACCTCAAAAATCGAGCCATAGTGGGATTTTTTGAGGTGTTAATTTGATTTTTCGACATTATTCCAGAGAGTTATCTTGGTCCGACCCCATGGAATCCCATTTGGTCCGACCCCATGGGCATGGGACTCAGGGATCACATGGGATTTTCATTCAGAGTGATGCCGGGCTACTCGATCCCGACAAAAAGCTTGATGTACTGCAGCCTCTCATGACCGCGCGGATTGGAGCTGCGCGCCTGGCTGAGCCGGCCGCGGAAATCATCGAGGTGATCAAATTCGTGGCGAGCCATCCAGTCCCTGATCTCTTCAAGAATTTTGCCGACCTGCTCGTTGCCGTTCTGGTACAGGGTCGAGCAGAGCTGCACCACCTGCGCGCCGGCCAGCAATTGCTTGATGACGTCGTCGCCGCTGTGCACGCCGGTGGTGGCGGCAAGATCGCATCCGAGTCTTCCGGCGAGCATCGAGATCCAACGCAGGGAGGTATGAATCTCGGCAGAGGTGCTGTAGGGATTGCCGGCCACCAGCTTCATCTTCTCGATATCGATATCAAGCTGATAGAAACGGTTGAACAGCACCAGGGCGTCGGCGCCGCGCCACACGATTTTACCGCTGTTCTTGCCGGGTCCGCACCAACCGACAGTATAATCGGGACCCTCGGCCCTATCCCGACAGAGCTTTTCGGCAAAGTTGGCAAACGAGGAGAAGTAGGGACCGACCTTCATCGCCACCGGGATCTCCACCCGGGATTTGACATCGTGCAGGATACGGAAATAGCGCTGCTCGATGGCGGTACCTTCCTGGTCGGTCTCGTTGGGCATCAGGCCGACATTAAGCTCGATGGCCGAGGCCCCGGCGGCCTCCAGCTTTCGCGCATAATCGGCCCAACGTCCGGTGGTAAAGCAGTTGAGACTGGCGATCACCGGGATATCCACCGCCTTGCGGCTGTCTTCGACCAGTTTCAGGTATTCGCGCGGACCCAGCTCCATCCCGTAGCCCTGCAGATACTGCGAGGCCTCATAGTGGGAGGCGTACTCGGCATACTGGCTGAGCTGCCCCGTTTCGTGGGAAATCTGCTCTTCAAACAAGGATTTCAAAACGACCGCACCGGCACCGGCAGCAGCGCAGCGCTTGACCCCATCGACCGATCCGGTGAGGCTGCTGCTGGCAACGACCAGCGGGTTGGGCAGCGACAGCCCCATATAAGTGGTGGTCAGATCACTCATTCCACTCTCCATTTATTCCTGATAATTTCTTTGATGATTGCTTGCCTGTCTTCGCGTCAAAACCATTTGGGATTGTAGCACAAAACCGGATTAAAGGCCCAAGCATCCATCTGCTAAAGCAGGCTTAGCCTCAGCTTGTGGGCCAACTCCCGCGCAGGCGCAAAGTCGGGGTCCAGCTGCAGCACCTTGTCGCAGTCCCCCAGGGCACGCATCGGCATTCCCATTTCATGGAAGGTCCGGGCGCGGGCCCAATAGCCGTCCGGGCGGGCGGGCTCCAACCGTACCGCGGCATCATAATCTTCAAGAGCCTGATCAAAGGAGCGCAGCACCCGGCGGGTCAGACCCCGGTTCAAATAAACCCGCGCGTTGTCACGTTCATGGATGAGAGCCTGGTCAAAATCCTGCAGCGCCTGCTGATATTGACCGAGAACGAAGCGCGCCATCCCCCGATGGTTATGCACCAGCGCCCGGATTCTGGGTTCCAGCTCCATGCCCAGCACCGCGCAATAGAGTTCATCCGCCTTGTTCAGGTCACCGCGGCTGTGGGCGTCAAGGGCAGCCAGCATCGCCTTTTCCACAGCCCCACCGGCCGCGCCCACAACGACCGCCAGCGGCAGCTCGTCATGGGGCTCCTGCCAGTCCGCTTCCGCGTCCTGCGGCTCCATTTCATCCATGAGATGCGGGTTGCCGCTCAGAGTGGTGCGCCGTTGCTGATCGCGCTTACGGATCTCTTTCTGGAAATCCCGAATCTCCTGAAACATCAGGTCGGACATGGTCAGAATGGCATTGAGGGCGGCGAGCTTGCGCTTGACCGATTCCTTCGGCAGGGGGATGTTCGATTTATAGACCAGTTCGTGCTCCACCTCGGCCCAGGCGTCCTGCAGAATGGTCCGCAACTGCAGCTCTACGACGTTGGCGGCGCCGGGCAGATCGAGTCGCACCTGCGCGGAGTCGAGACGGATCAGCAGGTGCACCGAATCATAGCCGAACTCCCGAAAAGAGTGCTGCTGACCCTTGTGCTCAACCTCGATGACATCGAAATTTTCGAGCAGTATTTTTTCGATCGCCTCGTTATCTTCCAGAAACGGGCAGATAATGCGCATCCCCAACAGGTCGCTGATCAGCGGAGGGGTCTTGTCACGGCTCTTTTTGCTGAGGCGGGAGAGCTTTTCGAAATAGTTGGCAAAACGCTTGACGCGGTACTTGACGGTCGGGGCATAACCCTGCTTCTCCAGCAGGGCGCGCAGGCTGTGATGCAATTCCAGCAGCGCTTCCTCCCACTTCGACCGCTGCGCCTCGTACAGGGCCTGCGCCCGGGCACGGTCGATCAACCCCTCGTGCCGCCCGTCCAATCAGACCTCCTCGCGCAGACGCCTGATGGCCTCGATCAACCCGTTGGTGGAGCAATCGTGATTGCGCACCTTCTCTTTGCCGGCAAGTTCGGGCAGAATCGTTTTGGCCAACTGCTTGCCCAATTCCACTCCCCACTGGTCGAAACTGTTGATCTGCCAGATCGTGCCCTGCACGAAGATTTTGTGTTCATACAACGCAATCAGGGAACCGAGGGTGCGTGGCGTCAGACGGGGATAGATGAGGGCATTGGTGGGTCGATTTCCGGGAAACACCTTGTGAGGCAGAAGACGCTGCAGTGCATCTTCGGGCATCCCCTGCGCCTGCAGTTCCGCACGCGCCTCCTCCTCCGTGCGCCCCTTCATCAGCGCTTCGGTCTGGGCAAGAAAATTGGACAGCAGAATGCGGTGGTGCTCCCCGACTGGGTTCAGCGAGTGGGCACCGGCCAGAAAATCACAGGGCACAAGGCGTGTTCCCTGGTGAATCAGCTGGTAGAAGGCGTGCTGGCCGTTGGTTCCGGGCTCGCCCCAGATAATGGGACCGGTGGGATAATCAACCGTTTCGCCATCGAGCGTGATGCGCTTGCCGTTGCTCTCCATATCGGCCTGCTGCAGATAGGCGGGGAAGCGGTGCAGATATTGTTCATAGGGGAGGACGGCATGACTTTCGGCGCCGAAGAAGTCAGTGTACCAGATGCCCAGCAGTCCCATGATCACCGGGATGTTCCGTGCAAAGGGCGCTGTGCGGAAATGTTCATCCACCGAAAAAGCGCCGTCAAGCAGCTCTTCGAAGCGCTCGAAACCGACGCTGACCGCAATGGACAGCCCGATCGCCGACCACAGCGAGTAGCGGCCGCCGACCCAGTCCCAGAATTCGAACATGTTCTGCGGATCGATGCCGAACTCGGCCACCTTGTCGGCATTGGTGGACAGGGCCACGAAATGGCGCGCCACCGCCTCGGTATCACCTAACCCCCCGAGCAGCCAGTTGCGGGCCGAATAGGCATTGGTCAGCGTCTCCTGCGTGGTGAAAGTTTTGGACGCAATGATGAAAAGGGTGGTTTCAGGATCGACCCGCTTGAGGGTTTCGGCCAGATGGGTGCCATCGACATTGGATACGAAGTGGATGCCAAGATCGGCTTTGGCGTAATGCCTGAGCGCTTCGCACACCATCAGCGGCCCGAGATCGGAACCGCCGATACCGATATTGACCACGTCCCGTATGGGCTTGCCGGTGTAGCCCTTCCAGTTTCCGCTGCGCACCTGCTCGCTGAAGCGGCGCATCTTGTTGAGAACACGGCGCACTTCCGGCATGACATCGCGGCCGTCAACCTGAATCGGCCGGTCGGAGCGGTTGCGCAGCGCGACATGCAGAACCGCGCGGTCTTCCGTGAGATTGATATGCTCACCGGCGAACATGGCGTCGATGCGCTGTCGCAGACCGGCCTCATCGGCCAGTTGAAGCAGCAACTCCAGCGTCTGATCGGTTATGCGGTTTTTGGAAAAATCAAAGAGGATGTCGTCCAGATGAAGGGAAAAACGTTCAAACCGCCCCGAATCATGGGCAAAGAAATCGCGCATGTGCAGGTCGCACACCTCGCGGTAGTGATTCTGCAGGGCTTTCCAGGCGGCAAGGGCAGTCGGACGCGGCATAAAAAACCTCCTCATCAGGGATAGAGCGAATCCGCATCAATAAAGCCAACATTTTACCACAGATGCAAGGAAATCCCACCCGGGAGTCGGCGATCATGGCCCTCCCGGGCCGGATTCCACTTCCTGCAAGCTCCCTGCGCTGAAGCGCAGAACTTTCTTGCCGCCGTGTTTGCTCAGGAATTGAGTCAGGGCATCATCCCCCTTAACCGGCACAAGTTCATGCCCCATGGGCCCCAGAACCTCACTGCCAGCGACAAAATAAACGTCCTGTGCCGGGAGGCGCTCCATCGAAAAAGATTCGGTCACATAGAGGGCCACCAGGTCTTTTCGGTTGTCTTCCGGCTGATACCTGGGCAGATTGAAATAATAAGCGAACATGTCCTTGGGGCCGTCAAAAAAAACAAGGGCTCCGTCAGAGAATTCGGCAACGGCAACCCAGTTGGGATAGGTGGCGACATACATACCGCAAACGGCACAGCGGTCGTCGGGGGAAGGTGTCAATCTGTCCCTTTCATGCCCCAGGCAGGTCGTCGTCACCAGCAGTGCCAGCAGCACCAATATAAATTGTTTAAGCATAAGAGACCTTTTTTCAGGATGCGACCGCACTTCAGGCGAGGCGCAGGAAAACACACAAACCCACAGGGATTTATTGCGGACCGTTTCCCACCCGGCTATACTCGAATTGCCGCATCTGTGCCAGACTCATTCTCCAGAACACGGAAGCAGGCCATGATTTTAGACTTGGACATGCTATTTCGCAGCAATATTTGGAAGAACAGCTGGAGCCCATGCCATGATCACCTACGATGAGGCCATTAAAAGAGTCCTCGAAACGGTTAAAGTCCTTCCTCCAGTAGAGGAAACGATAGAAAACGCCTTGGGCCGGGTTCTGGCGGCACCGGTTTGCGCCCGCTGGACCATGCCTCCGGCCGACAATTCAGCCATGGACGGTTTCGCCATGAAGGGCAGAGGTCTGAAGGCGGGGAGTGAGCTGCAGGTGGTGGGGTTTGTTCCCGCCGGTCGCCCGCTGACCCAGGAGGTTTCCGACGGGGAGGCGGTGCGCATCATGACCGGCGCCCCCATTCCCGCAGGCTGCGATACGGTGGTGCCGATGGAAGAGGCCGAGGTCGACGGCGACCGTATTCAATTGTGCAGAACTCCCCGGCCGGGACAGCATATCCGCCCCAAGGGTGAGGAATTCGAGGAGGGAGAAACCCTTCTTTCACCCGGGACCCCCTTATATGCAGGAGAGATCGCTCTTCTCGCGACTGCCGGCGTCGCGACCGTCCAGGTTTATCCCCGGCCACGCGTTGCCCTGTTGGCCACCGGCGACGAGCTGGTTGAACTCGGGGCGCCGCCGGGACCCGGCCAGATCATCAATTCCAACACTTACCTGTTGACGGCACGGCTGCGCGAAGAAGGCTGCCATGTTCTGCCGCTGGGCATCGCCCGTGACGACCAGCACGATCTCGGCGATAAAATTGCCGCCGGTCTGCGGCTCGACGTGCTGATCACCACCGGCGGCGTCTCCATCGGGGACCGCGACCTGGTGCAGGATGTCCTGGGGCAGAACGGTTTCTCCCCGATCTTCTGGAGGGTCAAAATCAAACCCGGCAAGCCGGTCCTGTTCGGCACCGCGGGCGACACGGCGGTCTTCGGCCTGCCCGGCAACCCGGCCGCATCCGCATCCACCTTCGAACTCTTCGTGCGTCCCGCCCTCAGGCGCATGGCGGGGTTTATCGACACCCTTCCCCCACGCCTCAAAGTCACCCTCAGCACAGCGGTCGACGGCGGAGAGAAACGCCAGCGCTTTTTATGGGGAACCCTGCGCGAGGACCAAGGCAGCTATTATTTCGACCCCTCTTCACGGCAGAGTTCAGGGCAGAATCGCAGCCTGCAGGGAGCCCAGGCCCTGCTGCCCGTTCCCGCAGATAGCCCCGGCATTGCCGCCGGAACTTCAGTGGAGGTGCTGCTGCTGAGACAGCCCCCCGGACAGAGCCTGTAGGAGATGGCACCCCAGCAATCAGAGGCACAATTCTCTGTCTTCTGGCACCTCTGGCACCGGGAAAACGCTTGCTTTTCCAGATCAATCATGCTATTTCTACCAGCCGCGTTAAGCTGATAGATCAATGTCGGGGCGTAGCGCAGTCTGGTAGCGCACCTGCTTCGGGAGCAGGGGGTCGGAGGTTCAAATCCTCTCGCCCCGACCATTTTTCTTTACACAAAAGCGGCTTCGGCCGCTTTTTTACTTTGAGCCTTTACCGGGAGGACGTTGGTTGTGGGCAGCTTGATTGTGCTGTTGATCCTTTCCTATCTCGTCGGCGCCATTCCCTGCGGCCTGGTATTGACCAAGCTGGCGGGGCTGGGCGATATACGGAGCGCCGGCAGCGGCAATATCGGAGCCACCAACGTTTATCGCGTCGGGGGGCGGCGTCTGGGTGTTCTCACCCTGATTCTCGATGCTCTTAAGGGCGTATTTCCCGTCTTTATTGCCCTGCAGATCGGGCTCTCTCCCATTGAAGTCGCCCTGATCGCCTCAGCAACCTTTCTCGGCCACTGTTACCCCGTTTATCTGGGCTTCAAGGGCGGCAAAGGTGTAGCGACCGGTCTTGGCATCTACCTTGTCCTTTCGCCTCTGGCCGTCCTGATTGCCCTGCTTGTTTTTGGCGCTGTGCTGTGGCGTTGGCGCTACGTTTCGCTGGCGTCTATTTCGGCCGCAGCCGTTATCCCCTTCCTGATTCTGGGACTTGAAGGCTCTTTCCCCCTGTTTTTCGCCACATTATTTATTGCCGCGATGGTGATCTTTCGCCACCGGGGCAACATCGAGCGGCTTCTCGACGGCAGCGAAAACCGCTTCCAGGCTTAAGGATCTTTTTCTCCTCCGGCGCGGCGTGCTATTCTTAAGCGATGAAAATAAATCAGGGTCTCAAACTTCTATCTGCAATACTGATCGGTATTGTTTTCCTTTCAACAATCCTCGCGATCGATTTCGCCCTGTTCCTGCGCCGCCCCATCGCGCCGCCGCAACCGACCGAAATTGAGATTGCTTCCGGCAGTTCCTTCAATTCCGTCGCGCACCTGCTGGCGACGAAAAAAATCATCTCACGCCCCCTTTATTTCAAGCTCCTGGCCCGCCACCAACAGGTTCATGGTGCAATCCAGGCTGGTCGCTATCTTTTCGAGCAGACGGCCCGCCCTGCGGAAGTTCTCACCCGCCTGGTGGCTGGCGACGTGATTCGCCACACCCTGACCATTCCCGAAGGACTGACCCTTAAACAGATTGCTGACCGGGTTGAAGAGCAGGGATTCGGGTCGGCGGATCGTTTTATGGATCTGGCGCGGGAATCGCGTTTTTTGAAGATGATCGATGCTGAGATCTCTTCTCTCGAGGGGTACCTGTTCCCCGAAACCTACCTTCTCGACAAAAATATCGGTGAGCAGCGCCTGCTTAGGGCCATGATCACGGAGTTCAACAAGAGAGCGCAACCCGAATGGCGGGCAGCGGCCGCCGAGCGTGGCCTGTCTCTGCATCAATGGGTCACCCTGGCGTCCATCATTGAGAAGGAAACCGCACTGACTGAGGAGATGCCTCTTATTTCCGGCGTGTTCTACAACAGGCTTGAGCGCGGGATGCGGCTGCAGACCGACCCGACCGTTATCTACGGCATTGAAAATTTCGATGGGAATCTGACCCGGACCCACCTGCGCACGCCGACCCCCTATAACACCTATACCAACTCTGGGCTTCCGCCCGGACCTATCTGTAACCCGGGGGCTGACGCCCTGCATGCCGCCGCATACCCGGCCTCTACAAAATATCTTTACTTCGTTTCCCGGGGCGACGGCTCCCACGTCTTTTCCCGCACTCTCAAGGAACACAACCAGGCCGTACGCCGCTACCAGCTCAATCGTCCATAAAAAAAGCCCGAAGGACTTGCCTTCGGGCCGATTTCGAGAGTGGAACAAATGAGCAGAGCTTGAACCTGCCGATCAGGCCTTGGAGACCTCCACCGCGGTGGAGTTGGTCGCCGAAGGCAGAACCTGATTGATGTTGAGATCGCTGAAATGATAGGGCGCAAACAGCAGGCCTTCAGGCACGTTATCCGAGATGCGGACCTTGCCCTGAGCCGCCCCAACCGTGGACTTGACCCGCAAGGCGCCGCCGTCGGACACTCCGAGCTTCTGAGCGTCCTTAGGATTGACCTCGATATATCCTTCCGGCGCGACTTCAAGGGGCGACTCGGAGAACGTGGAGGTCGTCCCGAAGTGGAAGAGGATTTTGCCGCTGAGAAGCTGCATTCCCTTAGCGGCCCCTGCCTTACTACCGTCCACCCTAACAAACTTGAGCGACTGTTTCTTCGGCGCAGACAGCGGCTTGAAGCAGGGCGCGCAGCCTGCCTTTCCGTCAAGAGGGACCTCGCGATACAGCGGAGCAACAATTTTGATCTCTTCCATGACCTGCTGCAGGCCGACTTCCCCGGCGGCGCGGGGGACCAGACGCTGATAGAGATCGGCAAAGATGTCCCAGTCGGCGCGGGCATTGCCCACCGGCTTGAGAGCCGGACGTACACAGTTGACTCGATGATCGAGCGAGGTGAAGCTCCCTTGTTTTTCTGCGAAAGAGGCGCCGGCCAGCACCACATCCGCCAGGCGGGTCACCTCTGAAGGCAGGATATCCTGCACAACCAGGAATTCGACTTTTTCGAGAGCTTTGCGCCAGCGCATGCTTTCAGGGAAGTTCACCAGCGGGTTGCATGCGGCGAGGTAGAGAAATTTGACTTCCCCTTTTTCAATGCCCTCCAGGATCTTTTCTGCATCTCGTCCCGAGGCGGGCAACTCGCATGCCCAGCTTTTTTCAAACTGGGATTTCTCTTTCTGGTACTCGGCGAAGCCGGGCAGAAACTCGGGGCAGACGCCCATATCGAGCATCCCCTGGGTATTGCCGCGTTCATCGACCGGGAAAACTCCGCCGTCATCACCCTGCAGCGCGCCGCAAACCAGGGCGAGATTGGCAAGCGCCTGAACCTTGTCAGAGGCACCTTCCGAGCGTGTCAGGTCGCCCCCGAACACCAGCGCGACCGACTTGGCCTGCCCCAGCATCTCTGCCGCTTCCTCCAACAGTTCCTGGGAAATCCCGGTTTCTTTCACAACCTGCTTAAGGTCGATTTTTTTCACAGCATCCTTAATCTTTGCTGCATCGACCACAAAGTTTTTGAGGAAATCTTCGTCCGCCAGCCCCTTGTCCACGATCAGGCGGGTGAGGCCGTTGGCCAGTTGAATCTCGCTGCCGGGGCGGTAGCGAAGGTCGCTGTTGGCATAGCGAGAGAGCTTGACACCTCGCATATTGGCGAGCAGCAGCTTGCCGTCACGCTTGCGGGAGGAAAGTTCGATCTGCCAATCAATGGCCGGTGCTTCGGCAGTCGGGTCACAGCCGAAAACGAGCACCGCTTGAGAGGTTCCGATACGATCCATGCGATTGCTGGCGCCGCTGAGCCCCAGCGAATCATGCAGCACGCCCATTGCACGCATGGTCCCGAAGCGAGCCTCGGAGTCGATATTATTGCTGCCCAGCCCGGCACGGAACAATTTCTGAAAAAGATAGTTCTCTTCGTTGCTCAAGCGGCCGGAAGCCAGACCGGCCAGGGCATCGGCGCCATGTGCTTCCTTGATTTCACGGGCCTTTTTGACGACCTTCGCCAGCGCGTCGCCCCATTCCGCCGGCATCGGCTGCCCGTTCTGGGCCACCATGGGCGCCTTGAGGCGCTGGTCGGAATTGACAAACCCGTAATTGAAAAATCCACCAATACACAGGTTGCCGTTGTTGATGGTCGCGCTGTCCTCGGAGGTCACACGCTGGATTTTATCGTGCTTGACATGAATATCGACTTCGCACTGGCTGCCGCACTGGGTGCAGATGGAAGGCGTCACCTTCAACTCCCAGGGGCGGGCCTTGAACTTGAACGGCTTGGAAATCATGGTCCCCGTGGGACACACCGCCACGCAGTTGCCGCAGAATTCGCACTTGTCGAGATCCTTGTCGATATAAGCCTTTTCGCCCTTTTCATTGATGAAAAGAGCCTGAGAACCGACGACCTCGTTGCAGACTTTGACGCATTTTTCACACAAAATGCAGCGTGACGGAACCTGCTGGATCAAAGGCCACTTGTCGATCGGCTCCGGCTGCACATCTTCGGCGGCAAAGTCCTGCTGCGTCACATCGAGCGCATAGCAGGCATCCTGCAGATCGCATTCGCCGGCGGCGTCGCATACCGGGCAATCCAAGGGGTGATTGACCAGCATCAACTGCATGACCTGGCGACGGATGTCGGAGAGCTGCTCCGATTGCGTCGTCACCACGATGCCCTCCTTAACCGGTGTGTTGCAGGCGGTCATCGGCCGGGCAACGCCCTCGACTTCCACCGCGCAGACACGACAGGCGCCAGTGGGAGAGACCTTCTCCAGCCAGCACAAAGTGGGAATGGTGATTCCAACCGTGCGGGCCGC
>NPID01000652.1_pt1 | contig 10816 bp, 8 predicted proteins | sample 8637491 | NCBI WGS metagenome assembly NPID01 (sample SAMN07420843, study PRJNA396082) | bioreactor metagenome | isolation source: sample BA6 brine-fed electro-methanogenic bioreactor BA | place: Japan: Kochi | collected 2016-06-14 | reverse complement strand
TGACTCAGTCGGCCGAAGCCAAGGAAAAGGCGCACAAGTTCAACGCCACCATCGGGATCGCCACCGAGAAGAACGGTCCCATGTATCTGCCCTGCATTCACGAAAAGCTCTCCGCATTCGATCCCAAGGATATCTTTCCCTACGCGCCGCCGGCCGGCAAGCCGGAGCTGCGTCAGCTGTGGCGCGACAAAATGCTGGAGGAAAACCCGAGCCTGCAGGGCAAGCATTTCAGCATGCCTGTCGTCACCAACGCCCTGACACACGGGCTGTCCATCGTCGCCGACCTGTTCATGGATCCGGGCGATCACGTTGTTTCTCCCGACATGATGTGGGGCAACTACAACCTGACGTTTGCCACCCGCCGCGGTGCCATCGTCAAGAAGTACCCGACCTTCACCGTGGCCGGCGGTTTTGATGTGGATGCCTTCAAAGCCGTCCTGAAAAACAGCGCGGAAGAGAAGGGCAAGGCGGTGGTTCTGCTCAACTTCCCCAACAACCCCAGCGGCTACACACCGACCGTGGAGGAGGGTGACGCCATTGTCGCCGCCATCAGGGAAGTGGCCGAAGGCGGCTGCAACGTGGTTGCGGTGACCGACGATGCCTATTTCGGGCTGTTCTACGAAGACTCCCTGAAGGAATCGCTGTTCGGCAAGCTGGCCAACCTGCACCCGAAAGTGCTGGCGGTCAAACTTGACGGCGCCACCAAGGAAGAGTACGTGTGGGGCTTCCGCACCGGCTTCATCACTTTCGCCGACGGTCACGAATACGAGAACTCCCCGGTCATGACCGCGCTGGAGAAAAAGACGCTGGGCATCATCCGCGCCACCATCTCCAATTGCCCCCATCCGTCACAGACCTTCGTCATCGAGGCGCTCAAATCCTCCAAGTTCAAGTCGGAGAAGCAGCAGAAGTACAAGGTCATGAAGGGTCGCGCTCTGAAGGTCAAAGAGGTGCTCGATTCAGGCAAGTACGACAAGGCCTGGGAATACTATCCCTTCAACTCCGGCTACTTCATGTGCCTGAAGCTCAAGAACGTCGATGCGGAGAAGCTGCGGGTGCACCTGCTCGACAAGTACGGCGTCGGGACCATCTCCATCGGCAAGACCGACCTGCGGATTGCCTTCTCCTGCATCGAGGAGAAAGATATCCCCGAGCTGTTCGACCTGATCTACGAGGCCGTCGAGGATCTTTCCTGATCAGCACCTTTCTGAATCCAAAAGGCCCGCCTCGGCGGGCCTTTTTTTGAAACTTTTTTCTCCGTGAAAAAATTAAAGTCATTTCTCAGAAAACATCCCTTAATATCTGAATTCAGAAAGGTTATTCCGGAAGGGGCGGAATGCTTTCTGGTCGGCGGGGCGGTACGCGACCTGCTGCTCGCAAAGTCGCCCTGCGATTTCGATCTCATCACTCCCGGAGACCCGACCGCTCTTGCGCAAGCCTGGGCCGAGCACTGCAAAGGACGCTGGTTCTGGCTCGATGAATCGCGCAGACAGAGCCGGGTGGTCCTGCACCGCGAAGACCACCCGTGGTTTTTCGATTTCGCCCCCTATCGCGCGGCCACCCTGGCGGCGGACCTGTCTGAGCGTGACTTCACCATCAACGCCATGGCAGTCGCGCTTGCTCCTTCCTCCGAAGGTCATGAACCCCTCTATGATCCCTGTCATGGCCGCGAAGACCTTGCAAAGAGCATTCTGCGTGCCTGTTCCGCTGAATCTTTTCCACAGGATCCGCTGCGGGTGGTGCGGGCGGCGCGTTTTGCCTCCTGTCTCGGTTTGACGATGGATGCGGCTTCATCCGATCTCGCCGCCGAATCTGCCGCGAAGCTTCAAACGATGGCACCGGAAAGAATCAAGACTGAACTGTTCACGCTTGTTTCATGCAAAAATCCGGTCCCAGGGCTAAGCATTCTTGGCCAGGTCGGCGCGATGGAGGTTATTTTTCAGGCAAACGTTGACAGCCTCCAGTGTGAACAGGCACTGGCCCGGGTTGAACATCTGGACCGCCATCTGTCTGAGCATAGCTCCTGGGCGAAGCAATCCCTGAATGAACCGGTAGAGTCCGGCCTGACGCGCCAGGGCCTGCTGCGGCTCGCTGTGCTGCTTCAGGACATGATCTCTACGGATCAGACCCCGCATCTCGCACGATCTCTGGCGTTCTCCAACGCCACCGGCATCCGTCTGCAGTCACTGCTGCGGTTGAATGCCGAACAATTCGGGAATGATCTGCTGACCAGGGTGGCCGGTAAACCGCGTTCCCTGGCTCTCTGGGCGTCCACTCTAGGCCGGGACGCACGTGATGCGCTGTTGTGGATGCATTTTCAATGCAGCGATAATGAAGATATCCGGCAGCGCCTTGAAAAGGCCTGGACTGCCTGGGACCACTTGGCCGAAGACAATCGAATTCTCCCGCTGCTTGACGGACACCAGGTGAGTGAGATGCTGCCCGAAGGGAAGGGCAGAGAGGTAGGCGAGCTGCTTGACGCCCTTAAACAGGCCGAGATCGAAGGCCGGATCGAAAACGCCGAAGATGCGCGAAATTTCTTGAAATTGCAGCTTCAAAAAGAGATTGACAAAGACTAGCCGCGTTCCTATAATCCGGTTCCACGTCAACAACGCGGGAATAACTCAGTGGTAGAGTGTCAGCTTCCCAAGCTGAAGGTCGCGGGTTCGAATCCCGTTTCCCGCTCCAATATTTCAGGTAGGGGCTCTTGCTTATGTTTTGCAAGAGCCCCTACCTGTTTTCCCTCCTTAACGTTCAGAAAATCCTCTCCAGAATAATTTAGAATTTTCCGGCAACTTTTCTAAAGCCCTTCTGTGTAGCTGAGATAGGATGGAGAACGTGAACATAATCTGCTAGCCTTTAGAGTGCTTCCTTGGTGGGTGCCGGGGCGTCCGGCAAAACTGGAAGCAGGCGATTCTGTGCTTTTGGACAAAAAAACCTGACAAATTGAGGATTGTAACAGAAATGAATGCTGATGCCCTGCTGCTGATCTTTTATGTGCTGCTGGCCTTGATGTTTTCGTTTTTATGCTCGGTGGCGGAAGCTGTGTTGTTGAGTATTACGCCTTCCTATATCGAGGAAAAGAAAGAAAAGCAGCCAAAACTGGCAGCGCTTTTGAAACGGCTGAAACAAGACAATGTCGATCGTTCTCTTGCTGCGATTCTGACATTGAACACGATCGCTCATACAGTCGGGGCGATCATGGCAGGCGCCAAAGCCACCGTTGTATTCGGCAGCACCTGGTTTGGCCTGTTTTCGGCGATCATGACGTTGCTGATTCTTTTCTTTTCCGAAATTATTCCGAAAACCATTGGCGCCATCTACTGGGCCAGGCTCGTAAAGCCAATCGTGTTCTTTGTGAACAGTCTGATCATTGCTCTCTATCCGATCGTACGACTCTCGGAGATACTCACCAAGTTCATTTCCCATGGGAAAGACATCCACATTTTCAGCCGAACGGAGTTTCTCGCCATGGCCCGGATCGGCGAGCAGTCTGGACACTTAAGTGATAACGAATCGCGTATCATCTCCAACCTCTTTCGTCTTGGTGCGCTGAAAGTGTCGGATATCATGACGCCAAGGACTGTCGTTTCCGGGCTCACCGAAGACATGTCGATCATGGAGGCGGTGCCGTACATCACGAAATGTCCATTTTCCCGACTGCCGCTCTACAAAACCAATCTTGACGAGATAACCGGTTTCGTTCTCAGGGACGATATTCTGTTGCGCGAGGCGCAAGGCCGCGGCGCGGAACCACTCAGTTCCATCAAACGGGATATTCACGCTGTTCCCGGGTTGGTATCATTGTCGAGATTGATGGAACAGCTCCTCACGGAACAGCAGCACATCGCCGTGGTCCTCGATGAGTATGGAGGCACGATTGGCCTGGTGACCCTTGAAGATCTGGTGGAGACACTGATGGGCATCGAAATCGTCGATGAAATGGACAATGTCGTCGACATGAGGGAATTGGCCCGCAAGAAATGGGCGGAAAGGAGGTACCCTAACTGTTGAAAGAAAATGCACTTCAGCATGCCTTTAACATGGCCAGAAAATTTCTCATAAATTCACTCTGAGGATTCAGAAATCAAAGATTGACAGCGACCAAGGCATGAGATAGGTTTAGGTTAATTTAATCTTGTGGGTGATTTTCACCAAATGTTTAAAAAAGCAGTTCCAGTGGCACGGAGGGGAATCAGGTGTCGGGAAAAAGGATTTCAGAGGCAGAGCTTTCAACGCCAAAGGATAGCTGCCTCTTCTGCAATCTTGACAACACCAGAATTCTCAAGGCCAATTCTCTGGCCCTGGCCATTTTTGACGCCTTTCCCGTTTCTCCCGGCCACACCCTGGTCCTCCCCAAACGACACATCTCCTCCTTTTTCGACGCCACCCCGGAAGAGCAGGCAGCAATGTTTGAGCTATTGTCAGCCATGCGCGACCTTTTGGCCGATCCATCGATATCTTCTGTTGCCCGACAGGGAAGCCTGACGACCCCTCCAGACGGCTTCAATATCGGCATCAATGACGGTGAGGCTGCCGGACAGACGGTCATGCACCTGCATATTCATCTGATCCCTCGCTACGCCGGCGATAGGCAGGACCCCCGGGGTGGGGTTCGTTGGATCATGCCTGAGAAAGCGGTGTATTGGAGATGACTGCTCTGGAGACCTATATCCGGCAGTTCGCCAGCCTGCGGCGGGCGCCCAATGCGGTTTTTCCAGAGGCCACCAGAAAGCGAGCTCCGCATAAACCGATTCTGCTGCTGGCGGTAATGGATCTGATCGCCCGTGGTGAGCTTCTTTCATCGTTCATCGATGTCAGGGGCGATCTGGTCGAGCTGAACGAACTTTTCAATTTTTACTGGCACCGGGTTCTTCCGCCCAGCCAGAACAGCAGCATTGCTTTCCCGTTCTCGCGCCTACATAACGAACCCTTCTGGAAACTTGTGCCGCAACCCGGCAAAGAGATCACCCCTGAGGCGCTCAATCATATTTCGACACTGAGCCTGCTTCGCAGCCTTGCACTGGGTGCTCAACTGGATGAAGAGCTGTTTCATTTTATGACGCAGTCTGAAAGTCGCAATGCTCTGCGTGAAGCGTTATTGCGCTCCTGCTTTTCCGAGGAGGGAAGGGCAGTGATTGAGGAGCAGATTCTTATCAACGCGCAAGCCTATGATTACAGCCGGGAGCTGGCGGAAAAGGCGCATCAGCCCATTGTTCAGGAAGCGTTGTCTTCTGCTGAAGCATACAAACCCGCAGCCCGGAACCAGGGCTTTCGGCGCCTTGTCGTCAAAGCATACGATCATCGGTGTGCCCTGTGCGGCGTGAGAATCATCACGACCGAGCAGCACACTGTAGTAGAAGCCGCCCACATCGTGCCTTGGAACAAAAGCCATAATGACGACATTCGCAACGGCATGGCGTTGTGCAGACTCTGCCACTGGGCTTTCGACGAAGGTATGCTGGGCGTGGCTGACGATTATTCTGTCCTTACCGCGCGGCAGATTAATGTTGATCCGAATATGCCGGGGTTGCTCTCGATGCTCGCCGGTCGTCACATTATTCCGCCCGCTGATCGTGACTTGTGGCCAGCGCAGGAATATCTGGCAGAGCATCGTAAGGAATGGCAGTTTTAAGATTGTTTTGGCTTTATCCCCGACTGACCTCCAACAAGTTAAATATAAAGAGGAAAAAATGATAGTAAAAGCAATTGACCCTAATAATAAGGTGGCAGAACTTGAGCGCCTTATGTCTGTTGCTACAGGAAAGACAAGAATAAAAATTGAGCAGGAACTCAAGTCAGTTCGCTCGGGTGTCAGGGGTGAGGAAGAGTCTGCGTATCTGATAGACTTTGACCTTAAAGATTCCAAAAACACCGCTGTTATCCATGACCTTCGTCTTGAGATAAATGGGCGCGTGGCGCAGATCGATCATTTGCTGATTCACCGAACACTGAACGTTTTTGTGCTGGAGACAAAAAATTTCCACGCAGGGTTCAAAATTACGGAAGATGGCGAATTTCTTCGTTGGAATGATTTCAAAAAAAACTACGAAGGTATGCCATCGCCCATTTCACAAAATGAACGACACATTTCTGTTCTTAAAGATGCCTTTTCCCAAATAGAAATGCCAAAACGTATGGGGATGAAACTTACGCCCGTTTTTCATTCCTATATTCTGGTTGCCTCTTCCGCTCGGGTAGATAGGCCAAAAAAATTCGATACAAGCCAAATCGTCAAAGCCGATATGTGGTCTAAAACATTGGATAAACATCTTCAGAGTGAGGGTGTTGTAGGCACATTCGGGAATTTGGCAAGATTTGTCGGCCCGGAAACGCTCAAAGACATTGCAAGCAGAATTGTTGCGCTGCATGTTCCCGCTTCCTTCGACTATGCAAGTAAGTTTGGAGTCACAGAATTGCCGAAGACCCAGAACCACTCTCCTGAGTCTTCGCCCAAAAAGCAGGTCTCTGGATCAGATACCGAGGACTTAAAATGTCGTTGGTGTGGAAGCCATGATGATCTCAATATCCAATACGGAAAATATGGCTACTACTTTAAATGCAAAGGTTGTGACGGCAACACCCCGATCAAAATTGATTGTGGCCAGGAAGGGCATAAAGAGAGAATTCGCAAAGAAAAAAATAAATTTTTCAGAGAGTGCGCAGATTGCAAAACGAGTACGCTGTTTTTTGTTAATCGAGGATAACCTCGCAAAGGACTTTAGAGGATACGAGGAATGTTTTGAGTGCTGGCAAGCATTTGCATGTGACCTGCGCCATTATTGAGCGCGACGATTTCATCTTGGCCGCTCAGAGAAGCGATACCATGAGTCTGCCGCTTAAATGGGAATTCCCCGGTGGCAAAATAGACCCAGGTGAATCGCCAGAGGACTGTTTGCGTCGTGAATTGCTCGAAGAAATGGATATATGCATCGCCGTGGATAAAAAACTTCCCGCATCGACCTATCACTACCCGAAGTTCACTGTCACGCTCTATCCATTTGTCTGCAAGATTGCTTCTGGCGAAATAATCCTTCATGAACACGCTGCCATTACTTGGTTATTGCCACAAGATTTGGACTCCCTTGACTGGGCTGAGGCCGATCTACCGGTGATTGAGTCGTATCTTGAAATGCTTGGGGTGGGCTCCAGATGAAGCCTTTAGCCCCCGGCATCTATGATGCCCTCATTGACGAATTCCTGCGCGAGGCACTGGATCAGTATCCTGAGCTGCGCAGTATCTTAGGGAAAATTGATCCGGAGGAACAGCCAGCCCGGTATTCAGCATTCGTTGCAAGAGTGCTGGAGAAGGCACTGCGCGAAGAATCAGACCCAATGCGCCGCCTCGCCCTCTGCAACCGAATACTCGACCAAGTTGCTGGCGAGCCGGGCAGAGAACATTTAGGAAAACATCGCTTACCTCCTGAGCAGAAGCGGCTTCTTCTTGAAATCACACCTTCCCATTACGGTCAACCCGGGATTCCGCGGCCCCATACACCTATTGCCGAGAGTAGTCTTTTTACCGGCTCTCCCCAAGAACCTCAACTTGCGCATGAATTGCTTGAAGAGATGCGCTCAGCGAATGGTGTGGATATTTTGGTGTCGTTTATTAAATGGTCCGGGTTGCGCCTACTGATGCCCGCTTTTGAAGACCTTCGCGATCGAAATGTACCGGTGCGTCTGATTACGACTAGCTACATGGGGGCGTCCGATGTCCCAGCGGTGGAATGGCTAGCCCGCATGCCGAATGTTGAGGTGCGCATCTCTTACGACACCGATCGCACCCGCCTGCATGCCAAGGCCTATCACTTTCGACGCGATAGCGGTTTCTCCACGGCCTACATTGGCTCGGCGAACATGTCCCATGCCGCCATCACGAGCGGACTAGAATGGAATCTTAAGATCACGGCGCAGGATATGGGACACATCCTGGAGAAATTCTCCATCGAATTTGAAACTTACTGGAATAGCCGCGAATTCATACCCTTTGACCCGGAGAATCCAGCTCTTTTTCGGACTGCAATCGATCGCGCCCGTAATCCTCGTTCAAACGGCCCAGCGGTCTTCTTTGATGTTCGTCCTCATCCTTTCCAAGAGCGTATCCTCGAAGCGCTAGATCGTGAACGACATGCCCATGATCGTTGGCGTAACCTAGTGATTGCCGCCACTGGTACTGGAAAAACGGTGGTGGCGGCCTTCGATTTTCAGCGCTTCTATGAAAAGAACCAGAGACAGGCAAGGCTGCTCTATGTGGCTCATCGCAAAGAGATTCTCGAAAAAGCACGCGAAACCTTCGCCGCTGTGCTCCGTGATCAGAATTTCGGTGAACTCCTCGTCGGTCCTTATCAGGCCAATCGCCAGGATCATCTATTCTGTTCCGTTGGTATGCTGACCAGTCGGCGTTTGTGGCAGCAGGTGAAAAACAATTTTTACGACTACATCGTGATCGATGAGGCCCATCACGGAACAGCCGCAAGCTATCGGCCAATCTTCCAGCATTTTTCCCCGCAGGTTCTTCTTGGGCTCACCGCTACCCCGGAGCGAATGGATGGTGGGAACGTGGCCGCCGACTTTGGCAACCGATTTGCCGCCGAGATTCGCCTCCCCGAGGCGTTGGAGGAGAAGCTCCTCTGCCCCTTCCACTATTTCGGCGTCGCTGACCCGATTGCCATTAACGGAGACCAGTTCTGGCGCAATGGCAAGTACGATACGGCTGCTCTGGAAGTGGTCTATGTCCTTGACCAAGCCCGAGCCCGCCAGCGTGTCGACACGATTATAGCGGCCCTTAACCGTTACGAGCCGGAAATTCATCAGCTCAAAGGAATCGGCTTTTGCGTTTCCATCCGGCATGCTCAGTTCATGGCAGAGCAATTCACCAAGTGCGGCATACCGTCGGCGGCCTTTGTCTCGGGCGTTGAAGGTGATCGTTGTGCGAACCTGCTTGAAGATCTGAAAGCGGGTCGGCTAGTTTTTCTGTTCACCGTCGACAAATTAAGTGAAGGGGTAGATCTGCCTGAGTTGAACATCGTGCTTTTTTTACGCCCCACCGAAAGCCTTACTGTCTTTTTGCAACAATTAGGACGCGGTCTGCGACACGCAAACGGAAAGGATTGCCTCACGGTACTTGATTTCGTCGGTCAGGCTCACCGACGCTATCGAACCGACACCAAACTCAAGGCGCTGCTGCCGCGGCACCGTTTTTCAATCGATAGGGAAGTGGAACTCGATTTCCCCCACCTCCCGGCCGGCTGCTCTATTCAGCTTGACCGCCTCTCAAGGCATTACGTGCTGGAGAATATAAGGGAGAATCTTGGCCGATTATCCGTGCAGGTGCCCGACCGTCTCCAGACATTCACCAGCGAAACCGGACAGGATCTGACTTTCGGTAATTTCATTAGCTATCACGATTACGAGCCCGAAATGTTGCTGGCGAAAGAGTCGTGGACTGGATGGAAAGCGAAAGCACAGCTTGCACCGATTCCTGCCGACCCTGACTTGTCCAGGCTGAAAAGGACTCTAGTCAAAGCGGCATTCATCAATGGGCCAAAAGAGGCAACGTTGCTGCGCCAAGTTGTTGGCAAGCTTTCTCAAGGTCTGGTCGCCGAAGCCCTGACATTAGCCGGTAATTCAGCCATGTTTCTCTATTACCGAATTTGGGGTGACAAGGGAGATAAGTTGGGCATTGCCTCGCTAGAGGATGCCTTCGGACGGTTGGCGGCCAACCCAACCATCTGCGCTGACCTAGATGAGATACTGGAATGGGCTTTGGATATTTCCGAGGTCTCTGGCCTGCAGCCGGAACTTCCTTTTGCCTGTCCGTTGGAACTGCATGCTCAGTACGGCATCAAGGAGATTCAGGCTGTTTTCGGACGAGCAAATCTGAAGACCGCCGGGCAAACCGGTGTTGGCGTGATGCATTTCCCCGAGTTCAAGACGTATGTCTTGCTTGTGACATTCCAGAAAACGGAAAAGGAATTCTCGCCCAGCACCATGTATGCGGATTATCCCATCAGCCGCGAGTTGCTGCACTGGGAGTCACAGGCCAACACATCTCAACAGTCCGATACTGGGCAGAACCTGATTCGCCATAAGGAGCGTGGTTATACGATACTGGTTTTTGCTCGTGACCAAAAGAAACGCAATGGGATAACGCTTCCGTTTACATATGTTGGGCCGGTGGACTTGGTAGATTACGAAAGCGAGAGACCGATCAAGGTCGTGTGGCGGTTGCGATACCCGATGCCGGTGGCGATGTTTGAAGATAATCGGTTGGGTGGGTAATTGGATTGTCTCCCAAGAGTTGCAATATAAATCGTTGAGCTAGTCGGGGCTGACCACGGCAACCCATTGATATCCCAAAAGGACAGGACCAAAACAGTGGGGTCGGACCGAAAGCGCCGGTAAAAGCCGGTAAAGAGTAAGGGGTGCAAGTCCCCGCATAGTAAAGGCTAGCGACCAGCTATGGCCTCGAGTCATGCGTCGGCTCCCCGCAAGGTGGGCGGCGAAGCGTTGACAGAGGGCGTGCAGGCCCGGCTATTGAGCTCCGAAATCACCCGATCCGGGTTGCCGACCTTGTGGTCCGAGGGGGAAGGCAGTACGGTGTGCCGCGCAAACGCAAGTGGCACATCGAACCCGCGGAGTCTGAGAACCAGTGCATGTACGCAAACTCTTTGCACGGAAACCGGGAGATCCCAGAGGCGGCCGATCGTAATCCGACGGTCGGTCCGGTCGGGGAAGGCCAGGAGGCCGAGCACCCGACATGCACGTCTCTGGGAAGTCGGACGAAGGCGTAGTATCGATGAAGCGGACGAACAAA
>NPID01008717.1_pt1 | contig 10821 bp, 9 predicted proteins | sample 8637491 | NCBI WGS metagenome assembly NPID01 (sample SAMN07420843, study PRJNA396082) | bioreactor metagenome | isolation source: sample BA6 brine-fed electro-methanogenic bioreactor BA | place: Japan: Kochi | collected 2016-06-14 | reverse complement strand
TGTGCGAGGCGTAGTGCAATTTGAAAGCCCTTCTGCCGGTGGGTTACTCTCCTTCCGCCGAACTGGGGATCCCGGCTGGGGAGACAGATCTGCTTTCTGCAGCAATGAGACCTCCGCCGATGACCTCCTCCCCCCTGTAGAAGACGGCGGATTGCCCCGGCGTGACGCGCACCTGAGGCATCTGGAACTGCAACCAGGCTTCGTTTTCCTCCAACAGCGTGAGGGTGGCGGGCACCAGGGGCGCACGATAACGGAGGGCGACTTCGGTGGCAAAGGTGCCGGGAGTTGGCGGTCCGTGGACAAAGGTCACGGCGTGCAGTAGGCATCCCTCGCGGGCCAGAGCTAGCTGAGGGCCTACCACGAGGGTGTTATCTTCGGGCCGCAGGGCGATGACGTAGTGTTTTTCNNGGTGCTGAGGCCCAGACCGCTGCGCTGGCCCACCGTGTAGAGAGGTAGGCCCCGGTGTCGGCCCAAGACCTCCCCTTCCTGGTTGACAATGGGGCCCGGGCGCAGGCTATCGGGCCGCAGTGTACGTAACAGCTCGCGGTAGTCGGTGCCCAGCAAGAAGCAGAGGTCCTGGCTCTCTGGAGCTGCTCCCAGTTGCAAACCTCGTGCCCGGGCGAGGGCGCGTACCTGATCCTTGCTCTCCACCTCTCCCAAAGGGAGGCGAAGCCGCCGGAGCTGCTGCTGCGACAGGCGATAGAGGAAGTAGGATTGATCCTTGGGGCGGAAGCGAGCCCGCAGCAGCCGCGTGGCGCCCCNNAGGCTATCGAATTTGAGGTGGGGATTGCAGAGGATACAGGGGTTGGGCGTCTTCCCGGCGGCGTAGGTCTCCACGAAGGGTTCGACCACCTCGCGATAGAAGCGTTGCCGCACGTCGAGGAGGGTATAGGGGATCCCCAACGCCTCTGTCAGTGCGTGGAGGTCGGGTGCCGGGGTTGGGGACGCCGTCCAGAGGCGCAGCGTGACCCCTTCCACGGCGAATTCGGCTTCCTGAAGCAGCAGGACGGCGACAGCGCTATCGACGCCGCCGCTCAATCCCACCAGGACGCGATCTTTGGTATTTCCTGATTTGACATTCACGAGATAGATTATATTATTATTCATGGGTGCCTGTCAACCTCCATATCGGACCATTCGGAGTGGAGGGGAAGGGGCACGCAGTACATGACTATTTTCGTTCAAACATCTTAGAAAAGGAGCAAGAAATGGAAGAACCACGTGTTGCAACACCTGAGATCAGTGATGATGATCGCCTGTGGGCTTTGGTGGGGTGGATCATCCCCTTGGTTGCGCTGATTGCGCTGCTGATGGAGGAGAAGAAGAATCGGCCCTTCGTGAAGTACAATGCGATTCAGTCCCTCGCCCTGTCGGTGATCATGATTGTGCTGTCCTTCATCCCGGTCATTGGGTGGCTGTTGATCCCTGTGGTGTGGATCTACGCCATCATTCTGGGTGTCCAGGCTTACGGGAGCAAGTGGGTGACGATTCCCGTCATTACCGACTTCTCGAAGAAGCAGGGTTGGATCTAGATCTAACTGTTCGGTCTTGCCGGCGGCGCCTCACCAGAGGTGCCGCCGGTTTTTGCTATCCGGCGTCCCGGAAGCTTCTTCTCGGCAGGGTGTTTTTTTGACGGGCAGGTCCCCTGTGGTATACTTTCCACTCGTGGCAGGTGGCTGGCTATTCCGAAAGAAACGGTGAAATGACCTTGAGACGCAAGCGGTGGCAAATCGCCCCTCCCTCTCCCCCGGATCTGTTCGAACGTTTCTCGACCCTGGAGCCTTTAGTGGTGCAGGTGCTGTACAATCGAGGGCTGATCCAACCGGAGCAGGTGGAGGCGTTCCTGACGGGTAGGGTGAAAGGGGATGACCCCTTCACCCTGGCGGGGATGACGGCAGCTGTGCGTCATATTCGGGAGGCGATACGGTCAGGATGGTCGCTGGTCGTCTACGGAGATTACGACCTCGACGGGATGGCGGCGACGGCGATATTGGTGAGGGTGGTGCGCTCGTTGGGGGCTAACGTCAGCCCGTACATTCCAGATCGCGGCGAGGAGGGCTACGGCCTGAATGAAGGCGCTATCAGGAAGCTGGCCGAAGAGGGTGCACGGCTTCTCATCACTGTGGACTGCGGCATTCGCTCTCTCGATGAGGTGGCGTTGGCCCGGCGGCTGGGCATGCAGGTCATCGTTACCGATCACCACCATGTGGGGGCGGCCCTTCCGGTTGCAGAAGCGGTGGTCAACCCCCGGCGCAGCGACTGCCCCTATCCCTTTAAAGATCTTGCCGGGGTCGGGGTGGCTTTCAAGGTGGCCCAGGCACTGCTGCGGGTGGAGGCCAAGGTACCCCTCTCGCTCCCCGCCGGAGGGGAGAAGTCGCGCTTCCCCTGTACCGAGGACGACCTGGTGGATCTGGTGGCGTTGGGCACCATCGCCGATATGGTCCCCCTCCAGGGTGAGAACCATGCGCTGGTTCGCCGGGGCCTAGCCCGTATCAACGCGGCTCCCTGCCCGGGCTTGCAGGCGTTGATGAACGTGGCGCGCGTCGAGCCGGGGACGGTGACGGCAAGCAGGGTGAGTTTCAGTCTGGCGCCTCGCCTGAACGCTGCGGGGCGCATCGGGGAGGCGCTCCGCGCCTACCGGCTGTTGCTCTCCGAGGAAAGTGGGGAGGCTGGCCGGCTTGCGGGTGAACTGGAGGCGCTCAATGCGGAGCGACGGGTCCTGACGCAGCGCGTGCGTCGTGAGGCGCGGCGGTTAGCTCTGGCAGAGGGGGATTCGCTGCCGTTGCTCTTTGCCGCTTCGCCCAGGTTCCCTTCAGGGATCGTGGGGCTCGCTGCCGGGCATCTGCTGGAGGAGTTCTATCGGCCCGCCGTTGTGGTGGAGGTGGGTGAGGAGTTCAGCAAGGGCTCTGCCCGCTCCATCCCGGAATTCCACATCACGGGGGCCCTGGACCGGCTGGGGGGACTTCTGGAGCGGCATGGCGGCCACGCGGCGGCGGCAGGTTTCACCATCCGGACGGAACGACTCTCTGAACTGCGAGCGCAGCTCATGGCGTTGGCTTCCGAGGAGCTCTCCGACATCACCCTTGCCCCAGTCCTGGCGGTGGATGCAGAGATACCGCTCCGGATGCTCTCCTGGGAGCTACTCCAGGCGCTGGAGACACTGGCGCCCTTCGGGTATGGCAATCCTGCGCCGTTGCTCGTGAGCCGGCGGGTTCAGGTGGGGCAGGTGCGGGCTGTCGGGGCCGATGGACGCCATCTCAAGCTCTCTCTGCTTGATGAGTTGGGGCACGCCTGGGACGCGATTGCCTTCCGGCAAGGAGCGTGGATGGGACGACTGCCCCCCCGTATCGATCTGGCTTATCAGCTGGAACGCAATAACTGGAACGGGCGGACCCAGCTCCAGTTGAACGTTCAGGATATCAATGCCCCCGATGATTAGGGCGCTCTGCCGACGAGAGAGGATTCGTGTTACGAGGTAAATCATGCGAGCGTTGGTGACGGGTGCGACGGGCTGTGTCGGCGCGAACATCGTCGAGGCCCTGTCGGTGGCGGGGCATCGGGTGCGGGCTCTACAGCGCTCCACCTCCAGCCTGGAGGCTCTGGAGGGGCTTGACCCCGAGCTGGTGGTCGGCGACGTGCTAGATTACGATTCCCTGCACGCTGCGCTCGCGGGCTGTGACTGGGTCTTTCACGCGGCGGCTGTCTCCCAATATTGGCGCAATGAGACGGATCTTATCTACCGGGTCAATGTGGAGGGGACGCGGAACGTCCTACAGGCAGCGCTCGCGCAAGGGGTCAGGCGCGTTGTCTACACCAGCTCTGTGGCAGCGCTGGGGGTGCCCGAGCGGCCCGGAGAGCTCCTCAACGAGCGCCATCCCTTCAACCTGCCTCCCAAGAAATTCCCTTATGGTCACAGCAAGGTGCTGGCAGAGCAGGCGGTGGGAGAGGCGGTGACACTCGGTCTGGATGCGGTCATCGTCAATCCGGTGACTGTGATTGGACAGCGAGATGTGGGGTTTATCGGGGGTGAGTTCCTGCGTGCAGCCCAGGATGGGAAGGCGAAGGTCGCGCCCCCGGGAGGGGTGGGAGTCGCTTCGGCCCGCCGGGTCGGGGTGGGCCATCTGCTGGCGGCAGAGCGGGGAAGGTGCGGGGAGCGTTACATCCTCAATGGTGAGAACGTCGCTTATCCGGAGCTGATGACAATCGTGGCCGAGGTGCTGGGAGTTTCCCCTCCCTGGTTTACCCTCCCCCGGTCTTTGATGGGGGTCTTTGCTGCTGGCGTGGAGATCGTGAATCGCTTCCGGCGCCGGACGCCCCTCGTTGATGCGACACAGGTGCGTCTGAGCACTTACGCCCTCTATTACGATGAGAGCAAAGCGACGGAGACGTTGAGCTTTGACGGGGGCACGGTGCGCGCAGCGGTGCGGGAGGCCCGAGATTGGTATCGGGCGCGGGGGATGTTGTAGGATGTATCTAAAGAAGAATCCCTACTCCTTTCGCCGTCGCCGTCGCTCCTCTCTGAAGCGAGTCCTGATTCTGCTCGTGTTGATTGCCGGTGGCGTCTATCTGCTCTTTCAGCTCTCCGGTGGGCCGGCGCCAGTTTCGCTGGGCAACACGCCGACGCTGATGCCCACACCGACCCGTTCCGCTCTCTCCTATGCCGCCGAAGCCCACGATTATTATCGTGCCGGCTGGTTGCGACAATCGGTGCTGGACTATCGACAGGCACTGGACCTGGAGCCTGATCAGCCGGAGCTTTACGTGGAGTTGGCACGTCTGCTGATCCTGACGCAACGCCCGGAGGAAGGATTGGATGTGGTTCGTGAGGCGTCGCGTCGTGAGCCGGAAAATGCCCGAGCGTGGGCGGTACAGTGTTTCGCCTACAATTGGTTGGGGATGCCCTCCAAGGCGTTGGAGACGTGCGAGCAGGCCATTGCCCTTGATCCAACCCTCCCCGAGGCCTACGCCTATCTCGCAGAGGCGAACATCGATCTAGGAAACTGGTTTGCTGCCAATCAGAATATCGAGACCGCGTTGCAACTGGATAGCTATCACGTGGACGTGCTGCGAAATTACGGCTACGTGCTGGAGGTGCAGGGGAATTACCCGGCCGCGGCCCAGGCCTACCGGGATGCTATCAACCAACATCCCGGTCTGACCTACATCCATTTCGCCCTGGCACGTAACTACCAGGTGTTGGGGGATTCTCAGCGGGCGATGAGCCTTTACGAGGCGGCTGTGGAGCAGGATCCTGAGGATCCCAGGCCCTTCAGCCAGTTGGGACGCATCCATCTTTTTGCCGGGGAGTACGTTGAGGCGCGGGCAAATCTGTTGCGAGCGCTAGAGATCGAACCGCATCATACCTCGGCGTTGGGACATCTCGGGACCCTCTACTTCCAGCAGCGGAACTATGAGGATGCCGTTCCTGCGCTGGTGGACTCTATTCGCTACGGGGAGGCCACCAGCCGACGGCGGACCGTCTCCTTCCGCATTACCCGCGAAGCCCTGGGGCAGGTGGGGGCCAGCCCCTCGGGTGAGGAGGTGGCGGCAGGCTTCTTCTCGCATCCACCGGACCTTCTGTATCCCATGCGCGCCCTCCTGGAAGGCGGTGCAGATGCGGCGATGCGTGGGCAGGTGCGGCTCAATCCCCTTGATGGGCGTTACGTGATCCAGGTAACAGGCTTGCCTCAGCTCTCTCCGGGTGAGATCTACGTCGGTTGGTTCGATTCGCTGCTGACGCCGGAGCGCGATATGGTGCGCGTGGAGTTGTCTCCCAGTCGAGAGGGGAGGGTCGAAACTAGCGGCGTCACCGGTGCTGTGCGGGGCTTGCCCATCGAGCGCTACTATATTCTGGCGCTCAGTTATTACTTTCTTGATGAGTGTGATCAGGCCCGGCCCTACATTCGCGTGGCGTTGCGCATCGATCCCAACGATGCGAACGCCCTTCAGACCGCGCAGCTCTGCGGGCAGTAGCCAGAGACCTTCGAGGAGAGAGGCGTCGGTGAACGCATCGGCCCCGAGGGGCACGACGGACCGGAAGCGGGGCTGGATTCTTGAAAGCCCCCCTCTGCTGCTGCTGCTGGCTTGTATCTTGCTGTTATTCCGGCGTTTGGTCGTCGGTCGCGTGCTGGGGGACGGTGACTTACAAGGCTACTTCTTTCCTTACTGGGTGGCAGCCGCGCGTGCCTTGCGGGCCGGACGTCTTCCTCTCTGGAATCCCTATCTTTTTGCGGGCACGCCGCTCCTGGCGAATTCGCAAGCGGGGGTCTTTTATCCTCTGAACTGGCCTCTCTGGCTGCTCTCCGGCTCCGCGCTGGAGGGCTTGACGCGCTCCCTTCACGTGAGCGTCCTGTTGCACCTTGGTATCGCCGGGATGACGGCGAGAGGGCTTGCCCGGCGTCTGGGAGCCGGGCGGTGGGGGGCAGCGCTCGCGGGTCTGCTCTACGCAGGGGGCGGCTTTCTCGGCCTGCACGTGGAGCACCTGAATCAATTGCAGGGGCTGGCGTGGTTGCCGCTGGCGTTGCCTGTGAGGGCCAGGACGCCCTCAGAGAGACCACCTGGCTTTCCTGCCACGAGCTCCCTGCTGGCCTTCGCGCTGATCCTGCTGGCGGGACATACCCAGACGGCTTTCATTGCTGCCGTCGGTATTGGCCTCTTCCGCCTGGGGGAGGAGGTGGGGAATCAACTCCTCGCCGGCGGGGGGAGGGTGCGGGGGCTCTTTTCCGCCGGGGGGCGAGCCCTCCTTTCGTTACTTCCTTTTGGTCTGTCTGGGCTCGTCGCTGCCATCCAGCTGCTGCCGGCTTTCGAGCTGGCGCGGTACTCCATGCGCGCGGGCGGGCTGCCCTGGAGGGAGGCCGTCTCTTTCTCCCTTGTGCCCTGGCAGGCGCATCAGGCTCTGCTACCACCCTATCTGGTATCACCGCTGCTGCCGGAGGGGGTGGCCTATCTGGGGCTCCTGGGCCTGCTGCTGGCAGGCGGCGGCGCCTGGAGAGCGTGGCGGACGCGTGCGCCCCGACAGCTAGCTCTCGTCGTGGTCGCCGTGCTGGGCCTGCTGCTGGCCCTCGGGGCCTATAATCCCTTCTATTTGCTTGCGGCCCGGCTCGAATTGCCCGGTGTGATCCAGTTTCGGGCTCCTGCGCGCTACCTCGCCCTGTATGCCCTGGGCGCCGCGGTGCTTGCCGGGTGGGGGCTTACGGCGCTAGAAGAGGAGCGCCTTCACATCGGGCTGCGCTGGCCTCGATTTTTGCTTCCCGTGCTTTTCCTGCTGGTGGGCGGTGAGCTTCTTCTTGCCGCCGAGCAGATGCCCCACGCGAATGCTACCGTGGCCCGCGCTTATTCGGATCTGCGTCCGGCTACGGCCCATCTGGTCGCCGCAGCTCGCGACGCGGAAGCTGCGGGACAGCCACCGGGACGCTTCCTCAGTATCTCCAAGACCCTCTTCGACGCCGGGGATACAATCGAGATGGAGAGCATTTACGGAGAAGGGCTCTCCTCCGAAGCCCTCTGGACCTACATCGTGGCGGCCAAGGATCGGGAGGTCCTGGCGCCCAATCTCCCCCTTGCCTTCGCCGTCCCGGCGGCTGATGGCTACGATGGCGGGCTCCTGCCCCTGGCGCACTACGCGGCCTTCTCGCAGCTGCTCCTCCCCGGCGGTACCCTAGATGGGAGGCTGCGAGAGAATCTGGAGGCTATTCCCGACGAGCGCTGGCTGGATCTCCTCGACGTGCAGTTCCTGATCACCGACAAGGTCGGCGATCTCTGGGCGGAAGGCGTCTTCTACGACCGCCAGTTTCGCCCGTTCCTGGCGGAGGGAGCAGCATTGGAGCTGGCCTGGCTCCCTGAAGGGTTTGCAGCGAACGGCCTCAGCCTTCTGGTTGCCGGGGAAGGTTGGGTGGAGGTGTTCTTCGGCGATGGGCAGAGCGTTGCTTTCGATCTCTCGGCACCGGAGGTGGGGACGTCCCAGTGGTTGCGGTGGGACGCGTCCCTCCCGGTTGCCCGCGTGATCTTTGGGGCGCGCGGGGCGGGCCTTGCGTTATCGGGGGCGGCGCTTCTGGATGTGCGCACCGACGCCTTCTACCCGTTGGTGCTCTCGGAGCGCTTCCGTCTGGCCCATTCGGGTGACGTCAAGATTTACGAAGCTGTAGTCGCCTCTCCCCGCGCCTTTTTCGCCGCTTCTGGACGTTGCTATCCGGGAACCGACGACGCCATTGCATTGGAGGGCCTGACACAGCAGGCGCTCTCATCCGTAAGCCAGGTATGGCTGGCGGATTGCGAACCCTCAGAGTGGGCGCTGGATACGGCTCTCGTTGTGGATTCTTCGCCTGCGCAACTAGCGGTGAGACGCTATCATCCTGAACGCATCGAGCTCGATGTGGATTCAGAAGCGGGAGGCTTGATCGTCCTCAAGGATGCCTGGTATCCCGGCTGGCGGGTGACTCTCGAGCCGGAGTCCGGTGGGATAGCGACGGAGGTCGAGGTGTTGCGGGCCAACGTGCTCTTCCGGGCTGTGCCCGTTCCTCCCGGTGCTTGGCGCATCGTCATGACCTTTCAACCCGTTTCCCTCTATACGGGAGCCGGGATTACCCTCCTGGGGCTGTTGGCCCTGCTGGGCTATCGAGGTCGAGCGCGTAGCCTTGGCCTTACGTAGTCGGGATCCCCAGACTCAACTTCTTCCTTAGGGTTCGTAAAAGTATAACTTNNGCCCCCGTCCCCGGGGGCGTTCAACGGGAACTCATTTACTATCAGACTCTTAGCTGGTTGGCTTGCAATATCCGTTTTCGGTTTGCTGGCGGCACGTTACAGATTCGTAGATCCTACAGGATCTGTGTAAATCGAGGTCTCCAGTCTCTTCGTGAATTTGGCTAATTCCCCCCGACTTTAGCGGTCGCCAAAGTTAGAATATGGCATAATTTCACGCGCGTTCTCCCTTGGATCAACACGGATATATGCGACCTATTCACATATCCATTGACTTTTCTAACCATCACAGTTAGAATTAGAAGAAGGAGTTTGGGTCGCGGTGTGCGTATCATGGAGTGCGATCCGGATAGTGGTCACGTGGGATTCAGGAGGACAACATGAAGAACTGGAGAGTATGGGTCGGATTGATGGCACTGGTGCTCTTGCTGCTGGGGGTGATGCCGGTTTTGGCGCTCATCCCGGCAGCACCTCCCGAGCCTTCCTATGTGGAGGAAGACGAGGAGTTAATCCTCGTGGACGGCGAAATCGGCGAATGGGATCTGGAGGCAGACTTTTTTGCCTTCATGTACCGGGCGGGCCTTCCGGGTCAGCATCCAGATCCGCTCTCAAATCTCTACCTGCGTTACGATTGTGAAACTAGTACGCTTTACGCGCTGGTGCGCGTTAACGATCCCTACAGGGCTGATGCTGGGCTTGACCCTGATGATCATTATCTGAAGTTGGGCTCGCAGACGCTGGTCAGTGCTAACAACCAGCCGGCGGATGGCGATCCCCCGGATTTTCACTGGGTGGGTCTGAGCGACGATGGGAACGCTGCGCTGGGGTGGGAAGCCGCCACCTACCTGGATCCCGGGACCTATTCGAACTTCAATGCTCACACCAACGTGGATGGGGGGGAAACGTCGGCGGTGACGGATCGCAGCATCGATCTCGTCTTGGACTGTGAGACGACCTCGGTTACGTTGACGACCCTCTCCGCGGCTGGACACAACGAAGCGTCTCTGGGCTCATTGCTCCTGGCTTCCGGGGCGTTAGGGGCTGTGATCCTCTATCGCCATAGATCCCGCCCGAGATAGTCGGTATTGGGCTTGTACGATTTGTGTGATCTTAATTCTAGAATCTGGGAGGGAAGAAGATGGTGAAGAGACTGGCGGTTGGTGTATTAATACTCGTGATGTTGATGAGCTGGTGGTTGCCTGCCACTGCAGAAGAGGGACAAATCTGCGGGGAGCCAGAGACTTTCACGTTCTGGGCAGCGAAGACGATCGACATCGGAACAATCACTGTCTGGAATGATGCTGAGCAGCTCTACGTCAGGTATGATACAACCGGTGATTGGTGGATGATAAAGGCCACACTGTACGCTGTGGACTATGAGCCTACCGAGCGTTTGGATCCTGCGGTAGCACCTTACCAGGCCTTGGGTCTTTATACCCAGAGTTTCACGTTTGTTGTGCCTCTGGCGGAATTGGTCGACGAATGTGGGACAGCCTTGTGGTTCCAGGCCCATGCCGGAGTTCTCAAGGTTATGGATGGTAAGGTGGTGTTGAACGAGGCGGCTTACGGCGGGACTATCAATCCTTACGCAACTCCCTGGTATGGTAATATTGCGTATAGGGTGCAGTGTTGCGAAGAGCCTCCGGTTTGTTATGAGTTCATGGAAGAGACTGCCTGGACTGCCGGTGAGCGTTACGTGTCCCGGGGCAATTGGGCCACCTATACGGCCTACGTTGCGGACAGCACCGCCGACCTGTACGCGGGGCAGAATATGTTAGCTGGCACGGTACATTTTTCTGCTCCCGAGGATGGCTATGTTACCCTTACTATCAATCTGACCGGGGATTGGGAATTCGCTCCTACAGACGAGAATGTCAAGATTCAGGATTACGAATTTGCGCCGTCGGGCAATCCCGCTCCGGGTCAATTTCCGTGGAAGGGGACGGCCTCCGGACAATCCTTTGCCATCGAAGTGCCATGGAATAACTTCTATGGAGTTCACGTTGACGTGGGCACTTGGGTCGAGGTCCCGTGTCCGCTCGACTGATGTGAACCAGTCTGCTCTTGACAGAAGCGGTGCGCGAGATGTTTCCCGCGCACCGCTTTGCGAAAAGGGGGATTTCG
>NPID01000346.1_pt1 | contig 10832 bp, 10 predicted proteins | sample 8637491 | NCBI WGS metagenome assembly NPID01 (sample SAMN07420843, study PRJNA396082) | bioreactor metagenome | isolation source: sample BA6 brine-fed electro-methanogenic bioreactor BA | place: Japan: Kochi | collected 2016-06-14 | reverse complement strand
AAGTTCAATAGGGAAGAGTTGAATTTCGATTTCAACAGAATTTACTGGGACGGCAGAGATGAAGATGGAGATTTACTCGCTAATGGCGTCTATCTTTATAAAATCATTTCTTATTCTAACAACGAAACAGTTTCGGTCATAAACAAAGCAGCCATTGTTCGTTGATTACCGCCTTTTGTTTCAGTAAAATTCATTTCAAAAAAACTTATCTTTACAACTGAAAATTGAATAAGGCGGATTAACCAAATGAGAATTAAAATTTTTGTAACGGCATTTGTATTGATTTTTATTTCCAATTCATTTGCACAATTATATACTCTAAGAGAAAATCAAGGAATGCTTAACGGGGGCTTGGGTGTTACTTGGATAGACGGGCAGCCTTATTATGGTTTCCATCTTAGGCCGGAGTTTTCATTTTCCAAAATTGGAGTTGGGATTGATCTAAAACTTGAGTACGGCACAGATGGTAAACTTCGAACAGAAAACTTTAACGAGTTCTCCGATTATCTAAGTGTTATTCGTTATGTGCGTTACGGATATAAAGGAGATCCGTTTTATGCAAGGCTCGGTGCGCTCGATTATTCTACTCTCGGTCATGGCAGCATTATGTATCTCTACAATAACAGTCCAAGCTACGATACAAGAAAAATCGGTTTAGCTATGGATATCGACTTCAGCACATTTGGGATTGAAACTGTTTATTCATCTTTTGGGGAAGCCGGCGTACTTGGTTTACGCGGCTATACAAGACCGCTTCAATTTACCGATATGCGAACCGTGCCGGTAATTGGTAACTTAGAAGTCGGAGCAAGTATTGTAACAGACTTACACAGCAAAGCCGGTGTATTGGAAGGGAACTATAACTCTTTCGAAGATAAGTTTGAAGCAACTCAAGACGAAGGAGCACTAACAATTATTGGATTTGATATTGGTTTGCCAGTGATTAATACATCAGTTGCCAAACTTGATTTATATTTTGATTACAACAAAATATTGAAATTCGGCAGCGGTGCCGCAACTGGTTTTATTCTTTCATTTAACGGATTGGGTCTGATTGATCTAAGAACTCGTTTTGAGAGGAGAATAAACGGCGATGAGTATCTTCCTTCTTATTTTAATTCATTTTATGAAATTGAAAGATTCCAATTAGATAAAGGCAACGGTACATTTATAAGTAAAGCACAAATTTTAAAAAATGCCGGTGATGCTGGCAACGGTTGGTACGGTGAACTTCTAATTACTGTTCTGGGTACTCTTGATATCTTAGGAAGTTATCAGCGGCTTGATAAGGATCCTAAATCCGGGATTCTCCATTTAACTACTAATGTAATGCCTGATGGTATGCCTTATGTTTTTAGAGCTGGATATGATAAAATAAATATTCAAGATGAAGCCGATATTTTTAAACTTGATGATCGTTCGTATCTTTTTGCCGAATTTGGTTATAAACCGTTGCCGTACTTGATTGTATCACTTGTTTATCATTGGACTTTCACACCCGTTAGAGATGTTGACGATAATGTTATTGACTACGAACCACAGAAGAAAATTGAGCCGAGGGTTTCGTTTATTTATCCTCTTGATTTTTAATTATATCTTCGACAAAACTTTTTAGTTCGGGAACATTTTCGAAAAGATAATCCGGTTTCATTGATATAACTTTTTCTTTTGCATAACTGTCCCAAACAACGGAAGCTACTTTGATTTTTGCATCTCTTGCCGCTTCAATATCGTGGGGGCTGTCGCCTATCATCAAAGCTTCATCACAATTTATTTTAAAGTAACTAATAATTTTTTCCAACCCTTCATGAGATGGTTTATGATTTACGACATCATCTCCCGAAACAACAAGTTGGAAATATTTATCAAACCCTAATTTTTCTAAGGTTATGCGAGCGCTATCTTTCCCTTTGCCTGTAAAGACAGCCAAATTTTTGTTATGCGTTTGTAAAAATTTGAGTATTTCTTCCAATCCTTCAAATGTTTTTACCAGAATGTTATGTTGCGAGGAATAAAATTCAAAGTAATCATCTCTTGCTGTTTCGTAATTTCCTTTCATCCAGTCTTTAAGAATTACGTCTTCAGTGGGACCGAAAAGCGAAATTATCTCTTCATCGCTAATGTCTTTTTTAAGATATTTTTTCGCAACATGCCTAAAGCTTTCAAAAATTAATTTGTTTGTGTGTGCGATTGTTCCATCAACATCAAAAATAAATGTGGAAAAATTTTGCATTAGTCTTTTATCCTTATAAGAGAAATAGTTCCGTTATGATAGCCAAGTATAAGTTTATTTTTACTTACGACGGTAATTGAATACAGTGGAGTTATACTATTCCTAAATATTTTTTTTACACCGTAATTTTCATCTACTTGAACTAAATATCCTTCCTTGTTCCCGAAGTAAATATTTTTGCCAAGCTCCGTTATGTCCGTATTGATTTTGTCATTGCCGATTTTCGTAATTATCTCTCTTACCCACGTTCCAAGTTGTGCCGACAAAATGTGGAATCTATCATTTGTACTTTTGCCGTAAATAAGCCGGCCGTCACCCGAGACTTTTAGTGAAGTAAAGAGTTTGTATTTATCATATTGCCAGTTTCTTTTGCCGAGTAATATATCGTACGAAAAAATTTTACCGTTCGTAAGAGAAATAAAAACATCATCTGAATTGTTTGTTAATTCTGAGGCTAATATTTTTGATTCGTTTTTATCCGTCAATTTAGATTTCCAGTTGAGCAATCCTGATTGCGCGTTTATGCTGTAAAGAAATCCGTCTAAACTATAAAATAATATCGCTCCTTTAGCAAAAAGCGGTTTGCCGATTATTGCATCAGCCGGTTGTTCAAACTTCCAGAGTTCTTGTAGTGTTTCAAGATCATAGCAATATAGTGTCCCTTTTTCGGTTCCCGCGACTACTGCAGCTTTTGAACGTGTTTGCTTCGGCAGCATTAAACTGCTGTATGAACCCGTGTAATCAAAGCTCAATAAGTCAGAAGTGATGGCAGAACCGAAACCAAGCGATTGAATGGCTCTCCCGTTTTCGATTTTTATTGTTTCCAAATCACCTTGTACAGTAGCGATTGCCAAATATCCGTCTCGCGCAGTCGGTGTTGAGTATATATATCCGAATGAAAAATATTCCCATTTCTTTTTACCCAAGGTGTCGAGACAAACAACTTGTCCGCTTACATCGGCAGTAAAAATTTTATTGTTATATAATATCGGTTCAGCAACCAGTGAATAACCGACATCAAAACTCCATTCTAAAAGTTTGTTTGGGTCGTAAAGAAATGACGAACTTACTTTTGAAAGAGAATTTGTTTTTGATGTAAATATTTTTTCTTTCCCTTGCTTCCCCGTGATGTCCGAAACTCTTGCAACAATACTGTCGTTAGAGACATTTACAATTTGAAACTGCTCGTTTCGTTTTGAATTAAGAGAAGTTTTCAATATCGAAATATTATCTTTAATAAAATCTTTGTTGGATTTTAAAGGTGCAGCAATAAATTTTATTTTGGAATTGTTGAAGTATTCTTGCAACAAATCAAAGTTTTTGATTTGTGTTGGTTCTGAGTTCAAAATCAGAATCGAATTAGTTAGGCTGTCTAAATTTTGGTCTTTCAAAAAAGAAAAAGTTTCTCTTTCAAAAAAAGGATTTTCACTCCACGCAACAGCGGCATTCAATCCAATAACTTTAATCGAATCAAAATTTTTTCGAAAATTGAGTTCACCGAAATTATTCATAAATTTTTCGCGCGCAGTTTTGTCAAGCCAAAAACTTGATTGTGAAGGCTGAATATAAACCGGGAATTTAATTTTCTTAAAAATTTGTGTTAATGATTGATCTGCTTCATCCAAATCACATTTCAACCCGTTAAAAACAACAAACTCGATTTCCTTTAGTTGATTTATGGTGTTTACTAATTTGGTAAGATTATCTCGACCGGAATTCCCCCCGACATTAATTTCATCAACTATCACAAAATTCAGTTTTTGTGCAAAGAGAGATAAAGTTATAAGAAAAAAGGTCAGTAAATACTTTTTCATTTATGTTTCTTCTTTAATTGAGGGTTCTAATCTACTAAAAATATAAGTTCTACTCTAATCAACAAAAACAGTTGAGAATTGTTTCTAAGTTATTTTATTTCAATAAGATAAAATTGATATTAGAAGTCCCTCTTCCTATATTTAAAATCTTTATTTTATGGAAAAATGAAACATATAAGAAACTTTTGCATAATAGCACACATAGATCACGGTAAGTCAACCTTAGCTGACGGATTGTTGGAGAATACTGAAACTATCACCGTAAGAGAACGTCGAGATCAGCTTTTGGATAGTATGGATTTGGAACGTGAGAGGGGAATTACAATCAAATCTCACGCTATTCAAATGAAATACAAAGCTGAAGATGGTAATTTGTATACGCTTAACTTAATTGATACACCGGGGCACGTTGATTTTTCGTATGAAGTTTCCCGCTCTCTTGCAGCTTGTGAAGGCGCTTTGCTCGTTGTTGATGCCGCACAAGGCGTTGAAGCACAAACAATTAGTAATCTCTATTTAGCTATTGAAGCCGGGCTCGAAATTATTCCCGTCATAAACAAAATAGATTTGCCGAGTGCAATGCCGGACATAGTTAAAGCCCAAATTGTTGATTTGATCGGTTGTGATGAATCGGAAATAATAGAAGCAAGCGCAAAAACAAGAGTTGGAATAAATGAAATTTTGGAAGCGATTGTTAAAAAAATTCCACCACCTAATGGTGATGAAAACGCTCCGCTGCAAGCCTTAATTTTTGATTCTGTTTTTGATGCTTACCGTGGTGCTATTGCCTACATCAGAATTTTTAACGGCTCGATAAAAGAAAAAGACCCAATAAGATTTTTTGCACACGATAAATATTATGAAGCCGAAGAAATTGGAATACTGAGATTAGCAAGAGTCAGGACAAAAGAATTAAAAACCGGAGACGTAGGCTACTTAATATCGGGCGCAAAAGAAGTGCATGATATGAAAGTTGGTGATACCATTACTCACGTTAAAGGTGGTTCAGATAAACCACTTCCGGGTTATAAAGAAATTAAACCGATGGTATACAGCGGCTTGTTCCCGGTTAATTCTGACGACTTTGAAGATCTTCGCGATGCATTGGAAAAATTTAGATTGAATGATTCATCACTTGTTTACACGCCCGAAACTTCTGCCGCTCTTGGATTTGGGTTTCGCTGCGGTTTTCTCGGTATGCTCCATATGGAAATTGTACAAGAAAGGTTGGAACGTGAGTTTAATCAGTCAATTGTTACAACACTTCCCAACGTTGAGTATATAGTGTATACTAAAAAAGGAAAAAAAATTATCGTTGATAATCCTTCGGATATGCCGGAAGCCGGTGATATTGAACGGGTTGAAGAACCTTATGTAAAAGCACAAATTGTTTGTCCAAGTGAATACGTCGGCGCTATTATGCAGTTAGGAATGGAAAAACGCGGGACGTATATAAATACTTCTTACTTAGATCCAACAAGAGCAGACCTTCATTTTGAGTTTCCGCTGGCTGAAATTATTTTTGATTTTTATGACAAGCTGAAATCAATTTCGCGTGGCTACGCCTCATTCGATTATGAATATATCGGCTATAAAGAATCAGACCTTGTGAAGTTGGATATCTTGTTGAACGGTGAAAAAGTAGACGCACTTTCAATAATTGTTCACAGGGACAAATCATATGATTGGGGAAGGAAAGTTTCATCCAAACTTAAAGAGTTGATACCACAGCATATGTTTGAAATTGCAATTCAAGCGGCAATAGGTGCTAAGGTAATTTCTCGTACAACCGTTAAAGCACTCCGGAAAAATGTTTTGGCTAAATGTTACGGCGGCGATATTACACGCAAACGAAAATTATTGGAAAAACAAAAGGAAGGCAAAAAAAGAATGAAGCAAGTTGGTAATGTTGAAATCCCGCAAGAAGCTTTCTTAGCCGTTCTGCAAATTGAAGACTAACTCTTCCATCCAAAATTATGGTTGATAAAAAGAAAAAGAATTTTTCACTTAAGCGCTTTTTGTTTCTTGTTATACTTGCGGCACTACTTGCTTTTATGTCAAAGGTTTTTATAGCCGAAGCTTACAGAATCCCCACCTCTTCAATGGAATCAACCTTGTTTGCCGGTGATTATGTTATTGTAAACAAACTTTTTTATGGTCCTAAAACTCCGGAGTTTATTCCGTTTACCGATATTCGGATTCCTTCAATTAAACTCCCAATGATTTCCCAAATTAAAAGAAACGATGTTCTGATTTTTGAATACCCGCAAATTATTGAACATGAATTCAGCGAAATAAAATCAAATTATGTAAAGCGATGTGTGGGTTTGCCCGGTGATACGTTGAGCATTATTAACCGGAAAGTTTATATTAACGGTAAAGTTTTGGATGAACCGGCAACTCTCCACTTTACGCGAAGTAAGTCTAAGTTTTTCGGTGTTCCCAACAGTTCAATTTTCCCGCACGATTCCGAATGGAANNAACGAAGATAATTACGGACCGATTTTAATTCCCCAAAAAGATTTGAAAATTACACTTTCACCAAGAAATATTTCTCGCTGGATCGATTTAATCATCTTCGAAAATGATGAATCAAACTTCGAAATTTCCAACGGTAAAATTCTTCAAAATGGTGTTGAGATCGATTCGTACACCTTTAAGTACAATTATTATTTCTTTCTTGGTGATAACCGTGATGAAAGCTACGACAGCAGGTTCTGGGGTTTTGTACCCGAGCAAAATATAATCGGCAGACCGATGATAATTTACTGGTCGTTGGATACGGAAAATAATTCATCAAACTTTTTTGAAAAGATAAGATGGGGAAGAATCGGCACCTTATTGTAGTTGTGTATTTTTTATTGTATTGTCCTCAAATAAAAAAAATTTTATAATAAAATTATGATGAAAAAAATATTAGTAATATTATTTCTTATCTCAGGCTTAATTGCTCAGGAAAAGTATTTAATATACTTTAAAGACAAAGCCATTTCTGAAAATGAGTTCAATTCCCAAAAAGAAATACTTTTAAAATCCGGTGTAATTCATCTTTCCGATAAGGCTATCGAACGCAGGAAAAAAACATTTGGGAATGATTATCTTACCTACAAGGACTTGCCTGTAAACAAAAATTACATTTCTGTTATTGAAGCAGAAGGAATAAAAATTATTAACGAACTTAAGTGGTTCAATGCGGTTTCAGCTTTTCTAACCACGGAACAACTCAAAAGAATAAGCTCATTAGAATTTGTAAAAAAAATTGACAAAGTCCGAACAATTAAGTTCAGAAGAGATTTCCCAAAAGAAACAGTTGAAGATCAATATAAAACTTCCTCGGGTGATAATTTAGATTACGGTCCATCACTTCTTCAAAATGAAATGCACGATATTACCGATGTGCACAATGTCGGAATTAATGGAGAAGGAGTAATAATCGGATTTTTAGATTCCGGTTTTAATTGGGAAACTCATCCTGCACTTGAAAATCTAAATGTGCTTTATGAATATGACTATGTAAATTATGATGAAGAAACAGCAGATGAAGCAGGTGATCCGTTCGGGCAGGATGGACACGGAACTGCCGTCTTTTCAATCGGTGCAGGTTATGCAGAAGGAGAATTGATCGGTCCCGCTTACGGTGCTTCATTCTTTTTAGCGAAGACCGAAGATATTTCTAGTGAAACTCGTATTGAAGAAGACAACTTTGCTGCCGCAGTCGAAGATTTTGAAGCAATGGGTGCGGATATTATTACCGCCTCTCTCGGATATTCAGAATTTGATCTTGAAAAAGAATCCTATACCTATGAAGATATGAACGGGAATACAACTCTTGTTGCTCAAGCATACAACTATGCTTTTGATTTGGGTGTAGTAACCGTTAATGCTGCAGGTAATGAAGGTAATAATGCCGACTGGGGTTTTCATATTATTTCTCCTGCCGATGCTTTTAATGTTATTGCCGTTGGAAATATTACCAAAGAAGAAAAGTTAAATTCATCAAGCGGAAGAGGGCCTACGGCTGACGGTAGAATCAAACCTGAAGTTACTGCCTTGGGTACCAATAATTATCATGCCGTTTCCAGGGGAGGTTATTCGGCCGCCGGTTCAGGAACTTCGTATGCCGCACCGATGGTTGCCGGTATGATCGGGCAATTGCTTTCGGCTTATCCATACTTAAATAACAGACAAGTAAGAAGTATTGTTCTCCATTCGGGGGATAATTTTGAAAATCCCAATAATGATATTGGTTACGGTAAGTTGTCAATAAAAAGTGCTGTTAATTTTCCTAACATTTCGAAAGATCAAAACAACTCATACAGCATAAATAAAATGTTTGTTGATGTAGGAATTTCTTCTTCAAACGATTTTAAGATTTACTACAAAATAAATGATGACGAGTGGATTAACAATGATTTTGTTTACGCAGGAGATTCGGTTGTATATTCATGTGAAGTACCGGCAACAAGCGCTGATGACGTAGTAACTTTTTATTACACTTTTAGAGATTCGGCAAATACTTTGGTTAGGGAACCGTTAGATAAAAATTACTCAGCCTCAATTTCCGAAAGTATTGTCGATTATGTTACTGGTGTAGTTGAGTTCCCCGACGAACTTGTAAAAGATTATAAACTTCATCAAAATTATCCAAATCCTTTTAATCCGAGTACAGTGATTGAGTTCGAATCACCATCTAATGAGTTTGCAAAAGTAATTATTTACAATGTGCTCGGACAAAAAATAAGAGAACTCTTTGCAGGAATAGTAGTAAAAGGTTTGACACGGTTTAAGTGGGATGGAACGAACGATAATGGTGAGCTTGTACCAAGCGGTACTTATATTTATTCGATAAATATTGCAGGAAAAAATCTCTCAAAAAAAATGATGCTGCTAAAATGAGAAAAAATATTCTGTACACTTATCAACAAAAATATCTCAAATCGCTACAACAAGAAGTTGACCCTTTACTTCATCAGATGGAAGAATTTGCCTCGGTTAATAAAATTCCGATACTCAATAGAGAATCAGCGGAATTTTTAGAACAAGTAGTTTTAATTCATCGCCCAAAGCGAGTGCTCGAAATCGGGATGGCAATTGGTTATTCGTCAATCCGTGTTGCGAGAAATTTGAGGAATAAAAGTGTGATCGACACAATAGAGTTAAGCAAGGATAATGTTAAAAGAGCGAAAAAGTATATCGCGGAATCCGGCTGCGGTGAAAAGATAAATATAATTGAAGGCGATGCGCTGAAAATTATGCCTAAATTAACCGAGAAATATGATTTGATTTTCCTCGATGCCGACAAAGAGGATTACGAAAAACTGTTTTACAACTCGCTGAATTTGTTAAATAAACGCGGAGTTATTTTTATTGATAACCTTCTGTGGCACGGGTTTCCTGCATCCAAAGATGTTCCGCCCAAATACAAACGTTCAACTGAGCACATTAGAGAATTCAACAAGTTGTTCGTTTCACAAAAGGGGCTAAAGACTACAATTTTATCTGTAGGCGATGGGATTGGTTTGGGTATAAAGGTAGATTAATATGAGTGAAATGGATTTTAAACAGCAAGCCGAACAATTCTGCTTGGAAGTTGACGAATTTGCCAAGGGAAGACTTCACAATTCGGAAGACTTAACTCGTCTTACTGAAGTAATTTTCAAAACAGAAAAAAATAAACTTCTTGAAGATATTTCTTTCACTTCAAAATATGCTCAGGGTTTACTGAAGATTGTTCAAAACAGGAGCAACAATATTGAAGATGATTACTTTGTAAAAATAAGAGGTGAATACACTGAAGCGGTAAAACAAGTTCAATCCCAGTTAAAAGAAATACTCGAAGATTCCTCTTCATTCATAAAAAATATTTTTACGGAAAAATACTTATCGCTAACCCACGAAAGCTTGAATAATTTGAATCAGCTAATCGATGACTTGAGCTGGGTGAAAATGTATTTGAATGAAAAGAAAAGATGAGAAAAAGTGAAAAGATTTAAAACAAAAAAGGCTTGGTGGTACCAAGCCTTTTGAATTTTCACGCTAATTGTTTCGTCTCAATGTTTCCGAATATTTTTCAGCTACTTCTTGAACCGACCTACTGGAGATTAAGTTGTAAATTCTGTTTCTTAATTCCGCCCATTCTTCGTGTAAAGGGCATGGATTTTCATCTGAACATTCTTTCAAACCGGTAACACATTTCAAATTAATAACTGGACCTTCAACACGTTCAACAATTTCGAGAATAGAACTTTTTTTAGCTAACTCGGTAATTTTAAATCCGCCGCCTCTTCCCTTAAAAGAGTCAACGTATCCGTATTTCGCCATTCTCTGCAAAATTTTTGCAAGGTAGTGTGCTGGTATATCTTCACTCTTGGCAATTTCGGATGACATAATTAATGCATCTTTCGATTGTCTGGCAAGAAACAGAATTGCGCGAATTGCGTATTCGCCGGTTTTAGTATATATCATTCTTTGTCCCTTAATTAAGTTGTAAAAAATCTATCTTTTTTCTAATTCCAAATTCGGGAGTCCAATATCTTAATTAAAATTAAGTAAATGAGAACTTTTTGTCAAGATTTATTACTAAACTATTTTTTTGTGCTGTAAAGGCGAAAATTAACTAATTTCCACAAATAAGTTGGCTTCAACCGGTTTTAATTTAACAGAACCTCTTGTCGCATTTACAATTCCTGATTTAAAATCATCAATTTCGGAAGGTTTTATTAGAAATGAGATAACAGGTTTTTGTTTGAATTTGTTCTCTTTGATTATACAGTTGTGCTTGTCTA
>NPID01008663.1_pt1 | contig 10834 bp, 9 predicted proteins | sample 8637491 | NCBI WGS metagenome assembly NPID01 (sample SAMN07420843, study PRJNA396082) | bioreactor metagenome | isolation source: sample BA6 brine-fed electro-methanogenic bioreactor BA | place: Japan: Kochi | collected 2016-06-14 | reverse complement strand
ACTGCCCCTCCGAATCGCAGAGCGTCTCGTCGTGATAGTCACGGCGGTGTTCGAACCACGTCGAATTCGGCAGCCCGCCCTTCCAAATCTTGTCTCCCGCCGGTTCCCGGCCCTCGGCCACCCGTCCCTCGACACGCCCCCATGGTTCGAGCCGAATTATGCGGTCCCTGGCGAACTGCTCCGAGCCGACCAGCGCGAAACCTGCTTCATGCGCCGCGAGCAGACTGAACCCATCGTTCGGCTCGTCTTCGAATCGAAAATGTCCCCGCTCATCGGTCTCGATGATCGCCCCTCCCTCACGCTTGCCAAACCGAGGCGCCATCAACCGACCATCCGTGATCGACACGCTCCGCTCCCCATCGATCCAAGCCACCTGCGCCCCGGCCGCCGGCACGCCGTTCGGATCGACCACCCTTCCGGAGATCTCTGTTGTCGCGGAGTCGGAGGCTTGGGCGTCAAGCCAGGTCGGATCGGCGTAATCTGGTGCGACGGAACTGCCGAGGCGGGCGTGGTTGGCGTGGGGAGAGATGTCGCGGGCGATGGGACCGGCGCCCTCTTCGAAGGTCCAGCAGGCGAGCAGGCCGGACTCCTTGCCGGTGAGGGCAGCGTTTTCGTATTGCTCGATAGCGCCGCTTTCGGTGGTATCCCAGATCCGGATTTCGGCGATCTCGCCCTGAAAGGGATTCTCTGTCGGGATCAGGAAACGGCCAAAGACCAGGGGATAACCCGGCGCAGGAACGAACGAATCGCGTTCCGAGATGTGCATCCAATCATCGGGCTGCTTCCAGAGCGTCACGGTACTGAACAGGGAGTCTTCGGCCGCCCGGGAGGAGCTGAACATGACGGAGTCAGGACGGTCATCTTGCTTGTGCAGGGTAACACCGAAGCCCCGGAGGCTCGCTCGGCCCGTTCCCAGATAGGCCCCCTTGGCCAGCAGGGCCCAGCCGGGCCGGTGATCGTAGGGCCCCGGGGGGAACTGGGGTTTGAGCCACATCTCGATCGCCAGCGACCGGGCGGCGCGCAGGCTCTTGGAATCCGGAATGTACAGATAGTCATCACGCCCGTCAAAGCTCAGGGCATAACGACCGGGCGGTGCCTGCGATGCGACGGGTGAAGCGGGGACATCGGAAGCAGCAGCCAGGATCTCGCCGTGCGCGGTCGGCGCCACCGTGACCTGTCCAGCCGCCAAGCGCCGCTGCAAGCGGAACGATTCGAGCTTGCGATGACGGTAGGGAGTGTCGAAGGTGTATTTCTCCCAGAGCTTCCCATCGCCTCGGTCGAGGCTCCCGTAATAAATCGGCTCCAGCATCTCGCCCGCCTTGGTCGTCAGAACGAAGCGACACTGCCATTCTTTCGTCGCCGTCGTCTCGCGCAACGTGCTGATGAAAACGCGATCGTCAGGGTCGCTGCCGATCCCATCCAGCCGAATGCCCGACGTCAGTGCTCTGGTATCGTTCGCGTCGGGCGGCACCGATACGCCCGTCTCCTGCCACACGTCAGATCCAGAACCGTCGGGGAGGATGCCGAGTTCCTGGAGTTCGGGGGGGCTTTCGAATTCGAGTCGGGCGTCGGAGTAGAGGACGTAGTTGCCTTGGCCTTCGGCCAGGAGGGTCTGGTCGTAGGCGATCACGCTGGGGGGATCGTCGTCGGGACTCTTGCCCTGGCCGACGTAGATCATGTGGGTCGTGATCCAGCGAAAGGCGTCGGGGTCGTGACTGCTTTGCAGGTCGGCCAGAGAGGCGGGGAAGCGTCCTCCATGCCGCTCGCAAAACGCGCGCAGGCTGTTGGTCAAGGCCTCGAGGACGAAGTGTCGGTAGCTGAGCTTCCACAGAATCTCCTGGCTTGCTGCGGGTTCGATTTGAATCTCCGTTATGTGTAGGGGCGTCAGGGAGATGTTGCGAAATCGCACGTCGGCGGCACGTACAGCGGAGGCCTCTACGAGGATGCCCGCCAGGCGACCCGGCCAGATCCTGCCCTGGCAGGTAGTCCCGGTCGAGTCGACCTGGACCTGCTCGACCGGATGGGTGCGGCCTTCCTTATCCAGAAACGCCACCACCTTCTGGGAAGACGCCCGCGCGCGGAGGTAGGAGAATTGCAGCATGGGCGGCTCGGCGACGTCCTGAAGGCCCATGGACTCGGCGGTCGCCACCCCTGTCCCCAGGATCGAGGGCTGACCCATCTCGTTGATGAGCATGTCGGCAGAGAAGCTCTCGACCACCTGAAGGTCGACGATGCTGGCGATGCCATACCGGTTGACCGCGACCAGTTGGCCCAGGTTCTCCTCAGTGAGGGGAATGGTCTCGATCGCCGGCGGCTCAGTCCACTGTGTGAGAACCCGCAGATTGGCGAAGCTGCGCTCATCCCGCAACGGCAGAAGCCAGATGTCCGTACCGGGAAGCTGCCACTGCTTCTCGATGTTCTGCGAATCAGGACCACGATAGAGTTGCGCGACCAGATGTGCTTCTGGCGGCCGGACCCGCAGCGCCAGGATCGTACCGAGTCCCTCGACGTCGGCCTCATAGACGCCGGGGATGGTGGTCTCCTCGCCCTGTGGGTCGAACCAGAAGAGCCCGCCTCTGGGTACCAGGTGCGAATACCCGAGAAACTCCACCGTCACGCCGTTGGGGAGTTCGGCAACGACGCCGGAAGACTTCTCCTTCGGCGGATCGACGAGGGCGCCTCCGCCAGCGCCCTCGTCGTCCGGGAACGGCATGACCTCCAGCGTGCAGCTTGTCCCCTGGTCGACCTCAAGGACCGTGATCCTGTAGCGGTGTTGTTCGGCGGTGGTAACCATCNNGGGGAGGTGCTCGCCAATAGGGCAACGCCTGAACGGTACGCCGATCATCTCCTCCGCCTGGGGGGCAGTCGCGTTCCGCACCAGGACGAGCGAACGTGCATCGTGAACCAGATCGCCCTTGCCCCGATCGAGGATCGCCTGGCGCAGGTTGGCCTCCGAAACCCCGCGCGGGACTGCAACGAGTTGACCCGAAGCCAGATCGAGCATCACCGCCTCCCGATCCACGTCGGGCAGAACGACACGGTACGCCTGAGGCCCGGTCTCATACTCGTCGGGGAGACCCTCCGGTCCGGGCTGAACGAAGTTCAGGACTTCCGCTCTGAGTTGCGCGTGCGTAATGCCCAGGCTGGCAAGGACCTGGGCGGCGACGCTGTCGGGCTCTCGCAGGAGGGCCAGGAGGAGATGCTCGGTGCCCACATAGTCGTGGTGGAGGGCCTGGGCTTCTTCGACGGCGTGCTGCATGACCCGCTCGGCGCGCGGCACGCGTGGCCGTGTGCGCCGGGTCACCGGATGGGGGCCGGGCTGGACGAACTTGTTCACTTCGGAGCGTAACGTATCGAGATCGGCGCCGAGCTTCGCCAGGACCTTCGCGCTGACGACGTTCTCCTGCCGTGCCAACGCGAGCAGAATGTGCTCGGTGCCGACGTACGCATGGCTGAGCCGACGGGCCTCCTGCTCGGCCACCGGCATCACTCTCTCGGCCCGCTCCGTCAGGGACAGAGCCGGTGGTGCACCCGTTTCAGTCTTCTGTGGTTCTCGGTCGTCTGGTGCGACTTGGGCATCGACGGCAACGTCCGTCTCATATCCGGGCTTGAGAGAGAGGTTGCGGAACGTCACCCAGGTCCAGGGACGCGTCTGGAACTGGAATTCGGCGATCTGGTCGATGGCGACGTTCTTGAAATGGGCGGTACTCTGGCGTGCTTTGCCGGCCTGGCCCATCTCGATTGGCGAGGCAACTGCCGTGCGCCCATCTTTCATGACCGCGACCACACGACACGTGCGTTCGATGATGTCATCGGTCACCGCGATCGTAATGCTGTCGCCATCGGAGACCACAGCCTCGGAGAACATCACACCGCCGAGTTGGATGCCGTGCGTGCTGTGCGATTCACCCGTGGTGCTGGCAGTCGTTTCCCAGGGTTCGGCTGCGACGCCGACGAGCAACTGGCATTCCCGTAGGTCTTTCGGCAACGACGTCGCCAGCCAGTGCATTCCATCCAGACCGGTTCCGTTGGTCCGCGAACCTCCGGGCTCGGTCTTCATGGTGACCCCCGCTCCGTCGGGCAGATCGTGCAGGCGCACCGCAAACTCGTAGGCGGTTTCCGATGCGTTCGGATAGACATTCCCGTCGATCTTCCGATGGGGCGCTTCATCCAGCGAAGAACCATCGGGTCGCCACCACGACTTGCCTGCACTGGGATGCTCACTGAGCCCCAGTAATTCGACGACGATACCATCCGGCAGTATCGCTTTGGGCAGGTCGGATGCGTCACTCACGGGATGAAAGTGGATGGCGCATCCATGCTCGTCGGCGCGGGTGATTCGGATTTCATAGCTGGCCTTCTCGGCGGTAGTGAGCGTTGCCTGCCAAGGCAGTTCCGGCGGGATGATCGTACGGGTCTCCGGTTCGTCGGAAGCCGATGCATCGCCCAGCGCAGCGCCTCGGAGAAACGTGATCTTGGGCAGCCCCTTGGCACGGTCATAATAGTAGAGCACATCTCCTTCGCCTCGGGAGGTCGTGGTCTGTAGAAGGTCGAAATCGCTTCCAACGTCGGGCAGCGTGATGATGCGCTCACCGGCCAGGTCCAGGACCGGGAGGGCCTGTCCGTCGATATCCGAAAGCCATACGCCGCAGTCGGGCAAGAGGGCGAAACGATCTCCGCTGTCCTGCGACTGCTTGTCGGTAAAGACGGGATAGGTCTTCTCGTGCAGGACTTCAGCCTCAGGGCTCAGAAACCTCGTCGTCTGGAGATCGCTGCATTTGGCCAGAACGATCCGAAGGTACCCATCGTGGACGAAACGGGGGTACGCGACGGGGTACGTAAGAGTGCCTTGCCAGTTCGCAGGTACGCGCAAGACCTCGGTACGTGCCGAAGCACCGGGGGAGAAGGTACCCACAACGGTTCCGGCATCCGCGTAGTATTCCAGGCCCAAGTAGCTAGCCTTGGGTGAAGNNCCGCCTCGTTCATTTCCACCAGGCGCTTGCCGTCAGGAGCAGGCATATGAAGCGAGAGAATCGTCAGATGGCCGGTGCTATCGGAGACGTTGAGGATCTCGTCGATACCCTTGATGTGCATACCGGATCGTTCCGCTCGCGCCATGGGCAGCAGGACGGCGGCGGTAGCGACAATAGTGATCAGGCTGACGATGCCCAGTTTGGCGGATTTCGGGAAGGGGCGGGCGAGGACGTGTTTGATGCGGCTGCGGAGGGCGCTCTTGGATTCGACGACACCGATCAGGCGCAGGCTCAGGGCGGGGCGGCGATGAAAGGCAAGTTTGGCGATGTGGAGCAGCGTCTCGGGGTAGTCGGGAGCGGTTTCGCCCATGGCGACCAGGACCGCTTCGTCGACCGCCTGTTCGCGGACGCGGCGGATCATCGCGTTGGCGAGCCAGAGAAGCGGATTATAGAAGTAGACGATCTGCAGTAGCGTCTGGATCAGGTTCACCCAGAGATCTCCTCGCTTGACATGGGCCAGTTCGTGCAACAGGACCGCGTCCAAGTCGTGCGGCTGCAATCTCGGGACCAGGGTCCTCGGGACGAGGATCACCGGGCGAAACAGGCCGCAAACGGCCGGACTGGTCGCGTTGGGGGAAACGCGTATCGTGATCGGTCGCGTCAGGCCCATTCGCGATCGGCAGTCATTGAGAGCCATCTGCAATTTCTGCGGGGCCCCCTGCGCCTGGGCGACGAGCCCACGAACGAACCACGCCCGCTGGATGAGCAACAGCAGCAAGGGCAAGGCAACCACCAGCCAGGCCAGCAGCACCACCGCCTGCCAATGGAGCGGGGTGGCCACTGGAATGTCGGCCGTGTCTGTGACCTCGGCCGCTGCCTGCTCAGAAGCGGCGGCTTGACCTTCCTCGGGCACTCCTTTCGAGAACAGCTCGCTCTCCCACATAGGCGGAAGAGCATGTTCTTCAGGGATAGAGCGAACGGAGAGCCCAGCGTAGCCACCCGTCGTCGTCCGCCCATAGTGCGAAACACCATCCCCAAGCTTCGCTTGAGGCTGCGACCCTGGAGATTCTGTAGATCGCGCGGGGCGAGGTGCGAAATGGGCTTGACGAGGGGGCTTGCCGGCGGTATCTGGATGCGTCAAATCCCGCTCGTCTGTGAGGCGGGCGGTCTCTTTCCCTGTTTTTCCAAAGGATACGACGGTGAAAGCAAGTGATATGCGGCCGGGAATGGCCTTCATGATCGACGGACAGCTCTGCGTCTGCGCGCAAGCGACCCATGTGACTCCCGGCAACCTGCGGGCCTTCGTGCAGGCCAAGCTGCGGCGGCTCTCCGACGGAGTCTTGCTGGAGAAACGTCTGCGGAGCACCGAGGACGTCGAGCAGGCGTTTCTCGACCGGCGCGACATGGAGTATCTCTATTCCGACGGCACCGGTCACATTCTCATGGACAACAAGACGTACGACCAGATCACCGTCAGCGACGAGGTGGTCGGCGACGCGATCCAGTACTTCAAACCCAATACGACAATCACGGTGGCGATCCACGAGGGCAACGTGGTCAGTCTCGAGCTGCCCAACACCGTCGAGCTCGAGGTCACCGAGACCGAGCCCGGCATCAAGGGGGCGACGGCGACGAAGCAGTTGAAGGAAGCGGTCCTCGAGACGGGCCTCAAGACGCGCGTCCCCCCGTTCATCAACGTAGGCGACATCGTGCGGGTCAGCACCGCCGACGGCAGCTATCTGAATCGAGCGAAGGAATAGGCTGTCGACGGCAACGGTGTTATCACGGCAATCCTCCGACAGCGGACGCGTGACGGCAAGCGAACGAAAAAAGCGGATTCGCGCTTGAACTCATCGGCGACTTCGCTCATAGTCTCTTCCAGGTAGGTGCCAGGGACAGTCACAAGAACGACTGAGCCCGCTTTGGATTCGATTCAGGCAAGGCAACAGGGAGGTTCGCCATGCGTACAGCCAGGAAGGGCATTCACGCGGTACTCATTTCCATTCTGGCGGGTTGCACGGCACTGCAGGCCACTCCAACTCTGGATCTGACGGGTAGCGGACCCTCGGAGACCATCGACCATGCCGCATTCCGTCAAGCTGATGCCACGCCGACGGGGACCGATTCTATCCGCTGCTTCGTTCGGCTGAGAAACGGCGTGGCGGTCTCGACGGGCGAGGATGCCGGCAGTCGATTCCTCGCCTTCGACGAGCACTCCTCAAGTGAATTCATCCGATCGCTGCGGTTGGGCGATGTCCCCATCGTGAATCCCGACTCGGCCGATTACCGCCGGTTCCTGCTCGCCATCGGCAGGAACCGCAGCGCCGAGACGAATGTGTTCTCGTTGGACAAGCTTGAGATTTATCTCGGCTCTTCAGGCAGCCTGCTGGAGAGCCCGAGATTCGCAGGGAAGGTTGACCGTCTTGCCGAGGCCCCCCGGGCAGGGAACGCACCTGCGTTACCCTGATGCCGGCGTCCCACTGCGTTTGCCCGGCAGGCCGAAGGCGAAGAGCCTGTCTCATCCTGCGCTCCCTGCCCCCTTCACCGTGTCGTATGAACACGGACCCCTTCAAACCGCGAAGGCTGATCCGAATTCGTGCGGAGGCAGGTTCGTCTAGGTCCCGCGTATGTTGATCTGGGCCGACTGAACAGCCCCCGGCAGAGGCGGTGTTTGCCGAGTGTCACCGTGCAGTCATAGGGGTGTGACGCAGAACAAAATAAGGGGAAGCCGCGCGAACCCATCTGTCCCTTCGTTCATATTCTCTACATGGCAGGTACCAAGGAAGGTCACTGGTACGCCTGAGCCATGGGCACAGGCTTCCAGCTAAGCAACAAGGAGGATTGCCATGTACATTAGCAGGGGGGTTATTCACGCGGCACTCATCTTGGTTCTGGCGACTGGCACGACGCTCCAGGCGGCGCCGACGCTGGATCTGACCAGCACCGGTTCGTCAGGTGACATCAACGGCGCTTTGTTCTTTCAGGCCGACCCGCAGCCGACGGGCACCGGAGCCATCCGGTCTTTCGTGCGGCTGCAAGCCAATGCGGATGTCTCGCAGGGCTACAACACCGATGGACGTCCCCTCCAGTTCGATGAGAACACGTCGGGCGAATTCACCCGATCGCTGCGGCTGGACGACGTGCCGGTGGTAAACGTGGGCGGGACTGATTACCGCGAGTTCCTGCTGGACATCAACGAGAGCAACGGCGCCGACAAGAACCTCCTCTCACTGGATACGCTGGAAGTCTATCTGGGCGAGGCGGGCGACCTGCTGGACTATCCGAATTTCGGAACGAAGGTGTACGATCTGGACGAGGGAGCCGACCACTGGATCCTGCTGGATTACGATTTGAATCCGGGCAGCGGCGGCGGTGACCTGTTCGCCTACGTCCCCGACGAGTCCTTCGACGGTGCCGACGGAGAGTATGTGTATCTGTACTCTCGGTTCGGTGAAAACGCCGCCAACTCGGCGGGCTTCGAGGAATGGGCCGTGCGCGATGGCGACCCGCCCGCTGCCGCGATCCCGGCGCCGGGCGCCCTGCTGCTAGCCGCCTTCGGAACCGCAGGCGTCGGCTACCTGCGGCGATGCGGCCTCCGCTAATTCCGTCGCGTAGGGCGATTTGCCTGACGTGATCCCGTCAGATCTCTCCCTCGGCCAGGGCGGCAAGGAGGCGGGTGACGGTTTCGGGGGGGAGTTCGGGCGTAGGGTCGGGGGTGGCGGTTTCCTCGAAGAGGGCTGGAGCGGCGGTCTGGGGGGCGACGATATCGAGGCAGGCCTTGCGGGCGGTCTCCTCCTTCTCGCAGTTGGTCAGGTGAACGAGCTTCATTGCCGCCAGCGGCGCATAGCGTGCCAGGATCAGTCGGGCCTCGCGATAGGCCTGGGCGATGCGCCAGTCGAACTGCTCACGGAATCGCTGGTCGCTGAGCCAGCGCCGGTACAATGCGGCGCCGACCTGGTGCTTGTCGAGCACGTCCTGCTCGGGCATCGCACTGTTGAACAGGTCGTCGATCACGGCGCGTTGTCTTCTGCTCAATCGTTTCGTTGCGGACATGGTGGAATCTCCTTTCAACATGGGTACGTTCGGTCCGGGCGGTACATCCCACCCGGGTGATGGCTTGATGGTCTGTCTTGAGCGGAGGCGACCAGATCCGGCGTCCCGAAGGCTTCGTTGCACTGGGTCTTGAGGGCGGCACCTGTCGGCGGGGATTTTCTGATTGCGGTCGGTCCGTCGGCTGTATAGCCTAGCGGCAAAACGTCTGTTAAGGAGTCTGGCATGAAGGCAAACGGAGTTGTAATCGTGCTGTGGTTGAGCGTTCTCGCGCTGGCGGGGGCGGGTTGTGCGACGGGCTCGGGCGTCGAATTCGCGGCGTTCGGCTCCTCTCTCGATTCGGACGATCTGGGCGACGGGTACGGTGGAGGCGTCAAAGCGGAGATCAATCCGATCGACATGGTCAGCGTCGACGCCCGTGCGAGCTGGATTCACTTCGACGATGCCGATATCGATATGTTCCCGGTGGAGGCGGCAGGCCTGTTCAACTTCCCATTGCTCTTTGAGCACGTGGTGCCGTACGTCGGCGCGGGGGTCGGTTACTACTTCTTCGAAGGCGACGGCGCCGATCTCGACGATCAGGTGGGCTTTTTCCCGCTGGCGNNGGCTGGAGATCGGGCTGCACAGCGTCTCGATCATGGCGGAGGCCCGCTGGCTGTTCCTGGAAGCGGACGTCGAGAGCGCCGAAGACGAACTGGAGAACCTCACCGAGGCGGACGTCGACGGGTTGGGCATCAACCTGGGACTGCTGTTCAGGCTCTAGTAGCAGGAACTCCCTCTCAGCCCCCCCTGCTTCTCATCGACAGCGGAAAATCACACGGACATGAACCCGCAAGCGGCACAAACGTGGAACTTTGCACTGGCTAAGATGGCCGAGGCGCAGAAGCTCATCGCGGACGAGCAGGATGAGCAGGCCAAGACGGAGATCGCCAAGGCGGTCTACGTCGGCGCCGGCGCCCTGCTGTATCTGTATGGCGAGGGGCCTGAGGAACAGGCGGCCCATCAGGCGGCGCAGCGCTTCCTCAGCGACATGGCCGGTGAGGAGTGTTCGGGGTCCGAGGCGTATATGGCGGCGCGGAAGATCCTGGGGCTGATCGCGGAGATGGCGCCGCCGGAGGATCCGCTTCCGGCGCCGTGAGACAGGCTTTGCGAAGAACGAACGACGGGAGAGACGATGGCAAGCACGCGTGGCATGTGGAGATGGCTGCGGCAGAACATCGATCTGCTGATGCTGGCGGCGCTGGCGGTGATCGTCGTCGGCTCGTGGGGTGTCGCGGAATTGATTGACGAGGTCCTTGAAGGCGAGACGCAGAAATACGACGAATGGGTGCTGCGTCACCTTCACGCACCGGGCAACCCCGAGGACCGGATCGGGCCAGAGTGGTTTGAGGCTTCCTGGCACGACATCACGGCGCTGGGCAGCGGCGCGGTGCTGACCCTGGTGACGCTCGCCTGCGCAGGCTATCTGCTCATGGCGAAGCGTTGCCGCACGCTGCTCGTGCTGGTGGTGGTCATCGTGGGCGGCGCGATCCTGGCATTCTCGATGAAGGGGGTGTTCGCGCGACCGCGACCGGAGTCGGCGTCGGCGGTCGCTTATGTGGCGACCGCCAGCTTTCCCAGCGGCCATGCGATGCTGTCGGCGGTGGTCTACCTGACGCTCAGCGTGTTGCTGGCGCGCACCAGCGTGGCATTCCGCTATCGGGTCTACTTCATCAGCCTGGGATTCGCGGTCTCACTACTGGTGGGCGTCAGCCGGGTGTATCTGGGAGTGCACTATCCGACGGACGTCCTGGCGGGCTGGAGCGCCGGGC
>NPID01002789.1_pt1 | contig 10846 bp, 9 predicted proteins | sample 8637491 | NCBI WGS metagenome assembly NPID01 (sample SAMN07420843, study PRJNA396082) | bioreactor metagenome | isolation source: sample BA6 brine-fed electro-methanogenic bioreactor BA | place: Japan: Kochi | collected 2016-06-14 | reverse complement strand
GGGCTTGTCAGCAGGCTCAGCGACCGTGGCGGTCGAGGAGACCTCGACCCAGACGGCCCTTCGACAAGCTCAGGGACCGTCGCAGGCTCAGGGACCGTGGCGACGGCGCGGGTCGTGTATTTGAAATGAAATCATCGCTAAGGAATATTATCAAATAAATGGAGGTTATTATGGGAAAGTATGTTCCATGGGAAAAGCAGTTGAAACGGCGCAATGAATGGCGTAACAAGCACGAGGAGAAGCGGAAAAATTATAAGAAATCCGCGGAGGATCTCGGTAATCGTATGATATCGCAGGTTCGAAGGCTTCTGAAAAACTGCGGCCTGGACCAAATCCAGATATCGGACTTCTCCGGGCTCGGCCCGTCATCCGTATCCCGCTTTATGAATCAAAGAAACAGTCCCAAAATCCAGTTCACCTCGATAATAGCGCTTCTCCATGCCGCCGGATATCGCGTGAGGTTCGAAAAAATGACGTCCGAGCAGGACGAATTTTATGACGAACGGAGATTACCTCCCGGAACCGATTATTAAAGGTATCTCAGGTGGTTGTCCGCTTCGTAAAAGGCCTTTCGGGGGTATTTATTTTCTTTTCGAGGACAACATTTGTTGTTTTTAGAGCTAATATTGTTCTTTCGCGAGTATAACTAGTTCTTTCGATAATAATAGTAGTTCTTTCGAGAATGAAATGTGTTTTTTTGAGAGATATAATAGTTGTTTAGAGCATAATAATTGTTGTTTAGAGAATAATACTTGTTGTTTAGAAGATAATAAGAGTTGTTTCGAGAGTTATCTAGACGCTTGCATAACTGTCGACGAGGCTTGCATAGTCGATGAAAAGGATTGCGAAACCGTCGAAAGATCTTATGGAACTGATGTTGAAGCTTTCAAAGTCGGTGTCGGCGATTGCAGAAATGGTGCAGATGTTTGCAAATATCTATTTTGCGAATTCGCACATGGCCGCCAACGGGCATTCGCCGCAGTGGGGTTTGCGGGGTTTGCAGAGGGATTTGCCATTCTTCCTATTTCCCTAACCTCCGTATTTATTTAACAAACACGATTTTTGACTCGGCGCGAGATTCCCGACTGACGCGCGGCTGAGGTATATGCCCGAGATGAAAGAAGCATCGGGACACCAGATGTATTTTGAGTTCTGAAACAATAAACCAGAAGCCTTAAATCAGTTGTTATCTTAGAAATTGTGGGTCTGAAAAATCCCAAAGACGGTATGGGGTCTCATCTACATTTGTTGGATGAGAATTCCATAGATAGACTTTCCAGATTGTTGCCCCTTTGAAATTTACAAAGATACTCCACAGCAACAAAACCCAGAATAGCGAAGAAAGAAGACTTTTTTTCACATTATCCCAACCAAAATGCTTTTCCAGAAAGGGAATGAGAAGAAAAGCAAAGAACGGCATCATGTCAGCAAAGAATCGGGGACCATAGCTATGTCCTCCCCACCAATGAGGGAATTTCGAAATAACAATCCAGTGCAGAAGAATTGAGAGAAACAAAAATCCATTAAGCAGGTTTTTACGAGGATCACGTATAGCTTCAATCACTGCAAAGTAAGAAAAGATTATAAAAGGCGAAAACATTAGCAAACCTCGACTTGGACTTACAAGGTTGCCTAGCATCGCCTCAATAAAGGTTGCAGTGACATCGCCAGATAAACGATTTGGGAAATAGTAAGGTGATAACACATTGTTGTAAACTAAAAGGTTGTGAATCAGGAAGGGGAGAGTAACCAAAAGAGCCCATAGAATATATCTGACGAAATATTTTCTGTATTTCAAAAAGACAAAGATTGTAAGAAGCAGAATAGGAACCGCATTTGTTGGACGAACAAAGAAAGAATAGGCCAACGGTAATGAAACATACTGGACCAGCTTTTCCTTCTCTTCGGATTTGATCAGGATGAATAGTGCGATTACCAACATTAGTGCTGAGGGTCCATGTTGCCAGAGTGCGCGACTTGCTGTACTCCACATTGAAGTTCCAAAAGTGTATGCTATTGTTAACAATATTGATTTCTTACGTGAGAGTTTTCGCGAAGATAATAGAAAAACAAAAACTGCGGACAAGGCCACAAAAAATGACGCAATCGTTTTTTCCAAGGTTCTGTGTTTTTCAAGGATTGGATATCCGCAGATATCAAAAGTAAAGACTAAAGGCATGGATAGAAGAGGTGTTCCCAATGGGAAACGATTATAATAATGACTATTATGTTTCTTGATCGCATAAAAAGAGTTACTTTCTAATGCGTTAATATATTCATCAAGATCGATGTTTGCTTCAGTATAGATACTTTTGGCCACAAATATTGACCATCGAGAATCGAAAGAGGTCGTAATTGGACTCATAGCAAGCAATAGGAAAATTATGACGAAGAGAGTTCCATTTGATTTAATACTGAACCTTTTTGATTCTTTGGGAAGATTGAGATTATCACATTCTAAGTTGACAACTTCAGTATTTTCTTGTTTCTTATTTATCATAATCAAATCCCTTGATAACATACTGTTCTCTGGTCTAAACTCGAAAAAAGGTTTGCGTTGAGATCACAAGAACCATTTTTTTCGTTTGTTCCACAGTTTTTTCCAATTTCATATGACTTGCCACTGGTCTCATTTCGTTCATCAATCTAATTCGGGTTTTGTCGAAAGTCAAATGGAAAGTTCCGAATTCAAGGTTCTCCGTCTTATGAAGCGCTGAATTCGCACATGGTCGCGAGGGGGCATTCGTCGCAGTGGGGTTTGCGGGGTTTGCAGAGGGATTTGCCGAGGGCGATTATGTTCATGTGGAAATCGTGCATGAGGTCTGGGGGACAGATTTCGGTCATGCGTCGCTGGATTTTTTGCGCCGGGGTTTTGTCCGGGAACCATCCGAGGCGGGGGAGGACGCGTTTGATGTGGGTATCCACGGGAAAATAAGGCGCGCCGGTTTGGAAGAGCAGGAATACCGCGGCGGTTTTTTCGGCTATGCCCTTGCGTTCGATGAGCCACGCGAAGGCTTCCTCGTGGGGGATTTCGAGGAGGAAGTCCGCGGAATATGTGCCGGTGCGTTCGTGGATGGCGTCGAGAAGGGATTTTATTCGCGGGGCGCGCTGGTTCATCATGCCGGCGGGCTGGATGGCGTCGGCGATTTTGTCGAGGGGAGCTTTTGCGACGGATTCCCAGTCGGGGAATGTTGCGCGGAGGCTTTTGTAGGCGCGGTCGCGGTTGAGGTCGGTGGTGTTCTGGGACATGAGTCCGGCTACGAGGTGTCCGGTGGTTCCGCCTTTTCGAGCTTGTTTTTCCGGCGCGCCGAATTTATCGAGAAGGAGGTCGTTGGCTTTGACGATGTTGTTCACGGTGAGTTTACTCATACGTCGTCCCTCACGAAGTATTTTCCCTCGCCCTCGACGAGAATTTCGCCGTCTGGCGCGATGATTTTGCCGATTGCGGTGTAGAATTTTCCGCGCGATTTTGTCATTTCGGTTTCGATACGGTATTCGCGTCCCGTGGTTACGGGCTTTCGGTAGCGAATGGTCAGCTCGGCGGTGAAGAAGTTTTTGGAGAAGGTGCGCCATCCCGCCCATCCCATGGCCTCGTCGAGGATAGTCGCGGAGATTCCGCCGTGGACTACGCCTTTGTAGCCGCAATGTTCCTCGCGGGGGTTCCAGGTGGTGATTGCGCGGGAGTCCGCGGTCTGGAAAGTGAGGTTGAGGCCTTCGGGATTGGATTCCCCGCAGACAAAGCAGGAATCGTATTTTGGCGCGGGACGCCAGGTTATGTTATTTTTGATTTCATCTTTCATAGTGGTAGCAATATAAGCGAAAATTCCCTGAGAGTCACGCACTTTTTGAAAATCGCCCCTTGACTTTGGCACGATCTGCGCGTTAATTGTGAATGACTATGGAGGTCATTTATGAACGAGAATAAAAAAGTCGAAACCCTTATCGTTAATGCATCGGAGCTACTTACGCTGGATGCTTACGGCGGCCTGGTGCCCCTTCACGGCAGGAAGATGCGCGAGGTGGGGATTATCAAGAGCGGCGCTGTGGCTATAGCTTCGGGCGAGATTTTGGCCTACGGGAAGACTCACGAGCTTCTCGACGAGCTTGAAATCGACGGGGACACGCGGATTATCGATGCCAAGGGCAAAACCGTAACGCCGGGGCTGGTCGATTCCCATACCCATCCGGTTTTCGCGGCCACGCGGGAGAACGAGTTCGCGATGAGAATCGAGGGGAAAAGCTACATGGAGATAGCGAAGGCGGGTGGCGGAATACTTAACACCGCAAAGCGCACGGGGGAGCTGACTCTGGAGGAGATGTCCACCCGCGCCACGCCATATCTCGACAGGATGCTTACTCACGGCGTAACGACCATCGAGGGCAAATCCGGCTACGGGCTGACCACGGAGAGCGAGCTTAATATGCTTCAGGCTCTGCGGTATCTCGACCAAATCGAGCGAATCGACATCGTGCCGACCTTCATGGGGGCGCATGAGATCCCCGCGGAATTCCGTGGGGGGCGGGAGAACGAGTATGTCGATTTGATTATCGATGAGATGTTGCCCATCGTTGCCGAGCGGAAGTTGGCGCAGTTCTGCGATATATTTTGCGAAGTGGGGGTTTTCGATCTCGACCAGACGCGCCGGATTCTGACGCGGGCGAAGGAACTCGGCCTCGGAATCAAGCTTCACGCGGATGAAATCGAGCCTATGGGGGGCACGGAGCTTGGAGTCGAACTTGGGGCGATAAGTGTTGATCATATAATCGAGGTATCGCAAGAGGGAATTCAGAAGCTGGCGAAATCGAGCACGGTGGCGACTCTCCTGCCGGGGACATCCCTATTTTTGGACAAGGGCAAGTTCGCACCTGCGCGGGAGCTTATCGATGCCGACGCGGTGGTGGCATTGGCCACCGATTTCAACCCTGGAAGCTCGCCGACGACGAATCTGCCGCTGATTATGAGCCTCGGTTGTATCTCGATGAAGATGACACCTGCCGAGGTGATGACCGCCGTTACGCTAAATGCGGCATTCGCAATCGGCATGGGGGAGAAGGCGGGTTCCCTTACGCCGGGCAAAAATGCCGATATAGTAATATGGAATGCGGAGAATCATGGACAGATACCATATTTTTATGGAGAAAGTTTGGTAGATCATGTTATCAAGAAGGGTCGAGTTGCCTGGAAAAAGAAATAAAATAATAAACATCGCCCTGTTGCTTACTATTTTATTGGGCAGTGGTTGCTGGTATTATAGCTTTACGGAAAAACCATATCCGCATATAGAGAATACGTATATCGAGGCTTTCGATAATGAAACCGACCGGTATGATATAGCACCCGCAGTAACCGACGGCCTTATTATGAAGCTTCAGGGAGCAGGACTTTTTAAATTAGCGGGCAGAGAGGAATCCCAATCGCTCATTTCTGGAATCGTTCGAAGCTATGAGAGGGAGGCATACACATACACGGCTGGGGAGGAGCCACTCGATTATATTGTTCGAATTCGGGCTCAGGTGGAGTTTTATGATGTGAAGGCCGGCAAAAGCCTCTGGAAAACAACCCTCGAAGGATTTTCGACTTATCCCGCAGACGAATCGACTAAGAACGAAGAGACAGCTCGGGAGGAGGCCATCGGGCTATTGGTAGAGCGGATTATCGACCGTCTTCGTCAGGGATGAAAATTTTCCTTGACTTTGATGAATCGTGTGTTTATAATAGCCCTCGACATATGCCGAAGTGGCGGAATTGGCAGACGCGCTAGGTTCAGGGTCTAGTGTTCGCAAGGACGTGGGGGTTCAAGTCCCCCCTTCGGCATTAATGAAAATAACAGTGGCGTAAGTCACTGTTTTTTTTGCAATAATATATGACTAACTGAGGGCATTATGGGAGCTTCAAGGCGATATTCAGTTTGGCTTCGAGAGCCAATTCTGTAGCCAATTTTCTTCTTCGAACCCCGATCGAGAATCACCAGTTAAAACAGCCCTCTAAGACCTGTCAATCTGATTAGCCAAATCTTTAATACAGAAGTCCATCATAACCCTTCTTTTACGTCCCCCTCAGGTCGCTAAGAAAGTTTATGAAGACTTAGACATCCTTCATGCTACCCCTCAGAAAGAACGAACTGCTCTAACATAGCAGGTATTAGTTTTGGAATTTGCATAAGACAAGCCAGTCAGCAAGGAGATTCTCCATGCATTATCTGAACTGGATTCGGTTGAACTCCAATAGTAGGAATTAGCGAAAGCACTTCCCACTTCTTCGAGAGTCGAGTTAAGCACGTCTTTGTTTGATTCGATGTAGTTCAATTCTGACCGACTTGGAAGAAACCAATCCGTGAATCCGCCTCCGCTGTATTCATCACACAATTTGGCGGCATAACCGCTTTCTGAGCATCCTGCGACAATAGCGGCGGTATTGGCGGCTCCAGTTCCAATACTCGATGATGTTCCGCCTATAACTGTGCCGAAGCAACCCCATTCATTGCTGGATCCTTGATCTTCAAAAGCAACAACAAGGTAGCCGCAATCCGCGCCGGGATAGTCCGTATGCACCACTACACCGCCTCCACAAGTATCGCCGATTTCGAGAAATAAGGGACAATGAGATGTGTAAACATCGATTACATTCGATGGTTCCGATGAACCGCAGGCATCTACGGCATAAACCCGATAATAATATTTCACATATTCGGTCAAACCGGAGACATCTTCGTAAGTAACATCTCCGACATCAAGGAGTTCGTAGCCGGGCAGGTAACTTTCGAAATCAGGGTCATCGGAAACATCCAGGAGATAGCTTGTAGCACTGGCAACGGAATTCCAGTTCGCCCTGAAAGAAGTCGCGGTGATATGGGAACCCTGCACTGCAACAGGAGGACTTGGGGGAAGTGTAACACTCAACGTCGCGATTTCAGAAGTATCGGATATTGTCCCTACTCCGCTGACGATACATCGATACTCAAATCCGTCATTATCAATAACTACGGCATTCACATCCAATGTAGCCGTATTCCAGTCCGCATAAGTCGGTTCGGATCCTGCATCTTCGATAGCGACGAAACCTCCGCCGTCATTAACTTGCCATTCATATTCCAGGAAGGAGGGGGAATCGCATGTGGAAGTCAGCGTAAAGCTTGTATTCGCACCGACACAAACTTCCTGATCATCAGGTTGAAGTGTAATTCGGGGAATGCAGTTACTGAGGCAATGGATATTCTCCCACGTCGATTCGCCGGTATCATACATCTGAAGACAGCTGGTGGACGTGTTGAATATAAGCAAAGCATCCGCAGGAGTAGAAATAGCATCTCGCTCAGCCGAAGTCATTCGAGGAATCAGCAAACCGCCTGCCGAACTGCTTATATCGAGTTTGGAAGAAACATCCGGGACTGCTGTTCCAATACCGACATTGCCCGTAGGATATGAGTGCATATCATCGCCGGAGACCAGCCAATCCGAATCCATGACGTCTCCGACAACGAACGAAGCTGAATCCGAATAGACTGTTCTGAAAGCATAGGGGGATGAAGCTATTCGCAGACGCGGTTCTAAGAGCTCTCCTTCGACAGTGAGTTCTAACCATAATACTCTATCGAAATCCACAGTATCCCTCGGGGGAGTCGAGAAATCAAGGGCGACTTCGAAAAGGCCGTTGGTAACAGTTACCACTTGTGTCTCTTCACTAAGTAAACCGCCTCCAGTCAGATTGTCCCACAGTTTGAATGTGATAGAGTAATCTCCATTTAACCCGACGCCTTCCCCTGTGGTCAATTTGCCCTGATAGTCCATAACCCTTGGCACCTGCGCCAGCAAGGCCATTGCAAGGACTAATGTAATCAATATAGCTTTTGAAATCAATTTCATTTATTTCTCCAGATGTTGATTCATGATTTATCTATTCAGTTGCTCTCATTTTAGAAGGATCGAACCGCACGGATTAATCTATTTGGGGAAGTCTTTAGATTATAATACCCTAAATCCATCCACATGTGATGGTTATAAGCCTCGTTTGCAGGATCGCCACCTTCGGTGGAAGACCAATAATATGAGAATTTAAGTCCTTCTCCACCGATGCTTCTCAACGCTGGATACAAAATAGAAGTATCTGCATCGGCTATAACGCTTAGTTCACTTCTGCTTGGAAGGAACCAATCGGTGAAACCTCCGCCACTATATACTTCGCATAGCATCGCCGGAATACCTGGTTGATGGCATGCGCTGACAATTGCCGAGGTGTTAGCCGCTCCGGTTCCGATACTGGATGAGGTTCCGCCAACTTCTGAACCCATACAGCCCCATATCAAAGCAGTGTCGCAAATTTCGTCGGGAGATATTATTAAATAGCCGCAAGGGCTGGGATACGAAGTATATACTACTACTCCACCGCCATAAACATCTCCAACTTCGAGGAATAAAGGACATGTTGATGTGTAAGCAGTTATGATATTCGATTCGATGGAAGTTCCACAAGCTGTAACTACCGAAACTCGAAAATAATAAGTGTTATCGACACTTAACCCTCCGGCTGAATATGAGGTTGCATCACCCACGTTCAGATTTTCGTATCCACTAACATAAGAGCTGAAATCGCTTGCCGTAGAAATGTCGAGTTGATAGTAGAGGGCTCCTGCCACAGATTCCCAGTTTGCAGTGAAAGATTCGGCTTCGACATCGGTGGCGGCTGTAGCTACCGGCGCCGATGGCGCTTCTAAAACTGTTAACTCGGCCGAATTTGATGTTGCGGGTGGTTCGCAATCTCCGGATACGACGCATCGATAAAGATAACCGTCGTTAGCGGCGTCAACTGAATTCACGTTCAACGACGACGTAGTCCAGTTTGCGTAAACCGGATCTGTCCCTGCCGCTGTAATATCCGCGAAGCCGCTACCCTCATCGACTTGCCATTGGTAGGTTAATCCCAATCCTGTCGCTATGACAGAAAAAGCCGTGTTTCCGCCATCACATATTGTTTGATAGATGGGATGGGAAGTTATTCTGGGACTGCAATCGTCATAGCAATACACGTTTTCCCAAAATGTCTCAGTGCTATTGTAAATCTGAAGACAGCCCGAAGTCGTATTGTAAATCAGTAGTGCATTCGCCGGGCTTGAGATAGCGTCACGTTCAATCTCGGTCATGCGGGGAATTAACATGCCACTCGATGTGCTTTCAATATGCAGTTTGGCGGAAGCATCGGGTGAGGAAGTTCCAATTCCGACATTCCCGGCCGGCAGGGAATACATATCGCTTCCCGTAACCTCCCAGTCGCCATCGGAACCGCCCCCGCCGATAGCGAATTCCGCGGTATCGGCATATACAGCTCTGAAAGCATATCCCACAGCTGTAATCGGCTCACGGGGAGTGAGAACTTCGCCGGCTATTTCCAGTTCCAGCCAATAAGGCTTATCCCAGCTCAGAGTATCTCTCGGAGAAGTCGAAAAGTCCAGTGTGGCATCGAAGAGACCGTTAGTAACGGTAATCGTTTGGGTTTCCTCAGTCTGAAGATTGCCGCCCGAAAGCGCATCGTATAACCTGAACGTTATTGAGTGGTCGCCCGCTAAAGCGACTCCGGCATCGTTTGTCAGCTTCGCCTGATAATTCATCGAACGGGGAATCTCAGAAAAGCCGGTTCCAATAGCAATTACCAATAGAATAGCAATTTCAAAGGTCTTTTTAGTCATTTAAGCCTCCATGTATTATTTTACAGTTTCTAAAAATCTTCAAAAGCCCTTTTTTCTGACGTGAAAAAGGAATATCTGGGTATCCAAAATCGAAAACAACAGGAAAAAATATCCTGTCTAAGGATCTAAAAGTCCTTTGGAGTGCCGTCTGGCTGAAATCGTATGTCTTTGCTCTAACTTTCATATAATCGATCATTTCTTTCGTTATGGTGAGACATCAATCATGTTTGGTTCTCCGCCGTCCGGTGCCGGGAGAATTAGCTTGGCGTCGCCGGTTGTCTCAGTTTTTATAATCTTCATGTCCCAGAATAAGTCTGTGGCGTCATTGTTTAATCTGACCACGGTGTTTTTTATCTCGATGATGTAGAATATCGTTGTAGCCGATCCCGCGATGAGTTGCGGTGAAAGGATGTCAGCGTCGCCGTCGAAGGTAATGAAGCTGTTTCCTGGTGTAAAAATGCCCTCGTTAATCCAATCGCCATCGAGTTTGATAGATGGCTTCTCTGCGACGAGAGCGTCACAGGTGAATACCGCACCAGAGTTAATCTGAAGATTTGCTTCGACGGTAAGCTGATAAGTTGCCGCAGAAGGGGAGCCTTCTATATGAAGTTCGTAGCAATCGTCCCCGCTTGCATTGCCAATTACCAGATCGCCGTTGGCGGCTAATCTCACCGGCCAATTATCCGGATCGGACACAGGATCCGAGGGAATGATAACCTTGTTCGTCTGATTGGGAACCCCAATTGGGTTCCAGTTGTTTGGATTGTCCCAATCATTATCGATGATGCCTGTCCAGGTCTTTTCGTCAGACCCGCCAATGTTTGTTCGAGTGGCTTCCGCCGTATTGCCATAAGCGCCCTGATTTATAATACTGCCGTTTCCCGAGGGCTCGAGGGAATAGTCGTCGGCAGGATCTCCGCCGTCTATACATGGCGATGTATTTGCATCGGGAGCAGACCAACCTGAGCCCGTCCAGTGACCGGTTACTGATGACTGCAGATGGAAATCCTCGCTTCCGGCAGTGGTAGATACAAAATAAGGAGGATCAATATCGAGATCGACCTCTGTATTATTGTCGCCGCTGGGGAGAGTGCTACCCTCGACTGCATTAGCGGCGCTATAAGCGGAGCAGAAGTAATTATATGTAATCGTTGCGGTTGCGCCGG